>Ga0181612_172815_pt1 | contig 30903 bp, 18 predicted proteins | sample HoacroProtozoa21_FD_119630 | JGI IMG/M metagenome (GOLD analysis project Ga0181612, IMG submission 119630) | Hoatzin crop microbial communities from Cojedes, Venezuel. Combined Assembly of Gp0051906, Gp0051904, Gp0051908 | reverse complement strand
GGTTGTGGATTCTCCTTCTCTGGAGATATTCAAAACCTGCCCGGACGCGGTCCTGTGCAGCCTGCTCTGGGTGACCCTGCTTTGGCAGGGGGGTTGGACTAGATGATCCACAGAGGGCCCTTCCAACCCCTGCCACTTTTTGATCTTGAAAAACAAGAAAAAGGGGAAAACACCTGTTTTTTTATAGAACATTATCCTTAGATAATCATTAAAGATTGTTGTTATTATCTCTAGTACTCATCAGACTGTCTGAAATATGTCATAGTCATCAACAGAGCATCTTAACAACCGTGTGAGTTAAGTGCAGTCAACACTAATGACTGATGGGTGTTGAGGAATGCCTTGTGTTAAAATACCTAAAAAACAAATTTACAAAAAATCTAGGAAATTGCACCCATCAGTGATTGAGGTGGAAGGAGAAGGTTATTATTGCACACCGTGTAACTTGAGGTTACAGTTGACCTCTGGAGGTGTGTATGGCTGGCTGAGGAGCTGAGGTTACCAAGTCAGGCATGTGAGTTGTAATTCTAAGCTTGTATCTAATGTAATTCCGCTCAGGAAGTGAAAGCTTGCAAAAGGAGTCACCTGAAGCAAAAAATGCCAAAAGTGAGTTTGGGCATGTGACTTATTAATTCTGGACCCTTTAGTATTTTTATGATGATACCTATTTTCTCCCTGTCTTGCTCACTTTTCTTGTAGGAAGAATATTGTGTCCCTCTTTAGCAGTGAAGCTCTGTATATAGAAGGGCTGTTGCGTAGAAACCATAGAATTATGGAGCAGTTAAGGAGGTGCAGAGTGATTAAGGTGAAAAGCCTCCGTCTCTTTTTAGATGCCACAGTTGAGCTGCTGGGACTTGTTTCTTTCTGAATACTTGATGCTTCAGTGTTCAGTGTGCCTTCCACGCAAACAATGACAATGAGTTGCTGCTTCTAAATTGTATCTGGGACTATTTGGAGTCTCCGATGTAACAGAGTTTCAAGGTAGGCATCCCGTAATGGGGAGCCCAGTCTGAGTGACTGCTTCTGAGAAGTTTGTGACTTCTCCAATATTGCTGAGAAATTCTGAGAGAGGAAAGGGTAGAATCCAGTTTTCAACAGTAGAAGTGAAATGCCCAGATCATAGGTTGTTTCTCAACATTTCACAAACCTGTCTCTCATGCAGTGTCCCATCTGTGTCTTCTGCAACAGATGAGGTAGCAGTTTGACTGAAATTCTCAGTCCAGATCCACGTCTAGACAGATTTGCCTTGTGCATGGGGCAAAGCTGAGGCCTTAAAGGTTTCAAGCCTGTAATTTTGTTGTTCATGATTTTCTGTGCACAACACATAGGAAAATTAAAAATGCTGGAGAAATGTAGCTAGTTATTGCATGGCACACAGTGTGTCAGAGATATATGTATGGAGAGAGAGATATCCTGCACCTTTAGGAAAGAGGAATGGTTTATTTGTGACTGTTTGGAGTGATTTTTAGCAGATTTCATTTATATGTTAACAAGTAGAATGGCCTGGAAGAAAGGAGTTCACACAAATGCATCTTAAAACTGTATTATGATAATTTTCTCACAAGAAGCACGCAAATTTGAGGGGATGTGTTATTTTAAGTTTTTTCTCACAGATATGGTGATTCAAGATGCACTGTAGGCGTAAATAAGTACTATTAAGTCATGCTGACTATAAAAATATGTGGTTTCATTGTAGGCAAGTGCTCAGGATCAACCTTTAATATGTCATCATCAGATGAAAAAGAAGACATCAAGGATGCCATTGAAAACTATGGGGTTTGGGTATGTAAAACCAAATATTTTGAATTAAAGTCTGAGTTGGTAAATTGTATTATACAATAAGGTAAAGAAAACTTACCAGTCAGTGAATAAGGCTGAAGGGAGAGCCCTGTAGAGAAGTTTGTCTTATAGTCTGAAGTAAAGTTGGGTACAGTCTTCTGACGGTCGGGTAGAATCCTTGTCGTTATGTTGGATACTTGCGGTTACATGATTTGTTTCCAGCTGGTTTGCCTAAAGTTTGACCAGTGTTTCTCCTTTTGTGTGGTGCTAAGATACAGTGCAGTCAAGTGTATTGTTTTTCCCCTATGTAAAATGCACATTCAAGTGAAGAGGGGATATTTGTCTACAATATGCTGATCCGTTTGATTAAACAGGCCTGGTCGTCTTCTTTGTATGAGAAAGATCAAACAAAAAAACTTGAAATTTGGTGAGCTTTCTGATGCTTTCCTTGCCTCTGCAAAATATGCACTTGTTTGGCCATGTTAAGAGTTTGAAAAGGGTTTTTTTCGAAGGGCGTTCTAGGGGGCAATAAGGCAGGCATCCTGTTTGTGTTGGGCATACAGGACAGGGCTGGATAGAGGGACTTGGAGTCTTCTGTAATACCTCAAGGGACAGTGGAGCAAATTATTTGCACTCCAAACCCAGGCACCGTGGAAGAGGAACATGCCTAATTTTAACAGACAGAACACAGAACGTCAGCCTATTGGAAGGTCATAGTAGTTGGGCAATGAACTTGGGAATGGAGAGGCTGATATAGATGGTGGTGATGACCTGAGGTGGTCCTTTCCTGTTCTGAAAGGAGGAACTTTTGCAGAGGGAGAGAAGAGCCTGGCAAATTAGAAAAGAGAGCGAAGAGTTGGATGGTCTTAGCCCATGGGGGCACCAAGGCTGCAGGCGCTATCTAGAAAGCACCATAAGCTAAGGAGGCCATATGGGGAGGGAGTGTGTTGGGAGGAGTGTGACACATGACAGGAGCAGTCAGAACTCTTGAGGAACAGAGCATGGGGTTGGGGACATGAGGAAACTGGGTGGGGTTGAGGCGCCGTACAGTTTTGATACAAGCTTGGGTTCCTGGTTGTTGGGATGAGAGAAGGAATGGATGGGTTTCTCTAATAAATGCTTTTCTTTGGAGCTTGAAATGGAATTTAATATTTCTGAGTCTTTGGTGAAGAAATAGTCCTAACAGCCAATTCTCCGTGTGGTGAACAGTAAAAAGCTGTCATGTTCATTCACGTTGTATTAGCTTAGCTGGTGGGGGACGGTAAAATGTCAGAGAGAGAATGATGGAGGAGGGAGGGTGAGAAAATGTAGGCAGTTGTAATGGAAAATGGTATTAAAGCAATGAAATGTGAAAATATAAATTACTTTGTGACAAATGCTGCCAGTAACAGAAATCAGGCAGGCTAAAAGGTAAAAGCAACCCTAAAGTCCAGACAAATCTAATCAAAGAAAAACTGTTGTCTCTAAGTCCTGCTGTTTTTAAGAAAATGATGATTCAGTGAATCTTCAGTTTATTATCCCTTGATTTTTATTATAAAAATTGCTTTTAAAATGTCTTTATTTCTATAATTTCTGTTATATGATAGGATGAGTTTGGAACAGAAATTACCTAGATTAACTGTAACTTCCTTTTTCTTGGTAATCTTTCTGTCTGTACCTGTTTACTTAAGGATAAATATGTTTTAGAAACTACCAACTTGATAGAAAAAACAGCACAGGAAAATCAGACTGGCAAAGCAGAAATTTCACGTCAGGAAGCCCTAGCCGAAAATGAGGAATCGCACAGTGCTGACAAGCGGTTAAGTCCAAAACCTTGGGAAGAAAGATATGAAAGAATGTGGGTTGGAAATGAGAAAAGGGAATTGAAAACAAATTTTAAAAACATTACAGCAGAGCTGAAGCGGCTGTTTGGTGAAATTAATGAAACTGGGAGAAATACTTCCCTTGTGGAAGAAATGTCAGAAGACAGCTTCAGTGAAGAATTGAAGAGTTCTCGTGTTGTTTCATCTCGTGTGACAGAATTAAGTAATAAGTTAGAACATAAAGGTGAATTTGGAGATAATGAACTTAAGCTAGGTGGAAAAATACCCAAAATGGAAATCGTAATTCCAAGTCTTGGTGTCGTTCCTGATCAGAATAACTTAAATGCAAATGTGGAAGAAACCTGCAGTACAGATGAAGAAGATAGCACAAATGATACAGATAATACAAAGGTGCCTCTAGCAAAAGGAGAGGAAAAGAAAATGCCTACTGTGGAAATGGAAGGGAATGAAAATGGAAGCAGTAGAAATGTAGAGGGAAGTCCTGAATACTCCCCGAGACATAGCTTAAAAACAAGTATTTTGGATGACGTTTCTGATATTCTTCCTAAAATAAGACCTGTTTCTACAAGTGTTGAAAATGCACTTTTTGAAACAGAAGGGAAACTTGAAAAAGACTCTGGATTTAACGATGATGTTCCCAGGGACTGCCTTATTGACAGTAATAAAGTAGGAGAAACAGAAATTGAAAGTCTTCTTGCAGATGGTCAGCAATCGCGCGGCATGCTGAAACGGAATCTTGATAAAGAGCTAAAACAAGATATGGAAAGATTTAAGAGTAAGGTAGGAATGCTGCAAATAGTATTCCTGGCTTTGGAGAAAGAGAAGGAAAAGCTGCAAAAAGAGGTAGAAGTTCACGTGATACTCCTTATTCTTTAGTCTTTCTCCATCAATGGTCCTGTTCACTCTAGCTATTCATCATTAAGGGAAGATGCTTTGTGCAAGTTGGTTTTTGTTTTAGTGGAAATACATTACTTACGAATAAAGAAAGCAGTGGCAAGTAGTTGATGCATTATTGTTCCAGTTTAACAGTAGGTGGCACTCAGTTCCAGTGTAAGTAGTTATCACTTCATTGCCAGAAAAAGAAATGCACACAATTACATCAGTTCTGATTCTGAATCAAAGAATGAAAATAGCTTCTGAACAGGGTCTTGACTAATCTATTCATTTGCTGTGATTTCTGCATGGTGTGTCTGCATTACCCTTCGATAAGATTCCTGTTTGCTGTGAAACCATTTCTGCTTGTGAGTTTGGGATCTTTTTTCTCCCCCCCACCCCTGCAAAGAAACAGTAGCCCAGCACACTTCTACTTGATTTTTTTTTTCTGTGTTTTTACAACTAGCATTGTGCAATCCTTCTAACTTTGTCCATGAGTAACGCTTTCGCTTTTTTGTTGTCCATGTTTTAAGATACGCTTTTGTTTTCTTTCTAAGGGCTATGTTTTTACTGTATCTTTAATCATGAGTGAATTCGAAGTGCTTTCAATAACTTAATACACTTTGTAGTGTAATTTTGTGAAAACGCTTCTCTATATCAATTTAATTTTTTTTTTTCATGTTACTTTATTTCAAAGGTAAACCCAGAGTTATTCAATCTTGGATATGGTATCTCTCTCATAGAAATGTGGAGAAATATATGAAGCTTAACTTTCTTTTTGTAGGTTGAGAACGAAAAAAGCAAACAAAGATGTTTCAAAATGCAGGTGGTGGGAAAACAGGAAGATCTTGACGAATTAAATACACTGCCAGACAACGTTACTAATCAGCAAATGAAACAAAAGGTTGCTCTAAGGAAGAATGACTGTTTGAAAATGGAGAATGAAAACACTATAGAAGAAAAAGACAAAAAGAATTTTTCATCTGAAGAGAGATCAACATTGACTGAAATGCCAGTGAAAGGGTAAACTAAGGAAATAATCTCTAATTCCTATTTGTAGTACTACTTAAATATCTTTTAGGTTTTCTAATGCTGTAGTAATTGAAGTAGTTTCCTCAGTCCTGAAAGCCATACTGAGTAGTCCCCTGTTCCTCAAACATTTAATAACAAAAAAAAAAAAAATTTCAAGAAAAAACTAAGCTTATAATGGAGGTTCGAATTTATTGCCTGCTGTAAAAAAAAAAAAAAAGAGAGAAACCAAATTCCTGTGAATTTCCTTGTCAATAGTGAGGCCAAATGCATCTTCAAAACCAGAATGGAAGACTGGAAAAAACAGTTATTTTTTGCAAGAAACCATGAAATCACAGAATGGTAGGCTTTGGAAGGGACCTCTGGGGGTCATCTAGTCCAACAGTCCAGCAGGATTTTTTCTTGCCTGTCCCTCAAAGGAATCTCTGCTCCAGATACTTCCTCTGATGGGGTTACTGGATATGTTCCAACTTACCTGAATCTAGCTCAGATTCCGCATTTCACCCTCGTTCCTGGGGGAAAGTTTTTTAAATACTTAGGTATCTTCCATGATCTTTGGAGTCAAGTCTGTGTTTTATCATAGATGCTTTTAATCTCAATTGTTTCTGGACATCATCTTAAGTATGTTGTTTCACAGACATATTTTCTGTAAAGTTACTCGGTGATTTTTTTTTTTCTCCTCTCTGTTTAATGTAGTAAACTTGCCCTGAATGCCGAAGTTGCAAAGAAAAATAAAAGACAGACTTCAAAGCAGAAGCCTAGTCAGCAGATGAGCTCTCCCAGTGGCAATCATTTTCAAGTACTGGATGACAGCACTTTCACTGAAACATCTCAAGATGAAGAAAGGTACTGAATATAAGGAATGTTATAAATAAAACTTACTTGTTGATAAAAATTGACCTGAAAGCTAAAGGAAAGTTTTGTGAATGTGGTGTTCACAATGATTCTTGTTCTTTCGTGTGATAATACTAGCTGATGCCCTTTGTGTTCAAAAACACTTATTTTTTTGCTTAGAGTGCTTTGAACATACTAGTCAAGTTAATGATAAGGTCAGATGTGCACAAATTCTGAATAATTACCGGAGTGTATGCACATGTGTAAATATATATTTTATATTTTTAAAAAGGGAGAAGAGAGACTTATGAAAGAGCAAAATTACTCTTTCACTGCAGGCATCTCAGGTTTTTCTGCCTTTTTTTCTTCTTTCCCCTCCCCCCCTGCTGTGTCACCTCCCAACTTCTTGCCCACCCCAAGCTTATTTGTCTGCGAGGCAAAGTGAGAAACAGAAGGTGTTGACACTGTACAAGCACTTTTCAGCCATAGTTAAAACGTTGGTGTGTTATCAACAATGTTTTAGTCAGAAATCGTAACACCCAACATTGTATGGGCTGCTGTGAAGAAAATTAACTCCATCCCAGCCAGACCCGGTACACTAGAGAATCCAAAATTATGATTCTTTGAACTGTAAGAGAAGGATTCTCAGTATTGAAGAGAGCTAAGCCTCTGGTATTAAACAGGGAATGCGCGTAACTCTTTATCTGTATATCTACATATCTGTATGTGTAAGATTCCAGTTACTTTCCAGTGAAGTGCAGAGAACAGTTATTTCAACTATTTGCTTAATATCTTCTGGAAAAAATAGCCTTCCAATAGATACAATAGTACACAAACATTTTTTCAGTCTTCAACTACATCTAACAAAATTCTTATATTAAATTTTAGCTCAATTCACTCCTGAAGTTTTCCATGCAACTTTAGATATTGTTCATTATGCAATATAAGCGTTTCAGTACTGAAATGTATTTCTGTTTTCCAGACCTGCAGCAAAAACAGGGAGTGAAACAAACAAGGTACTGTAAAATTAGTTTCTTGATAAATAGCTTGTATCAGCTTTTAATCACTTAGATGGGAACAGCATTTATGTAGTGATCAACCAGCTGCACAAATTGCTGCTAGTATGCAGTTTTATCGTATTTGTGCCAAATGTATGGGCTGTGAATGAGAGAATGAATCATTAATGCATTTGTAATAATCTGTAATACTGTATAGCTGCATACAGAAAATAGTGTGTTGTTTGTAGGTCAGCGTACAAATGGATGTAACTGATGACCTTGATTTAACTCACTCATCTGACATAACTTCAGAGGATGTTGAATTACGAACTTCAACCTACAAAGAGGCTATGTTGCTGTTAGAACAGCTTAATGTGGATCATATGGGTAAGTTTTCAAGTCGCTTTGTCTTCAGCTGTTACAAATTCCTCTTTTAAAACATGATTTCTTTGTATGCACTCCTAGGTACTTAATTTTATATTTTGATCTAATATTTCTTTATGATTAGACATCCCCCTAAAAAGATACGAAGTTATCTTGCCTGACCTTAGATGTCTGTCTGTATTGTCAGCAAACATGCCTTACTTTATCATTGATTCTGTGTCTAGTCAGAGCTGGAGAAGCAGGTTCTTGCAAAGTACAGTTCATCTCCTAATGCAGTCATCAAAAGTTAGCAAGATCTTCTTTTGCCTCTTTGTATCCCCTCAATAGTTAATGAAAAAATAGTGCAGCAAAATAACGACTTTGCTGTTAGTGTTTTTTATATATATACACACACGCACACATATATATAAAAAATCAACTGTAGTAAGATGCTTGTGTATATACACGTAGCATTATGTAAACATAAGCATCACTTACTATTATCTATTAAACTATGCTAAAATTTTGTTAGGCAAGGGGTTAATCTTGGTTAAAGGCCAAACTGCCACCCAGCTGTGCTCTCTCTACCCCTCCTCAACAGGAGGAATAGGATGAAAAAGCTCAAGGATCAGTACAGAGGCAGAGCTGTCACCAGTTACTGCCACAGGCAAAACAGACTCTACCTGGGGAAACCTAACTTAGTTTGTTACCAGTTAAATTTGGATAGTGAGAAACACAGACAAAATAATTAAAACAACACCTCCCCACAGCCCCCTTCTGAAGTTCAGCTTCACTCTTGACTTGCCTACCCCTCCTCAAGCAGTGCAGGGAGGCTGGGATCTGCAGTCACGACATAGCAGTTTCCCTCTGCTGCTCCTTCATGCTCCTCTGCTCCAGTGTGAGTCCTTCAGGGAAAATCTGCTCCAGCCTGGGTTCTCCATCGGCTGCAGGCCCTTCAGGAAATATTAATCTGTTCTGGCATGGGGTCTTCCACACAGTACTGCTTTGTGGATATCTGCTCCAGCGTGGTCCTTTCCAGGGACTGCAGGGAAATACCTGCTCCACCATGGCATCTCCATGGGCTTCAGGGAAATCTCTGCTCTGGCACCTGGAGCACCTCCTTCCGCTCTTTCTTCACTGACCTGGGTGTTCACAGGGCTGTTTTTCTCTTTCTTTTCTCCTTGTCTGCCTGTGTGAATGTTTTTGCCCTTTCCTAAATACATTTTCAGTGAAGTGCCACCAGCGTGGCTGAGAGGCTCAACTGTGCCCTGTGGTGGGTCCGTTGGAACTGGCTGTACAGCATGGGGAAACCCCTGGCCTCTTCTCACAGAGACCTCCCCACTAGCTGCAGTCTTGTCACTACCAAAACCTTGCCACCTACACCAAATACAGCAAAACATTAAACAATTCATACCTTGGAAAGTATTTGCATATGTGCAGCTTTGTGTCTTTTCTATTTCAAAATAGGTTCTGCTGTTTTGTTGAAAATTCAAAACATACTTCTTGAATATGAACAGATAATAGAACGTGAAAAAAATCGGTATACGGCTGTCTGGAGAGAAGTAAGGAAACTGGAAAGTGAAAAGGAGGAGTCACAATTGATCGCGGAAGAGACTCAAGATTTGAAATCCATATTGGCTCACCAAGAAGCAGAATGGAAAAGTGATATCCAAAGCCTTAAGTATGTAACCTTGCATTCTGATAATGTGTTATCTTGTCATTGTTCATGTTCCAGAAGATGTTGATGATACATGCAATAGGATGAGAGGTTTCTAGTCTTCTGGATTTGGGTTTTTTGAATCCAGTGAGCAAGTTACGCTATAGAGGACATGATGTCAAGGGGGAAAAATGCTGGGATATAAGCTCAGTGTAAAATCTTCTGGATGTTGTTTTAACTGTTTTATTTAATAGCAAGAGAAGAGAGCAAAAGAATATGCATAGAAAAATTAGATTTATAACAGAGTTTTATGAGATATGTTTTTGGGTTTTTGTTTTCCTTTGCAGCTTCTGTTGGTGTACTATATTAGGAATTTTGGTAACTCCACAGAGTGCAACTCAGAACAGAGCTTAAAGCATTTGTTTGCTTGCTGATTTGTTTATCTGAAAAGTCAAATTCAGGATTGCGCCTTTCCCCATACTCCCGCGCTAGACCTGGATGCGATGAAGTTTTTCATTGCTGTTCACATCACCTTAGACAAGAGTGGCCAGCAGGCACCGTATGAAATTCAGCAAGGACAAATGCAAAGCCTGCATGTGGGAAGTAAGATCCCCTCATGATGGTGTACCATGGGATGGCCTGGCTGGGGAGCTTGCAGAGAAGGCCCTGGCAGTCTTGGCCAAGAGCGAGCAAGCTCGACACGAGCCGGTACAAGCTGGCAGCTGAGAAGGCCATGGCATTCTGAGCTGTAATAAGAGCAGCAGAGCCAGGGGATTGAGGGCAGTGATTATCCACGCCTATTGAGCACTTGCTGAACTGTGTCTAGAGCACTGGGTCTAACTCTTGGCCTCCCAGTATGAGAGTTCTTAACTGATGTGTGTGAGTTCAGCAGAGAGCTACCAAGCTGGTGAGGGAGCACCAGCCCTCTGCGGGGAGGCTGAGGGAACTGAGCTTTGAGGAATTGTGCCTCCCAGTATGTGGAAGAGGATTATGAGGAAGACAAAGTCAGTCCCAGCTTGGCCTAGATTTGACTTCATCCGTTTTTCAAAATTCGCGAGTATCTATCAATTACAAAGAATTAAGATTTCATTCTAAATAAATTCTCAAAGCAACGTTAACTTTACACTTACAAAAGCTATACTTTTTGTGAAATTACACTGAAAATTATACGTAAAACTTTGTCCTTGCAATATAAACCATTCAAATACAAATGTAACTGTCAATCTTTTGAATAATTTATTTGTGGTTGCTGATACTTGTTTTGCAGAATTTCTAAAGCAGATTTTCAATTGACAGCTCTTTCCTTATTTTAATGCTTGATTTTTGTTTTCTTGTTGACCATTGCAAGGATATCAGAAAAAATATTCAAAGTAATATGAAACATAAAACTGCTTTCTTGTTTGAGTATGGTGGACACACCATGGACCATTTTTTGCCATGCTGGTGCTTATTGCTAATTCTTTCAGTTACTGAAGAAGTTGACATTCCCTAAGGCTTTCATTATAAATTAGCTTCAAAATGAAATTGCTGTTGTTTCTTCCAGAAGATGATCCATTGAGGTTTAAAACTATTTTTAATCATGTTAAGCTTAAAGCCTATGCATTTTTAAATCTTTTTTTGAACACTCACCTCATTCTTCAGTAAATGGAAACTGCTTGCCATTCCTATGCTCAGCAGTTGTTTTAGACTTACAGAAGGCTTGGTAAAAAATTGTTTGGTCTATGATAGATAAGTGGTGTGCTCCTTCGTCAGTATCACTTGGAATCACTGAATCCGTAATACGTAGGCAATGCTAAGCACATTAGGAAATGTATTTTAGTCATGGTAAAATTTTGTGATGCTTTGATCTGAAAAGACAATGAACTTCTTTTGAATTAAGTGTCTGTATGATTTTTTTTTAAAAATATAGAAGTGTGCATAGCACTGCATATTTACCTATGTAAACTCACAAATAAATGATAAATCACTCAACGGTTTATTTCTGTATCATGTACAACTGATGGAATGAAGTTATAAATCTTTAAAAAGTTAAAAATCACAGTAAAAATATGAAATCTGAAAAGATGTAACATTTTTATAGTTTGAGTTATCTCTGCAAGTTCATATTGTGGAATATCTACTTTTTACATCAGTGCTTTAATTTCTCAAATAGTCTCTTAAATCCTAGATTTACTTTGAAACAAGAAGAGCAAAAGAGGCTCAGAGTAGAAACGCAGTATGAGAAAACAAGAGAGAAACTCAGAAAGAAAGATGATCAATATTGTAAAGAGGTGGAGGAGAAACAGCAACTTGAGTTACACTCAAGGAATTTAGAAATGGAGTTAGTAACACTGAGAAAGCTCTTGAAACAGGTATATTAAATGAGTTAAACACTTGTCATCTTATTTTCTGCTTCTTTTTAATTGGCCTTGTATTCCAGTATGCCTAAAGAAGGAGTTACTTTGTTCATGGAAGAGGCATCGGATAACTATTGAGGACAGTTGAAAACAGTTCACAAGTGGTCTGGGTTTTGGGGTTTTTTTTTTCCTTTGAAAGTTCATTATTCCTTTTCTCCTTTTTCAAAATTTACTTTCCTTTTTTTTAAAATTTGGGTCTTTTTCCAAAATTTTGTTTTCGGGGTCTTTTTCCGAAATTTCATTTTCATTTGTGTTTCAGGCAAAGCCTGACTTCAAATTACTTTTCAAAATTACTACAAAACATTCTGTATTTCTTCTCAATTTTCAGAAGAAAATTAAAATTTATTATTTACAGATGGGTTGTTAGAACTGTGGGAAAGCAAAACTATTTGCAAGAATACAAAGGAGAATGGGAAGATGTTGCTAGCTCTGATTTTTCTCAAGATACAAGTAATTTAATTGTATTACTGTAGGTTGAAGAAGAGCGTGATGAAACACAGAGACAGCTCTCTCAGGAAAAGAGTGCCAGAGCCCTGCAAGAAGGAATTTTGAACAACCATCTCTGGAGCCAAAAGGAACTAGAAGAGGAGACAAGAAGAAGTATAGGAAAAAATTCAGAGGTGAGCAGATTTTTTTTTTTCTCATCAATTAAATTTCACCATATTTGTTCTAAAGTCATAATAAATCTTATATATCTTTTTCTGCTGCTTGATGGATTATTTACAGTTTGTCAGTGTAACTCAAATGTGTAAATACCTCTTCTGTTTTCCCTTATGTCTTTAAAAGTTCTGGAAAGAGCATCAGTCTTGAGTGTACCTGAATTGCATGTGCAAGTAGGAAACTAATAGAAGACACTATTTACGCCGTTTCTTAAGCTATCTGTTATTTTTCATTTCGTAGACATTTCGTCATCATTTTTTAAGGTTTCTAGCAGTCAATCACCTAGCTACCTACATCAGGCTTGACCAGGAAGAAAGTTGTTTGACACTCATTCTTTGTGTTCCCATTACTTTGTTTTTTTGATTGCTTATTCCCTTATCAAACTTACTTATTTTCAAGTATGCCTTTCTTTTCCACCTCCACATACTAAAATTTTAGTAAGGAATACCAGCAATTAATTAAACTCCCTCTAGGAGTTAGAATAATTGGAGGAGAAAAAGCAATCGTAAACACTGTATTAAAAAAAAAAATTCTTTGTAAAAGTTCACTTAATTTACTAAGTATGTGCAGCGCTTGAAAGAATTATTTGTTCTTGGCTGTACTGCCCAGTAAGTGTAGGGTGACTGTGTTTATGTGGAAAAAAGTTTTATATATATATATATACAGGAAATATACAAGATTATTGCATTCCAGGGATGATTGAGTAGTATAGCTGTCTTTCAGAAATACAAAAGGAAAAGTGTTAAGAAGACATTCAAGAAGGAAAATACCCTTTTTAGCCTTTTTTTTGTCTACCAGATTTGTAACACAGCTAAATTAACCTTAAAGGGAATATTTTAAAGACATGCACATACAAGAAAGCGCTGTAATTTTAAAAGCTTTATACCTGAGATATTTTAAATAATGTTATTATTTGGTTGGTGATTTAAGAATAAAAAGTCGTTCTATATTTGGGCTGTTCATTTAGGATCTAAGGGTATGTTATGTGTGTGCATACATTGTACACGTGCACGAGTTCAGAGTAGCTTATGTATGGCTTGAAATTTCAGTCTCATCATTGAAGTCATGCCTCAGTGTTAGAAATGTTAAAATGCAGTTTAATGCTGAACTGGTTTTGTACATTCATTTCCCAGATGGCTATTTATTGGTGTTCCTTGTCATTCAGGAATCCAACACTGAGAGAGAAAAGGATCTGTTGCATAAAAATCAGTTACTCCAAGATGAGATTGCTATGCTAAGACTAGAACTTGATCAAGTAAGAATTAGGCACCAGGAGGAAGAAGGAAAATATTTAGAGGAAAATGAGAGCTTGAAAGAAAAAAATGAAGATCTCAAAAAGGAGCTTAAACTGAATGAGGAAGCCTTAACGCAAACAGTTTTTCAGTACAACGGGCAGCTGAACTTATTAAAGACAGAATCTGCAGTGCTCACATCCAAACTTGAGCAGACAAAAGAAAGCAAAGAGAGACTAGAGACAGAAATTGAATCCTTTCGTTCCCGCCTGACCACTACTGTTCAAGAACTTGAACGTCATCAGTCATCAAAAAGTGATGTCGAACGAACGTTTCAGAGAGAAAGTGACGAATGGCTCCGCTTGCAAGACAATCTCCATCATGACCTCTCTGATGTGCGAGAAACGAACAAGAGCTTGTCTCAGCAGCTGAGTAAAGCTGAAAGCAGAGCTAATAGTCTAGAAAATGAGCTTCACCAGCTGAAACAAACGCTCAGAGAAAACACATTGCTTTTGGAAATGAAACAGAAAGAATTAAGTCAAGCCCAGTGTCAGGCAAAGGAATGCGATCATGCTCGACAACTTGAGAAGGATCAAGTAAGCAAATTTATAATAAAGCAGGAGTCCATGCAGGAGCGATTGGCCCAGCTCCAGAGTGAAAATGTTTTACTCCGTCAGCAACTGGAAGATATGCAGAACAAGGGGCTCATCGAAGAAAAAGTAGTGAATGAAGTGCAGGACCGGTTTAATGATATTTTCAACAAACTCAGAGCTGATACTGAAAAGCAAGTTTACCTAGTGGAAGAGAGAAACAAGGAATTAAATGCCAAGTGTACTGATTTAAGAGAACAAGTCTTTAAATACGAGACTGACAAAGTAGAAAGAGAGGTAAAGTATATGCTTAGAAAGCACAATTTAAAGTTTGTCAGTTTTTGAAATTATTTTATGTTTCTAAAACGTAGCAGGTGTGAGTTACGTGCGTGGGACCAAATAATGCTGATTTGTTCTGGTTTGTCCTGCTTCTCTTGGAAGTGTGGAAGGTTTTGGCAAACAGGATGTTACTGCTCAGATCTGAGCAGAGAACAGGAAAAAAAGGTATCCAAGTCTAAGTTTTGATCAAGAAAGGTGACTTCTCTGGAACTTTTTTCATCTCTTTCTTCATACACTTTATGCCCTATAGAATGGGTTTATATATTTGATGATTATTATACATGTGTTGCACTGACACAAAGAAGAGGGGTATAAAAGGAAGAACATCCAATATGAGAGGGTTGAGAAATGAAGGCACAGACAAGTGATGTGATGGGGGATGGACTTATATGAAGCTCCTGCATAGAAAAAAAATCGCTTCTGCGCAAGTTGCTATCAAAATTGAAGAGTATTAATACTGTCCAGGTGTTGATTTATGTATGTGTTCTGGGGGTTCTAAGGGGCCTGGCTGTTCCTCAAGAAGTTAATTTCAGACCCTTCTCTTACCTGTTTTATGATGTGTAGCCATATTTAAATTTGTTCTTTGTGGCTTTGTGGAAGACTAATAAACTGGACAGAAAACTCATTAGGATATCAGTTAAACTGTCTTCCTGCAAATTCACACAGTACATGAGTATGAAACATACTCCTATGCAGAGCACTAGCTTAATTTTAAGTTGCTCAGATATACATGGACCAAGTGTTGATCCCATTTCTGCATGTAGATGTTTTTTGTCAAGAAAAGGGTGGAAGAGAATAAAGACAGGGGTACAAGTGAGGAATAGGTAGACAGCTGAAAAAGTTATAGGTGACGGGACAATGCATTATTATATATGTTCCTAGGAGCAGATAGGGTCTTCTCTATGGATAGAGTATTCTACCAATTCCAGGTAGAGCAATGATTTAAAAGTTGCCTTACCTATTTTGTTTAATCTTCCTTCACTTTCTGGAAAATAGCAACAAATCACATGCAGTATTTAGACACGCTGGTGTAAGGTTTGACTCACTTAATGATTTGAACAGTGATTTAAAAATACATTATTATTATTACCCCTTCTTCATAAGAAATCCAGAATCTTTGAGTGAGGTAAATATCTGCATGTGTCAAATAACCACATTATTCTTCATTTGTGAGTTGCTTTAAGGGGGGCAATGCTATGGATCACTTAATCTGTGAATTGCTTTGTATTCTTACTGCCAAAATAACAGGTTCCTTTTGAAGATATTGTGTATATACGTACACACACCCATATATATATAAATATATATAAAAATTATATTTATAAAAATATATATAAATGATCCTGATTTTTTTTGACCCTAATCTGTCAGTATAAAAGCAGTTGATATTCTAAAATGAACTCAATAAGAACACTGCAAGAGAATGTGATTCAACATATACTTAAAGTATATGATACACTTAAAGTGTATCTCAGAAGAGCTTTCAGATACATGTATTCATTTAATTGTACTTGTATAATGGAGGAACAGAACGATGAACAATCTAATACAAAGTCCTCCCTTTGGTCATCAGAGTAATATCTGGGCTCTTACATTGCAACAGATTTCTTTGGGTTTTGATAGAAAAAAAAATACACAATTGCAGTGTGCGCTTGTGTATTTGTTCCAAGAAGAATAATACATGAGCCTCTTTATTTTATTAGAATATAGAAATCCTCATGAATAGCTGCTGATAGTTTGAAGGTGCTCAGCTGAGAAAGATGAAGAGATACCATCTTCTGTGCAGATGCCTACTAGTGCAGCCAAAATTTCGTATCTTTGAGTTCAATCCGAAGACAGGTCTAATTGTATAATCAAAAAAGTTAAAGTAAAGGCATGTTTCATGTTCTTACAACTTTCCTCGTGCTCATTTAACTGTTTCATTAGGGCACGGTCAGGCAGCTGCAACAGGAGCTTGCTGATGCTCTTAAAAAGCAATCTATGTCAGAAGCTTCACTTGAAGTTACTACACGCTACCGCAGTGACCTGGAGGAAGACAAGCTGCGCTTGCAAAAGGAATTGGAAAAGGTTAAAACCAAGGTACATGATATCTGTAACTATATGAATAAATCTGAAGGTGGCTGTTGAAAGTATGAGTGAATGTTGTCCTAAAACCCTAGAAAAAAAGAGGATAGATGTAATGATGTGTGAATGAGTTGGACTGTTGTATAAACTTGCTGTCTGTCTTTGACATGAGGACACTATGTCCTTACTTGGACAAAAGTTTGTATTTGCTAAGGTGCTTTGCAAAATAAACTCATGCCTGTAGCTTATTGCATTTGGTTTGGCTAAGTAGGTTGTCTTGGTTTCTGAAGAACAGTAGAAATACTGGACTGCTGCGTTTGGGTTTTTTATGCTGTCTATGCTTTTACCGCCTACCACCAGGTAACAAATTGTCAGTTCTAAATGCTTTTGTAACTTATTCTGCATTTTTCCCCCCCCATTCATCTGCCCTGCTGTAATTTGCCATCCTTAAGCTGCCTTCTTGCAAATGAATTGTAAGCCACTTTCTAGGCAGGGACCACCTTTTGTGGGTAGAAATCATCTCAAATCTCCTTGTGAGGGAGCTGTGAAGTCGCTTGAGGAGGAGGATGAACTTTTGACTTCCTCTTTTCAATGGAGGAGCAAACAAGTGTGTACAAAGAGTGTCACGAGTCACTGAAAGGGTGGCAGGGCAGTGTCGGGGCTTCGAACTGTGCTGTAGGAAATCAGTGGAGGGATGGGAGAGGCCAGCATAAAAGATGATGAAGTGACACAGTTTGTGTTCATTTGCTAGTACAAGTGAAGGTTTGAATGTGCTTGAAGTGACAACAGTTCTTTGAGGGTATGTGCACATACACGCAGTACTCAAATTCTTCAGCAGCAGCTGATTCCTCCATAGAAAAGCTCACCTGACAACTGGATTCTTACTGTGATTTTACAGTTGCGAGAGCTGGAAGAACAGCATCTTCAGTTGGAGCATCGTGTTCAGGAGTTGAAGGCTGCCTTGGACAATAAGGAAAGAGAAGTAAGAGCTTCTTCACAGAAAATGCAGGACCTCCTGTTGACATCTGCTGGGACTAATACCACCATAAAACAACTGGAAGAACATGTGCAACGGTGAGAGAGTAACACCGTGAAGCCAGGCATCTGTCACTTTCGGGGGCTGTGTGAAAACAACAGGATAGCCTTGTTGCATCACAGCAAGTTCACACACGGTTTTGAAGGATGCTTTTGGTTCTTTCAGCATGGGTGCTCTGTGGGTTTCCGTAATAAGACCTGTATTTCTTTTTAAGCCTTGAAATTGAAAATACTAGATTGGAAGCCACGGTCCAGCAGCAAAACAACAGGATTGAAGCCCTTCAGAGAGACCTGCAAGCCTCTGCCTCAGTAAGCTGGTCCTAAACTTCCCTTTTTGTGAGCTCCTGAGCCCAGTTACCTCTTTCTGTGGGGAAATTGTAATATGAGGTTTTGCTGGAGAGCTGTGGGGAGTTCGGGTCTTGCGTTCTGCTGAATGGGGGCTGCTCGGAAAGCAGCCTGGTCCATACCCCAGCTTTCTGTTTTTGAGAGTTTTCCTATGTTGCTATAGCAAGCCCTACTTAATGCTCTAGAAGGAAAGGATTTAAGACTAAGGGCATTTTATTCATCAGTGCTGGGTGTAAATACTATAGGGATAGAGGTGTATGTAATACTTATTTTTGATAATGAAATATAAACTTCAGTCTGGAAAGTCATAGTATGTTTTCTTCCTTTTTTTATTGTTTATGTAGATTCATAACCGCCTGGAAGACCTGATAACTAGCTTACGGACAACACAGGCAGCTGCAGAGAACCACCACCAGCAGCAGGTACTTGACTGGCTTCTGTGAACGAGTTTTCGTCTTTGAATTTTTTGTGTGCAGGTAACTGGTGAAAGGATCAGGTGGGCTGCGTAGGCACAGTTCAGCTGACAAATACCCTTCTGGTTTTAGGGCAAGGCACCCTTAAGGGAAAAGGCTGGAAATTTCCTCATTGCCCTGCTGCTCTGTTTTGTATCTGTGTTGTGCTGTGCAAGATACTTCTGTTCATCAGCACGGTTTGTCTGATGAATTCTCTCCCCCATCCCACCAGGGAGGAGTGAGCAAGTGGCTGTGTGGTGCTTAGCTGCCTACTGGAGTTAAACAAAGTCAAGTGATGGATAGGATGGATGTTGTGGGCAGAAGGGAGATCCATATTTGCAGCTTTGTCAGAGCTTGCCCATGTAAACTTCTGTTGTAAAACCCAGTGTTTCACCGACTCCGTCAGGACATTTGAGAAACTTGTACACCCTAAGGATTTTTTATCTAAGACTTTGCGCTGAGGTTTTCATGAAATTCTGTAGATTGGTAGACATGGTTTTGTTCAGGTTTTTTGTTGCAGAATGCCACTAAAAGCATCTAGTCAACTTGCATTCTTTATACTTCAACTGAATCAGCAAGTTATGTTCCACGCAAATGCATAGGTTAGGCAAATCTTTATCCGTTTCGGCAGAAGCTTAAATATCATTGCCGGTTTGAAAACATTTGCTTGCTCTCAGGAGATGTACAGCTGCTATGGAAGTAGTGAGGGTAGAATATTTTCTGTGGTGGGCACCAGAGAAATTGTTATATTCTGAAGTATGTATCATTATGAACTCATGAGGATCTTTGGAAGAATGTTGTAGGGTGATTTTTACACGTGTGCGTGTGTCTTCTCATGCCCCAAAGTTATACCCTCGTCTTGTTACTTCTAGAGTGTTCATTCCTTCCACCAGCTTCAGTTGCTGTTCTTCATTATGTTTCCTGAGGTGTGTTTTACACTCTGCATTAACTTTAACTGTAGATCTTGGGTGGTGACAGGAAAGCTTAGGCCTCTTTCCCTTTAAGCCCCTGCTTTCTATTGCAGTGTTGCCTTTCTGGTCATGTTATTTTCTTTTCTCTTGCCACTGTTGCTTTCACAGGTGCAAGAGCCTAATGTGCTGGCTCTGACATCAAAGGATTCCCACAGCATATGGGAAGAGCAATTAAAGTCAAGATTCCGCCTTGAAGAGCGTGTTGCTCAGCTTGACAGGGAAAAGGCTGAACTCTTGGAACAGGTGAGCCCAGAAAATTCTCCAGACATCTAGCCAATACCCAGGAGAACCATGTTCACCTTTTCTTACATAATGGGCTTCTTCTGTTAGCCCTGCCATTCAGACGCTGAGTATCTTGTAATCTGGGGAGTATCCAGGGAGCAAATAAAAGCTAGCTGGGTATCTTTGTGTAAATTCTGGAGTGGTTCTGCTGGGAAGTGTGGTTTGCTATCAGTTAAATGCATTGAGCAAGGCTGTAGTTCTCCAGTTCTTTGTTGGATTCCTTCTGGTCATCTTCTGACCCCTTGGTTTCCAGGCAGGGTTAAAATGCTTCGTGTTTCCAGTGCAATGTATGGAGGAGCTGCTGCATGTTTTCAGGCTACTGGAAGCTTAAAAGCCTTGCAGAAAAAAGTACTGAAGGAATTCTGGGCAGATGAACTAGTGCTTGGGAAACAAGAAATGGCTGCCAGTTCCCAAGGGGCAGTCTTTCCCTTTTCTCCTTTTCTGTAGAGGAAAAATCAAAGTACAAAGTCAAAACAGCTGCCAGCTGTCCTCTGTTTTGGCTAAGAAAACAGCAAGAACAACAACAACATGTGAATAAGTAAATACCTACAAAGAAGAGATGGAGGTAATGGCAGAGGGGAATAAAACATTGAAGAATTCCAAAAGATTCCAAAATTCCTCTGCAAGCCCCTGCCTGCTGCTCCTTGAAGATGCCACGAAAGCTTTAGATTGGTCTAAGTTTTCCTGTGACATGCATACCTACATAATCCCTGCTATCAGCAGAGGAACTGCCAAAAGTGTTCTCCAGCATCTTTTCCACCTTCATGCTCTGAAACATCATGGGAGGGTGGCCTTTGCTGCAGTGGGGACATCTGATTCTGTTGTTAGGTACTGGCCCGTTTGGTGAAACTAAGTGATTAAATGTTCTCAGATATTCTGTCTCTTGGCGTTCTGTGGAACTTGGCTAACAGATAGAGATGTACTGCAGCTTCTCTGTGGTGAATGCTAGCTGCATATACTGTGTGTAGATACTGTTCCTATGCTGTGTGCGTCATGTATCTTTTCTATTTTGAAAGCGCGAGAGTGAAAGAAAGAAAGTGAAGAAGCTGGTAGAGTTGAAGCGCCCAGTCGAACTGCGTCTGGACCAAGAAATGGAAAGAAACGCTGAACTGCAGAAAGACTATAAGAGGTAATGTTTTTTAGTATGTTGAAGAGCTATACCTGAGTAGAAGTCAAGTTTTATTGAACTTCAGCATAGATATGTGTATGTAACTGTTTGTGAGCAAATTCAGGCCTCATGTTAGTTCTTGCAAGGGCTTCTGTACATAAGCTGTACATAGGCTTCTGTCCAAGCTTTCAATGGCTGCCAAAAGAACTTCAAATGCAGGTTGCCCTGCAGTTCTCCTGGGAAGAAAGTAAGTCTTTTATACCTCTCTTCATGTGAAATTTGGACCCTCAAAGGGATTTGTGGCATGGGAATGCTGTTTTTCCCAGTCATTTCTTGTGTGTCAAGCCCATTAAAGATGAAGCATGCCCTGTCTGCGCTGTTTACGTAAGAGCATGTGAAAAAGGACAGTTGTTCATTTGCTTCATTGTTTTCTTGATTAATTTTCTTTGTAGGCTGAAGAGGCTTCTGAGCAGAGCTACAAAGAAACTAAGGGTGTATGAGGAGAGAGAGTCCCAGCTTAATTTACAGGGTGAAATGAAGAACAGGTATTCTGAAATGGTCAATGAAGTTGGTAGATTAAGAACAAAGGTGAGTTATGGTTTGTTAGGGAGGTTTTGGTGGTGGTGTTTTTTCTTTTGAACCTGTGTTATTCTTTGCTTGTACTTCTTTTAATGTTGTTAGGTTTTTCTCCTCTTGGATGTATTTTGGAATGGATTGACTTTTCTTGATGTCCCTTCTACTGTTGCAGTAGCAGATGGCTATAAATAATAATGATGTAGTTATCATTATGGGTAAAGATGAAAATGTTATGTGCAAAGCAGTTCCTGCAAGGGCACATCAAGGGCAGGGTGTTCTGCAGGGGAAGGGTGAGCCGAGAGTCGCAGCAAGCCTGGCTGGGCCAGTGACCTCACGGGCCAGGAACGGTTCCTCAGGCCCTCTCCACCAAGAGCAGGACAAGTCTGGTGGCAGGGAGCACGGTCAGCCCAGGGCGCAGATCGCTCAGCCAGTGCCCAGGGACGGGCAGGCCTGCAGTCCAGCCAGGACGTCACGTCATCGGGCAGGGGCAGGGCTGAGAGCAGGGAGGCCCGGCACAGGGCTGGCTGCAGCTTGAGGCTGTGCCAGCATCTGCTGGGTCTGACAGATAAAGTCCTTCTCTGGAGGAGAGGGGAGTAACACTGCCAGAACTCAAACAACTCTATCAAGCTGGCTGTGACCAAGATCAGACCCTGAGCCCTGTCTCGTGCACGAGCTGAGCAGGAGGACGTTCAGGTTTTGCTTTTCTAAACGGGCACGACGCAGTGAGGTGATGCAGAAAAGGTTCTGTAACTTACTGCTCTCTAGCAGCTATCTCAGCCCGTCTTTCCCTTGTCGTGAGGACCCAGATCATAGTTCCCAGAAGTGCTTTTGAGGTTGCTCTGGCTGTTCAGTAGCATGGAACCTGTACCTACTTCTCCGCCCGTTATCCGGATTTGTTGCTAGAGCAGCCGTGTTTCAGAGCTATGTTCATTTGCAGAAGGTATTATTGTAGAATGAGTCAGCTGCCTTTGCAGCGGCACACTTTTAGTCCAAAAGTTAGTAGTGTTTTTGTGTTTCTATTGGAAGAGTTATTTTGAATGACAGGGAAGGGTATTATGTTTAGGCGGTTTCAAATAAGTCTGAAGTTTCTACTTTCTCTTAGAGACTCTTTCAGCTGTTTACTATGCTGGTTTCCTCCACTTTTTTTGTTTTTTTTAATAAAAGACAGGACATCATGTTTTATGTTGAAGTAGGTATAGAAAAAGTGTATTTCTGAAGGGGTGAAGAGGTGGACGGAGCTGTAGTTGACCATTGGGACCTAGTGAAAGTCTGATATTTCCTGCAAATTTTTTAAAATAAACTGCAGCTTTGACCTAAAGCATATGTCTTTCTCCACCACTTCTGTAAAAGCTGTGTTCTGAACCACTATTTACAAATCTTTCCGTGTAATGGGAAAAATGAGTATCTGTTTCTCATCTTGTCAGTTCTGTAATGAAGCCATGACTGTGTTGACAGCACGTCAAAATTCCTCTAAAGCATGATACATGTTGTTTTTGATTAAACCAAAAGGTGGCTAGATATGGGTAAGTTTGATTTCCCATGAGCATATCAGCATCTCACGGAAGAGTTGCCGCAGTATTTTTCAACCTAGCCATATGGGTGAAATGCTGCTAGTTTGGCATGTCTTGATCTGTGACCTGTTGCATGCGAACTAAGAAAGGATGGGAACCAGAGAAACCATATCAGAAATGACGTGGAAGCTGTTCTTGCTTAAAGAGCCTGGTTTCACTTGGGTTTTAATGCTGAATCAGCAAATGATAAATACATACAGTCTTGATGGCCAACTCCTTACTGATTTTCACGGAATTGGCTAATTGTAGATGCAAGTTCCTCTTCTTCTTTCCTGTCTACAGGTTGGTGAACTTTCCCAGCAGCTGGAGGCAGAGTCTAAAAAATGCATGCAGCTAGAAGCACAAAATCAGGATTTGCGAGAAAAGTTGTCCACCATGCGTGGAAACCATGAAAAACTGGAGAAGAGCAAATGCCGGCTGAAAGAAGAGGTGGCTAACCTCAAACACCGTTTGGAGATTAACATGGTGGATCACAGCCAAATAGAACAATATAAAAGAGAGATGGAAGAACGAGCTAGACAAGAGATAAGACAAAAACTACAAGAAGTCAATCTGTTTTTGCAGGTAAGTGAATTTTCTCATGTGTCAGTAGTTTGTGTTATATACTTTTGTTGTGGTTGTCATTTTTTAGTATTTTATTTTTCGGTGCCTGAATCTGTGTGTTAGTGCTGTACTTCTGTCTTCCCTGAAGGCCAGTGGGAGAAGGGAATATGGTTGGGCAAGAGTGCTTTCGCGTGTGTAATGTGTCTGCAGGTCCCGGAATCAAAATTTTGCCCAAGGGTGGACTTCCATTTTGCAGTTCCTGGTGGGTGGGGGATGGGTATGACTGTCTGCTGGTCTTACTCTTGCTGTTCATCCTTGAATGGGTATTGCAACTTACAGTTATCATGGGCAGACATACAGGTTCTGCTTTGTCATTGTACAGGGGAAAGTGCTCAGAAAAGAAGTCTCCGAAGTTGCGGGGCGGGGGGAATGAGTGATCCTCATAATGTCTCTGAGCAATCCTTTTCTATATGCCCTGTCCTACATAGATTGTGTTCTTTCATTAGTAGCTTTGATGAATAATAGTGCTGAGAGAGGGGTTCTTTCTGAATGAAAGGAATTATTTAATGTGGTAGTTCCAGGGCTCTGCCTTGATTGCAGGTGGTGATGAGGAGGCACAGTTGCTTCACTGAGTAAAGCTGGGCCCTTGAAATTGGATACGTGCAATTGAACGGTGGGGAGGGTTCTCCTTTGCGGTGGTTGAAAGTGCATTATCTGCTTCAGAGCCAGGCAGCCTCCCAGGACAGATTAGAACAAATCAGAGCCAGTCATCATGCTTCACTGAGAAACCAACTGAAACACAGAATTAGAGATCTCGAATGTGAATTGGACAGGATGAAAAATACCCAGCAAGACAGTATTTTTCAAAAAGAATCCACGCAGGCAGAAGTGGAAAGGTACAGAGAGCTGTATCTGGAGGAAGTAAAAATTAGAAGATACCTAGCAAATAAACTGGAAAGGTAAGTCCGTGCTTTTTTTGGAGTGATACTACTTTTTCCTCATGCATTTTCCTCCTAAAATCCCTCTTCTGCATCTGGTCAGCGTTATGTATGTAAGCATAAGATGGCATATTTGTGAAGAAAGTACCTTAAGACCTTTCTCCTTCATTAGAACAGTCTTAATTTCTCTTTAGTGTTTCAGCAGTAATACCACTGATCATGGCATTAATAGGGTATTTTTTAAGTTGATTGTGTTTTAGCAGGCAGCCTTTTTGCCAGTCTTTAATAATCTCCTCGTCTTATTCTGTGTGTGGCAGAAAAGATAATTTTCATGTCCTTTTCTGCTTCCATAAGGATAGGCCCTTCAGAGAACAGAATTTGAATCTGTGAAGCAGGAAAAAAATCTTTTTTGGCTTCCATTTTAGCATTGTGTCTGAGGTTTGAGCTTTCCTTGTGAAAGGAAGGGTAGCTCAGAGTTCTCATGCAGGTGACTTAACTTTGAGAAGCAGATAAGTAAACACATGGCATTCATAGATTGCTTTGAAGCACTAATGCTGAGAAAGTCCTAAGTGTTGGTAACTCTTGCTATTCCTTGCAGGTAGTGTGACTTCTTAGAAATAGGATCTAAAACAAAGATCAAATGCTGTTCTTGTTTTGCACACTCTTATTCCCTTCCACTTCCAGAAGTCGAATCGTAGTCAAAGACTTGGAGGGTAACTTTGTGAAAGTGCTACTACCGGAGATAATTCTTTGTATGCTTCTGAATGTTTCAGAGCTAACAAGAGACTAGCAGAAGCCAATGCTAAGCTCATTCAGGAGCGCCATAGAAGCAAATCATTAATCACAAGCAGCATTGTCAGTGGAGGTCTGGCTGCAAGTCCAGTTCTGTATTCAACTGAACTGGGACATCCTGGCAGCAATTTGGCACTGAACAGAAGTTTAAGCCTAGGAGGAAGCTTCCTAAGCCCAACCGGGAACGCATTATCATCAAGAAGCAGGGTTGAAGACTACGTGGCTAAGGTAAGCATTTTGAAGTACTGTTCTCAACTACTGCTAAGAGTATCTGTAAGCAAGGTTATACTTTTTAGCCTAAAATTAGAATCCATTTACAGTTCCAAACTGTGTGGTCTAAAGTGCCAAAACAGCTAATCATCAAACCAGTATGCAACTAGATGGTAGGTGTGAAGACTTTTGGTCATCAGGGTTGTACAAATTTCCAAGAGTGCTCAAAGACCTAAAAACACTGATATCTAAATTATGAACTGTGTAACTACATTCTTTTACTAGAGAAACTGTGATAAAAGAATGACTGTGGCTTACGCAGTTCTCAGTTAGGTTCTTCATTAAATTTTAATGTATAGTATGCATGACCTATTTAAAACAGCTAACTTTGAGGAGTGCAAAATCCCATCAGATGTCTTTGAGATGCCTTTTCCTTATTCACTGGTCTTCATTCTAGCGATTTCTTCACTGGAACTTGTTTTAGTACATTAATACCAACAAAAGAATGCTTCAAACATAGGATGATATGAACAGGATCTTGTAACTTCTCACTTTATACTTCAGTGCGAGATGTATACTATGCATAAGAGGCATTTGTTTTTGTAGTTCCTGCTATGTGTTATTATGTGAAAAGGTAAAATTAACTACTCATCAGGAAGTCTTCACAGCTTTCTAATTTTGCAGCAATGCTGCAACCTCTGCAATACCTCTGGTCAAAGTATGCCCTGCAATTAGCAGTCAGTGTGATAGCACATCCTTCACAGAATGGTGAACATTTTTATAATGAGATTTGGAAACCAGATGTCAATAGTTGTAATCCGTTTCCCACATAGCAGGGGATTGAGGCATGGACAAGCTTCTCTGTTCAGGCAATGTCCTATCCCTCACCTATTCTCTTGTTGAATGAATGTGAGAAGTATTCACTTTAAAGTCCATCTCAGTTCAGTGGTCCCACCCACACTGGAAAGAACCCATTTAAACAATGTGTCTACATACTGCACCTGGTTTAAGGAAGAAAAACCCAAACAAACAATAAAACAAAAATATACGAAGCAGTGTAGGTAATGTGTAGCAGTGGCAGTTACAGAGATGAACTTCTCTGTATCGCCATGCATGTGTTTTTCAGGTCAGACGGGTGGACATACATTACAGAAAGATCTCGGGAGGCCATTAGTACTGTACTACCTGCAAGGGCTATTCTGCATGCAAGCAGTAGAAAGGAGGCAAAATCCAGGACCCACTGCAAAAGTGAAATAAGGAGAAGGCCAGGACAAGGGAATAAGACTGGTAGGGAACAGGGAGCAAGTGAGAAAAAAGCAAGGACAGAGAGATGGGAGCAAGATGTTAAAAGAAGAAATGGGCAAAGGAGGAAATCATCCCACTTCTAGGAAAAAAAAGCTGCCTCAGTTTAAAAGAGAAGGGTTAACAGTTGTGCATTTTTTGAAGAAGGAGGAACAGGAGGGAAAAAAAGACAGTGAAGGGAAAGAAAGTGCAGCACTCAGTGCTTCTGAACTGAATTACAGCAACATTCCATTTTAATTTTCCAGAAGAAATTGGAACTCTGGTTATCTCCAAGTTTTCCATTTTAGTTTTCCAGAAGAAATTGGAACTCTGGGCATCTACGAGTTTTGTCAGTATCAAGATAGATTCCTTTACTGGTTTACTAGCTTCTCTGAAGTATATTACAGAAATTAAATATTGTAGGGAGGCTATTTCTTAGCTCATTGTTTTTATGCAGTTGCTAATACATGCAGATACATATTTCAACTCGTAATGTAGGCTGCTTCAGTGTTTTGCCAAAATGGTTCCTAAATCTACTTGTGAAAAACATTTGAGCTGATTCCAAGAAAAGCGTGCGTTGGGTCTGAGAATGGTCATACTGTTCTCATTCAGTGTCCTGGCTTCAACAGTACCCATAAAGTTTCTTTTCAGAGCATACATGTCTCGCATTTTGTGATGGATTGCTATACTCTGGAATGCTTTTAGGCTTTGGTGCTGGTTTTTGAGGCTTCACTTGGAAGGTTTTTAAAAAAAAACAACCAAAAATTACCCATCAGCCTTGAGCAGACTCTCAAGAAAGCCGAAGAACAATTATGTATGTCATTTCCCCAGTCTCCAGTTACTGATTCCAGATGGGGGTTTATTTGTTAGTTTGGGGGCTTTCTTATATACCTATATTTCTCCTTCCTAGTGCAGTTTTGTAAGTAGGACTTAATGCCGTGAAGCTCTCCTGATCTTGTTTACAACCTACAGAGACTTTTCATTTGTTGTTGACAGAGGAGCTGAGGATAATTCGCTCTTACTACACACTGTTTTTCTTCTTGGGATTAGCATTTAATTCTAATATAGTATTAACTTCTAAAGTTTTCTTCCTTGAATGAAGATGCGTAAAACTATTGCTAAATCCTCAGAGAACTTACCTTTTTCTAACAGGTTCTCATAAGAAAAGGCTGGAAACCTCAGCATGCCTGTTTTCCCTCAATCAAGGCAGAAGGCTGGTCTCTGGGACTCAGAATTATCTGTGTGAATTTATCCTCCCTGTTACAAAATGCAGCTGCACATCCTTTTGTGATATTTCTCCCTGTAATCATCAGTTAAGGAACAGCTGAGGCTAATTGTAACAGCACCGTCTGTAGCCTCAATTCACTCAATGTTCAGTGTATTCAGGAAAGTCTTAAAACCCGATCTTCTCTGAGTCCTTTAGCAAAAATAAACAGGTTTGCAGAGGTACAGTAGTTGCTAGAGCACGTGCATCTAAGTGGGTATTTAGCTTGGAACTGCTGGATTAAGTTTCCTTATCTGGGTGCAGTATGTCATTAACAGTATCTGAAGCCATAACATAGCTCTGAGGAACTGAAAGTACAGGATTCCTGACATACACGTCTGAAAAGAGGACTGAATTGGAAAATAAGGGTTTAAGTCCGGAAGTAACAAAAGGGGAAAACTGCATGTGTCCCTCTGCGTACAGTAATGGGTGGGGATTCTCAGTCAGTTTCCAGATGCAAAATTACCAGATGCACAGTCTGTGGCTGTCATTTCTGCAGGAATCCTGTGCCATTCAGGAGACAAGTTGGAGCGTGAGGAAAGAATGCCAGAGATGACACTTCTAGTCTATTTTGAAGTGCTTTGGCGGTTGTGCTGCTTAGTACTCTGCCTGTTCACCAGATTATTTAAAGACACAAGAGTTTCTCTGACTCTAAGCCTTTTCTTCACTGTTCACTTCAATTATGCCTCAGATTTTTTGCAGTAATCTGCTACAGAATTTGTCTTTAAATTCAAGGTTCTTGGCTGGAGATGACAAATGCTTCCGCCACTAAAGCTCATAATGACAGGGAGTTAAGGAGCTTAAACTGCAGTGTGCCCCAGGTAGTCATCTTGCACTTCTATTTTTAGTCAAAGCTCTCGGTGCAGATTTGGTGTTTCTCACAGTAGCTCCCTCAAGGTGAGAAAGGCTATTTGAAGTAGAGGACATGCCATTCTTGAGAGGAGGATGTTTATGTAAACTCGGTTTGAGCAAAAGCTTTGAAATAGCTTCAGGGGCACAGAGGTTGAAAATACTTCTCACTACTATTACTCAAAATGCTGGTTTTATTTCTTTGTCCACGCAACTGTTGGAAAAGACATTGGTAAATGATGCTGATTGCAGACAAGAGGGAGAAGTGCTCCTCTGGCAAGTGAACACAGTTGCTTCTTTTAGACATAACTGAGGAATCTGGAGTTCAAAGGCTTGAAAGATTTCAGTTTTCCTAAACCACAACTTAACATGAGATGCAAATGTCAGTGATTATGCATGTAGCCTTACATTTTGAAGATGGTCATGTTGCAAGCTCAGCAAAAACCGAGCATTTTATTCTTAAAAGAAAATAAAGAAATGTTCCATTAAAGTATAGCACCTTCTACCTTATCAAATATAAATGCTACAGAAATTAATAACCTTGAAATGGAAGTGCAGAAGTGTCTTGAAAAATACAAAAAAGTTCATATTGACACACGCACATTAACCAATAAAGTCCTAATCACATGCAAATGTCTTGGGATTTTTTTGGTTGTTTTTATTTTTATTAGAGCTCCAGTAACAAGAAGTAAATTACAAGTACTTGAAAAATTCAGTACACATAATTAAAAACAGTAACTGTAGTGACTAGCAGCTCATTATGTTCTGGAGGGAGGTTGGCTGAAATTGGTTCCATAGTAGGACTTGTGTCATAAGAAGGATGTATGTGTGTATTGCCTGTCCTTCACAGGAGTAAAGAGATCTTTTAATGATCTGGTCTACTGACTCCCACACTGCTCGTGAATTGGCATGTTACCATCCAGAACTAAACTGAATCAAGCAGATGAAACACAAATGTGAGGTACTGTTAGTGGTCTGTGTACCATAATTTGGGAACTTAGTCTGTGGACTAAGGCAAGGAATATCTGCTGCAAGGAGATTTTTATGACTGGAGTCCTGTTGTTCAGTTTAGCAAATGTCAAGCTTAAATCCTAACAGCTGTGCCAGAGGCTGGTGAAAATGAGTGTGGGTGTCTTGACATAGAAGATAATGGTGAACTCTGCTAGCAGCAACCAGTGTGAATTAGTGGATTTATGAAACCAGTTTTCCTACGTAAAGTGTGAAAGGGAGTGTCTGCTTCCTGCTGTCTCTCAGTTTCTGTTCCTTCCATCTGCACTCCTGTTATTGTAGCAGTCTTTGTATTGTTAGCTTTTTTACTTGCTTCATTTACATGTAGGCCATATTCTTGTTTCTCACAGAAGACCTTTGAACTTAAGGCTATTTTTCTTTCTTCAGCTCCTTAATCAAAAATCTGTTCTTCTCTCTCTTCTCTGCAGCCAGATACATGACAAGGTTTGTAGCCAGTATTGTTTAATGTTGAGTGGTACTTTATACTGGAAATGTTTTGTCTATTTATGCTGTTAGGTTTTGATTAAAAATATGTTCAAAAACCCTGTAGATATTGCAATTCGGGACATGGTTTAGCAAGCATGGGGTTGGGTTGACAGTTGGACTTTATGATCTTAAAGGTCTTTTCCAACCTCAACGATTCTATGATTCTGTTCTAAGTTGTAGTCCTCAAAGCTCTCAATCCACAGGTTTAAGGAATCAGAAAAGGAAGCCAAGAGACCGGCATGGCTGAGTTGACACGTGCTGGTCAAGCTAAAGGGCAAGAAGGAACTGCACAGGCAGCGGAGGCAGGGACAGGTATCCTGGGAAGAGTATAGGGACACTGCCCAGTTGCACAGGGATGGGGTCAGGAAGACCAAGGGGCAGCTGGAGCTGAACTTGGCAAGGGATGCAAAGAGTAATAAGAAGGGCTTCTACAGGTATGTCAGCCAGAAAAGGAAGTCAAAGAAAGCGTACACCCTGTGATGAACAAGACTGGCAAACTGCAAACAATGGAGGAGGAGAAGACTGAGGTACTCAACAACTTTTTTTGCCTCAGTC
>Ga0181612_167994_pt1 | contig 30908 bp, 18 predicted proteins | sample HoacroProtozoa21_FD_119630 | JGI IMG/M metagenome (GOLD analysis project Ga0181612, IMG submission 119630) | Hoatzin crop microbial communities from Cojedes, Venezuel. Combined Assembly of Gp0051906, Gp0051904, Gp0051908 | reverse complement strand
GGTGACTTAAATGTTGTGATAATCTCAAGGGATCCTGTAATTTCTCCGATGAATGGCTATGTGCAGTAGGACTACTTTTTCTACACAAACATGAAGGAAATTAGAGTTTCACGACTTGGTGGCTGGAGGAATTGCCAGAACAATTTGGGGTACAAAAGGTCACCCACAAGGGTCAGTGGCAGAGAGGTGTAACTTAACCACAGCCGATGTGTAGCAAGTTAATAATAGCAGAACTAACAGAAAGAAGTGTAGCTATTAAAAAAACATATGCTCTGGGATTCAGCATAATTTTCTGGTTGGCTTACATACGATATTCATACCTACCAATACCTACCATTTATCTATAAATATTCGCTAGAAAGATCCTAGACTGACCAAGGATTTAAAAATGTATTTTACTGTTAACTGATATCCTGTAATATGTACAAGGCTTTTACTTTTGCAGACCTAGAGTCTTCCACCATCTTCCAAATCCTGCACTTTTCACAAAAACAAAAACCCTCAGCAGACTATCTCACTGAAATATTTCAGAGAGTCACTCCAATTGTGTCTTGTTTTCTGCACTTTATAAGTACCAAGCAATTACTCTATGGTTACATAATTTGTAAAATTGATCTGCTAACTAAAAGTCTGATGCCCTGACAAAGAAAAAATGAAGGCAAGTGAAATGTCTTCTCTAAAGGTTAAGTGCATATTTTATTTGCAACAGAGGATTACAGATCTTGCCAGCAAAGTTTTGTGTATCTAAGCAACCTTGTGAAAATGTATTTTCTTTATTTACAAGCCGCAGTTCTGTAGTTAGTGAATTTTCTGAATCCTGACTGCTGTGGATGGTGTCTGGGGTAGATTCTCCAGTGCCTACTAACATGATTGTGTTCATCATCTATCACTTCATTCCATACAGATGTTAACTCACATCTGTGCTCCCTGCCAGGCTTCCCATTTCCATAAAATGTCTGGGACCTTTTATATCGTTGTTGAACTTCACTTCTTTGTCGTATTTTGTTGAGTAGCCACAAGTCCAAAAGTGAGCAGGGCAGACACACATACAGCATAGTCACATCAGATTTGTTTCCGTAGAAAGCCACATTTAAAAAATCATTTTAAAAATAAGGAGCCAATGAGGAGTTATTTAAATCCTGTTTCCAGTGCTTTTTAAGGACATGAGGGTGCTCTGCAGCGTCTCAGCAGAGTTGGTGTCCACAGTCAGAAGCAAGAGTAGTGAGAGGGAATGTAGGTAATGATTCATAAATTGTTCAGGATCCTCTGCTGCAGATTCTCTGCAAAGAGAGTGGTAAATACGGCACAGAAAAAAGTAGAAACTTGTCTAAGCAGAGAGTGACTGCAAGGTGAGATAAAGCTGGAGTTGACACAAAGCATTTCCCCTCTCGCTCAGTACCTACTTTCTGGGGGTCACACGAGCAGAGAACACGCAAACCTCATCTTCTCTGTGCTGAGTTTTTCAGGCTTTGTCAGTGACAGGACTGCCTCCCTAAATTAAGAATCTGTGGCCTCTGAAGGCAGATGGGGCAGCATTAGTTCATATTGTGCTCCACTCAGTAAAGCACATCAAAATTACATCCTGAGAAGAACCCAGACTTGATTGTTGCATATAGAAAATCTTGCTTGAATATTTAGTGTGAAAATCATTTGTGCAACTTCTGTATGAGGTTTCTTAGTCTTGCAGTTTGTTGCACCCACTCTAAAGCACAAATACCCCTCGCCAAAGACCACAGGATGGAAGAGGAGGCATAAATCTGCAATCTTTGCAGTCAAAAGAAAATGTGCTCCATATCGTGTGATATTCAACTAAATAGAGGTATGGATACTGTTTTGAACAGCTTTCAACCTGTGAGCCAACCTGTGATCTGATGACATGAAATTAAGTAGCACACAACCTACTCTAGAGCAAGATGAAGTGGTTTTTAAGCACCCCACAAGTTAATGGGTGATCAGCATACACCTTTGCACATTACTCTGTCAAGAAACTTTCTCTCAGTCAAATGACAAACAATGATAAATGCTTTAAGTGTTCCTATATTATTTTGTGGTAATTAGTCAGCTGCAATCCTAAGGAAGAAAAGAAGTTGAGGATAATGGCAATATTTCCTGAAGAAATATTTGTGCCCAACAGTGATTACCTAAAAACAAGGTAATGATTTGCAGCCCTGTACGTGTCTGGGAGGATCTGTGCTTATACCATAGTCCATGGTGTTTGCTGTATGCTGTCTGAGTACTTATCTGCTGAGCACAAACACCAACATTCTGCACCTTTTTACATCTTGGGTCATGCTGCACACTTTCTCCAAGAGTTAATAAATAGCAGAACTCTATAATTGTTTAGGCTGTGTGACCTCCCTTGTAAGGTTGAATCAAGTAACCACAGTTGTCCACCCCATTGCCCTCCATTTACAGTGATGACTTGATATGTCTGTCATTAGTCAGTTGCTAACTCTTGCAGCATGGCTCTTGCTTGAAGGTTTCTTGGCAAAATTTGAAACCCACAGAAACAACGCTGTGAATTGTGGCTGCTGCTTCTTAGTCTATCTGATGGTAATGCAGGGATGGGTTTCAAGGTGGAAGTGAAAAGTACCCCTGAAAGTGAATGTGTACAGCTAGTTCTGTGAAGGTATGACACATTTTATGTTTGTGCATTTTCAGAATTGTACATGTAGTTTGATGTTATTTCATTAATGATAACGAACCAAAAATAGGTAAAGACATGACTCAACAAATTGTTTAAAATCAGAGCACTCCATAACTTCCTTGATAACTTCTATAGTTTTGGGCATGAAACATATCATTTCTTCTGTAGTCATACAGAATCTTCCCAAAATCTTCCATGTTAATCTAATAAATGTGTGTTTACTTTATCTAATGCTAAATAGTATATGAGTCAAAAGTAATGTATTTGGTTTTGTCATGTTTTTCTGAGTACAGTTACCAATTAAACAACGTCTATTCTGGACAGGTAATTGAACAGCTGGCACTAGTCCTGTCACTGAGTACAAAAGGTATCACAGAAGGTAGCCCAGCAGCTATTCTTCTGTAGTAGTAACTTGCACAGTGCATCCTGGTTTTTTCCCCTCTGTCTAAATCAGGCAGCTGTACAGCAATTACTGTCAGCATAAATAGAGCAAGCTTGCAAATTGTCTTCAAAGTCATCCAAGAAAGAAACTTCATCCTTCAAAGTAACTGAAATATTATGTTGATATTATATACAATTATTCAGATAATTTATAAGTTTTCTTTGGGACAAGTTAAGTGCACTTTATGTGTTTTATCTGGATGACTTCTAATGCATGGAAATGTGAATTATTCATAAGCTGCCTTTTGGTTCTAGAGTTCTTTATATAGCTTTTGTTTGCTAATGCTTTTGATAGGCTATTTTGTGCACTAACAGATTATATAGGTAATGCTGGCAATAAAATAAATGCTAAATTATAGATTCTGTAGTTCTGCATTAAGAGCTAGTACAGTGTGCTTCATTTTTCCTCTATTCTACTTCACAAATCTAAAGATAATTGATACTGTGAAACTATCATCTAGCTCATTGAAAATACACTGCTGCTGAACTATTATTGTATAAGTTGATGTAGAACTCGCATTGTTGATCAATTTGTTAAAGCAGTGAAAACCTAAATATCTAATGTGGATGCTTCAATGTAATATCCAGAGTCCATTTGGGGATTCTTAAGTTTGTAATATGAACAAAGAGAGTTTATAGTTATCATCCAAACAAAATAACTGATACTAGTATTGAGTACTTGTGTGTGAATGTTAACCTCTAGCTAAATCAGTGATCTAACTCCCCCTTCCACAAAAAAAAAAAAAAAAAAAAAAAGAGAGAGCAACCTCTGTACTTTTTCACCCAAAAAGACACAGGAACAAAAGGACTACAAACATTTGTTTCTTCTCTTTGTATCACAAAAGGTTTCTTGTGGATGAAAACATTGTCAAGGCAACATCCATGAAAGTCTTCCATTGCAAAGTAGTGACTCTTTCCAGGGAAACTACTTAATTTGGTCAATATGGTGCCCTGAAGCTGTTAAGTGGAACAGAGCTCCATTTTACTGGTGTCTGTTACAAACACAAAAGGTGGTTCCTGCTGGGAAGAGCCAGCCCACTGCTTTCCTGACGTGTTGTTCGCAGTATGAGTGAGCCAAGGTGATTTAGGGAGGACTCTGCAAATGTGAAGAGCCCTACATGATGAGAGGGTGGCACAATAGCCTGCTCCAGCTACCTCCTGCCAGATCCTCTGAGCTAGTGGCTCCATCATGCCTTTCCCCAGTCAAGCACAGCTGTAATAATAATTAACAAGCAGCTTTAATACAGTATGGAGTTTCAAGTGCTTAGCATCCATTAATAACTGAATAACAGTATTTACTCATGCTCTGGGGCACTTTACACTGTTGGATCTCCTCAGAGACATCAGCACCATGGCAGTTCGTCCCCTTGCTTTGGCTCGATCACACTGTCCTTGGAAATAATTGCCAGCAAGTTAGCATTGCTCATGGTCGTTTTTCATGATCAGGGTCTTCTTGATCAACTTCTGCAGTCTCTCAAAGTCTTTATTAAGATTTATATCTCCTCTCTACTGGCCACCTTCAGGTAGGATTGCTCTCCAACACTGGGTTTGCACAGCTAAACCGAGCACGTCTTTCCCCTCAAAGGTCAGCATTCAAAGGAACTGCTGAACGACTTGAACCCTGCCGCCGTCTCCTTATACGCTTGGCAGTGCTAACTCTGCCCCGGGTATATAAAGTGCACCCTCGTGGATATGAACACTTCGAGACCACAGCATCATTCATCTTAGTGAAAGTTCCTATTATCAAAATGTGGCTGCTATGGCAGATACATATCCCTAGGGTAAGCTGAGGAGATTTTTCACTGGAAATGGACATTTCAGCAGAGACAGCAAAAGAAACAGTAACCCTAGAAGGCAAGACCAGACACAAAAATACCTGAAATAACAACAGGGGCAGGAGTAGGAATCATCTAAATTAGTTAGATTTCCTTTTATGTGGAATTCATAATTCTGACTCTAGTCTAGTGTCTTCAACATTTCTGTAGCTGTTTGGATCCTTAGGTCATGCTCTTCTCTACCCTATGCAAGATACATTTCCTCACAGCTGCCTGAGCACCTTTTAGTGCTAACACTGTGTGCTGCCTTTATGCTATTGCCGAGAGGCACTGGAGTAGATGGAGGTCCAGATGCACAAGTAGTAATTGAATCATAGGGGAAAACAGTCACCATTTACAATTTTGCGCAGCCTGCATTCAGCTAGAGCCTGGCACCAAATCCATGCTCCAAGTACAGCCTGAGTCCCGCTTAGTGTCTGGTTTGCTAGTTCCTGTCAAAAAGGTGTTCATCTGTTAGGTTTGTAGTTTGCCTCTGGCAAGGATCAATGTGTAATGCTTCAGAAAAGGGACTAAAGGGAAAAAAAAAATCCCAAACAGAATGCACTAAACCAGTTGCACAACACTATTAATTCATTCTCAATGCCCTGTAAGCATTTTTGTGAATTCTCCAACCTGAGCTGAGTCTGGCCTCAGGTTGCATAAATAAAAAATAATTACTGGTAATGAAATTTTAGCATCTGGATTCAGACTAGCCTATCTTAATTAACTTAGAGTTGTTTTTCCTTACTTTTTGAAAAAGCAGCAGTGTGAAATACAACTAAAAGCCAAAGAGGATTTGAACTGCACATTTTTCCAAGTTCATACAGATCACCAGAATTATTACTCCATTGGCACCGTTCAGATTCAGTTATTAAACTTTTCCCTTTCCTCTTTTATAGATTCACATACCTTCCACTGATATAAACCAAAAGAATCCCATTAATAGTAGTATACCATTCTTAAGGATCCCTGATTATCCTCACCTGTGAATTAAGCTTTTAAGTAGTTGAAAAACAGTGCATGTGTTAACGTTTCATGAGTTAGATTAACAGTTATTACTTGAAAACAATCTTCCATTGACTGTTTTAATTTGCTAGTGTTTTCTCAGTGATGTGCTGAAAATGTTCTCCTTCCCACTGCATTATCTTTCCTTCTTCTATGAAATTTTAAGTCTTCTGACCACTTAGTTGATAATCGTTTGAGTATATTTGTTCAGGGGAGCTATACTTAGCAGAAAAAAACTGCAAGAGATAATTTTTACTTTTGAAAAAGTTATAAAAATGGCATTTTAATTGGTTTTGTTTTAAAGATTGTTTCATTTTTGTCTTAGAATTTCAGAGCTTTTCTTAATTTCCAGGGGAGCCGTTGGTTAAAAGTCATCAGAGTGCAGTTATTAAACTCTGTTGAATTAAGAGGTGGATGGATGAGCGACTTTGGAGGGGATCCAAATCTTCATAAACTTTGTGAATAAGATAGAAACACTTATTAAAACATGTCATTATTCAATTAATCCTTAATATAATGAGAGGCTTGTTTCTATATTACTTAATCTTTATGCTTATTAGTCTACAAAAGATTTCCAAGTGCAGTACAATATACTAACAAGGATTACTGCTTAAACTCTAGCTTAGGAACCTGTTTCTCTGTTGCCTTATGACTCCGGTGGTCTTTTCACACTAGGGAAGACTTATAATGAAATAATCCTAAATTAGAATTCTCTATTCAAATCACTTACAGTCTGATGTTACCCCATACTTTTTTCATGGAGATATGGTTATGTGGCAAGAGCTGCAGGCTCATGTGTTGCACAGCTTTCTGGGATTGAGAAGAAAGTGGAGATACCAAGCTTTAGGAAACCTGTAGGAGAAAACGTGGTTTAGGACCAATGGTATGTAGAGTATAACCACACTGTCAGTCCTAATGAAGATTTAACGTGTTCGTAATGGAGAGGACTCAGCATGGTGTCTCACTGGGAAGCTCTGCCCCTTCTGCTCCCTTTTGGTCCCTCTAGAGCACATTAGAGCTCAGAGTGTAACAACAGAAGAGGAGTAGGGAGCTCATTAAGCTTGTCTTGGAGCATTAGGACTGTCAGCGTACGCGTACCTGCTTCAAAGGCACAAGTTGGATAGAAGATTTCATTTGCAGAGTTGTAATCTGTTATCTACCATCTTCTTATGGAAATGACTGCTGGAGACTAGTCCTAATCACATAATAGGTTTGAAAAGACATTCTTCATGGAACCAGGGTATGGAATGGAGTGTTGGACACTTAGGACATCTTCCGGTTTAGATTTTGCTGGCTTGATTCCTGATTAAATAGGCTCACTGAAAGTAAGAGTCTTTGTAGAATCAACTGCAACAGTTCATCCACTTTTAGAAGTACAGTTTCAGGTAGGTCATCTGTAGAATGAAGGACAAATGATGGAAAGAGCTGGGCAGCTCTGAAAAGTCAGGACTAGTAAGCAATAAGTGGTTAGGAAAGGGATTTCCTAGATATTCCTGTTTCTCCAATAAGTAAGGGGACTACGTACTTGGCCCTTGAATCTATTAGCAGAGGATACTCAGTGTCTCTTTTTGTGTGCCACACACTTATCCACATTGAAACCAATGTGGATTTGGTCTGGATTTTTTTTTTCCATTTGCTGCTTCTTTCTTCTTTGCTTTCCTTGCTGGGAAAAACAATTTACAGAAGCCATGAGTTGTGAATTTCAGCTCTCCAATTTATTTTAAACAGCACAGCAGCCAGACTTTTCAAAAAGGGCAAATCTGATCTCTTCAGAAGTTCTTTCCTGTCAAGATGTAAATTGCAGAATCTCCCAAATATAGTGTATAGGATCATTGTTAAGGATATTAGGCTAATTTGTACAATTGGTTCTAGATTCCTCTAATTTAATGTAAACATGAAGTAAGTGTGGTCATCCTGAGGAGGAGAGAATATTAATGAGGCAATCAGAAAATCTGATCTCCAAAAATAATTTGATTAGTTTTAATTTTATTGAGCTAATTATAAAAAATGATTCACATTTTACTGATTTCATTTCCTATAGTCAGTATAAGGACATAAAAATTATTAATAAAATGTCTATGTGTGATACTAATTTAGGTATATATTCTTACTTTCCCTACTTAAATTTTGTGTTCATCATTATTCTTCATGTATTGCAGTGCTTTACAGCTGAGATTTCAGAGATGTACACTTCCCACTGACATTAATGGGAATTGTACATCAAAATCCACTAGGTGGCTTTGAAAATTTCAGATATATTTTCAGTGTACTGTGGAAATACAGCTGAATTTATCCTTACACCACCCCTCAGAGACAGGTAAGTATCCTTTAAATATATTTTATTGAAGTTGAACAGTGCAGAACAGAAACGTGAGAGACATAATGGGCCTAATCCTATTGACTTAATCTGGCATTGGAGGCATAATCATGAGCCAAAACCATTAAGCATTCATCTGCAAAACTAGCCTGATATTGTATTTGCCTAAGACTATTTAAAAAGATGAGTTAGAAAAAAATCTGTGTCACTGGGTTCTTTTTTGGTGTGTGAGGGAAGGGAGTGCATTTTCATATATTTTGAAGGGAAAAACAAAATATGTATTTATAATTGGCACTGTAATGTCTCATGGGAGACATAGCTCTTGAGTTCCATATTCCATTCTCTTCTTTGGAAAAACTACATGGTACTATCCTGCTTTCTCTCTTGGACTCAAGAGCACCTCTGGTCACGTCCATGACAAAAAAAAATCACCTAGTACTGTGGGTAGTAACCTATGGTCACCCGTAGATAATATGGCCAATCCTCCATTAGTCAAAGCAACATTTTTAAATTGCGGTCATTTGGTACTAAAATTAACATTTGCTGCAAAAAGGAGAAACCTGCCAAGAACATTTTCATTGTGATGAAAAGAGTTTCACATCAAAATAAGGTTGACCAGCTGATTATTTCTCTAACAGACTCCTCTGGCCAGGCCAGATGTAGATTTTTTTGCCCCAATGCCTTTAATTTCTGTACAATTCTTCTGCACTTCATAAATGGTGTTTGCCCTCTCTTCGTCAGTTGTGAGACATCATCCGGAGTACTGTGTCCAGTTCTGGGATCCCCAGAAAAAAGAAGACTGGAATGAGTCCGGGGAGGCCACCAAGATGGCCAAGGGTGAGGGAAGGGGCTGTGTGACGAGTGGCCGAGCGAGATGGCTTTGTCCAGCCTAGAGTAGAGGCTGCTCAGCTCCTCTTGGAGGTGCACAGCTGAAAGGATGACAGCCCAGGGACACACATTACAGCAGTAGAAATTAATGAATTGATGTAGAATTTCATTGAAATCATTGTGCAGTATGTCTTTACACGAGAAATAATAACACTGCAAGGAGGCCTCAATTAAAAGTGTTGGAAAGAAGTGTTACAAAGCATGGACTCGTGATTATGACAGGAAATTACAGGCTTCAGTAATGTGTGATTGACATTAGACATTAGGAAATAACAGTAATGCTAAGCAAAGGGGAGATAGATTCACCTTTCAGTACTGTGGAATCCCCATTACTGGAGGTGTTTCAGGACATCCTGGATGAACATCTTTCAGGAGTGGCCTAGAGGGAGTTCACTTGGTATTTTGGAAGGACAGTTAGACAAAACAATCTCTCCCAGGCTCTTCCATACCTGTTTTCTTTGTTTTTTCGATTATGTGCAGGACAAATCTTGGGGTCGGTGCCTTGACTCAGCTGCAGTCTTCTTGTGTGACCTTGGGTACATCAGTTAATTTGAGCTGTATTTCAACTCTCCATTTCCAAAATAGAGATTATTAGTAGTGTTTAGCATGAGAGGTGCAGTGAAGGTATAATCCATTAATGCTTTTAAAGTGCTGGCATATTACATTAATGATAAAGAAATGTCCTGGCCCTGCAGAATTTATAACCTAAAAAGGTCAGACAAAGAATGTGAGAGGAAACATCAATATCCTTGCCTTACGGACGAACAACAGAGCCTCAAGGAGAAGTGATTTGTCAAATGTGGAAAAGCAGGACTGAGACAAAACACCCAGATTTGTTGTATGTTCCTTAAAGACAAGATCATGCTTCCTCTCTTAGCATAAGCGATCACAAATATTTTAAGTGATTTCCTTGCTTTAAGCTCCTCCATTGGCGTTTCTTCACAGGAGTCATTTTTCCTGCCAGCTTCAGTATGAGTAGTATAACCTGCAGCCATTCAATTTGATTTTATTTCAAAACAGTGGCAAGTATTTCAAAATTAACAGGACTAACCCACTGGCATAGCACATCCTCCCTTCTTCTGCCCAGCCACAACCTTGTTCGCATTGATGTCTTTCTCAAAGGGTGGCTTGCTTTACACTTTGCAGGCACTGCTATTAATAATCCATATGTTACTCATTTTTTATGGCTTCCTGATATTGCTTGGCATCCCTTTGTGCTTTTTGACTTCAAGATCTTTGGACCAGAAATTCTGCCGGTCATTTGATCCAACACTCGTTTGTGCTCAGGGTAGGTGTCCTCCAGACTGCCGTGAGCACTGCATCAGTGCTGATCTTTTTGCATAAATAAAGACGATGTCTACAGCTTTGCTGGATTTTGTAGAATTTATTGAGGCCTGAGGCAAACCACGTTAAATAACTTATTTGTTTAAAAAAATGAATTAATCCAAGAAAACGAATGAAGGGCTGGAGAGTGCTTCACTCTGAAGGGTGAGAGCTGTTTTCTCTACACAGACTGATGACGGCACACACAACCAGTGACTCATAAGATTGTTGTGCTGTTGGAACAGCCTGTCATAGGCTGATGCACGATGCCACGGCAGGACACCGTCTCCTAGCAACTGCCTGGAGTTGCTGTCTTTACATTTAACCCTTCCAAATTTCCACACATGCCAGGATGCCACCAGGATGTGTTTGCACAGCAGCTTCTTCTGCAATTTAATCAATACTTCTTTTCCATTGTTCTTTGAACAATGCAGGGCAGGCCAAAGGGCTCCGGCAAATTGACTTGGCTAAATGAGATGGATCAATCAGCGACGCCAACGTGACAGCATGAAACTTATTCCCCTTCTTTCACCTTTCTGTTTCTTTTCCCTGTGCTTTTTACAGGGGGGATTGTTTCTGCTTTATCATGGGTAACTCCTATGTTTTCACTGAAGTCTGCCCTAAAACAAGCTTCCTGCAAGGCTCTAAGTTCATAATACCCAAAAGGAGTTTTTAAAAGGATCAACTCATTTGAATAAGGGGGAGGAAGATCCAGCAGCAATCTGAACTTAAAGACTTTCACTTTGTTATAGACTGGTAGATAAGACAATGCATCTCCATGATGCAGCAGCTCTTCTCTTCATCACAGTTCCTACCACACATGACATATGCAGTGTGACAGCAGGAAAGTTGTTTCCATGCAGAGAGGAAAATTGATAATGAAGTTCTCTGCAAAGTCTTTCACTGCACTTTTCTAAAAATCAGAATAGAAGTGGCTTTTAAGGAGCTAATTCAACCTCAGTAACCTAAGTAAAGGAAATCATAGTGTCACTGATTTAGAGGTACAGAAGAGTTAACAAGGCAAGAGAAGGTACTTATCAGTTATGTAATGGTAAAAGGATGGCTGGTGCCCAAGTCGCAGGGTTTAGTTAATTGACTTTTTTCTCAGATCATGGCAGAAATGAGGTTGGGTCTCTGTTTAACTCTTCTTGTATGTCTGTGCATTTGTGTTCAAGAGCACTTACCTGAATCAAAAGAAAATGTTTCATATTTTGCCTGAGATCTAATTTTTGAATCTTTTAGGCATTCATTTAAATGGTGTTAGGGAAGTTGGCTCAGTCTAGTTGCTGTTGAAACTGTGCTGTTCTTGTCAGCCAGGAGTACGAACTGACTGCTTTATCCCCATGCTTTGGCCTTAAGAGTTAGCATGCCTGTTGGCTATCCCATCTGAAAGCATGCCTGGCATTTAGACTGTGTATGTACCCAAAGCCAGTGGGAGAAGAGCAACTGGTGGTTGCTGAGCACATGAAACTTGGCAAATTAATTTGAAATTTTGAAATTAAATCCAAATGGAGTCCTCACCCCTCATGGTGTTTCTGCATTCCTGGATCGAGTTGTGAATGGCTAAGAGGGGTGGCAAATACGCAGAGACAGGGCACATACGCTGTCTGTCTTCCCAACATAACCTCGCAAAGGTCCCACGATCAAAGGTTCTTCGTTTATCTCTACTTACCAGCACTAACATCCCTATTTCAAATCACTTCAGTAGTAGCTGTCATATTATTTTTGTGAATCACCTCATTGCAACAGCACTGCTGCTGAACAGCAGTGCTTTGCTGTAGTGCAATCCATGTTCATTAACGAAAAATCTTTCAGACTCATCACAGGTTTGTGTAATATTGCAGATCTTTCAGCATCTATTAGAGCTGAAGCTTAGGGCTTGAATGCTAATGGCACTGAAACTTAACACTGAGGTGATCTGACAAAGTCGCCTAAGGAGGTTTTCATAAACCTTCTGTACAATATCTCTGCTTCCTTGCCAGTGAAAATTAACCTCTACTTGCACAAAAATGAAACTTCACCTAACTGATTTAGAAATAGCTGGGCGAAAGAGAAAATCAATTCATAATGAACAGTGTCACATTAAGAAAATCTAATTAGAAATGGCTTCTCTTTTATTGCACTGATAATGGCAAGCTTTAAGCATGACATCATTACAAAATCCGATAGCTTATAAGTGAGTGAATTTTTTTAAAAGTGTTTAAACTACCAGATCAATAAATTCACACACCACATAATTAAATTGTACAGAAATTCTCAATAAACACTAACGTTAGAAACGTTGTACTCTATTTTAAGATAAAGCATGTGTTATCTTGTGCTGCATGTACTTCTAAAAGTTACTTTGATATTTCTGAAGAGTGAGAATTTCTCTTTAGACAACACACTAAGGACATAATCTTCTCTACTTGGTCTTACTTATTCATCCTCAGCTGGAGTTGTGTGGAATAATTTTCAGGGTCTATGCACCGTCTTCTTTCTAGAAATGTTAGATTTGCATTTTTTTTTAAACTGGGACTTGATGAAATAGTAGAAAAATTCAAAACTCTTCAAAGTAACTTCCAATTTTTTTCTTTCAAATTATTCTCTTAACTTTTTAAGAAACAAAACTGAAATCACTTCTACTAACTGGAAACAGGCCCTAATTGTAAAATTTTACCCAGGGTTCCCTCTGTTCCGCAGTCTCCAAATCAACTTTGGTTTCACAAAACACCCAGTAATGAGTTTTTGTTTGGCTACTGTGTGATTTAATACTTGGGATAATCCATGAAGGTTTGGATGCAGCTAAAATATATAGCATGCTGCATACCCGTTATATTCAATGGCCCAATAAATAATTCACCAATGGCAAAATTATTTTTTCTAAACATGCACAGCTAATCCACACTCACATATTGTGCTCATTGAGGGAGCACTGTATCTAATGTGTAATCTTTTTGTAATGAGCCTATTACTCTGGTTTCCAGGTAGATTTCCACCAGGCATATCTGTGGGTAGTTTTGTTCATATTTTCATTAAAAAATGTCTTAGTAAGATTAGCTGCTGTTTGGCAATTTGCATGGCTAGATATATTTGTTTATAACAAGAGCAAGAGACAATTAATACACTTTATATAGAAAGCTTCAGCCATGAAAATAAAGAGGAACAAGATAAAATCAGTTCTGTTTTCTTTTTAACCAGTCAAGTGATGCAGGAGTTTCAAAAAGTGTAGGAAAAGATTTCAAGGTTACACAACAAAAGACTTTCTCTAGCATGGAACTTGCAGATAAGAAACAATGTGCTGAACATAATACTTCTGAGATTTGAATTAAAACTGCCAGAGATATTGGCAGTGGAGATGAGCACTGTAACGCACTGTTCTGCAAAAGGAGTTCATCACTGGTAACAGAATTTGAATTATGTTTTACTAGATTTCCTGCATATGTCAAAAATAAGTAATTGCCAATTATCCTGCTCAAAAGAGCTGGTGGGATACAATCATTTCACTTAACCATAAGTGCAGAGCTGCAGAGCGCTGAGGAGAAAGCTCAGCAGAGGGAAAGCTTCAAGAAATAGTTGCTGATAAATCGAGATAACTTCAACTAAAGCAAAGGCTAATTTTAACTTTGTCCTAGCATGCAGATGTTCAATAGTACTTAATAATCTGCAGCAATGCACTGACTGAAGCAACGGGTTAATTCCAACAATACACTTGCTCAGTAAGGCAGTACCATTAACTTTATTGCTTAGGAAAGAAACAGCCACAGAGACTGGGGCTTGCTCAGAATAACTGCGGAAGGCCAAGGATGAAGCTTGGTCTGTTAAGCTCACCACCCTATCCAACGGAGTCTGCTTTCTCTGGATAACCAGAAGAGAACTAATGAGAAAAAACATTTCCTTATATAGTAGGCCTTTTTTTCTTTTTCTTTCTTTCTTTCTCCAAAGTTTATTGAATCCATATAGGAACCAGAATATTTAATGTTTAGATAACAGTTCAGAGCCAGGGACCTAGATTTCTACTCTGGGTTCTGCTGCTACTTCAGGCTACTTTTAGGCAGGCCACTTAGTTTTCCCAGTGAAATGGAGATGGAAATAATTATATGGAATCTATAGTGGTGCTATGAGACATACTTGTTGCTTTAGATAGCTCTGGGATCTTTGCAAGAAAGATGATAAAGTCAAGTGTTGAAGTACTGCAATCTTTTCAATGTTTGAAAAGATATGCCTAGAAACTGTGCACACAGTAAAAAAAGGGAAAAGGGATAGAACAAAAAAAATCATATAACCGTATCATAATTGTATAGGTTTGCCTATAAATATACTCATCTTATACAATGCTTGCTGTGACTGAGCTCCCTGTGGCATAAGAAGAGCTGAGTTTGGCTCCAAATGTGAAGCAATTCTAAGTTTTGCAGATTTTTGGGTTTCTTTATATTTGTGTGATAAATGTATTGGATTAAGAGATTTTGTAAATAGGTTTCTGTGAGTCAGGCTTGATAGCAGTTTAGAAGTGTTGAGTTCTCTAAAATGTTTCCCTCTGATCCTCAGTGCTTACACATAAGTTCTTGAGACCTGAGGATTGCAAGTGGGGCCTATAATAATTGCATGGGAGACCGCCAAAGAATTCCCCAGGAGCAAAGCAAACAGCCAGATAGTCCCCTACATTCACAAAGACAGTGCTCTCAGCTGTATTGAATAGGAATGACTATCATCTAAACCTCCTCAGCCCCAGCCTGCTCTGGGGGTGATATAATTAAATTACATATAATTAAACACCATAACTAGCACACCTGTGCAGATGAATGGGCATGCCCCAGGTGATGCTCTTTGACATCTCAGCATCCTGGGGAAGCTCTTGTCCTCCCGGAGTGCAAGATAGGTGTCAGCAGGTTATGCTGATGCCTCCAGGCTCACAAGACATTGCAATGGGACCACATGGAAATCTGTCAGGTTCCTGTAGCCTCTGGGATCTGCTTAGCACAGAGTCTTTTGGGGACTGGAGTGGGAGGGCTAAAAGTACTGAGAGGTGCTTATGCAGGTTGATCCATCCTGGAGTCCCAGCTGAGCATTTGACCTCTGTTGTTCCCTGGGTCTAGGCTTGGGTTCCTGAAATGATGGGCCAGGATTACTAAAATCAGCATAGCAGGTGGTGAACTTCACCCCTGAAGTTAAATGGTCCTAGGGTTACCTTTTAAATTAAACTGTGAGTTTTGGTCTGACCCCTTCAAACTGTTTACCGGACCTGATGGATCTGGCAGCCAGAACCCAAGGGAATGCAAGGATTGTTTGCTCAGAAATTTAGGAGAGAAGTTATGTGAGGCAGTTGTCTCTAAAAAACGTTATTAGCTTCTTAGTTTGTCTGAATCCTAAATTTAGAGAAAAAATGAGGGGGAAGGTACTGGTAAACTCAGATGTCTGTGAAACTCCAGTACGAAGTGAGATAGTTGCTGTGATTGTGCTGTCCACTTTGGGGTTTTAGAACATAGTTTGTGGTCTACAGGGTGATCCGGTGCCTGAACCTGTCACTGGGGTCATGTGGTTTCCTCTGCCAGCTCCAAACCCTTATCAGCTAAAATAGCCTCATCGTGTACAGTGAGGTCACTGCAAAATCATCTTCATTAAATAGGATCAGAAAAAGGTCATCTTTCAGATGAAAGCAAGAATAAATTTTTTTCATTTTTTTTTAAATTTTCTTCTTTTTTTACTGCAAGTAAATAACATATAGATAACCTGTCAATCAGCTTACCTGGAGGTTTGATAACTCCCGAGCTAGGCTGACCTCTGTGAGAGAATCCATTCCCTCCCCCTTCCATGGGAGATTGTGGCCTCAGCAGGATGCAGCTGTGGAGTGAAAATCCAGTCATGTTCACAGCATTGCCTTTCACAGGGAAACAGCTGCTGCATTTTAATGTCTGACTGGAGAGAAAAGTAGGTTAGAAGGTTCTGGTGTCCCCCCTGGAGCTTCATCCCTGGCTGAGCGGATAATAGCTCTCTAGTAAAGCACTCCAACAGTCTGGTGTTTTCAGTCTTCCCTCCCTGCAAAACCTGCTTGCTGCTCTTCCGTAAGGAGATGAGGAGGGTAAACCTCTGCAATTAGCAGCTGATCCTGCATTGAGAGCTCGAGAAGATTTGATTCACATTTCAGGTATGGGGTACCTATGAAACAACTGGTCTGTAATCTTCGCTTGACATCCCTCAATGCTACAAAGCAGCTAATGTGCTTCAGGCAGGACTCTGTTTTGCTGTGAATCTGGTCTGTAATGCTGGCATGTTCTACACAGGTTTGATACATATTTGCAGTGGGAAAAAAAACAAGAACAGTGCCTTAAAAGCAGTGATGTCGGTCTGTACGGGAGTTCCCTCTCTGAAATATAAACGGCAGAAAAATTCATATGTGGGTATATATTTTGACCTAGTCACTCCGGGCTGTCTTTATAGTCACAGGAGAAAATGGCACTTTAAGATGTGATTTCTGACCTAGGTGCCCTCAGGATTTCCACGGAATGTGTTGGCAGATAGCTGTTGACTAGAAACCCACTGCAGAGAGCTCAGGTGGGGGTATCTTCCTTTAGTCAGGTGAAGCCCGTGCCCAGAGCTAGACCAGCTATCTGGTTTTAGGACTCTTTGCCATCATCTGCAGGATGGCAAAGAATAAATGCACATTTAATATTATGCTTTCTTTCCTGAAGCGTCACAGAAGTCTATTCCCCTCCATCCTTGTGCTATTACCTGACTGTCATCCTGAGGACAGTCTATTTGGAAGGTCTTTTTGGAAATCCACTGTTATTCTTCAGCTTTTTTGTTATTTCTGTTCTGAGAAAGAGTAACACGCTTAGTGGCTTGACCCCAGCTTCCCTTTCTCATCTTATTTGGCTGAATTGCTCTGGAAAATACTACAGTGGTTTGTGGGTTTGGCCATATCTGCCAGGTCTTTATAATAAGCACTGAACTGCTTTTTGCCATCCTTTTCTCTCTCATTTGGTGTCCCCTCTGGCCCTTCCTTGTTACTGAGGCAAGGCCAGCTAATGTGTACCTCCTAGCCCTCTCTCACCCTCTAGCATCTTTTTTAATAGGCATACCTTGCTTTGTCCACCCCCTACCGCTCTGAAGCTGTGATTCAAATAGTTTAATACGAAAATATAAGTTTGCATTAGTTGCTCACCTTTATTTCTTCTACAGTCTTGGAGTGATACCAACCAGCCTGAGTGATTTATTGCATTTTAATTTATAGAACTGTTCTTTCACCTCTCTTCTCAATATGTCTGCCTTTGTGAGCACCTCAGCTTCATTATCTGTCAAGTGTCACCTTGGGATGGATATTTCCCCTTCACCTTCTGAAATGAAAGAGAAATGAAAAGAAATCCATTTAGTTTCTGTGCTCTCAGACTGAATCATTTACCTTCTCATTTTCGTTGATTGCCACTTTTACACCACAGAGGTACTGCTAACAAACTTTCCTGTGTGCTCCCTGCTGCTGGCAAACCAGGAACTGGATTATCTCTGACCTTCATAGTCCTGGTTAATTCATCTTCACCTCTCTGCCAGCCCCTCTTTAGTAGCAGGTTTACCCAGAAAGTAAAAGTGTGCGTATCTATGGGTGACTTTATTACTTGCCTCTCTTTGCCTGAATGTTTTTCTGGCCTGATCTCGTACATCCTACTGGTTAATTGTATTTGAGGAAATGAGATGAGCTCTCTGGTAGTTTTGCTTGTTTGATTTTTTTAGGACATTTCTGGATTCTTACAGGTTGGGCATTATTAAACTGCACACAGATTTTGTATTTTTTTTCCAAGAGTATCTGGGAGAAAAAAAAGAAAAAGGATATTAAATGATAATTTTAAATAATTTAGTGTGAGTTTGTTGTTTAGAAACTCCCTAAAAGGAGAATTTAAGATAGTAACAAAATGTGTCTTAAATCAGCATAGCAGTAGGTAAGGAACACCTTGCTGGAGTCCCTGGAGTATTGTCAAGTCAGTAAACAAAAGCGGACATTGTGCACATGAAGAAATCACCCATGCCCTGAATTTGTGGCTTTAAACCGCTCGAAGAGGAAGGGAATTACTGCTGGTACTGCAGGGCTTGCCCTCTCCTGGGCGGTGGGTCAAGGGCTCTGATATTCCTCACCTGTCTGCTCTGGGGGTGGTTTGCTTACCCCTGTTTACCCAGACACAAGAAAGGACTATATCAAGAGAACTATTTCTGCTGCTTCTCGCAGAATCTAACTTCAAGACTGGTCTTTTTAAAATGTGGCTGCTTTGACTTACTGACTCAGTCACCACTAATTACAGAGTCAGTGCTTGTGTAACACTGGAATTTATGTAATTTCCTCATTTTTCCTTTACTAATTTTATTTATTTTCATCTGCATTCTATGCTTGGCATTAAAAATCTCAGCTTTTTTCTTTTTTTTTCAATTTGGCAAGAATGGAAATTTATCAACATGGAGCAGATTCTGATTTAAATTAGACATCTAATTTGTTCTAATATTTAGACATCAGGATTGACTACATTGTGCATAACAGCACCGGGGTTAACTTTTCCTATCAGGCTTCTTGGATTTGTTCTTGCTAGACTATCCTTTCTTAGCCCTGCCTGCCAACATTTAAAACACTGTTATCTGATCCCTATAAATATGTAGTTCTGCTCCTTGTAGGATTAATCATCTGACAGTATTCTTCCGAAGCACCTTTTGGCTTCCTTTCTCCCACTTACCAAATCTCTTCTACCAGTTGCTCAGATATTATATTTTCATTACCAACAGTGTGCATCATTTTTTGTCTGGTGTGTAAATCAAGCCTTCTTAATAGGCTCCATTCTCAAAAAGTTCTCTGGTGCCTGTTTAAGTTAATCATTAACCACCGTTCTTCCACCCTGTAGCGTCATTAACACATGGAGACAATGCAAGTATGGTTTGTTGGTTTTTTTTTTTGTTTAGCTACATCTGTTTTAAACCTCTGTAAAACACAACAGGTAGCAGTTTACCCTGCCACTGGAGCAACTGGAGTACAGCACTGCTCTCTCTGATTCCAGAACAGGTTTGTAGCCTGGGTCAAGCATCAGCTAAAAGGCACGTTAAAACAGAGTGACTCCACATCCTTTGCATTAGACTGAATTAGTTCTTATTTCCCAGAACCTCTTTGCATTCTGGGTTGTCTAGGGAAGTTCACTTTTCTTCCGTCTTCTACCCCAATTTTTGAACAGAGTTCCTGATTCTGACATGGTATATTCAGCAGCTCTAATGTGGTCTTCTGCTGCACTCGTTTATATGCTGTATAATGACTATATGCTTTATACTGAACTTCACGTTTCATTATTGTGGGATTTTATTATTTCTTAGATTCTGCTCTATCAAAAATGCCCTTTGGATTACATTATTTTTTTAAAAATAATCTGCTTTAGGACTAACCCCTCTTTTTTTTAATAGTCCAGAGACTACAATTCCTGTTTTACATGAAAAGACTGGCAGCTGTTGCCAGCATTCACTGTCCAGTTTTCAAGCCTTAAAAGCATTTCCATGTAGTTCCTCTTGTGGAGAAACTAGAAAATCACTATCGGCTGCCATCCCTAAACTTCTGTGTCGTTACCCCAGTCTGTCCTGTACTACCGAAGGAGCACAGAAATGCACAGAAACCCTTTCTTAAAGAATTCAGCACTTGACACACTGTGCAGAGGAACTCACAGTAGCTGGCACATGTCCTGTAGATAGTAAATTAAGTTGTCCAGTTGTGTTGGCTTTGTCCTCCAAAAGGCTCCCCTTTGGTCGAGGTGCTCACCGTCCCACCACACACAGACACCTGACAGAGGAGAAGTTCTTGTATAGTTTGTGTCACATCGTGATAGAAATTCCACATCAAGACTGTGGCCTTGTCGTTTCGTTTTACAATTAGGAGCATAGCTAATGCAACACTCCTCACGCAGAGGCAGTGCGTGCAATCTGGGGCTGGTGCATGCAGCCCAGAGGTGGTGAACCCAATGGGCAGGAAAACCCCTCTGGTCAGCATAAGCACGTGGAGGCTCTGCCTCACAGCAGCAGAAATTGGGCAGTGTAGATGGGGCTACAAAGCAGGGGCTGATGAATCTGGGAACCAGCAGCAGGCAGGAAGAAATATTTTTATTTGCTAATGCAAACGTTGAAAGCGCTGCATTGGGTTTGCCCCGCTTTGCTTCAAAGACATGTCATTTAGAAGATTCTTGCAAAAGATAAAAAGTTTTCAATAGGAAGATCTTTGGCTTTCTCCCACGGGAAATGTCTTACTTTTCCAGCCACCTCTCAGTAAGAAAAAAAAAGACAAAAAAAAAAAAAAAAGTAGTTCTGAATTAGCCAGGTGCCCAGAATTCCTAGGAAGTGAAGAAAACATAATGAACAGAACTTGCTTCAGAAAAGTTACCATTTTAAAAGCGTATGAGAAAAGAAAGGTCTAGGTTTACACAGAAATTCTTCTGCAAAGGTGTGATAAATACAAAAAATTCCTAATTCAATATCCAATATCCAATGCCTCCTCTTCTTCTAAGTACGCGTATCTAAGTAAGCAGATAAATGAATAACTAGAGCAAAGCCAACTGTTGCAACTCTGAGAAATTCACAATGGAGAATTAAACACTAGACATGGGAACGAGGCGAGGTAATTAAAACAAATTGAAAATTTTAATAGGTAGAAATAAAAATGGGGAACTTTATATCAATGAGTAATCTCAATTGCCAAAGTACTTGCAGATGGCTTTCAGCTTAGAGGATTTCAGCTGGGAGAATCTTCAGAGGTACAATGAGCTCTGTGAGTGCTGACCCATGGTAAGTATCTAAACTAATCTTCATTTACAATATCTGGGGAATCAGGAAACAACTGACTCTTACCCGAGCTTTCCTCAGGTGCATTTTGCAAAAGGCTCCCAGCAGACAGAATGGAACTACTCACAAAGACATCAGTAATCTTCCCAACCTCATCTGTTCTTGTACAGACTTGCATTAAAAATGAAAGCACCATGGTGAAATTAATGCAAAATACAGTTGGGAACATAATGAAAATTCTTTTCTGACAGTGTTTAGACTGCTGCAAGCATCCCTCCCTTCCCTGTTCAAAAAGGACATAATAGTCCTTTTTACTGTTTTGTTGTATTTGAAAGAGGAACACACAAGTGTTTTCTACTTTTTTTTACCATTTTTTTGGTAACCTAAAATGCAAATTGGATGAGGACATCATATAATGCCCTCGCTTATAATTTTTTTTTTCCTGCAGATAAGATACGTTCAGTATTTTAATAGCACCATCTGTCACAGTAGCAAGTGCCAAGCTGCAATATTGATCTTGTCACTTTGGGGAATGGTATGATATTTAGGATTATAAATAACATTTTTCTTTGCTCTGTTCATGTGTTTAGTTTTTATACAGAAACCCAACTCAAGAAACCACTCTTATCACCTAATAAGACAAGTACTTTCTTACAATCCACAGCAGAGGTACCATTAGGACCTGAAGCCCTGTTTGTATTATTAGCTGTCACACCTTCGTAATGTGAATAACCTAACTGGGTACTGTGCAATTTGTGTAGTGACAACTATAGTCACAACTAAGCAAAGATAATGACTTCTAGTGACCATCAGTAATCACTGGGCACTAGTTTTCTTTCTTTAAAAGAGAGATGATTATGCTGATGAGATTTTAAATGAAGAGCACTCAAGCTGAGTTTACAAAGAAAGCAAGTACTAAATTTTTTTCTATTTTATATATTGAACAGCAGTCTTGGGGTGTTTAAAGTCTCTGTCGCCTTTGTATCACCTGGATTTTATTTTGAATTTTCATTTACGCTGCCTTGGAAAAGAGCAGATGCAGTATGTGGCTCATTTTTATCTCCAGACAAACTCTCTGGAGAGGCCAGAGTGACACGGTCAAGTTGAGGTTATCATAAATCTGGAAAGGTTTCAGAGTGGTGAGCTGCCTTTTCCTGTCAAGTTGCTGGTGAGGAGGAGGCAGTTCTCCTGCTAATGTGAAAACTTGTAGGTGTTTCCTTTCCCCATTTGCATTTCTGGATGTAGATGTATTATTCAGGGCACTGGGCAAAACTCTGGTGCTCATAAATGATTGAAGACAAAGATGCTGGACAGATGTAAGGGGTAATGAAGTTTTCTGAGTGATGATGGTATTTTCCAGGATTTACAGGGTTGAATACTTCTGTCTATAGTACTCTGCTAGACATGATTAGCACTTTAATAATATGCCAGAGGTTTTTTCCTGCTCCACAGACTTCTTTCTTTTGTGTTGGATATTACATGCCTGCTATAGTAAGATTTCACCTGGGATTCATAGTGTTAAAGTGTTGGAATAGAAATACTTTAATACTGTTTCTTCTGTTAGTAGTTCTCCTGCTGCTGAATATATATTTATCCTGTGCATGCAATTTCACTCACAACTTCAAGGCAGCACATGGTGCTCATAAGTACTGCATTTTATAGATTTTCAGCAGTTGTTATTAAACATCTCTCTTGGGGAAAAAAAGTACCAAAAACATTTACACAAAACATCAAAAGCTTGTACTAAAATAATCCATTATAATCCCATTCTTCATTTCTGACAGTCTGTGCAAATTGATTTCATCTAAGATATTGCCCAACTATATTCAGGGCTGGGGTTCTTTTTTTTACTTGTTTTGTTTCCTGTAACTTAGAGATATACAAAGTGCAGTATTTTTACTGGGGAAAAATAAATTCTAGTAAATAGGTTTCTGGATACTGGATGGTGGGGTCTGGATAATCCGTTCTCTAACTCATTGCTTGTGTTTGCTGCCTGATTGCTCAGACTGTGTCTGAGTATTAGCATTTCATTAAAGTAATACCTGGTGTAGAGGACAGCCAGGTTTGTGGCCATGGATGTGGCTGAAATATATACAGATGGCACACTGAGCTGCTTAGAGGCTGTTGTTGGTAGATTTACAAGCTGTCTGTAATAGAAATAGACCAACCACTACAGAAAATTTCCTATATAAGTGTGAGTGTGTGTATATATGTGTCATCTATGTGTATACAGTATGGGATAAGGGCAGTTGCCAAAGTCTCTGTAGAAGCCCTAGCATTGCCTTAGGATACCAAATGTGACTCCTTTCATAATGTTTCCTTTGGATACAAAATGTGAGCTCTGGGTAGCTTTTGAAATTTGTGTGAGGATCTGGCAGGGGCTGATCCACAGCTTTCAAGTCTGTGGGAAGTCTGGTCAGGCAGTGACCAACCTGTGGTTTGTGGGAACTTGTCCTGCTCTCCATGGCCCTTAGCATCATGGTAGATGTGCAGCACCATGTTCTGCCAGGGTTTCTGCTTCTCCAGAAGGAAGTGATGGGTTAGAATAGCAATAGGCATTATTTGATATCTTGTTGCGTAGAAAAAAGGAGGAATGATTTTTTTGGATGTTCTTTTTTTTTCTCAATCAGAAGTGAGTATCTACCTTGTCTTTTTGCTCTCTGGCAAAACCAGCACAAAGTACTCCTGCACCCATTACCTATGTCTGCAAATATTCAACACTAATGATTTCCTATATGCGGGTCACTGCTCACAGGTGCTAACTGCTAATCCAATGTCCTTTGTTGATGTCCCACTACCTCGCAGAGCCAGTAATGCCTGGCTGCAGGTGGGAAAGGAGAGAACAGGAGACATTGCTCTGCTTGAGACTTGACACAGTCAGCTTTTGACTATATGCTCTTCTCTATTGGTGGTGGAGGGGAGCTATATAGTCACTATCAGCTGGCAGGGTGTTGTAGGGGATGTGTTATTACAGTGAATTCAACTCCCCTGGTGCCTTACGTGTCTGTCTGCCTTCCCAGGTGCAGAAAGTGGAGGAAGCGATGGGCTGCCTGAGTTGGCAGAAGCTGAGCTGCTGGGGAGAAAGGTCAGTTGGCCGTAGTCTCCCCTTTTTCTTGGAGATGTGGGGTGACTTGCCTGGCCTGGGGAAAGTGTGGGGACAAGGTTCTGCAGAGAGCCGGGACAGGAGCTGCAAGGAGCTGAAGGGGCTGGGGTGGGAGCATGTTTTGTAGGTAAATGAGCAGAGGGAATGGGGAGAAAGGATTACATGGATCTCTGATCAAAGAAAAGTTTTTGTGTGCGCGTTTGACCAAGAGGCTCATCTCCTCTCTGGGCTGGATTACACGTCTCACTCTTGAGCAGAGGTTTCTAAAGCAAACACAGGTAGTTTTTCTCTTTTGGTGATCAAACTGGTAAGATGCATAAAGTTACCTAAAGCATCTGATTAAAACCAACTACTCCCCCTTCCAAATGCCCACGCAGACAATTGTTTCTAAATATGAAAAGTTTTGTCCAGCTATATGTAGCCCACACAGATGAGCCTATACCTGAGAAAAAGGAGCAATTCATATCCCTGGAGAGGCAGAGGAGGAGGTGGTGAGTGCAGCAGGGAGCACAAACCATAGCAGAAGCTTTGCTCTCAGGAAAGGAAAGGGAGACGTGCGCTCTGAGTGCAAATTAATTAAGCAGCAGATTTAATCTGAGGTTATTGGACATGACTATGAAAGAAAACATCAGCTGTATTACAGTTAAAGTATTTATAACTGTAAATAGATTGTATGAATTCACAAATCCAAGAGAGCATTAAAAAGCAGCTGTACTGGAGATGGGATATCTATAGGATGGTAACTATGCATTGATCAGCATGCTGAGAGTGGCTAGGAAGGGTTTGTGGGGACTAGTAGCCAGTGTCATAGCTAAGGGGGGATTAGTGGAGAATGATGCATGGCCTTGTTTGTTAAGGAAAAAAAAAAGGTGAAAATGTTTCTCTTAAAGTATTAACAGAAACAAAGACTAGATACAAGTGCTTTGAGGCGAGTGGTCTCTGGTAGTAAATTGTGCTGAGTATCATGACACTTCTTCTGTAGAGGATGGTTAGAAGTGTGAAAAATGCCAATAACATAACTGCAGCAGGACTAGAGGAACATCCTTCTTCAGTGAAGGGAAGAGTGAATCGTGTAACAGACAGCAGTGCTTCAAGCAACATTCCTGTCCTTGGTGGGCCACCAAGATCTACCTTTCCAGAAGTGATTTACTGCCTGTTTGGTGTCTTGCTTCCCTGGTGTGGGTGTCTGAGTGGAGCATCCAGAACTGAGATGCTCGCTGATGCCCAGTGGGAGGACTTTCGCTGAGGTGCAGCAGTTCCAGCACTTGCCCTTATTACAGTGCTTGCTGATTTTCCTGCCCTTGAAATGCAGATTTGGTAAGGGACTGAGCATCTGCTTCCTCAGCCATGAGGGGAGGGGAGATACAACCTTGAGGCAGAGGTGGATGCATTTTGGGTCTAAAACACAAGGCTCAGGGCTGCAGGGCTTCTGGCTGTGACACTGCTGTCTGTAAGAGAAGTTTGGGGAGGCGACCTATGCAATCAAAGCATCAGAAAAAATAGGAATGGAAAGGATCTCTAAAGGTCCTCTACTTCACCTTTTTGTCCGAAGGCAAGTTTAATTACACCCACATCGTTCCTGAGAGATGTTACATCTCCTCGGCCTCTGCCTCTCTAAATTAAACCATCTGAATTCTTTCAAGTTTTTCCTCAAATAAGAAGTATTTTTGGAAATCCGTGAGCCTTTTCTGGACTCTCTCCAATTGATTTGCGTCTTTCAAGAGCCCAGGGCTGAGCGCAGCTGTTACCCTATACACAACCTGTCCAACTCTGGAGACAATTGAGGATCACTAGTTTCGTTTCTTGTTGTTGATGACTCTGTAGATCTATTCAGCTTTTCTTACTGATTTGGAGGGAACATCTGCAGAGCTCAGTTAAACATCTTGAAGAACTTTTGGGTTTGTGTTTTGGGCCTTTTTTACTAACTTCTGTAAGGGTAAAATAATGGGCCAAGTCTAAATTTGAAAACTTGTAGAAATTGCCTCAATGTAAACAACTTTGAGTGGACTGAAAATTAATACAAAGTTTTTGATAAATGGCAAAGACTCTGTTTACAAGGAAATGCTTATTGCAGCTGTCTGTGTTAGGTCAGGTCTCATTTAGCATCCTCATTTAATGATCCTGAAGAGGGAGTAAACAGCCTGTTAATGAATTTGTGTGTGATGCTATATAGGGAGGAACTGTGAGTAATAGGCAGAAAAGAAAAAACTACAAAGGGACATAGAGATGATAAACACTCACAGATAATGGCGTTAATTTTGTCTCTGCATAACACAATGTGTTTTGGTGAAGTGGAGGAAAGGAATATGCTTAAAAAAAACTGGCCTAGTTGAAAGCCTTTTATGAGAGAAGTAGACCTATGTTTGCCATCTGATATTACTCCCAAAAAGCTGAAGGCCTGTTTGGACTGTTCAAGGAACAGGTCACACACATGTGGGACATGGGAATCTCTCCTTTCTGTTTAACCACTACTGGTCTGTGTGCTTTACTACTAAGGAGATGGCTGAATATATATATGTATATGCACACATGAAAAAGAACAGTGAAGATGAAGGGGGAGCTGGCTGGTGAGACTGGATTAAAAGAACTTGTGTTGATTGATTAATCCAAGGGACAGAGCAGCTTATGGATATAGGTTTCAGCAGATAAAACAGAGATAACATTATGGCAAAAGAGAAGACATATGAGAAAATGCATTTCAGAATGGGGAAACCGGCACCAGCAATAAGGCATTTGAGCTGATTTTATGTGATGGATAGTTTAGCCTGGTGCTTAGAAATGTCTGTGTGGTACGTGGGGAAAAAACAGTAGGGAGAAGCTGAATTGCTGGGAAGGATGACACAGGGGATAAGGAGTGTCATCCTTATTCTTATTTTGATGTATTTTAACTCCCCCTTGCATAGTTCTGACAAAAGTAGCACAGGAGGAAGCTTAATGTAAAGGAGAGTTGGGCCCTGAGAGTCTCTGCTGAGAGCAGGTTCCCTCCAGTGTTTCAGCCCTCCAGTCTCTTCTGCATACAGAGACGAACACAAGGATCAAACGTATCAGAAACTTAAAGATATGGATGTAAAGGCTCACAGGTTTTTATTTCAAATTATTTCCTCTCTTCCCCTTGTGAGGGTCCCAATGTGCTGGAGGTTTGAATAAAGAAAATTACCTGTCTACACTAGAACACATCCAAAACCAGTTCACAAATGAATGTGTGTATGGACATGTATAAAGAGAGTGAGGGAATGTATAATTACGGCTTTCCTTTAAAAAAAAAAAAGGCTCTTTGTTCAATGCAGCTGTCAGTCTTGTCACATCATTAATGTGAGAAAAATTTAAAAAAATCTGCATAGAGAAAAGAAAAAGGCATCAAAAAATTAAGCTGGGACGGTTAGACAGTAACCAGATTGTGCACAAATAGCAGCAATGTCCTTAAATATCACAGAAACAATGTAGCAATGCAGAGGGCAATGAGGGCCTTAAGAGTCATGAGTAAGGACTGACAGATGAGGTTGTCATTGCAAAGAGCCTCCATGAATTCTTTGCCATAGGTTTTAAGAAAAAAAGCTGAAGGTCGTATCAGAAACTAGAATACATTTTTCTGGAGACAATCCAACCCCCCTGCTGAAGCAGGGTCACCCAGAGCAGGCTGCACAGGACCTTGTCCAGGGGGGTCCTGAATGGCTCCAGAGAAGGAGACTCCACAACCTCCAGTTCCAGTCGGGAACAGGCAGTAAGTTTGTGGAAAGAAAAGCTTTAGGAGAATCTCTAATGGCTTCTTCCTGTGCTGCCAAAACCCCAGGCAGCTTCTCTCTCGTCTCTCTCTCTTGTTTCTTGTCTCACCTGAGCAGCCATGAATAAGCCCTTGTTGCCCTGGGAGAGGCTAAGGATACCACCATGTGTTGCTTTCAAAGGACACTTCCATTCTCCTCTTTTTTCTGCTTCCTGCCACCCAGCTTGCTCCCAAATCAAGCCAACAAATGCTGTTCTCCTGCACCTCTGCATCACGCGTTCCGCACATCGGAGCCACCTGGTGAGCGTCCACAGCACTTCAGAGGTGTCCTTGGCCATCCTTGGCTTTTGTGGCCAGACTTGAAGGATCCCATGGTGGTAGGTGTGGGACCAACACAGCCCAAAATTTGTGACCAAGGGGAGACTGGGCTACCTCATTTGGATATTGAAGAAGGGAACTTGTTGGTGTGGTCTGCGTTTACGGCTGCCTGAATGCTGCCTGCTCCCTTTCCAGTGCCTGAGGGAATCCAGGTGTACTCTTATTTTCTCAGCAACAAATCTTCAGGTGAAAAACATTTCAACCTCCGTGCACCAAGCTCAGTACCAAGTCCAGCACCATTTCACACGGAGCTGCTTGTTGCGCTGGGCACAGAGGAAGCCCCCTCCTCTCTGTGGGAGGATGACAGGCTGGGGGTCATGTCTGCAAAGGGTACTCCAGACCCAGAAAAAGGCACCTCCTCGAAGTGCTGACGGTTGAAAGTACAGCAGGGCACCTCTAGAAGAGTCTGGCAAGGTCTGAGGGAGCTGAGGAGGGAAGGTGATGATGGCAATGGTGGCTGAGCGGCTCCAGGAGAGGGGGGGTTGACTGTGAACTGCATTGGGTGGCATCTTAAAAGTTGGAAAAACTTCGTGGCAGCGGGGAAAAAAGAGGCTGGGAATGAAGGAGTCAGAGGATTTTTCTCGAAACTTTGGTGAGGAAACAGCAGAAAAAGCACAGGCAAGCAGTGAGGGGCGAAGTGTTCTCTGAACTGGTGTATTAAGGAGAGGGGCATCCGAAGGGAGAAAATGTCTGCCCTTTGCAGAGGATGTAACACAGTGGGTGGCTGCAGCTGCTCTGGGAGAGTCAAATTGTTCCTAGCTGGAAACACGGGGTTATTTGAGTCCCCATCTGGCCCGAGAACATATAGGGCAGGGGCACAGTAGGATTAGATGTTCAGGAGAAGAGCCAGGAGGTGTGTGAATAGGCCTTCTGATAGGAACAGCAGGCAAAGCGGAGAGGGAAGCAGCAGGGATGTGCGACGCTGCGTATCGTTCTGCCTGAGAAGGCTGTTCCCTGTCACAGCGTCCCAGCGCCTGTCCTTCGTGTTGGGCCACCCAGGAGTCAGAGGACAGGTGCACAGCCCAAGCCCTGGTCTGGGTTACCCCTGAGGCGGAGGCTACGGCCGTGGGCTGGCGCTCGGGGCATTCCCTTCCTAGGGTTAGGTGAGAGGAGGTGACTCCCTGATCATGATATTCCCCCGCGCCCGTGTGCCTAACAGCTCCAACACCAAACCAGGCAAAACACAAATATTAGTAGAAATAGGCTGGCTCTTGGAGACACCTTGCATTAAAAGAATAAAAGCAAAGAATTAGCTGAGTCACAGAATCACAGAATCACAGAATAGTAGGGGTTGGAAGGGACCTCTGTGGGTCATCTAGTCCAACGCCCCTGCCAAAGCAGGGTCACCTACAGCAGGCCACACAGGACCCCGTCCAGGCAGGTCTGGAATATCTCCAGAGAAGGAGACTCCACAACCTCCCTGGGCAGCCTGTTCCAGTGCTCCGTCACCCTCAGAGGGAAGAAGTTCCTCCTCATGTTCAGACGGAATTCATGTTCACACTAGAATTCCTTTGGCTTCAGATGAAAATGTCACTAGAAGTATCACGAAACACCCTATGAAATGGCAACTCCTACCACAGAGCTAGCAAGAAGGTGGCTTTGCACTGTGTGTGTAGCTGTGCTGTTTAACAGCTGCCCATGGGCTCTTTTACCATTCTTTTACCAGATGGAAAAGGCTCTTAATCTGAAATAGCAGGATTTCTTTCCAAAAGCACAAACACACAAAAATTTCCTGCAGAATGCAACATGATGTAACGCTGTTGGCCAGGGTGGTTTTCTGGTGATGTGTTTCCAGGCCCTTCAGCTAAGCAGCATTTGCGGGCATGCAGCCCCTGGCTCTCGGACCGCAGCAAGGAGAGGGACCCCTCATGGCAGCATCACAGTGTGGGGAGCACGCCTCTCCGGCCACTCACCTCTGTGGCCCACCTGAAACACATCAGCTATGCCTCACTTCTGCATTTCAGACTGATACTGTTCTCACAGAGGTAAGGTGGGAATCTTTCCAGTTGACTTTGGGGGAATAGGGTCAGACATGCTCTCACCCCCAGGAACCCATGCTCAGAGGGTCTCTGATTCATGGTGAGAGCTCAGGCGATCAGCAGGCCCCTTTTTCTTCTTTATAATTGGGACAGATTAGAGACAGTGCGCCCTGTTCTTGGCAGGTGCGTGTTTCCATCTCTCTCCCAGGTTCGGCAGAGCAGAGATGGCATCCAGCTCAGTGGCAGCAGCCGGACTCGCACTCTGATGTAGGATAGTTGCATAATGTCACGCGATCTCTTCTGTTCTTCTCCCTCACCCCACTGGGGATCTCTCATGATAAGAACAGTAAAAGGCTCTTGATTTATTTTGCTGACTAGAAGATTTCATTATATTGATTCAGCTCATGAAAGCCCCACAAGGAAATGGAAAATAGCCCATTATTTTTAATTTCCAATTGGAAAAAGTTACAACACTTTTCTATTTATGATGTGCATGTTTTTTTATCTAAAACATCAAATTCAGCATTT
>Ga0181612_171328_pt1 | contig 30915 bp, 19 predicted proteins | sample HoacroProtozoa21_FD_119630 | JGI IMG/M metagenome (GOLD analysis project Ga0181612, IMG submission 119630) | Hoatzin crop microbial communities from Cojedes, Venezuel. Combined Assembly of Gp0051906, Gp0051904, Gp0051908 | reverse complement strand
GCTGCAACCGATGCAAGAAAAATCTTGTCAGAGGATGATGTATCGAGCATGGGCTTTGAAGAAGGTGGATTTTGTTTGATTCTTAACCATGGAAAAATACACTGAACAGCCTTAGGGCCCAAAACTTGGGCCTTTTCCGATTTCATGCTTGCAGTTCACCACCAGAAAAGAAACAGATTACACTTAGAAAAACAAACTGTAGTTGCCTTCAATGCCACCATGAGGAGGGAAGGGCGGGAGGAGCATTTCACCATTAAACTTCAAAATTATCATCAGGAATCTGGATTATGGTGTGCTGAAATCTAATGCAAGTGACTTTGAAGCACTTCATAGCACAGCCCATAAAATCACCAGCCCGAAGCAAAAAGCAAAACTGACTGAACTAAGCTGTTAGTCTTCAGGAAAAAGCTTCCACTTCCACAGAAACCTCCTGCCCCCTCAAAAAAGAAAAATATCCAAAGCCAACAAAAAAATAGACCCAGCTTCAATTCCACAGACGTTGCAAATTTAACAGGCACTGTGAAGAACCATCAACTTTCTTAAGTAAAGGCGTAACTCCTTGGGCAGACTTTGGCTAACCTAGAAAACAGCTCTCTACAGAGGCAGCAATACACACACACAAAAGCAAACAAGCAAAAGTGGACTTAATTGCTCTTTAAGATATGAAGCACTGGATCTTTCACTTCAGAAAGAGATTTCATGAATTTAACATCAAAAGCTTATGAACCACAGTGAATATTTAAAATGGTAACCTCAATTTTTTTGTTTGGTGCAAAAATCTCTATTTAAACAATGTAATCCGTTTGGTTCTGATACTATACACACCATGTTTCACTCGGAGCGATTAAAGACCTGGTAATTCAGATCTATGGCCCTCCTAAGCATAGCACCCTGCCCAAGTACTTTACTAAATACTGACAAGAGTTGAAACCCTTGACACCGGACATAACTAGCAGCCAAAAAGCACGAGCATCCCCCAGTCAGACAAGTTGGTTTTGCCACACAAAGACAACAGAAGCTTCACTCTTCTACTCTTTCTTAAGACTCAGAATGCATACACAAAACCCCAGCTGCTTAAAAAGCAGGAACAGAGTGCAACTTCCATTTGTTTCTGCTTGGAAATGAGTTAGGGATACATTAGTTCTAGAGTACAGGAAACAAAACGGACTGATACACCATCGTTATCAAGCATGACACTGTACACTGAGAAACTCTGAAAAGCTCAACATTAAAAAGCAAAAACTTTTACATAAACATCCCTTCTGGCGGTTTATTCTTACCAAATGATTGCCACGGGTCAGAGGCAGTAGCTGCGACTGTGGATCCTCCCCAGGGATCGGTTTGGTTTGCAACAGCAGGAGGTCCCCAAGGCTCCGTTTTCTGCGGGGCGGGTGCCGACGAGGGCAGGGCATCCATTAGGTCCAACAAAGTGGTATGCTGAGGGCAGGAATAATCCAAGCTTTAATCAAGAGCATTACCAATCTGAAGTACAAACCCATGAGAGTGAAGAAGCAATTTTTTTTTTTTTCCTCCTTTTACACACCTGCATTCACTAGTAGTTTGAAATTTAACCCACATGGAAGAAGCTTTAAGCTATACAACAAAGCAATCCCAAAAGCATAAAAGAGCTCAGTATTAAGCTATTTTGTGTTACTGTATTTCAGCTTTTGGCAGCATAACCGGGAATTTCTTAGTCGAAGGCACTACCTCCTTCTTTTTGGGAATTTTAACTGTGTCTCTGCGACTCTCCTCCAGAGCCATCTGTAATCTCAGATCATCTCCGCGTCTGAGGCGCTCCTCCTGCAAAGGAAATCAACACTGTTGATATAGACCATTAGCCTAGACTGTGCTGCTTGCTCCCTGCAGGCGCCCAGCCCCTCGGCACGACGCTGCCGGGAAGGCCTGGGCAGCACTCCCTGCCACCCTGGGAGGGATCCGCACCACAGGCACGTGCGGTGGGACTGCCGGGATTATTTGCTGGAACTTGCACACAGCACACGGGTGGGGAGGGGGGGGGGAAATTTTCTTGGGATTCTTGCCTCAGACAGAGGTCAGGAGCACCCGGACTCTGTCATAACAGTGTTAACACTGTGATCGTAACAACATTCATTTTGCTGACTGAAATTTACCCTCCTGTTGGATTACTCCTAAGGGGAAAGGTGTAAATGAAACATTCTTTCCAAAAATTCTGCTACAATGCTAGAAACACCACAGAACTGAGAGACAAAGTAAATATCCCATCTTTAAATTACTGTAATGTTTTTGAACATTGAAATCACCACAGGACACAGTGACTAAAACTTTACTTTTCCTGGTTTTTGTCAGCTTCCCTCCACATCTGATGCACATCTGAAGAACACTAAGCGAATTAATCCCATCACTCCATGTGTATTTTCTAGGTCTTTAACATCTGTAAACTACCATGTTTGTGGTACATTCAACTACTTTAAATACCTTTGCTTGCATCATCTCTTTCAGAAGTTGACTAAATCCCCAGCTGGTATTTCCCTTGTGATTTTTTAAGCTATTTCAGCTGATAGATTCTGATTTTTATTTTCTTTAACTTTATTGCTTACTAATGACACAGTTTACTGGGTGACAGTTTTCCTTTCCAAGCACAGAGATACTAATGCCTAACATACAGCAGTAAGCCAAAATTGTCACAGGAAGCCTCTGAAATATTACAGACACTCAAGCTGACTTGAATTTTCACTCACAGCTGAGATTCAACAACTTTGTTATACATCAATATGCAGTAAATTTTATCTACAACTACAGCATTTACTCCAAATTCAGAATGAACCTCCTAAGAATCACCACAGTAACACCACCTATGTGACAGATTAAGAGCCAAGTTATTTTAAACCAGGTTCTTCATAAACTCTAGCACTTTGTGTTGGGTCACCCTTCAGTTCCAGACAATCTCACAAATGAGCAGATCATTCAAAATTTCACTGCAATCAGAATTCACTGACATTTCTTATGCTGGCCCCGTTAATGAAGGTTTTCAGGACTAGTCATGTTTTCAGTTGTTCCTAACTGAAAACATCTTCAGTAATGTGATGATTAACATCCTCCCACACAAAGTCTTCTTGTAAAGTGACTGTCATCTTCCGCTAGTCTCAACAGCACAGAGGCTGAAGGTACTTTAAAAAGAGATTTAAAACAAATAATAAAAAATACAAGAGCAACATGTTCCAAAATGGCCTTTCTCTCCCCCTATTCCACCCGGACAAAGCCAAGCTGCCATTGAAAACAACAGGACTGCAGTCTCCACTATGAAAGCATAGACAGTATGGAAAACCTACACGGGAACTGACCTGCTCCGCCACCTCCCGGCTCATTGCCAGCGCAAGCTGCAGCTGGAGCTCCTCTTCTCCACTTGTCTGAGGCCGGGCCTGCTCGAGCTCCGAGGAAACTCGAGGGGATGTAGCTGTTGGAGACAAAAACCAGCAAGTTTAACACCGAACATCAAAAAGATATAACTGGTTTGATTATTCCTCTGATCAGACCACCCCACTTTCACACAGCCATCCTCAAACGTCCCCAGCGCAGCGACGAGCCCCTCCGGGTGCCAGGGGCCACCAACTCGCCCATCACCATCGGCTCCCTCGACTGTCAGAGGCAAAGCTCGTACCAAGGCTGAGGTTAACAAGCCAAAACAATTAAGCAGGGAGAATTTTGCAAGGCAGTTCAATTGCTTTAAAGCAAAAAAACATTCCTGGAAAACAAAGGCTTTCTGTGTTAATGGGGTTGTAATATCAGGAAGGATAATCAACAACCATTGGATAGCCTGTCTCATCGTATCAGAGTTTTGGGGGGCAGGACACCAATCCAAAAAACTACAGAACTCATCACTCCAGAAAACATTTGTTGGTATTTCTTACATCTTACAATGTCAGTAAGAATTTGCTGGGAGTTGGCCAATACCAGGGTAAAAATGGATACCACTCACTTTTCTGTAAAATAATGCAGTCTTAATGGGACAGATAAAGAACTATTCTTAACTGCTAGGCAGGCTCAGAGACCAACAAGCCACCTATTCATACTCAAATTTTACAAAAAATACTGAATCATTCTCTTATTTTAAAAACCCCAAAACTGTGGTATATATGTTGGAGAGTGGTTTGTTTTCTCATGTTGCCTGGTCTTTCTTTGGATTAAGACCTCCATTTGCGAAGCAGCGGCTGGTAATCTCCCTCACTCGTCCCCAAATAACAGTCCAGCTTGACCGCCAAAATACACAATTTCTCAATGTACAAATATTCTTTTACTGATGCTTTCACTATAGCAGCACGCAGAAATTCCCATCCGAATGGGACAACACTAATAGGTTTATCACTATACAGTAATTAAACAATTTTTGTGCTCTTTCTCTCTCTCAGATAATTCTCTATCATCCAAAATATTTATACATTTATCTTACTTTGGCAAGGAAATTGGCATTTAATGGTTGGAATGATAATTAGTTTGGCAAAATATATACTGACATTTAATACAGAACCATCATATTTTTAAACTATGATGTCAAGCTCAAAGAAATCACATTCTTCTTAACAGGTCAGCTAGGCATGTAAAAATTAGCTTGCCAAACTTTAATTTAAAAAAAGAAAAACAAATACTTTTTCAGTCACTGCTTCAATCCTCCAACTACTTCCCAGTCTTGTCTCTCCCTAACTTTCAGGCCAAAATGACATTATCAATTAAAAATGCCACCTTCCCTCTCCTCCATCAGACCAGAAGGAAGGTGACTCTCCGCAAACAAGGAATGACTTTCCCTTTCCCCCATACACCCCCACGGGCCCTCCCATCCATCTCCATTTCTACAGGGGCCGATGAATTTATCGCCCAGAACGATTCCTTCCACATTGTGCTGATCCTGAAGCTTTCAGGCCAACTACACAAGCTCCTTACTTCACACTTACAAAGATGCTACTCACACCTCAATTCTCTTGCTTTTTCAAACTCTTTCTCATATAAAATATCTAAATTTAGCCTGGTTCACAAGTACTTCTTGCTCCAACAGTCACAGACAGGCTCTCCATATATTATGCAGACTATTACAGACTCAAAGTAGGAATAACAGGATGTCTGACGGCATGGGAAATACAACCTTAAAAAGTTTGAAAGTTTGAATATTCTTAAATATTAAAATAAAGAGAATGAAAAAGAAAACAGGATAAAACTCAACAGGAGGTTACCAACAGGTAGCCCGTAACAAGAAAACTGAGGTGCTTCTCTGATTTGTCAACCAACAGGAAAAGCAGAAGTTAATCTATGTGGACTCAGGAAGGCATTTTATGACGGCCAAATAGGATGTTAGTGTCAAACAGCGGGTAGCTTAAGAACTGAAACTGGTAAAGGCCCAGCTGAAGAAGAGCTTCCATCATACTGCCCGCCGCCAAGGAAGTTTACCAAGTTTATCAAGAACGGGCTTTAAGACCGATCTTACAAAATGATATGTAATGAACAAATGCAGGAGGTGATGGGAAAATGCAAAGCTAATGCTATGAGAAATTGTCAAACTAGAGGGAGAAACAGGAATATAAAAAAAAAAAAACACAGATGACTGGGAAGGGAACAAAAGAAATGGGATGATACAGAGAAAGAAAATAATTTCTTTGATGACCAGCTCCCACTAACTGAGCGCATCAACTGCAACTGACAGATGTAGAGAACTTTCTTTAGTACTAAACCACATAACTCCCAGCCACTAACCTAATACAGCTATAATTAACATTAGCATCACTGCATCAAAGCATTAGTCAGAATTCATCTCACACACCAAATGCAATTCTAATCATTCAAATCAAAGACAGACGATTTGAAAACAGAATGGATGTGGAAATGCTTCCCTTCTGAGCACAGAGAATATTTTGTGTTTACCTTTGCAAAAAGAAGATTGAGCAGTTTATAGTTGCTAAATACATCAAGCTTGCAAATACGATGGAGGGAGAAAAGCTATTTAAGATAAAGAGGTAAGAACTAATGGTATACATTGACCATGAATAAATTTGAGATACAAATAGAAAGCAGCGGCTTTCTAGCAGGAATTGTAGAAGGAAACAGTCATAACTGGTTTCAAAATAGAGCTGGAAAAGCATACAAACAGGACAGCAACAGTCACCTGAGAACAGATGGCAACTGGGCTATGATCAGGAAGATACCTTCTGGTCTTCTGTTTCTTTAACTGCAACTGTGGGGAAGAAAGCAATTTCCTGCACTTTTTGCACAGAAGCTCTTCCATCTCTGTTGACAGGACTACATTCCATAACAACTAGGAAGCTGACGGTAAAATGACTTTAAAATGATGTGAAATGGGTTAACTCTGTCGATTTTCCTCTCATCTCCACATGAAGGACTGCTTACTGAAAGTGCTCACCAGTTTCAGCTTTTAACAGCACACAGCATTTTTGCACTAAAAAGCTGCAAGAAGCAGGGATTGCATCCCACTCCGAGCATCTCAGTGGCCCTCCCATGGTGGGTCCTCGCCGCCCAGCCACGCACGGGAACAGCAGGCTTGCTTTGGCAGAGAGCTACATTACCTCACAGCTCCCAACAGAGCCCGGCATTCAGCAGCTCCAGGATCTGAACACAGATAAAAAGGGGTGTCTCAGATATAGCTTATTCCTTTTCACTTTTAGGCTTTTCAGCAATTCATTCTACTTGGTTTTATTAAATCTAAACGGCACTTTAGAGCTCCTTTTAAAAAAGAAAAAAAGGAAAAAATTGTCGATTTGAAATTCTTCCTTGGGCCTCACATTAAACAGCATTGATTAAAATGTTGCTATTTTACATTTAAACTTCTGCAGTGGTTATAAAACCACCTACATTAAATAGTTGCCAGTGTATTTTTTAAAAAGGATTAAAGGAAATTCAACTTGGTAGTAATCTGACATGTTTCATCCAGCAACTTCACTCCTCAGTTCCTGCAGTACTGTAACTGCCCTTCTATATTAGCCTCATCCTGCATTAATATGTTTTAATTGCAAGGATCTAGCATAAAGGTTATTGCCTTAGTAACAGTATTGCTGCCACACAAAGAATCTCTTATCCCACAGCACATGACAGTTAACTCAGATGTTTATGTGAGATGGGACTCAATAGATCAATTCTGACCTGCTAAGCCCTGCTTTGTTGCTGCTGGGAGAATCCGGAGATCCCAGCGCCCCTGGGCTGCCCAGACGCCGCTGCGTGGGTATCGGCTGCTGTGGGAGCCCGGCCGCCCGGCTGCCTTCTCACCAAGGCTCTAGCTGCCGTGCACGGAAATCATTTGCAACCTCAGTTAATCACTAAAGCAGGATTCTGCTCCACCATCTGTCTCTAGTACAGGCTATGACGTCTTTCATGTGTATTTTTTGGTAATTTCCTATATTTGGGCTATATTAAAAGCCCTCTGTAGATGTCTGTATGTTTAGTTAAGTAGTGAGTTCAAAGGTATATACAGTACACAGCTAGAAAGCAGAGTCATTGCCTACATTAATGATAAAAATCAGTCCCAGCATAAAAATCAGACAGAGTATTCTCATTCAGGAGCATGTGCTTCATTTTTTGGGTGGTGTTTTGTGGGTTTTTTAAGTGTCACTCTAGACCAAGCTATGGCACAGAGCGCCACGGGAAATAAGCCCCAACTTTCTAACTCGCAGGTGGCATTCTGAAGATCAGAATTCAGTTCTTAGTCACATTTGTTCAGAAAGAAAAGCTGCTTCCTCACTCAATCAGTACGCCTACAGAGGTAGACAAAACCAAGGCTGACTTGAAAAATTAGAATAATATCAAGGCAAGAAATTATAAACTGATAGCAATTCATTTGGGAACCAACTGGAGATCCCATTTGCTAGTCTTCAAAAGAAAGACTATTCAAATAAAGATGGAATACTTTCAAAAAACCAATCTAACCTCTCAAATTAGGAAAGGGTATGCGCAAACTGCTTAATCTAGAAGGAATTCTGTAATCCACCCTTCCACTGGGAATTAAAGAGATCTTTCAAATACAAGAAGAGAATTAATAGCACCTATTAATGCAACAAGGTGTAGCTGATCAGCCTTACTGCATGATTTCTAGTCGCACTGAAGCGGACAGTACTTTTGAAATCCTTTTAATACCGACCAAATCCTTAAGGCTTGTTTTGGTTAAAAAGCATTTTTTCTCTCAGGTGATCCCTACGCTCCTCTTAGAGAGAGTTATATAGTTTACTGCAACTACAGAAGCCCGGTTACACCAATGGCATCTCCCACATTTACTTAAAGCATCAGAAAAATAAAAGTATGATGAGAGGACTAGATCTAGTTGTCAACTGACATCCAACAGGTAACAGAGGAGTCTACCAAACTCTTTAAACACCCCAAACTACAGAAATTATCCACACAGCTCATCCAGATTCATTGCAGGATGATACGCCATATATACCCTGACTAAGATGGAAGGCCAGAGACGTATTCCAACCTGCAAAAACAGAGAACAGCTAATAAAAAAAGCTTTAAAAACTGAAGCATTCTGAATTTCCCATGGTGTCAAAACCAAACTAGTAATTCCTCAGAACTGTTTTCTACTCCAAGCAAAAGGGGAGGCAAAGCTGAAACAGACAAGTGAACACAAACTTGCTGACACTTCACAAAACTGTTTTTAAATAATGAATCAACTTAATGTGAATAATCACTGGAAATATTAAAACTCATTATTTAAGCTAAAGAAAAATGCTCCTAAGACCTTTACAGGTAAGGTTAGACTTGGAGTTTCACAAGATCCATAAAAGCCCTTTTCTGTCCATCTTTCACCGATCTTTTATCTAACAGGCTGTATGCATTGTGAATGTGATTTCTCAGCCAAGCAGCCTACCTCCGGGCAAAACGCTCCTCTCAAATCAGGTCACACTGTGCACACTGCGCTGTGCCCTACTCTGCCGCATTCGTGTAAATGAAATCAGGACATTAAAACACACATCAGTCTTGCTCTGTCAGCATTTCTAAGTGCAACCCGAACCGAGGGCAGCAGATTGCCAAGGGAAAGGATGTGTGCACAACCCAAACTAACACAGGTCGGTCTTGGCTTAGGTATAATAGGATCAGACCTCTTTAAAAAGCGAGGCTTCAGTAAACTTGGTTTTAAAACACGAAGACAGTCCAGGGAGAGGACCAGTGTTTTCCAGGGATCCTTTGAAGCTGAAATAACTCAAACACACTATCTTCTGGGGGCAGGGGTCCCAAGGAATTGGCATTGTCAGCTACTTCCCTCCAGCCAGAGAATTTTTCCACCCTTTTTTCCAAGTCCCGTAATGGCCCCAGCCACGAGGAGCTGCAGCAGGTCACACTGCTCGCTTCCTGAGCAGCCCCAGCTCAACAGTGACAGTCCAGACGGCTCTGCTAAAGACAACATAACTAACCTGCTCCCAAGATGGTGAGAAGGAACAAGGAAACCCGAGTCCCTACTCCTGACCTGTCTCCTCAGAGCTTCTGCAGGCCCGAGGCACTCGAGCACAGCGTTTTGCAGGTACTCTGAACTGCCCGCCACACAGCAGCGACTGTGGGTTACACTTCTGCCATGCTGACGACTCCAGCAGAGCAACAGAGTAATGTTCCTGTGTAAGCCTCTGCTGAAAGAACACTTTAAAAAAATTATTAGATGAAGGACTTTATCAAGACCAGTAAACTCTAACAAACACACTCCCAGGCTTGAAACGGCACCACAGTTCAGACTTAGAGGTCTATATTAAGAACATCCTACTTTTCCCCATGCAGCCATAAATCCGGAATCCTATTTAAGTGGTCATTGGCAGCTGTAGATCAAACAAGGCTAGGAACAAGAGGCTGAAGCTTTCAGAACTGGGTGACTAACGTCTAGCATAAAGACAATATTTAGACACAAAGCCAGATTAGGGGCGGGAAACTATTGCTCCAAAAGATTTCAAGTATTGACCTTATATTCCTTCCTCTCCCCAGTACGCTTAGTTTCAGTGCCACACAAGAACACTCCCCTAACACCAAATAAAACCTGATATAAGATTTCATGCAACCCCATACAATTTACACATTTTTCAAGATAAATTAAGACCTCCATGTATTTTGTCATAGAACATTTAATAGCTTCTAATCTGAACACTAATTGCCCCCGGCTTAAAGCTAGAAGATAGCCAATTGTCCCCAGTATGTCAGAAATTGTGGACAAGATAAAGGTTGGGAGGAGCTTTAGTTTTGCTTTTACCTTTATAGTATCTCTCTTGGCTTCCATTTACAGATTACAGACTAGATAGCAAAAACGTACTAATACTTTTACAAATGTGTGCATCAATAGTCAGTAAAATTCACATGCCATAATGTACTCTCTAGAATCATACAAGCTTTACAGCACAGAGATCTTCAGGGCCAATAAACTCATTAAGGCAAAGCTTTGGGGGAAAGGATTTTATTAAAAACTATCATGCTTCACCACTTCCCACAGTTTCTAAAGGACTGTTAGAGACAAGATGAAACTATCTGCAAGGAAACAGGGAAAATGTCCTTATTTGCCAGTGTCTTGCCTGCAGCAGTGAGGGATGATGGTGCATCAATCAAGAGATCCTTTTCCATCTTCAACTCCCTCACACTGTACAGGGTATCAATACCGCTTTTATTTTTTCATAAAGGATAAATTTGGGACACAAAGACCAGCAACTCTACATGAAAAACCTTTCTGGCTCAACATCAAATACAAAACCCAATTCTCAGATGCACTGTCAGATACAAGCCTACACACATTGCTTAAGCAGCTAGAAAAAAGTAGCAGTTTGAGCATTGCAGTGTTTACAGTCAAGGCTGTACAGTGCAGCTATTTCAACACTGTGAAGAAACGGAAGAAAAAAGGATCCGCTGACTTATCCAATATTGCATTTTCAGTAACTGACAGAATGGGGAAGAGATCTCTCATGCACAATCCGGACACATTGTCTACTGGAAGTTACTTGTTCCCCTAGTGATCTGTCCGGGAGAAACTGCTAGGCTCTCTCAGCACGCTCAGGCTTCTATTCTTCTGCAAGAAAGTATTAAAAATGAAGAGATTTTATAGCCAAACACAATCTTTTCAAGTTAGAGGAATGCATTCAGCTAAGAATTCTCCAAATCTGCAGTCCCCACCCATTGCGCCTAGCAAGGAACAACAGTAAAATATGCTAATACCAAAACACTGAGAGATGAAACATTTCATTTAGCTATGCTGGCTGTTACACTCTCCCAAACTTTAACTGTATTTGAATGTTAACAAGACTTGCTAAATATTTAGCTAATACGTAGATTTTTTAATAGGCAAATCTCATGCTATAGACTGCAAATCTAAATGTCTCTGATCTCCTCTTCAAAGGCTCAGAGGAATGAAAGACAACTCTACCAGAACATACAGTACAGCAACTGCATCTTAAAACTGTTACAAGGAGAGTATTTCCCAGGAGCTAAGCATAACTTAACTCCTTTTACATATTTTACTGAATCCATATTTTCAGAACAAAGAAGGGCATCGTTATAGACTAAAAGAAAATACAATGGATACAATCTCTTTCACTTTAAATAATGAAAAGCATGTTTTCCATTAATTTTAGAAGGCCCAAGAATAACCCGACATTTATGTAACAGATTAAATGTCTGGATTTTGATGAAACTCCTTCCTCGTTTCCTAGGATAAAGGACAAAGCTCTACTCAAAGTTTTCCATTATCGGAAGCACTTAGCACAGCTGTTTTGTGAGGTGCTGGTTTGCCTTGCTATACTCTACTAAACCATACAAGAAACATTAAAACTTCAAAAGATACAGATCATAAAAACTAACAGCCATCTGTACTTTTGCTGACAGATAATTAAGTCCAGGAGAGTCTACAACAGAGGAAGAACCAAAAGAAAAAAAACAAAAGCAAGCTGAGATTTCTAAAGCTTCTTAGGTACATGCTTATGGGGGAGGAGAAAAACAGATTAAGAAATCATTACCTCAAAAGCAATCCTGCAAATAGAGATATACAGCCAAGTCATACGCTGGCAATTACGAGTACCCAGTAAATCAACGCTGCGCACTGAAAGAATAACCAAACTTGCTGCTTGACATTTTATTCCCCCATCAAAATTCTTGTAGTGTCCACGAACAACAACTCAGAAACACACCCTGCATTGCTCAATCCTTGCTGTGAGGAACAGTTTGAAGCCTCTGGTAGCATTTAACACGACAAACAATAGTTACTTGCACTAATTAAAAGTTAAGAGCTGGTGAAGAAATAACACTGTGGAACAAACCAAAGGTGTGCTCAGCATACCTTAGTGACTACTAATTCAGTCCATCAGCATGAGTTAAAAACAACAGTATTTCAGGCTCTCTCCTAAATTGTTGTAGTCAGAGGACTACAGACCTCAAAAGAAGAAACGTTATTGTGGTGATAACAATATACATGTTCTTTGAAAATTCGTACTGAAACAATGCTCAAGTACGGTTATTACACAAAAACTAAGACGTTTGTTATTCCACCACCAACTAAAAGACAAGATAAAAACTCTCATACCTGGAAACCTTCATGCACTTTTTTTTTGAACCCTGCCTTTTGAAAAAAAAAAAAAACCAAACAATTTTTCCTGCTCTTCTCCATATCTTTAATTGACAGAGATTTTCTTCATCCTAGGCTTGATTTGTCCTGCTGCCTCCTACCGCCTTCCACAGAAAACTTCTGTACATGTCGGGGCTACTGACACCATTCACATACTTATAATCTGAGAAGCACTTTGGGACACAGGACATGACAAACTTCAGATTCTTAACACTGGTGCTCAATCGATTCACCACACTGGCTCAGTTACAGTCCTCCACACACTACGAGCATTCATTTAAAGAAAAGATTTTCCTTCAGAACTAGACCACAACCACTGACATTCCAGCCAAAGCAGCTTTCATCAGATCATTACTTATATTAAGATGGATTTAGTGCCAAATCAGGCCTCTTCCTAACATGACAGGGAGTTCCCCCAAGCAGTGGTATAAAGAATCCATTCTTCCCACATCATTGTATTTTTTTAAAGAATGACCTACAGTATTTAGCACCAATACTTGCATACCAAATGCTGATAAATACTTAAACACTGACATATTCAAAGAGTTACTCCTCTAAGAACTGCTGAGCAAACAATAAAGGTAATCGAACACCAGTATTCTTCCTAAAATAAAATAGCAGCAACATAAAGAAAACAGCTAGCAAAATGATCCAGGAAATACTCTGTATTTCTAATTTTTTCTTGAATTAAAAAAATTCAACACAACAAGTTTTCAAGCACTCCTTTTAAAACTAGAAACAAATAAAATCCATTCACAACCTCCCTACTGCCACAGAGGGCCTATCACACCAAACACTGGAACATGTTCACAAAAGCAGCGTGACAACTACTTTTGGGAACTGATAGTAAACAACTGGTTTTAGAATTGATTTACATCAATACACACATGCTCTCCAAAACGAACACTTAACCAGCCATTTGAAGAGACATTAGTGTCACGGAGCAGCCCTGCAAAGGCTCAGCCACTGCAAGAAGCCCACTGCAGTCAGCATATGAATCCTCCCAGCAGGCACCACTCACTCTCACGTCTAAGAGCAAATCAGAATACAAAATCTCTCAAAAGAAAAGGAAGAGAAACTTCCTATATACATGTTTGCTTGTACTTACAGCCATGGTAAGATGCTGGGGATCCTCCAGACTTTCCATATTCTTGCTCCGAGTAGCTAGTGGATAGGTTTGGCTGACTGGAGCCTCGGCCGAAGGTGATCTGATTGCTGCCCACTCCAGTGGCCACCTGAGCCATGCGTTCTTTGGTCTTCAGGGCTTGGGCCCTCTCTGTCTTGAGTCGCTCGTCATCCTTCAGAAGGGACACTAGCTGCTTGGATTTCTCCCTCACATTGATGCCCTGGTCTTTACCATCACGATCAATATACTGAAAATCTTTCAACGTCTGGATAGCAAAAATATTCTCTTTACACTGCTGCGCCACTCTCTCAGAACCAGTTTTAATCAGGTAATCTAACAGAGTAAGGGCCTTGTATACGTGTCGCCAGTTCTTGCCATGGTCATTCAGTCGTTTCCAGATCATGCTCATAATTTCAGAAAAGGCCACGACATTGTAAGTCAGATCTGCTATTTCAGTCATCAAAGAACTGGAGGGACCCCAAGGGTCATTAGAGGTCGCTTCCCGAACTTTTATTTCGGCCTCTGAATAATTGTTCACAATGTTCTTCATCTGCCGTCTAATAGACGAAGTCGTCATTTTTATCTCCCTTTTTAACACGACAGATTCCAGAACACAAACAAAAAAGGGCTATATCTGCTCTTCTATGAACGTTTCTGAACTGCAAAGGCTCCGTATCAGTGGCTTATTTGTAACACGTTCCACTACAATCATTTCCTCTCTTCAAGAGAATGACACGAGAAAATGAAAATCATAACCTGCGTAAAGAAAGAAAACAAAGCACATTAGTTGTGTCTCTAATTATTCCTACATGGAAAGCAATCTATATACTCTTCTGAGAAATTCTGCTAGAGTTAACTGATGAATTTTCTCCCTGAATTTCTTCAGGACATCTGAGTTTGAAAACAACTTGCTCTTCTCACAAGTAGTATTAAACACTGAAGATTAAAAACCTGAACTGCTGAACAAGACAAAATCCATGCTGATGCAAATGCAAAATTTGAAAAGCAAAACAGAAACCCAGTCCAAGAAACGACTTACAGATTTAGTTTCCAAGGCAAAACCCACCTAGAATTTTTAATTACAGAAATTACAATGCTACCTTGCAGATCTGAGACAAAACTACACTAGAAATTCCCTGCTTAGCAGCCACTGGCTTCCCTCTAGCAGCTGACAACTGCAGTTTGCTACCATTGCTGTAGGAATCTGCACACTGAGAGAACAAGCAAACTTCCTAAAATTTAACCAAGCTATTTCTGAAACCTCGGGTAAGTTTAAAGCACACGCACTTTCAGGGCAGAGATCTTGAACAGTGCTCTGCCTTCAGCTGAGGCCTAGGGAAGGGAACGGAGCACCACAACGATGCGCTCTGACTCAAGGTCACCTTTAATGTTAAGCAGATTAGAGGAGAATTTTTTTTTTACCAAATGCATTTACTTTGTGCATCTGAAAACACTCATCAGATCTACAGGCTCTGCTCTGCCTGTCTTTCACACAGCACAGAAGACTTTTTAATTATATGAAAATGAAATTGTAAAACCAAAATGACTGACAAGAAAGCCCAAGGACAAGCTCTGAAGCTGGAAAGTTGTTTCAGTTATTTATTTAAGGTCACTGTTTCAAGTAAACAGAGGCCTATTAAGCTTCAGAATACATTACTTGAGTAAACTGGCGGATTTTGCTATTACATTATCACAGTTAGAACAGTCTTTGATATTCACCAGTCGCACGAACACTAAGCATTGATTCTATAACCTAACTCGCCACATTGAAGATGTCCTTTAATAATGTTTCTCCAAGCACTCCACAGAAGCAACTTGTAAAAGACACTGGAGAGAAGTACAGCACAGATTTCAAGCCCAGCATTGTTACCATTCCTCAAATTACTACAGTGCCATTCAGAATGAAAGGAGAATCAAGCGTGAACCTGGACAACATGCAGCTCTATAACAACTTTTTAGCCTAAAGGCATATACCCTTCCTAGAAAATCATTCTGGGCAAGTTAAACTACCACATAACAGGTCCAATGAGTTACTGTATTTTATCTTGTTCCACTACAGTTAATTTTTGGAAGAATAAAACACTTCTGACATCACAGAAAATTAACTTTAAGTAAGGCCCACGCTAAACTTCAGGTAAACAGCATCATCCTGGTGTTCTCCCCAATATTTAAAGCCAGCTGTAGAACAACGTCGATCTATTGTCAGACAGCTAGCAGCAACAGAAATTGTTTGTGTATTATAAACCCAGAGTTCGAAAAGGCTGATCCTATAGAAGCATTCCCAGGTGCTCACAACTACTGCTTCACTCCAGAAGTTAACACTGTCCAAATCTGTTGGCTCACCTGCCTTTGTGATCACTCTAATGCATTACTCTCAAAAGCTGAGGCACCAATAAAAATAATTTTTAAAAATCCCCAAAACTGACAGCCCCCCACCTTATTTAACCTAAACCACTTCTTTTTGTCAGTAACGGATTAAGACAAGTTCACAGACATAGCTGAAGCAAGTTATCCAAGGAGGTGGCAGCAGCTGGTAGAAAGAAGGTCCCAAAGGACTAACAGCAGGCTGCAGGCAGTAACTTCTTCAGCTGGTGAAGCTGGAGCCAGCAGAGGATACAAGTGCCAGCCTAATCATGAACACAATTACACTGATGATATAGATCCCGGATCAGAAGAATGCAAACCCCCCATAAGGTCTGAGCTTGTCACCCGCCCAGAAAAGCGGTAAATAACATGAAAAAAATCAAAACCATGAAAGCTAAGAAACCTCCTAAACCAGTTAGACAAGAAGTCCACCAAGTTCAACATCCTCAGACAGAAACCCTCATGTAAAGAGTATGAGAAAAGAACATATACATTCCCTTGCCTTATATTATCAGCAGCTCAGGCATCTTAGAAGCAACATGTGGTGGAGGCTCTACCACCCAGCAACAGGCACACCGCATCGCTATCAACCCCTTTTTTGAAGCCACTCATATTTCCCATTTCACCCTCAGCAAGTACACAACAGTGGTGCAGTGATCACACTACACAAACAAGTAATTCAGCTTATTTTAAACACGGACAATTATTCCTCAAGTTGTAGACAAGGGGCATGCTTTTTAACAAAGAACAAGGCACCTTCGGCTTCTTTATGTCACTTGTGATTTTATAGAAATTGGCCATCTCCTGAACTGAGGATCTCCTTCTCATATTCAATCCTTCTATTTAGAAGCCGCTCCGTATCTCTGATCATCCCTGATGTCTTTCATGCATCTATTACACTTCCATTTCTTGAGATATACACAGTTTCAAGCACTCTACATTTCAGATTTGGCAATAACAAAAGTTTATACGACAACACAGTCATTTACTGCTTGGGATTTCGCATTCTTTATCAAACACTTTCTACAAGTCTGTTTGCCTTTTGGTAGTTGTGCCTCTGCTCACGCACACGGAACCAGGGTCACCACTTCTCTCTGCGCAAACGCACTGAGGCTATTTCATCCGCCATTTTATCACTCAGCAGACCTCAATGTTTTGCCTTTCAAGTCAAGATTCATTTCAAATTTGATTAATTTGGTTCTATTTGGCCACCTTATTATTTAGAAACGATCTGGAAAAGGGAGCATTTGCAAGAGCACGGATCTCTGGCAGGGCACTTCATTGGGAATAACCCTTCACTGTGAGAACCAACCACTTACTCCTAACCTCGTTTCCTGTCTTTCAACCCACTGTAAATCTATGAAAAACATTCTTGTCTTCTGAGAGCCTTGTTTCTTTACAGGCCAGGGATGAGAGGTCTTACCAAAATATTTGTGAAAGTCAAGTACACTACACAAGCAAATGTCTCACCTATGTGCACCTCCCCAACTGAAGAATAAAGAAAAGGTTGTTTTATTACTTGTTACAGCTTCACAAGCTTTTGAAAATATCATTTTAAAACCATACATGATATTTGGAAAGGTAAATTTTACAGTACATAGGCACACCTACTAGTCCTAAGTAACACTAACTTTGGCCACTGAAATAAATACCTGAATAATTGATCATAATCCCACCACAAGCAGGCACGTGGACAATCATGGTGCGATTCCCCATGCCATCCCAAAATCACTGTAAGCCAGCACTGAACCCAGTGGCCTCCCAACCCTCCAACCCCTCCCCCCTTTCTCCCTCTTGCATCAAACCTAGCAATTACACAACAGCACAGTAAACCAAATCAACCTAAAGTCTCATAGAAAATTAGCTTATCAGCACTGGTTTGGTTTCTGTCAAATGAGACTGATGAGGCTGCACGGCAACACGGTCTCAAGCTTTGCTGCAAAGCAGACTGCGAGAAGAGTAAAAACAATCCAATCACGGTCTCACTTTTGAAGGAGCTGATCAAACATAATATAAAGCTGTCAAGCTCCAAAAAGCAGCACTAAAAAGCGAAGAGCTTTCATTCCTGTCCAACTACACCACACACAGGAGGAATTCACGCACCTGGTTTCAGAGCAGAAACCAAACAAGGGCAGGACCCAAGGCCCTGCTGTGCTCCCCACACAGCCTGTAGCTAAATGAAGGAAAAATATTCGTGGTTTTGCTGCAAAGCAAAGGCGAAAAGCAGAATTAAAATTATAGCCTCACTCAGTGCAGAAATGGTTTGGAGAGAACCCCATATTTGGGAAATGCTTAGGTTTCGGTTCAGGATTTGTTAGTTAAATTACCAACAAAGCTGCTCCCCAAAAGCAAGTGAGCTTGCAGCACTTACATGTGCAGGAGGCCCAATTTATGGCAGCCCCGTTCCCCAAACTGGAAGCTTTGACAGGGTGAAGATTCTGAGGAAGGCTACCGGCAGAGAGTAAGTCTGGAGTAGTGCTTTGGACAAATAAACATTGAGAAAACAGATAGAAGATAACACATTACATTAAGTGAAATGAGCATTTTTCACTCCTCCAGAAAATTAAAGATCTCGTTGGCATGATTCTTTACCTTCATATATTTGATTCACAAAAACAAAGGCATTTAATGAGAATCACATTAATGTCTATTTTTTCCACTTTCTTGATGGAAAGACATGTTTTCTAATCCTGTTCTACTTTTAACCCACTAAAGACAGTTTACTCTAAACTTCATTTTACTCTGTGTTTTACAGAAAACACAAAGGATGACTGGAGTGGAAAGACGATGGATTTTTTATTCCCCCTCCCCATCTAGTTGCACCAACATTTGAGGTAGCTATTTTGGCAGTAGCAGTAATCCTCACCGAGAACTCTGTATGCCTTTCAGTATCTGCTTTACAAACTCTGCTTCTACACCACACAAAGGATGCATTTCACTTTGTTATTACAGGTCATGGAACACCGTAACAGCCTATCTTATGGTTAAAGAGATCAAAAAGCCAACTATCCCTACTGCATAAAAGTGAGAAACCATTTCTAATGCATGATCAAATTCTTACATAGAAAGTTCAGATCTCCCCCCCCCAGAGACCTCAGTGAATTAACTTCTCACAACAAACCACAAGCAAGTACAATGCACTTGCAAGTTCAGCAAAAATCTGAGTTTGTATTTTTAACAGTACAGTTGCAAAGAAAGCAGAAAGTCAGACTAGCTGCTTAAAGCTGCTGTTCCTTGCTAACAACAGGAAAAAGGCAATCAGCTTGAACAGATTTCTGTAAAAGGTTAAGCAGAGAGGGGAAGAGGGAGCTGTTAGCCTTGTTCAGTTTAGGTGAGCCTTCCTCATTTTCTCTCCCCTGGCCCCTACAAGCCATTTTCTCTCCTTTAGAAGTAGCTTGCCAACTTTAAATACACAGAAAAGGAAACATGCGATTCTCTGGACAGGAAGCTGAAGCTTACCTGCACTATTAAGGGTAACCTGGAGGGGAATACCCCATTTCCTATTCCAATAGTTTCATTACTCAAAGAACCCCGATGAATTCTCATGGTGCTTTTTTAGATAAAATGAATGCTTGACTGAACTTCTCAACAGCTCTCTCTCACAAGAGATTAAATTCAGTAAATGAAATCTACGTGAGGAAACTATCTTTAATTTGCTAAGACTAACACAGAAATGAGGCCAAGCCACAAAGTCCTTAATAAACTCAGTTCAAAGAAACAGCCATACAAATCCACACATACACAGGCTTTCAGCAGAATCTGTTCAGATCTCTAGTATGTAAAACTGAGAACAGGGTTTGTCTGCACCGATAAAATGCCCTTTGTATCATGCCTGAAGGTAAATATATACCTAGTCCAGCTGAGTATGGACTGGAAATATATTAAAAGCCTTTAATATCATACGGGAAATAAAACGCGTGAAAATTAACATTAAACAGAAGAAGTCTGCCATCAATTTGCATAAAATTTTAATTAACTCTTATAGACAACACATAAGATAGACATTTCCTGTAAGTAACATGTGTAAAAAATTAATTTTTGAAAACAGTTATTAATTCACTCATTCTGTGATTTCAAGGCAGTCTGTAGAGACATCATAAGCTGCACAAAAATATTCCCCCTTTCATGAAATACATGGAAAGGTAACGACAAGTTTTCATCCAAAGATTCATACTGCAATAACACAATGCAATTTTTCTGGTCATCACTAGAAAATACCCTCCAACGGCTCCCGCAGGTTCCCTTACTCCACGGACAGGACAGTCTTCAGCGGCTCTGCCAGCAGCCGAGAGCCCGGAACACGGCACCACGGGGGGCACAGGCAGGTTCCCAGGCCGCCGTGCTGCTGAACAGCTCTGAATGACAAAAGCACATCCTCAGCATCAAGGGATCCAAACGGCATCAACTGGGATATTTGCACCCCACTGTAATTGTCAAGGAACATAAGTGAAATAGAAAGCCTTGAAGGGCCACCAAGAGCCTTCTCCAACCCAAGACATCCTGAAGCACCTGCTATGAGAAGATCCAACGTGTCATAAAGCTGGCACATGTGCTTTACCTCCAAGACGTGAATACACACAAAGAGCTAGAGATCTGCTCTCCTTGCTGTCAGGAGGGAATAACAGAGGCAGGCGATCCTCAGAGACCTGTATTCAAGGATAAATTGGAGAACCCAGGGCCTGAAGAGCGCTTCTTGATAGTCTGAAAAGAACCACGCTCAGAGGAAAGCGCTGCCAGGTGCTGACTAAGGCAGAAGTTCCCCCAGACAGACAGACACTGACACCACACCTGCACAGTGCAAACAGCACATGCTCACACACAACTCCAGGCCTTTTTTTTTTGACCAAAAAAATGGAGCACAAGTATTTATTTAAAATTCACAAATATAATAATCCAGAAAAAAATGACAGCAAAGGCATTTTTCTTATACTGGATCCCACACTGCTAGAGAAATTTTCAAACTTAGTTAATTCTATTCCACGCCCCCCCTCCTTCATAAATAATTCTTACAGAACAACTGCATGACCAGAGGCCATCATTATACTGCCTACGGCATGATATTGTACTGCAGTACAAACACCGTTCCCAAAACCAAACAGGAAGAGGGGCAACTGTACATTGTGGTCGCTTGGAGAAGAGCACTAGGAGAAGCGAAGCAGCTTGGCACTATACGTAAGAGCCAACAAGTAGCACACTTATTAGCTCTCTCTTGCTTTTGTACGGTAGAGAAAACAGCAATTCATGTGAATAAAACAGTAAAATGAAGACACTGAAATTACCATCAATGCCCTTCCTCAACCTTCAAAATTATTTAGGAAACGAGTTACAAACACAGATTGCCAAATGGTTTGAAGAACAGGGTTAACTTCAGAAGAAAGGTTTCGGTTCCATATTTCACAGCTTAAATGCTTGTCTTCCTCAGTGTAATTTCTGAGAGGAGGAAATGGCTCAAAATTAAAAGTTTTGGAAGCCTTCCACTCCCTTTTACAAATGAGAGAACAAGGTCAGCTTTCACAGACAGCAGGTGGCCAAATTATTTGTTTATTTAAAGAGTTAATACTGAAAGATAGTTCTCCTTCAAATTTATGCATATTCATGAATCCCAAGGTTAGATTTTACAGCCTCAGACTGCCTCAGACTCACAGAGAAAAACTAACTCCAGGCTGTACAGCCACTTTGCTGTGTGATTTAGACACACAAATTTGCTTTTCTCCATAGCACCTTTTCTTACTACGCATCTACTTAAATTACCAGGGCAGTATTTGAGCTCAATGGAGACCTTATCTCACTACTCAGCAAGTCTACACAGAGGGGGCAAGGAGCAGAAATCAAACTTTTGTCTCGCAGCCGAGAACACGGCAGCGCTACCTGACCACCTGACAAGCCAGAGCTGCCGGTGCTCTGGCATTCGCAGTTACGTTGGACTTCGCTGCCCGTGATGCAGCTGGAACTATTGGCAGCATGGGAAGCGGCTGCAAACATGCTCCGAAGTGCTGAGAAAGGGGACAGCCTCTGTAAGAGCCGTGCAGATCACCACAAATGATCCAAATCTGACCTACGCTGGAGGTCCAATTTTAGGATTACAAGCTTTGACTATGTCTCTTTCAAAATAACACATTCCTCCTTCTACGGCTGGGTCAAGTGTCATCAACAGTGCTACCTACATTTTACACAGCAGATCTCAGTTTATTTTTCATTAGTAATACAGCAAGTACCAGCTGCATAATGAATAACAGAATATTGCAGAATTACAAAACAGCGTAAGGTCAAGCCATTATGCACTGAACCAGAAATTCTAAATGCAAATTAATCCAACACAGCAGTGAAAATACCTACCCAAACTCTCAAAAGGAATTTGTTCTCTGGGGATTACCCACTTGAATGAAAGCATTTAGTCTTTTATTCTCACAAATGGAGAAGGAAAGAAAAAGTTACTCAATGTGTGCCTTACCAAAAGGTAACAATCTGCAATAAATTCAGTTTACCAGGTACATTTGAGTAGCATTTTCAACTGAATTCAAGACAGTGGGAGACATTTCTCTCCTTCTATATTTTGATTTTGGAAGCAAAGAACATATCTGATATCCTCGCAAGAGGATGGGTCTTAGAATCTATTACTAATTAGCAAAGTCCAGCCTTGTCACTTCGGCTGCTTACTGAGTGACAGGCAGTTGCCACAGGGAAGCCATTAGACCTTCTCTCCAACCGCTCAGAGCCCTGAGAGATCAGCTGGAACACAGGAGGAACTGCAAATAATGCAACCTAAAAGCCTGCAAGACCACAACGTATTGGCTATGTTGTTTAAGCCACAGGGTTTTCACATACACTTGCAATTTTTAAAATTCGAAACTGACAACAACTACTGTACCCGTATATATCTGTGCTCATATATGAGACTTGATATTTCCAGAAGATACCTGCTACTTACAATTATCCAATGATTTCATGAACTAAATTCAGTTTAAACTTTATCACTACAAAGCAGACGTCACCATGTGCAGTTTCTCCTATCCACCTACACACCAGACACTCAACCACATTAATAAAATTGAGTAGGCCAAAGGCAAATGCTCATCATGACAAAGATTAGGGGAAAAAAACAACAGTTTAACTCTCCATGTTACTACTGCTACAACCTGAACGACTTATTAATACTTTTATGACATGAATTTCTAATGAAAAGGATTGTTCAAGGAACAGTGCAAGATCTGCAAAGCCATGTCTGTCCACACATTCAAAACACTACTATTTTCTTCAGTTTAAATTTTACAGTGTACCGGCTGCTAGCACAAACTACAGGCCTGTAAAGAAAATGGAGATTGACTTAATATCCTGCCTACATTCATCGCTGCCCATTCATGGCATCAAACTTCAAGTGCCATCCCTCACAGCCACCACGCTTGCACACTCATCTTGGAAAGTCAACACATGGACTTAATTCAACTATCATAACTGGTAACAATTAACACAAGGTTACTCCAACCCACAGAAATTAAGCTACATGCAGTTGGATGCTCATGACTATTAAGTTGCTATAAAATTCTAAAGCAGGAAACATATATCCTAAAATCCTCTATGCATTCTGCTGGAGCAACATTTTGGCCAAAACCCAGGGTTTCACACTAGGCTTTCTGCTCAGCGGTCAGGCTCAGGGAGGAACTGAGGATGTGGCTTCAGGTTTCACTTTATTCTCAGCTGGCCGAGGGCTGCCACAGAAGGCAGCGTCCTGCTCCTACCTGCTCTGCTGTCAGAGGCCACCTCCTTGCCCCTCACGCCAGATCTGGAGATAGAATCGGGTCAGTGACCTGATCGGACAAACTGGGGGGGTGGGGAGAAGGATAGCTGGGGTTTCTGGCAGATCACATCACCAAACCAATTAATCCCAAGGTCACTCTAATTACTTTAAAGTACATCACAAATACGGCAAGTAACAGTCATTTCAACAGCAATCTATAGTTCCATTTCACAAGGCAAAATGTAAAGCTACACCTTGAAAGCTCAAATTGGTGAAGTCAAAGATGCTGGGTTAGATTTGGGGCTTGCTTTCGGCAGGTAACAGTGCAAGAAAAACAGCGCGGTTTCTGGGAATTCTCCTTTTACTACCTGGCTGCTAGTACCAGTAATACGTTCATTTTGCTTCATGTTGAAGACAGCCACAGAAAAGCAGGAAATCTCGTCCTCTACTCTTTCAAACTTGGCTAACATCTTCAAATCTTGGCCTCGCCCTTTTTACGCACTGAGTTTAGCTATCTGTCCTGCAACACTTGCTGTTCAGCTTTCCCTCTTATTCCTCCATATCTTTTATCTTTTCACACCGTACACACCACACAGCTTGCAAAATCTTTTCCAAACAACTCTACCTCTTTTCTTTCCTCCTAACAGAGCTGTCTAACATACCCAACGTCTCCAGCTTGCCAGGAAAAGCAATTCCATCCAAAGCAGCTCTGCCAGGCAGAAAGCATGTGCAGAGGAGAGGGCACAACCACCCTGCCATCAGCAGCCAGGCTTTGGAGTGGGTTACGTTTACCACGAAACAGCACTCAGAAATACTCCTAGTACCTTTGATCTACTGTGCTGCGCCAGTTCCTGACTTTAAGCTATAGTCTTAAATTCAACTTTGATGCAAGTGAATCGCTAAAAGACAAAAAAAAAAAAAAAAATCAGCACATTTGACAAAGATTTTTCCTCGTTATGCTACTTAAAACTCTCCCATTCCTTCACTCAGGCACTACTAAGAATCATCCTTATTCACAAACACAAAGATATGTCATTTTTTTGGTTTATTATTATTTTGTTGATTTTTGTGGAATTAGGAGAAAAAAAATCTGGCTTGAAGATGCCAGCAAATCCCACTTTCTCCCATGCAGATGTACAGAAATATTCAGCTGTCACCATCACAATTCCTCAAGTTCTCTGAAGCTATCCTTCAGCAGTAATCTTCTACCTACTCTAGCTATTCTGGATATTAAGACGGAAAATTATTTGAGTGGGAGTTAGCTTGCTCTCCTCAAAGAGGATGACAAAGGCTTGTTACTAAAAAGCATCTGTGCCTGTTCCATTATTAAAGGTCATTTTCTTCCAGTCAGCTCTTGCACAGAACATGTTATACCCTCTTAGCTTTGATGCTCTGCAATCAGCAACTCCGTACACATCCTCAAGACTCCATACACCCTGTAAGGAGCCACACATAGAGGACCATACCTACCATGTGTAATCCAAAACTCAAGCCTCCAATATTTCTGAAGTAACCGATTATAGTTTGAGACATGTTAAAAAAAAAAAAAAGGCAAGTAAATCCCCTGTGTGGTACCTCCCACAGCTGCCTGGTGTCCCTGCAATGTTGATTATTCCTTTAACCACTGTTTTAGCATAAATCATGAAAAACATTCTCCCTCTTTAAACTTACAAACAGAAGAAGAAAATGACTTAAAAACTCACCCATTCCATTTTCTAATCTTTTTCAAAAGCATTCCATCTAGTCCAAATGCACAGAAGAAATTCTAGCCCATTAACATCCATCAGCTAACAAAAGGGTAATGAATTCATCAATATTGCTAAAACGCGTGGGTACAATATCATGCTGAATCATTTAGTAACTACATTTGCAGCAAGAAGAGCTCAAACAACCTGCCTTACACTGCCAGCAACCATCTTCCTGAAGGAGAAAAAAATGAATATATTAGGATCACCCTCAATTTTGTTATCCCTCTTGAAGAGGCTGGTAGTGTCTCTACATGCCAGTATTTCCATGCCAATCAAATCCTGTCTGATGTTGCTCCCCTCTGGACATCGTCTTCCTTAGCCAAGCCACCTGCTCACTTGCAAGAAGTTTTCATTGCTCATTTTTCGGCAAACAACATATGGACCCAGCTTATCCCTGCTTGTTTACGTCCAGGTCAAATACATTAAGTCTTAAATTGAGTTTTCAATCTGCAAAGAAATAAAAAACAAACCCCCATATATCGTTCCCTCAACACTGGGCTGCTGCAATTGTTACAGTGCCACAGACTCGACCCTGATTTTTGTTATCTATTTACAAAGCTATGGAGGGACCATCTTCCTCCTCCAGCAAGAAGTCTTCCTAACAGTTACCAGTTCTTAACATAAGAAAAGCCACAAGCTACCAAAATCAGTCAGTCTTAAGAGAAAATATATTATGAACTAACCTGAAAGCATAACCACCAAAAAAAGGCCACACCTGTGGCTGGGACTACAGGCAGAGTATCATGGGATAAAAGCTGTAAACAGAATCCATGCTACGGAGTACAACAGTATAAAGTTATTGTTCACATAACAGCACAAGGAAAAGGTATGCATTCTTTAAAAAAAAAAAAAAAAAATCAGGCTTCATAATATAAAGAAACAAAATTATCCTTAAAGTGTAGATTAGAAACTACCTTGCTTGTTTTGCCCTGTCTGGATATGCCAAGTCTGGTCTTCTCTGCTTCACTGCAGTTTTTAAAATGATAGTAAGTATACTGCACTTTTGTTTACACTTTCAGTTATAATAGTGTCTAATTAAGTCCAAAAATAAAAAGGCTTTTGTTAAGGTAGCCTTTCTAAACTGAGTACAATTAATTCAATTCTCGATACCTTAGCTTCCTTAATATAGATAATGGCTTAGAATACATACACTTACACATGTGTCTACACATCCTTAACTCCCACGGCTTAATTCAATTAATACTATTAAATCTTTAATGCTTAGCTTCAAAGGCTTTTTTAAATTTTTAATAGCTCTCATAGGTTAGCATGAATGTGTTAAGTCTTTCTACTATATTTTAAATAAACTCCTCTTTTCTTTCTACTTTGATGTTTGCCTTTCTGACAACCCTATACTCTGTGAAGCTGCAGGAACTTTGTTTTCTGTGAAATGATGACATTACAAACTCAAAAAGATATGTTAATCACCGAGCTGTAACCAGGGCTTTTTTTCCTCTCACCTGCCCTCTGGGCTGGGAGTTGGCAATACAACAGGTTTAATCAAAACACTGTAGAAACCCAGGAGGAGAGAGGATGCAACCGGGAGGGAAGGGGCTCTTATTTGCATCTGTTTAGCATGTTAACAGCAGGCAGGGCTTAATCCTCTTTTACTCTGGTTTCCCACGAAAGGTGAAAATGCAAAAGTCACCATATTTTATTAAAATAGTTCAAATAGGAGTCTTGACAAAAGACTAGTAGAGCTTGATGGAAGCATACGCCTCACGGCATTTTAAAGACACATCCGTTTCACACGGCTGACAGGCACTCAATGCGTTTTTAATTGTAAAGCTTTGTCTGCACCAACAGCATTACCATTAGAAATTTGGTCAACTAAAGCTCCAGTTTATATACACATGCATCTACACAGGCACACACAGATACGCAATCTACCAGTTCTGCTACCTGGCGAAAGCTCCACTGTGAGCAAGCTGTGCTATTAAACAAGGCCACTACACCAGCGTGTTTCTCCCCCTCTCTTACTCTCATTCTCTCAAGACCCCTACCCACCTTCCACAGCTCAATGTCTAAACTTGGAATTTGTGAGGTAAAAGAGACAAAGTTTTGACAGCTTATTTCAGGGCTTTCCATAAAGCATAAACAAAAAACAAAAAGAAAAAGAAAAAAAAAGAAAAACAAGCACAGACTTTCCTCCTCCTTTAAAGCTTATTTTTCTTCTGAATAAGAAATCCCTTCTTAAAATAAAACTAAAAATCAGCATTTCCAGGGACAGAAAATGGCACTATAGTATTATATACACTACCCAAGCTGACAAAAAAAAAAAAATCTGGCTCTGTCCCAAGGCATCCAGACACAATTTTGTGCTGGCACGTACATAACAAAAATATTTCTGCATTCAGGATGTTCAAGCACGTTTCTTGCATTTACATCTGAAAAGCTAACTACTAAAAAATGACGTGCCGTGTTGGGCATCAACTGAAGTAAACGACCAGTCCCAGACCAACAGATCCTTCACATGCTCGAAGCGAAGTCTGTGCTTACATACTTTGCTTGATCTAGGCCATAAACTATGTAACAGAAAACCCCTCACAAAGCGTATTAAAGCAGTATAATGAAGACAACCTACAAAACCATCCTGCTGTTCTTCACCTCTTGAACATTTCAGCAGCCTGCAACATAAGCAGAGTTCCCACCACGCGGAGCACTCCCCAGTATTACACACCCTCAGCTACAGAACACGTTCTGCCTTTTAAAGCCGATGTAAACACTCTCTTGGAGGCATCGTATGCTCGTATTATTGTGAAATTAAATATATACAGACACTATTAGTTGGCAGATAGACATCAAAATGTCAGTTATACAATTCAGTGTGCTTCAACCAGCAGGATAGGCAAAAGCAGATTATTCACTAGGTAGTCAAACGTAAAAAAAAGCCAGACATTTCAGTCTGTCTCAGTGTTTCACAAAGTGGTCAGCGATTTGTAAATTTTAAATGCAATACTTAAGCAGTTTTGCAGACTAAAACAACACTCACATCCTTTGATGATATACCTCAGTGCTTCTCTGCAATAAAACAGTTTAAAAGTGATTTTGCTGTCACACAAGCTTTTATACTTCAGCTTCTCCGAAATTTAAGCATTCTGATAGCCAAGTAAAACCAATTATAAACATTCCTGTATTTTACTTCCGTATTAAATCTTTCCAAGAGAATCAGTAAACATATAAACACAAACATCTTTCAGAGAAGCCACCCAGGTACCAATCCTTTAACATATTCAGAAAGCAGCTGCTTTGCTGAAAAAGTATAAAAACCATGGGCTGCGTAATTACAGTCTGGTGCGATGGCAGTCTTCCTGTTCTTCTGAGTACCATGTAGAAGCTTCTGCTTCAAAAAGACACAGAAGGAAGTTGTAGAGATTCTCAAAAACTGCAATTACAATATTAGATACTGAATTCTGATATGCATTTGCATACTTCTAACAAGAAAAGTACTTCATGTCACCTATGCTATTGATCTAAAAACATTCTGACGGAGGCATTATCTTTGCTTTCTGAGAAATACTCTCCTAAACCGGTAGACAAAGTTTAACTTAACAAACACTGCTCAACAACAGCAGCAAAAAAACAGTAACACTTCTCATCAGTAATAAGCATTCCAAGCCCTTTAAAAAAAAAAAACCACTGCAAGAAGCATAGTATTACAAGAAGCAACGATAAAACCATGCAGTAAGCCAGTATGGGCTCAGAACGCAAGTATTTCATTAGATAACAGAACAGATGCAAGGTCTATATTTTCAAATGGTTATAACAGATAGAGGTTTTTATCAAATAATGAAATACCTGGGCAAGGGCATATTAAAGATTCACCAGATCTTCCCTGGATCTGAATCCTGCTGGAAATGCACAATTCAGATCTCTCTTTAAACAGACATTACTATTCACACTCTAGCAATGTCACAAAATGGTAGGGTGTTTCACTGATTAGTTAGCTAACCGAATAATTTAAATCATTAAATTTCTGTTTTTCAAATAATAATTCAAGTGCTTTCCTTTACATCTACCGCGTGACAGAATACATTCTACTTGACCATCCATCAGAGAACACGCAGGCGAGTTAAAATAGTTTTATTTAGAACTGAAGGATAAGGACTAATTAATGATCGTAAATTCTGGCTCATTTCAGTAGGGTTAGATCAAACATCTATGCCCTGCTGCTGTTGTCACAAGCCTCATCCCTGTCCAAACAGAGCTGAAAGTTAGTGGAAAGGCAGCTGGAGCAGCAACTGGGTCAACAGATTTGGCTGAAGAAATGTTCACTGCTAAAAGACAAAAAAAAAAAAAAAAAAAAAAGAAAATCGGGAAATGACAAAACTAAAATGCTGCCCGGGGCCTGTTCACCCAGTTAGCAACACACAACTAGCCACTCGAGAACAGATTTCCTACTTACAAGGAAAGATGTGTGAGGGAGTCTTTCATGCCTGCATCTCAGGGGAGGAAGCTGTCTTAAAAAATACTTTGTTTTGCCTGTCCTAAGTAATATTAGAACTGTATATATCAGTTATTTTAGGGGGCTTTATCCATGAGGTCCTACAAACAAAGGTGTTATTTGTGAACTGTACAACCCTTGCACCAGTGAGCAATTACTCATGCGATTAGTCCCAATGGAGTCGAAAGCACTGTTTGAGAAAGCAACTGCTTGCCAACCTAAGGGGTTGCACAATCAGGAAAAAAAATTATAACAAAAACACAGAGGGGGGATAAATTGCATCTGACTAAAACTACAATCAAGAAATAACTGGTGACAGATTGTTAGTTAAGTACGAGGAAGTGATTTAAACAGTCAGGAGCAGCTGTAGTAAGATTATACGATTCTCTATTAAGAATCTTAAAATATCTTTGTTCTAGCAAAGCTATGAAAAGATCACTGCCCTTGTAAAGGTTCAGAAACTACTAAAACGATGTTAAGTCTAGAAATTCATATGATTTCAAAGCAAGCAAGAAAAACAACTGTAAAAGCACATCCCTGCCATCATTAGCGCCTTTGTCGCCCATGCTGACACTCTTCACTCGCACGGGTACAACACGTATTGTACCATTCTCGACGGCAAAACTCAACCACAGAGAACAGCCCCAACGCACAGCAGACGAGAGCTCGCTCTGCTTACGTTTCTGCTTTTTAAATAATGAAAACTAGCAGTTTGATTTTAGGGCATTGCATTATGTCAGTGACATCTTCAGAACTGCAGGAAAGTCTCTATAAGGTTATACTGCAGGGAGATTAAATCAATGTCTGGCTGTTGAACTTCTCCAGAGGAACAGACAGGGCATTTTAGCCATGACCCTCAGACTCCACCGTCTATCTTCAAGTAGTCACTTCTAGAATGACAGGCCCCAAAATTGGCCATGAGTATAAATAAGCAGCTTTGAACTT
>Ga0181612_160056_pt1 | contig 30924 bp, 16 predicted proteins | sample HoacroProtozoa21_FD_119630 | JGI IMG/M metagenome (GOLD analysis project Ga0181612, IMG submission 119630) | Hoatzin crop microbial communities from Cojedes, Venezuel. Combined Assembly of Gp0051906, Gp0051904, Gp0051908 | reverse complement strand
TTTTTTTTTTTTTTTTTTTGAGTGAAGCAAAAGCAAAATTCTGGGGAAAATGCAGTCATGTTGCAGGTCGTTTCGCAGGGAAGGGGAAGCCTTCTTTGTTTGATTCCTTGATTAGTATTTGGAACCGAGTTTTAAATTGAATCATAGTGGAATGTGTATTTGAATTTTCTGTCCTGACTCACAAACATTTTTTTCAGCTATCAGTTGGTAGCAGATAGCTCTTTGCAGTTACCTGCTGTTAACTGTTACTGATCAGACAACTCAATGACACTTTGTATATGCCCTGGTCAGATGTATCTAAGAATTTCTGTGATCAAGTTGCACTTAAATTTGAATCTTTAAGAGCGCATATGTGTTTGAATATTGTCATAATTTTCCCAGATGCTATGTTAGCAAACCTTGATTGCACAGAATTTTTTTTGAACAACTAGTGTATGTCCTCAGTAAGCAAAAAAGTAGCTCTTTCAGTTGTTCTTTTAGTGAAGTTGTAAAGCTCTGTTGTCATGTTTTAAGATCTGTGCATATTGTAGTGGCCTTTTGTTGTATTAAATGAAGAGATTGGAAAGGTGGAGTGATAACAAAAGTAAGTAATTCAGCCATAAGTTACAGTGGATGCTTGCAGAAACATGTTTTGTAAAATTTACCTTGTTTCTGGTAGGACACCACATTATACAAATGTGAGCCTTCCCCTTTTTCTGTTTCTGTTGTGCTGTTGCCCAGACATCTGTGTCTTACCTGCTAACGTGCAGGGGTTTGGATTAAAAACCTGGGATTTTGTCACTGTTGGAGGCAAGCATGCTCCAGATAGCCTGTCTACAGTATCACACACCAGCAGTGTTTCAGATGATAATGCAGATCATAATCACTAAAAAAATCAAGAGATTTTCAGGACTAACCACCTGTCTCGTTACTGGCTTCCCTGCTGCATTGCATCCTGCTGAGGCTGGTTTGTGTGTATACTTATTTGGCATCCAGTGTTCCAGCCATTTTTATTTTAGGGCTTCTTTCCATTTAATGTTGGCCCTTAGCCAGCTGTGTACTTTTTTAGTTGTAAGAAGCAGTGAGGTCATTGGCCATTATAGGAGCTATTCCTCTCATTCTTGTCCACGAACCCCTGAAGAGCTCTGGGACGTGATTACCCTCTTTGGAAAGCTTCATATCCAGTCCTGGTTGAAGAAATTACTGGAATACAGACATTCACAAAACAGTGTCAGAGCAAATGAAACTTAACAGGGTGCTCATCAAATCAGTGTTTCAAAGTTTAAGCAGAAGTGCTATAAAAGTACCTAAAGACTAAGACGAGAACAAGACCCCCAGTAACGCTGCCATTACCTGCCTGTATTTTAAAGCAAAGTCTCTGCAGTCCCAAGGGTGAAGTGATGAACAGCACAGCAAATACCCCAGTTCTAACAGAAGGTGCAGCTGATCCATCTATACTGCAGTGCCTGGTCAGTATGTACTCACATAACAGTATTTTTTTCTGGACATGAAGGGGTTGATAGACCCGGTCAGGTAACTCGGGAGACCCTGGTAGGCTGGATCTGCTGTGAAGGATGGCTGTACAAGCAGACAGTCTGAAACAGCAGGGAGTGTGTCCCGAGAGGTGTCGTGTGTTTATTTCAGTGCTGTTGCACAGTTGGACATAAATGTTTCAAAAAGGTGACAGCCAATGTGCATGTTTCCTTTTTTTCTATGTTAATAATCACCACATTCACAGTCCTTAAATAAATAAATAAGTAAAGTCTTTGTGCTTCCTGACAGCAGTTTGAAATGGTTATCTCAAAATAATGAACTGTGCAAGGCAAGATGATTCAGCAAGTTTGACTTGAATCCTCCTATTCCTGCTGGGTTTGAGAGGTGTCCTTCCATACCAGATAAGGATCACAAAGTGTGCTCTGAAGGCTGTAGCCTTGTTAATTATTGTATTGAGTAGCTAGAGAGAATACTAAACTTTGAGGGCACTTTTTATTGTAATATGCTTAACCACCTGTACCTAGAGCAAGAAGAAAAAACTGGTGCAGTCCTCTGTGTGCATGCCTGAAGAGCCAGAGAACGGTTTGCAATTTACAAAGGGGTTTAATTGCATGGTATGAATTAAAGGGCCTTTGTCAACCTCATACATCACAGAGCTCTTTGTGAACGCTTCTGTTTTCATTCCTCACCTAAACTATTGCTAGTTAATTAGCTGAGGTAAATGGAGCAGCATAAGGAGAATTATGATTCTTAATATTGAGCCTGTGATGGTCTCTTTGTGCCACTTACAGGTATAAAGGGACTGTAAACCCGTTAAATGGTTTTCTGTAGGAATTTGCAAAGCTGAAGGGGAGCCCCAAGGTGGCTTAGAGCCAGGCGAGCATCCCTGTGCCACATCTGTCAGGGCAGATGGTGTGAGCGGGGTGCCATGCCATGCGCCCGGGCTGTCCCTCCCTGCCCCGGGCTGTCCCTGCCCGGCGGAGCAGCCCTGGGGACAGAACGGTCAGGAGCAGCCCTGGGGACAGAGCCCTCACACGTGCGCCCAGCTGCCTCCGGGCTTCTTGAACTTCATCCGGAGCCAACATGCCGATGACCAGTCCTCGCATCAGGTAGCCACGGAGGCAGAATAAAGTTACACTTCAACCGTTACACCTGGGATATCACAATGAGCACAGTTAAAATGAACCTAAACATTCAGTTAATTAGGTTTATATGTAGGGATGCCTTTTCTAGAGTTTTATATTAATTTCATCATGGTCCTGTTCCCTAAGATAAGAAACAAGTCACACCCCTAGCCCTTAACGCTCTGGTGTAAATAATGATCAAAAATAATATCATCTCTGCTTTCACAGAGCCGTGTTGCTTTTTTTATCAATGCTTTAGTATTTTGTTATTTCTTGCCTTCTAAGAGAATGATTCGGTCATTCCGTAAATAGAAGGTATCTCTTTGTGCTTATATTTCTTATTATATTTTCATCTATTTATGGCCACATAGTAAGATGTGTGCATAACTCATGGAGGTAAATACTATAATGTATGAAAACAAGCAATGGTAAAGCAGTTTATAGTAGTTTTCCAATATTTAAAAGGGAACTTGTGGAAGCCCTGTACGTATTGTCTCTTCTATATATTGCATCAGGTGTGCGTGTGAACGTGTTTATGCGTCAAGGGATAAGAAGTTCTCCCAAATGATTTATGTCACCATGAGGTCTGTGCAACATAATTAATTTTTAATCATGTCTTTAAATCAAAGTCGATCATGACAAAATTACTCAACCTGTTGCGTTTTTCTTTTTCTGAAAGGTGATATTTACGGAGAAAGCGAATAGTCTGTCCTCGTAGCTATTCCTTTTCTGCTATTACTTCTGCTCACAGTAAATCATCTTTGGTAGCTGGATCATACAATTTGTTGTTACCCAGAATCTCAGGGAAGTAAAACCAAAAATCTTCAAAGTAAGGTAGATGTTGAGGGGAAAAGGTGGTGGAAGAGGGAGCACGTAGTACTAGGGAGGGGAGGCTGTGTTTCTGCATTCAGCAGCAGCGAGGGTCTGCTGCTGTCAGTGAGATGCTTGATGTGTTTGTGGTCAGCGTTACCAGCATGGCGTTGACTGTGAGGAGTGCTTTAGATGACGTTTTGTCAGCTAGCTGTGCCTTTGGGTAACTTTATTTCATCTTACAGGTGACAGAGTTATCGAGAACAAAGTATTAATGTGGTTAGAAAATCTGTTTCAATTCTGCTGCAAGTGAGGACCCAACTAAATCGTGTTTCCTGTGGAAAGCTATCCGGAGCTACTGCGGTGCGGCTGGTGCAGGGCAGCTCCTGCCCCATGGCTCCACATCTGCTCGTCCTGTTGGTTCTTGAGCAGGACAAAATAGAAAGTCTCTTTGAAGTTGGCAGAATTATTGAGGTATCTCAGTGGTGCGATAGAGATAGTCGGTGGGATTTGCTATTGCATTTTAGCAGTTCTGTCTGTAAATTTGGTACTTTGTCATAGGTCTAAGCTGAATTATTTCAACTTCCCTCCGAATACTCTAGGCACCTATTTCCCCTAGTTTCCAGGTGCCTCTAACTTGGCCTCAGCCCTGTTTGCCGTTCTAGCTGTTACATTGTGAGATAATTGCCTTGTTATTCTGTTAGAAATAACCCAGGCTGCTAAACCAAATTTATCTTACCGTTGAATTGTAAAGTACTGTAGAGTGTTTGTAATGTGGATTGGTAGCAAAATCTTAGTTGAATTTCCTTGCTTATGGCCTTGTGGTGTTCTTGACTGCACTGCTCGGTTTTTATGAGGTAGATTGGCAGGTAGTGCTGCTTGCATTTTTGTTAACTTCTGTAAGGTGCAATAAACAAATAGTAATGCATATTTTATGGAATGTTTATGAAATCTGAGAGCATGTGTCACTGCATCAAAGACACCATATTTAGATGAATAGCTATGTTTAAAGCCCATGTGCCTGTGAAGTGCATGACTGCCTGTCAAAGAACTGAATTGGGTTTTAAAATTAAATTGACCTAGTAACTTTTCATTTGCTTTCAGTGTGTGATTATGATGGGCTTTTGAAGGTGAGCAGAAAGGGGACAGCCCACAGCTACTTCCCTGTGCATTCACCGTTGTTGGTAATACCTGAAAGCAAACCGAGATGTGTCCGTGTTGAAACACAAGAATATAATTTTCTCCGATAAAAAGCCAGAGGGAAATTGATTGTTTTGTAAGATTTTTATTCTGGCTCTTACACTTGCAAATTGCTGGAGTTAGCTGGCAGTGCTTTATATGGGCAAGGGGAGCTTTTCACTAGACAAGGTTGTTATGTCAGCAGTTTCAAGAGTGAGCAAAGTTTGACAGTGCTTCAGAAATAGAGACAATTTATGCATTATACCGATCACTGAAGGTGACAGAAGCGAAGCTGTTTACAGCCTTGTAAAGAAGATAAAAGCTAATGCTCAGTATTAACGTTATGTGATTACATTTTAATATGCCCTGTTAAAATGGTCTATATGTGATCTCCAGGCATGTATATTTTGCAGTACAAGTTTAAAGAGAAGCTTTCTGCTTTTTTATTTGAAACAGCATCCTGACAACTACAAAAAAATGGGAACATAATTAATAAAGAATGTTTTAACATGTTGTTGGGGGATTACTGTAAAATACAAAGCCAGTCATTGTAAGTAGGTGTACTAGTGTCGCGCGGTGTATTCTTCCCATGCTGTTAGGTTTTTTTCAAAAATGAAAGCTAGCATTGGTAGCCACAATATGCAACGAATGTTCCAATATTTTGTATTCTCATTGTAAGTATTCATGTTCCAGGATATGTTCCTTTTCTAGGCCTTGTTCATAGTGGCATTAATCGGCGATCGTAATTTACCCTTGTTGAAAGCCTTTTTCTGTTGCGTATTATCACATCAAAGTCTGTTTAGTTTGCCTCAGATGATGCATCCCACAACATTAAATTCAGCTCTTCACAGTGTTCTTCATGGCACATATAATGTTTGGTTGCTAAAGTATTCCCACATTTAAAGTGTGGAGTTTCCCTGTTTGGGAGAGATGTGGGGAGGTTTTCCCCACTAACTTAGGTAATTGATATATGCTAAAATGATAGTGCTGTATTATCATTGCTGTCTTTTCTTCTAAAGGAAAAAAATAAGTTTTATTGTTACTGCTTTCAGATTTTTTTCTAGCTATCTTATCGTGGGTTAGTAGGGTTTGAAGAAACATATCACTTCATTTCTGTTCATAAAATCTGTCGTCTTTTCCTGGAAAAAAATAAGTAATACATTACATTCTGATTTAAAACTAATTAGTTCTTTGTATTTTTCTCTTCAGTCTTGTCCAAACTCTGCCTGTTGAACAGAGCTTTGCAATGAGGCGTGTGGCTTCCTCACCTGTCAGTAGTGATCAAGAAGTTCAAACTTCTTTGCTTTCAGCAATTTAGATTAGTGGCATAAAGGGGTCGCAGGATTTATTACTTCTTTTTTTTGGTTTTTTTTGTTTGTTTGTTTTAATTCTTTAAAATGTGTTGTTTTGACCATTCATTTCAACACTGAATTTTTTTTAGCTTTTCTACCTGTGAGATGTTCATACTGGGTGAGCGGAATCCTTGGTCCTCTGGAATGTTCTTTTTAAACTGGAGATATTTTTTGCAAGTTCCAAGTGATGGCTATTTGTATTATCTGGAAGGTAAACGACAAAGGAACATTAAAATTAAATAGGTTTGCTTTCTGATAATCTGTTTGGTAAGGTGTTCATTGCATAAGATTTGGTAAAGTCTCGGTAAAAATGTTGCCATTTTAATAGTAAAGCTCAGTCGCAGGTGGAGTAGTTCTTTACTAAATACTGATTAGGTTTGTTTTCAAGGAATATTTGATTTTCCTGACCTTTTATATCATTCTCGTTCCGTGTCATTTGAATTAAAATGTCATCATTTTTCATAGTACCTAAAATAGGCTTTATTAGTTTTCCTGAAAGCTGTGTGCAGCTTTGCTTTGGCCCATTTAAGTATTGAAAACAGCAGGATTTGAGATTTTTCTTATAATCCTCAACTAATAGAGTTTAATGCTTTGTTTGGCCTACCCTACACAGCCTAAGCAAAACTTTTAAACAAGATTAAAAATACGACCTTATTAACCCATGGGATCTAAAGATGCAGAACAGGCCTGCGGAGACGTCCGTCGTTCGTTAGCCAGGATAGCATGGTGCCGTTCCCAGTCTGCGCAGTCTGTTCCAGAGGAGAACATTTCGGGAGCCCAGCTTTCTGGTTTTGTAGTTTTGGCCGTTGTGCCAGCTGCTGGGCATAAGAAAGAAAAAGGCAAGAATCTGTTTCGAAGTTGAATATTCAGTCCGTGTTGTTGGGTGAAGTAAAGTTCAATTACTTTTGGAAATCTGAGGTGCGACCTGGCTGGGATTTCTCAGAAACAATTCTGGCAGAGTGAAGGGACAGCAGAGGTGGGGCTTAGCTTTTGTTTGCTGCACTTTGTTAGTCCCTGAATAAAATGAGTTTCACCTGTCTTTTTGTGCAGAGAAGTTAGTTGTATGTAAGCTGTTGGATGGGTGATTGGTGAACATGTTGAGTTCAGAAGACTAAAATATCTCATTGTCATGGAAAATTTTAGTAAACATTACAAAACACAAAATGACACGATACATTCATTTCTGTGTAATAGGATTCCCTGTTTACCGGGCATGCTATAGGGCCATGGCAACAAAACCAGAAATAGGAACTATGAGTATTCTTCTTGTAAAGGTGATGATGGTTATCAAGCAGTTTGTTAATTGCTGGAGTTTTACATCACTCCATATTCATTATCACTTTGCAGTGCTGCTTGTAGTGTTGTGGGTCAGTGGGGAGGTGTAAATGTGAAAGTTTGACCGAAACCTGTAATAAAAATAATGTGTTTTATTGCGTGGTATGGAAGAGTCAGGTAAATGTGAATATTGCCAATGCTTGGAGAGAGTTATGCACAGGTATTCCAGGGGAGAGAACAGAACTACAGTTTCCTTAAAAATAAAAATCAGAAGACTTTCTAAACTTCTGTCTTTCTAATGATGTTCCAAAACAAAGCAAAATGACTGAATATTATTTCTTAATCCTTTAGAAATACTGGTATCTTGCTTGACTTTCAGCATATCAGTTGCCCTTTTGATCTCAAAAGGGCAGAGTCTGAATATGTGCTTGTTAAGTTCAAGACCCAGCTGAAAATTGGAGGCAAAATCAAGCCAGACAAATTGCTTACACTGTCAATGATAAACATTTCCTGCTTTCATACTGTTATTTACTTTTTTTTTTAAATGAAGGAACATAATTTTTAAAAACAGAAAGTGGCTGATATTTTTGCAACCACATGTGCACTAACTGAAAAAGATGGTATTTATACACCTACCATACGTCTTGCTTTGTGGAGCGGAGAGTTTTTTAAGACCTGGGGCAATGGAAAGCCTTGAAGGTGGAAAGGAAGAGGGTGTAAAGGCATCAGGTTTCCTCTCTTTTTCTGTCTTATTTATTTTCTTTAATTCAGTGCCTTTGGCCTTTCCTGGCTCACTGCCTTGTTCCCATCAGCAGTGCCAAATCCCAAAAGCAAATAAATGGTAATCTTCAGGAATAAGGTGGTCTCTAGGTAGATCAAGAAGTCTGGAGAAATGAAGAATTTACATCTGATTATTGATCATTTCATTTTCTTTCTGCATCAAGCTGCACTGACCTTTCCTGCCGTGCCCCGTAGTTTTGAGAATACATGTCAGTGCGTGATGAGGAGCTGATGTTTAGGGATAATCACGTTTCTGTTTGGTGTAGAGGTGTGCTGTGGATTCAGACGTCTTCTCTACGCAGCTAAGTCATCCCGTGCGAGATGGTTTGATGCTGCTGTTTGCTTTCCATCTGTGAGAGCAGCACTTGCCTTGCAGTCACGCTTTCATGGCTCTAGAATGTATAGTAAGATCCTCCACATCTGTACCTAAAAGGCAGCATAACATGTGGCTGGCACAGCGGTGTTTGCTTTGACCTTACCGTTTACAGAAGTCACATTGATCTTTCATTTGATAACCAAAATTCCCACTGCTCTTGGATGTCTGTGTCTGCCTTGTTGTTTAAGCAGTGCTGAGGTTTTTTTTCTGCTGTTCTTCTGCATTCTTGATTGGTGAATATGCTTTCAGTTTCGTTTTGGTTGTTGATTGTGAATGATTGTAGAAAGGAAAAAGTGATAAAAGGCATTTGCAATATGAGTATTTAACTCAGTAAAATGAGGTTTTCAAGCTGTGATCTGTAAACTGAAAGTGTGAGCACTACCTTTTAAAGTGTAAAAAAAAGAAAATGTACTGTTGGTAGTTTCAAGTCTCTGGGATACTGTGCTGGAAAACATTAGTTTTCAAAATGAAAAGGATTTACAGTAGTTGGTATAAATATTCAGATAATGAAAGTGTTCTGTAAAAACAGTTTATTGAAGATTTAAAGTTCACTGAGACAACTTAGGTGGGTTTTTTTAGTAATTACGTGGCTCACGGTTTGCCTTCAAGTAGTAATGTTGTGCTGTGTATAGCAAGAAATTAATAATGTAATAATTTTGTCATAGTGCTTTGCAATTAAGTTACAGTTTACAGACTCAATACTGGTAATACCTTTAGGATGCTAATTCCTGATTGTACTAAATGTTTGATCATGCGTTTCATTTGATTGTACTGTTTAGCATTAAAAATAACTATTGTCAGATTTGACGTAAAATACAATACAAATACAGCAGAGGCAATGGTTTACACTGTAGCCTGCTTGAGCCTGGTGCTTTTTAATTTGGCTGCAGTTAATCACAAATTATAGTGCTTATATAATGCATTCCAAGTGGGTTTTTAGCCTACTCTTCTGTTTGTAGCTAAAAGGTAATTTTACATATTTACATTAGCCCTTTATGGTTTATTTTAGATTTTATGTCCACACTATTAGTTTGAATGTCTCAGGTAGAGTTCTCTGCTCTAGTCTTTTCTGCTATAACATCATTTATGTGCTGTAATTTTTTTGTACTTTGAGGCTCTTTGGTCTCCTTTCATTTGTTTCTACTTTTTATGACTTACGCTTTTTTCCTCTCTATTTGTTTCCAGTTTATGCTTTTCTGAATAACTTCCACATGCATCTGGTATTTTGCATTCAAATGAATCAAAACCTGTTTGATTTTGCAGAATATCTTAGTCCCAGTCTGAGACTGCAGTAAGATTTATTTAAGCATAAGTAGATACTGGCTTTTGGGTACTTTTTCTACTTAGTAAACATCTATTTGCAGGAGATACATAATGAGGTCTATCTACAGAATATTCAGTGACTGAGAGCACTTTAGTCAATAGTGACAATACAGTTTTGATAGAATACTTTTAAAGTTCATGTTCTGTTTCAAAAATATATTCTGCTTTTATGTCTTAATAATATTTTTTTTTATTACAGGGAGAAGAAAATGAAAATTCAGGATATTAAAAACAATATTAAAGAAGCTATAGAGGTAAACTTACGAGCTATTGTTTTTAACTATTCAGAGGTACCTATTTAGACTCTATCTGCAATGTTGTTTTTTTTTCTTTGCAGACAATAGTGACAGCAATGGGCAATTTGGCACCTCCAGTTGAACTAGCCAATCCAGAGAACCAGTTTCGAATCGACTACATCTTAAATTTAGCCAACCAGATAGACTTTGATTTCCCACCGGTAGGTAAATAATTCGAGTTGGCTGCAGTCACGCTTTTTTGCAAATGATTGTATTTGCACTGTATTAAATATTTACAAAAAACAGTGATCTTCTCTTTTGGGAATTACTACAGTAGGTGTCTTTGGTCAGTGTTAATCAAATAAAGTACATATCAAGACAGCTAGAATATTCAGGCTCATCCTTTGTGAACACCCTTGTCTCCTTTCTTGTCCTCTACCAAAATAGTCAGCTGCAGTGCAGACGGACAAGTGCTGGCAGTAATGTTTGGATGTTGTGGGGAGTTGCCCTGCCCAGAAGGAGTGAAGAAACGTACAGTGGTCTGTTGACAATTAGCTGGGTTTTAGCGATGTTGTGTTTTTCTCTTTTGGAAGAAGAGTAGAGTTTTCTTGCTGATTCAGACACGTTCTCCCAACAGCTGTCTCAGCCAGACTTTCTGCAAAGACTCCACATACTACGTCCTTGCCCCAACTCTCCCAGTCCTAGTTAATCATTCAAAATGCCAGCAGCTCTAGAGTAAATGCAGAAAGTATAATTATTTGTTTGATAGTATAACTTTACTGTGATTAATTTGTACTGTATCTCAACCAGACTGGTAGCAGAAGCCCATGAAAACAGAGTTTTCAAACACCGAACTCTTAAACACTGAGAAGATACTAATTACCATGAAGTGCCTTATACTATGTATATTGCAGTAATACAGGAGTGTTGCAAAGCTTGTGTTCTCTGTCCATGCACTGTTCAGAGGGCTGAAGGTAGCAGTTATGATGATATGTCAAAATCATGGTCCATTTACACGAGATTTTTGTTTCCAGCAGTAGTCAGTCCCAGGTGCTTGAAAGGAAAGTGCAAGTGCAAACAGTAGTAAGATGTGGGATAGTTTGCACCACAACAACGTTTTCGTAACTATGATTTGTAAACATTACTGAACAAGCTAGTCTGTGAAGCCAGTGACACCTTTTGCAACTGTTGCTGCTTCTGGGAATTTCTCTGCTTTGCTCAGCTTTTATTAAAATCAAACAACCAAAACCACATACTTTGTGTACAAGGCAGAAGTCATGTGCTATTAGCAATTAATTGGAAATATTGACATTGTAATCTTCAAGTCCAGTAATTTTCAAAGATCAGCAGACACAGGTTGATGGGGAGGGGAATGTATGATTCTTCTGTGGCATGCAAAATGTAATATTAGTCATCTTAGTCTGAGGAATCTTAAATAAGTAAGAGATTTTGAGATTTTTAACTTGACACCTCTTTAATTTAGACACTTGTCAGTGTTATTCATAGGAATGCTTGGTCTCTTCATGGATGATCTCTCCTGCTAGGGGGACAAAATAATTCGTGCTTAATGACAGTTTTAGGAGAATATTTGAGAGAAATTACAGTGGCTCCTTACTCTACCCTGTGCACTCTTGAACTGGCGGCGTGCCCACAGCTCTGCTACTACCCATTGTTTTGTGATAGTTCAGGTTCTGATCTGTAACAATGCTGTAACAAGTTCCTGTGACCTACCTTGTACTGAAATACTTGATTTTCCTTGTCTCTTCTGTCTCAGGAGGTTGTGGTGGGTGGGGGGATGGTTCTTCTGTTCAGTTGGAATGCAATGATTTTTTAAATTTTTTTTTCCTTTCCCCTGAAAGCAGGGGTAGTTGTGTAGTAGTTAGTGAATAAGCCAAGTGTGTGTGTGTGTTACATTGATTTTTATATAAAGAACAGTTAATATTCAGTATGTATAGTCTCTGGTAGGATACATGGTGGCAAGCCCTTGATGTCTAAAGAAAGAGACTTGTACTTACCAGGTCCATAAATAGTTTCAAGTTCAGTGAAGAGTCTGATGTGTTGAACGACACACAACTTCAGAAATAACAGTGCTCCAATAAAACTAGTTTTTCTTCTCCGAGCAAAGGTATTGTGCTAAATTTTTAATCCCTGAGTCCACAGAGGTTTAGGCATGTGCATAACTTTGACTACTGGCTAGCTTCATTGGCATGAGTAACTATTCCATATGTAAATGTTTATAGGGTTGAGGTTTTAAACTGGATATACATTAGCCACTAATTTGGAAGAAGTATTGTTGGCTCCCTCTGCCCTTGGTGATTATATAGGCTAATATGTAGCTGATTTCTGAGTTTGTCTGAGCTTAGCTTATAGCACTTTGGTACCTGAAAAACTGAACCTGCATTTTAATTACGTATTTTAAACCAAGTTAAGATCTAGAATGTCCCTAGATGCTAGCTAGCTCTGAGTGCATAGTATCAAAAATACACAATCTCTGAGTACCTCTATAAAAATAATTTTGACTTTGTTAAGATTACTTCAAAGTAATTTGAAAAAAAAATAATTTTCTGTAAGTGAAAAGGATAGCCTTATGCTAGTTGTGTTTTATATCTAAGGATATCTTGATTGTCTACTTTCTCCTCCAGTACTCTGGTGAGAGAATTTCATAAACCGGCAGCTAAACCTTTGCTTAAATAGTGTGTTAATGCAGAAGAAGGGAGGGGAATTTTTAGCAATGTTAGCGGTGTATAATGAGGTCTGTTTTGAGTTGTAGAACTTGCTTTCTGTCTCTTCCATTTTTCTACATGAGGAGTCATATTTCAGCTGTTAAGAAGACGTACTTTCCTCAGTATAGTATGTGGTGCTGCTCTTCTCTGCCCTAGGAAGAACATGAAAGTAGGGAGAAAGAACAGTCCTGTACCAAGGAGATAGTCTTTGAGGGCTGTGAGTACTGAGCACCATACCCTTCTAAAACAAGGCTGTTTTGCTTCCCTTTCAATGCCCATTCATCTTTTCCTGAACATTAATTTAGCAGTCTCTCCAGAAGGCAATGTACAGAGATACAGTTTAGCACTAGGATGGTGTATTTTCTACTGCAGCTACAGGAGACCTTCTTTAGAACATACGAGGCCTTATCCTTCTTCTGTACGTAAAGGAGTATTTTAAATGAAGTTTAAAGTACACACCAAATGTGTGTTTATAATTATCTGTTGTACAGGTGGAGGTAGAATTCAAGTTACCTAACACCAAGGTTCAGTGTAATGTGAAAGGCAGGAGAAAGCAAAGGAAGAATGTAGGAGCTTTACAGTATGATGATAGTGTAGGGGTCTGGGTCTACCTATCTAGGATTCAAAGAGCAACTTCTTTATTCTGATATTGTAATTCTTTTCTTAGTCTGTGTTTCCATCTGTTTGCTCTGCAGTTTTTGACTTATAGAAAATATGTGTCTTGTGTAGAGCATATTGTATTGAATTAAAAAAAGAAGAAAATAACAACTTGAGTTAAAAATAATGTTGGTACAGTGCAATGCTAGGTTAAACATTCCCTTTAAATCTGAAAAATTAGTATGTTGGAGATTTATTAATTCAGCACAGTCAGTATTAAGCAATTAGATTTCTTGAATACAAATAGTAGCATATGGCGAAAAGAAAAGGCTAGTACTTACTGAAAGGAAATCTGTCCACAGAACCGTGCTGATGATTGGAAGTATTGCAATATTTAGTAGATCAAATCTGTAGTTCCTTTTGTAGTCCTTCCGTGTTGTTTCACCATACTGTATATACCATTGGCAAGAACCTAGAAGAGTTTCACTCTTGCAGCCAATAGTCCCATTTGTCTTGTCTTCGGTATGTTTTCAACAGACAGTTTCTAAGATGCAAATTACAAAAAGAAACCCAAAACTATGTGACTGAAGTGAACTGATAAAGGGTAGGAACATAAGCACGCTGAAAACCTGTGAGAATGCTGATTAGTAATATTCTAGGCAAAACAAAGGAGTACTGTGTTCATGTTTTTAGGTGAAGTGTTTTCTTCCTGAGTTCGTTATGGTCTTCTAAAATAGGCTTGAGGACATAGTAACTCCATGAGTGATGGAGTGCTGTTCTGATTTAGTTTTGCAAAATATTTGGCTTCTTTTGAGGGTAAAATCTATCCTTATTACTGTTAGGCTTGTTGCACAGCCTTTTCTTGGAGCAGAGCAGAATGGAAATAGTGGAAGTCTGATCAAGTCCATGTAATCTATTGTTAATATGAATAGCCCTGATAAATATTGTGTATAGTATTCTGTTTGCATCGCTGGGGAACATAGTCTTGCTAAAATGACAGGACATTAAATGACTAAGTCTTGCAAAAAAAAAGTCTAGCCCTGCTAGTTTGAATGAACACTGAGAAAAAGAGATCATGCTTTCCATAAAGAAGTACTGAAAGCAGAACTCTGTTTTTTCTAAAACACTACAGTACCAATTTTTAATGAACGATTCTAATTTAAGGAGGACCATGATCATTGCCTTTATTCAGGTTGGGTTTTTATCATGCAATTACATTGTCACTGGACAGCATGATAACTTTAAGCAAAGGAAAAGGAAGCTGAAGCAAGAAAACCTCAAAGTTACTCAAACTGGACTCAATTGAGATAGCTGAAGTGTTTAATTTTAATAATAGAGCTGATTGTGAATGCATATTAGTTAAAGCCTGAGAAATGAGATAGTAATCTCTCTGTTGATGTATTGGTACAGAACTGAAGGTAGACATGTAATTACTGCTGCTGGGCTTGTGTTTTAAGATGATATCACCATGAATAGTGTTTTTAAAAAAGAAGAAATTTCTAAGTGATTTAGAAATTATAAAATGAACTATGCTCATCGTTGAGGCTCTCTAGCGAATCAAGTCAAAAAGTTGTTTAGCTTGAGCAGTAAATTTGAGAGCTTGCCCAAGTTTGTGCTAGAACGGCTTTTTTAGTTATCTCACCCTAGCTAAACTTTGTAAGAGTGTATTTTACTCTTTAATTTTGCATGTGACCACATCAATACATGCTTTACAGGGACAATATGGCATGCAAGAACAAAGACTTTTCAAATCAAAATTTCAGGCTGTTTTTAAAATGATTCCGTCAGTTAAAATGGAAAATAAAAACAAATTATGCTTGTAGTTGAGGCTTTCAAATGGCATTTCTATCACTATTGTCTTTTGATGCATTTAGCTCAACACAATTGTATGTATATGTTTTCAATGTCAAAAACCAACCTCGTAAGTATTTTCAATCATTCTGACTAGCTGTAGATCTGTTTCAAGTATAGGGTGCTGTTGGGTTAGCTGGGTTATAGAGGTGGTATTTTTATGCCTGTCCTGCATACGAGACAGTGGTTAGGATATTTTCTCCCTCCTAGTACCAACTAGAATAGTGGCCTCTTTCTCATCCCTTTCTTACTTTTCTCTTACTTTTAGAAGAAGAAGGGAAATGCTCTTGTTCTATGAACAATTCTCTTCCCACGATCAACCAATTTGAACCAAGCTGCCAAATAAAATGTATTTATTTTGGGTCACAGTCCCTTTGTAATTTTCTGTTTTTAATGAAATACTCAAAATAGCATAACAGTATTTGCAACTGCCTATTTTTAATTGATCTGGACTCAGCTGAGGAAGATATTTCTTGAAAATACTGTAATAACTTCAGAAAGATTGTATCCAAAAGTAGTAGAAGAGAGTATTAGCTATTGAAATGCAAAAGAAGTAGGAAATCACTCCAGCCTATGGCACTCTCAATCTAGGAAAATACATGCTTAGAAGAGATGGGATCATTTTTAGGGTGTTGGTGAAATTGTCTGCAGGTTTTTTGGTCCCAGTTTTATTTTTTATTACACTGCTTCATTGTAGTTATTTTGAATCTCCCACTACCAGTGCTCCTGAATAGTTTTATTATGGTTTCTGAGTGGTGTCTTTGAGGCCGAGCTTTACCACATGCTGGCTTCAGCCTCAAAGCCAGCTGAGCGGCCCTTCTTCCCGCAGCCATCCCTTCCCTCTCCTCCACACCGTGATGTGCCCCCTCACTTGCGCCAAAGAAGCCTCCGTCGGGTCCCCAGCGTAAATCAGACCATTGAACTGATCCAGGTTAAAAATAACCCTGGTAACCCTTACTCCTTCTCTCTTCTATTTTGGGGAGGATGTTATTTTTAACAGGGATCAGTTTGGAGGGCTGGTTTACGACATGGCCTGTAGGCAGTGTGGTACAAGTGAGGTGGCACAAATAGTGTGAAATGTTAATGCGCAGCAGGGGCAGAGGTGGGGCGAGGAGTCCTTAAAATGGTTTTGACACCAAAATCTTAGAGAAAAGAAAAAGAGAATATAGTCTCGATAGGACAATATGCAAACTGAGATCTCTCAGCTGCCAAAAGTGCTCCTTAATTATGTAGGCAACAGAACAAAATTATCTGTCCCTGTAGATAATCACCCTGAGCTATATAATGATAGATGTATTATTACTCCTGTCTAAATACATCATGGAAGAAGAGGAGAGCTGTTCTGGTTTGACAGCACCACTAGCTTTATAGTGTAATGACAAACATATTCACTGTACTGGGGGACATTTCCCACGAGGCTATCTTAAATGTCACAGATCTTGGGGTGGGTAAGCAGGCAAAATATTTTCTCTGCTGGGTATAGCCGTGGGAGGCTGGGAAAGCTGGGAGATGGAGCCTGGTTTCTTGGGTGTCTGGATAATATTGTGTGGAAGTTGGGCAGCTATCACACAGCGAGAAAATTTGGGGCTCTTGCTCTTTCTTGTCCAGACATGCTTTATTATTTTGAGCAAGTCACCTCATGGCCACTTTCTTTTTTTAATGCTCTGTGTATCTTGTAATCTCTAAAATAGTGAGAATAGATGTGTCTTGGAGATGTATTTAAGCATTTTGAGGTGTAAAACTGGTAGAAAATGTGGATATGTGAAGTACTTTTAACTCAAGAATGTTAAAGTTGTTAACAAAAAGGAATAGAGTATTACAGACAGTATCAGCAGAGTGATGTGATACTAGATCCTCTGAAATAATCTGTACTTGCTCTTTTTTAAATCTCCATTATCTTATCTATACAGAGCAGCTTCTTCTAAATGGGCTTCTAGATAATCCAATTGAGTTTACCTGATCAGAGTTTAACAGGACTTCAATAAAGCTGGTTTTCCTGTCGCTTAATAGCAGAAATAAATTCCCGAATACAGATTGATTAAGGAGTTCTTTTGAAGCCACCTTTGAGCACAGGGACTCTGAGGTAGCCAGCCACTTGACTTCATTTCTGTTTCTCGTAATTAAAACATGTACAAGTAGTAATTATTTGCAAATGAGTCTCCTGAAATCTGTGATTCTTGTCCACATGGGTAGATGCCTGATAGGAATGTTTTATTCTTTGAATGAATAGCAATATCTAGCAAATTCTGACATTGTTAACCTATTTATTGGAAGTGACTTTTTAAATTTCAGCTCAGTCTGCAGTACCCTAAGTTCTGGTCAGGCTGTGAACTTGCTCATTGCATCAGACTAAGAAATGTTACGTTGACACGAAGCTTTTTTCATGAATAATTGAAATGAAAAAATATATTGCATAATAGCATAAAGTAGTGTCTGATATATTTGGTGGCTAGGCATTTTTTTAGTAAGTAAAAGCACATACTGTTATAAAACTTAAGTTTTTAAGTTCCCAAGCAGATTCCTCGTGGCCACTCTATTTGTCAGCGGCTGGCACGGTAGTTGTTACCTGGAACGGCAGCTTTTGGATGTGCCGGAGTTCTGCGGTGATCCCACGTGGCCGCTGTAGCTGTGCGGGGAGCAGCCACCAACTCTCGCACCCCGGGATCTGTGTGTGGTGACTCAGGGGTGGCCGTGGCCGTTACCAGCTGCTGGGTGACGTCGGTGCGAACCTCTTTCAATAGCATGTATTTTACTGGTTCTGTTTCTTCTGGTCCGTAAAACAGTAAAGGCTTTGGGATTTGCACAGGAGCATGCGGAATTTATGCAAAGCTTTTTTCATTTACAGAGGAGAACTTGATTTTTTTTTTTAAAAAAAAAGTAATTCTTCAGTAAAATCTATAATTAGAAACAAAGTGTGCATACATAGTAAATACATTTTAACATGGGAAGTTCTTTCATTTTACAGCTGAGTGTAAAGCTGCTTAAATTAAGTAAACAATTTTTCTGCTGTATATGTCTTGACTGCTAAAGTTTTCCAGAAATCAAAGCACTGAGTAGGAACCTGGGCTTTTTTGAAGTAAAGAAATCATTTGTAGCATCCTGTAGAAAAATTAAGTGCTGTAGTCCATTTAGTTTGCTATATCATCCAGTAATTTGACATGAGACATTAAAAACAGGTTTCGTATTAAAAATGGAAAAAAGAAAAAATATCCTTGAGAAGTACAAACTCATTGCTTCCACAAAGCAGAATGCTGTGGTGACTAGAAACAATTACTTCATTCACCAGCTGCAGTGAGAAAGCTTCTTTTTAAAAAATGTGTTTTGATAAGCCTTTAATTTTGCTATACTTCATGCATCCAGCTAGAATTACTTATTAAATAAAGTTAATATGCTGGTTTTCTTCATTTAAATGGAACTTTGGTCTCCATCTAAAACAAAGGTCATGGACAAAAAGAAAATATAGCAAATAAGACAGTGGCACTGCCTGGCTGGTGGTGAAATAAAGAAAATAAAGAACAATTTAAAACATATTAAGTTATAAAAGTGGTTACATCCATTTATACAATATTCATCTGTTTAGCAAAAGTAACAGATGCAGACTGTGTATTGGGAAATTGATGTATTTAATGGATGCCAGCTAACGAGTATGAAGCTTTGAGAAACAGAAATTATGCACAGTAGGTTTGATTTTTATAGTTTAAGGCAGCAGTTCATATTTTTACTTTTATATAATACTTGGTTTATCTTGCTGTCTAGTAGTGAAGGTTGTGTGTGGTTGATTTGTCTTTTTATCCCTTTTTTCCTCAAAGTTAAGTCAAGTCCCCTATTTTTCACGTTGTTTTAGAGTTTCTTTTCTTCCCAAGTTTCAATTAGTAGGAAAAAGCTTGAGAATCTGTTTTTCTGAAGAAAGTAGAAAGCTATCAACTAGCGGCATCTCTGTTAGGGGAGAGTATTCAGTAAAATGACATACATATTTAGGTCAGTCTTTCAGAAGAACAGTAATATTACAGTACCTTGACTTTAAATATAGCCTAAATAATGTGTACATGTGTATTTAAAAATGGAAAAAAAAAAAAAGCCAATCTCCCTTCTGACTTCTATGAACAGAGATGAGATGAGATGTGAGAGATAAGCAGCCTTACTAATTAGCATTGCTTTTTTGTATAATGATTAGTCTCTTGACTTGTTTGCTGCAGTACTTCTTGCTACACCTGATTTGATTCTGAAATGTGGCAGCAGCTGCAGGAACAACTCTTGTCCCACCTTCTGGACATGCAGCTTTTATTGCCAGTAACAGCAATTTCTAACTGCAGTGAAAATGGGGATGCTGTTACTTCTTATGCTTCAGTTTGTTACATGCCATAAAATAAAACATATTCTGTGCATGAAGTGGAGATATCTTTGGCTAGAAAATTAAAAGAATGTGCCCTTTGAGTTCTGCAGTGCTTTTGCTGAGGTGCTCATGTAGTTCTGTTGAAATTCCATAAAGTATTTCCTTAAATTCAAGCATCTACAATCCGGGACTTCAGACAACGACATTTTCTGCACATCTTTTCTGTAGTGCAGTCATTTTTGTAGTAGAGAAAAACCACCTTATATTTTGCTTTATTATTAATTTATTTGATTAACATTAGAAGCAAATGCTAATGCTTTATACTGCACTTGTATTTTTAACCAGTAAATTCGCACCATACCATATGTATAGGTTCGTAAGTTCTCATTTAGAAATTCATTTGAAGAAATGTGACTTAATTTCTTTTGATACATCTTCTTTGTCTTCCACAGAGCAGTCTTAAGGAACAAGAACAGATTAATTTAATTTATGTTGAAATAGAAGAGCTGTCAGCTGAATTAAACAGGAAATAGGCATAAATTTAATATAGAAATTCTTAAGCATTTTCTGGTTTTAATCACAGTAAGAGACTTATCGCAAAGTACTGGTGTACACATAGATGAAATGAAATTTTACCTGTGAGCCTGCCTCGTATTGTGATGGCTTGAGAAGAGTTTCTGTGGGAGGCTGTATGAAGGCTAAGCAACAAGTAGATGTGCGAATTGCCCTGTGGACATGCTTTCTGGGTGTACAACAAAAAGTGCCTTTGGGCATAAAAATTCTGTGATGTACAAAGACTTGGTAATGTGGTGGTAAACGTGCTTCTAAAGATCATGACTTTAGTATTTTAATTTAATTTACATCATGTCAGATGAGTAAAGAATGACCTTGGATGAGTGTGGAAGTAGCTAAACAGAAAAAAATGAAAAAATACTGTGATCTGTTTTACATTTTGGTTCTGTGGAATACTCTTTGCTCTTTTTACACGTATCCCTCAGTGCTAAATTTAAAGTTGTTTTTCATTATGGCTAAGTTGTGCAAAGTTACATTTTTACACGCAGTCATCTGTGACTTCCCAGCAGGGAGACTTTCACACAGAGTACAGCAAAAGGGAGTGTGCCCTTAGTTTATGAAGTTATGATGGAATTTAAGAAACGTGTCAGGTCCCAAATGTTGAGAGAGGTCCATGAGCACAGGCCTTTTCCCTTGTCAGACTTGAATGGGTGCTGGTGCGACCTGGTGTGGGAGTGAAGGTGTGTGGATGTACAGGTATTTGCTTGTGTATTTGCTGTCTGTGTGACTCCGAGTTGTGATCCTGCCCCAGACCTGTTGTGCCTGTAGCTGGCCGGAGCTGTTCAGGGGATCGTGTCTTCTCACTGCAAGCATCTCTTCTGGTGGAGTCCTGCTGTTCAGAGAACCAGCAGGTTGTCAGGGTTTTCACCTTGCCTTTGGAGACTACATGAAATTTTTCAATGTTCCAGTAAAATTTAATATTTCATAAGCTTCCAGGAAACTGGGTAGCTTTTTACTCCTAAAAAAATCCCAGCAAATAAACAGAAATTTTAATTAATCTGTTGTAAGGGTAGGTGAACTTGATTTCTTCATGTAGATAGCACTAGGAGTCTATGAATACTTTCCTGAGTACAGATTCCGCTTCTTCAGAAAGATTGCAAGACAGTTAGTGATCTGTCCCTGGGATTTGTGTGAATTTAGAATGGGGAGGAACTGTTTTATCTTTTACTCTTTTGTTGGTGGAAGTTTCTGGCAAAAATGGGCATTTTGTTTCCAGCCTGAGAGGGGACAGCAAAGTTGTGGTGTGGTCCCGGGTTCAACCCATTGTTTGAAATGGCGTTGGTTCTTAGCACTGCATAAGGTGGTAAGGTTATTTGATTTGACGATTTAAGTTTATTGTGTATTCATTACACGAAAAGCAACTAAATGAAGTAGTATGAAAGACATTTTCCAAACCCCAATTTAGGGCTCAAAGGAAATTTCTCAGAGCTTTATTAAACCTTCCTTCTTAACCAGAGGTCTACAAAAATAGCTGATGGTTGAAATGCCTCTATTACCACTCTTTGGTGCCCCAGGAAAGAGCTGAAATGGTATGGACGAGTTTTTTGTGAGCCTTTTATGCTATCAATAAGTTCATTAGTGAATTGCCTTCTTTCTGTGTATGAGCATACTCTGAAGAAGCAGAGGAACATTGATTACTCGGTTTAAAATTGCAGAGGAATCTTGATGAAACGGGGAGTAGGGTCCACGTCTGCCAACTTCCATCTTAATGCTCTCACCAAAAGTGAGTTATTCCCCAAGGAGCGTGATGTGCTTTATACAAGAGCTGTGTGAAAGGACTAAATCTGAGCAGTGGTCTAGTTTCAACAGGTGAAGCTTCTGTGGAGATTAAACTTCTTATGAAAGTAGAAATAAAAGAGAAATAGTGTGATATGCTAGTGAGGCCTTTTAACCGAAGGCACTGTGTAGGTTGTGGCTATGGAGTTGTGTGTTGGCACATTTCTCAAATGCTGCGGTGTTTTGAAAGTTGTAACAAAGGGGAAAAATGAAAGCTCAGACTTCACAGGAGTTTCTTAAATACTGTTCCCTTCCCATTGTCCATTCCTTGCAGTCACATCCAGTTTAATTTGTGCTACTAGAAACGTGAAGATACTTTAAGCAGAAACCCAAAATATTTCAGCATCTCTCTTCTTTTCTGAGCACGAAAAACTATTGATAATGAAACTGAATCCTTGCTGAAAGTATTCCTGACTTGGTTGTGGGAAGTGCTGAGTACTCTGGCCTCTCCCAGAGAGTTTTGTGTTCAGCTCTGGACATGTGCCAGTAACTGGAGAATATCTTCAACTATTTGTAGGTATGCGTTTCCTTTGTGATATCATCAGCACATTTTTCCTAAAATAGCAAGCAATAATTAACACTTGTTCACACCATTAGGAATGCAGATGTTTCCCTATTCAAGTGGCTTATTAAACTATCTGATTTGACAAATTTAACACATTTTAGTATCCTTGCCCAAACAACAAGATGCCATCAGTTTCCTTCACTGAGCGGCCTTACAGTCAATAGCAATCACTTGATTTGAGATACGAGCAATGAAAAATACATCAATTTGTCATATTTACCTATCCTGGAAGGAGAAAACCAACTTGTGCAGTTTGTCTTGGAATGTGTCGGGCTGCCCTGCTATCCTGTGACCTTGTCTAGTTGTAATACGGTTCGTTAGTGGAATGCAGCAGAACTGCCTGACTGTCATGAAAGTAGAGTTCAGGCGCCCTCACCTCGCGGAGTAGGTTTGTAAAGGGGTTTCAAACCAATGGTCAATGTTATTTTTAAAAGCTGAACATGTCAGGAAGCGAATGTCCTCCAAGATGCAGTTTTACAGTTAGAAGCTGGTTTGGTTTGACCTTTAATCATTAGGTTTGTAAGTGGATAACCTATTTAAAACTCTTATTATGAAATGTGCAACTCCATGGGACAGTGAACTTTGCCTCGGGATTCAATCCCAGTTTTAACCACAACATTGTGTAACGGTTGTACACACCTTTCAGTAGGTAAGGGGTTTTTTTCAATGGCATTGACTTTCACTGGAATTAGTAAATAAGCTGTTCTAAGGACAGATCCACCCTATATTATATTTTACAAAGAAAAGGTAATGCTGCATGTCAGTGCTAAGGTTCCGGTGAACATGGTGTCATAGTGGCAAGAACTGTGCCAGCGTTTTTCCCTGCCAACATCTTAATGCCTATAAAACATTGCTTCAGAAACATTTTGTAAAAAGTCTCTTGAGTATTTATATATCTGGAGGGAAGAAAACCTTGTAGACAGTATGTCCAGTTTTTCTCTTTAATTTTCTACTAATATTTTATCCTTTAGAGTGCCTCTCAAAAGCTGATCTTGGTTCATTTATTTTTTTCCCAGGCCTGGAGTTTGTCTCTTGAGGATTATTTTTTTTAACAACCAAAACACTCAACCTCCAAGTTCTTTAACACTTTCTCTGGTTTGACTTTTATTAAAACCACTGGTTACCTGCTGCCATTTATTCAATTTGCTGGAATTTTCTAATACAAGTAGGTTTTTAACTTGGTTAGACTCTGCATAGCCCCTCTTCTAATCCAGAATTGTGTCAGTAAGCTCTTTCTGGAACAAAGTACAGTTTTCCAAGCATCCCTTTTACATGATGATTTCCACTGCTGGGTTTTTTCTCTAGAGGTCTGCGTAGATTCCTGTAAATGAATACAAGCGATTTACAAATGTTGCCTATTGACTTACTGTATTGGGAAACTCTCAGCACGTGGAGAGAAAGTGTCATCTAATGAATAAAACATTAATACAGAAATACATTTCTTTTTACATAAATATGACTTTTTAAGTATTGCGGTGTGATGATATGAGGAGAGATGAGGCTGCTTCAGCATCAGCAAGTCATGGTCCTTGGTACTTCGGTTATCTAAGACCGGAGAAGGTTTACCCAGTCAGTGGATTTTCTCAGAGTTTTTTACAGCTCCCACAGAAACGTAGCGTGTTTGTTAGGGATTGTGCTTGGAATTCAAACTATGCCCCTGCCCAGCCCTGTTTGTTCTGTTCAGATTTGTGTTACGTTGACATCGTTCTCCCAAAGTGTTCTACACAAGGATTTCTCCCTCTTTAGGATTATGTTAGCGCTTTGAAAAGTGTAAAGTCTGGTCTGGTGGTAAATGAACGCTACAATCTTGACATAATTCTTAGAAAGAATTCGCTTCTCACCTTCTTTGGTGATGCCGTGCTGTCATCACTTATGTTGACTTTTGTTGCTTTACACAGCTTCAGCTATAGTTTAAACAGGATCTTGGGTGTGTATTGTGTAACTCCAGCATTTTTTTTTTAATGGAAAATGACATAACGTGAATATTTTTTACAGTTTTAAGTATGCATAGAGCAAGAATGGATAATGTGAACATACTTTGCAAATACTATAGATAGTTTGGAATCTAACACTTAAATCCTGTTTACTGTGCAGTATCATCTCAAACTGAATTGTTATTTAGTATTATTTGTTTATTTTAGCCATTTTATAAGGAGTTCCGTTTTATAGTGCAAGAGAAACCTGTGTTGATGCTGCTGTAGAGTCTGTTACATTAGAATGTGCCAGCAAATGAATCAGTGTTATGGAAACAAGAACCAGACATGTAAGGACTAGTTTTCTGGCTATTTCTTTCAGGAAATTTGCCTGCTACTTTTGGTTAATTTGTTTCCTAACTCATTATTTTTAGAGATCTCATACAAATTAGACCTATTTAACTCAAAAAAAACCCCACCGCTGTTGCTAACTTGATTTTTCTAGTGGACTCTGAAGCCCTTGTTTCACCTATATACGTTAAAAAAAAATCTTGTGGTTTTACTTGCCTTCCCTGAGTGTAGCCCCAAGCTACATTCCATGACTCAAATGGGATGCTGAGGATTTCTTATGTTATTCTTTTTCTTAAATATTATTTCAGAATTGTGGTTAGTGTAGGTGTATTGGGAGGAGGGAGAATCTGTTTTTTTGGAACTAGCTGTTATGTCTGAATTCCAAAATCAGTCACCAGTGTAAGTAGGATTCTAATAAAGCAAGGTTGGAACTCTGTGACACTGGTTCCAACTTTTCTTTGGTGGACACCTTCCTAGTTTACAGTTCCATAAGCTGCATCAGCATTAGTCCCAAAATGTGTGAAGTTATGTTTGATGTGGCCTAAAGAGAAAAGCTTGTTTATTAATAAAAGGCCTTTATATTTGGCTATCACAAGTCGTGTAGTTCAGTCTTAAAAACAAATGAAAGCAAACAAACAACAAAAAAAGACTAAAAGAAACACAAAAAACCCACCCCAAAAAAGCCCCCTGTCTCTTAGTAGAATAATCTATTCTCATTACTTGTTGTAGATCCTGATTTTTGACATGCCAATAAGAAGTTCAAAGAATGTGGACTTAAATTCTTTTTCCATCCCACATGGACAGTTAATAACCATATTGAAAAGATTGCATAAGTATTGCTGGTTATAGTTCAGATTAGCAGGACAGACATAAAGGCAGTATTAAGTTTTTTATGGCTAGTTTGTCTTAACAAGGCACAAACATTGATCATTATCCCATTATTGTAATCCACATATTTTCTTAGAAGTTAAGAACTGCCCTTACAACACAGGGAGGACTCTTTGGAACAACATGTAGCTGTTCTGTTAAAATAAATCCTAGGCTTTTTATTATCAATGTGTTTATGCTAGGGCCAGGAACTGGATTTACTTTTCATCCCATTTTGAGAGTCTGATTGTAGAAACAACTCCAAATGTTTCTCCACCAGGTATGACGGAGTTTGTAAGTTGTTTGAAATAGTTGCTTTATATCCGTTCTCTACCAGAATGTCATAGCTGTAGTGGGAAACAGTAGTGAGGAAGGACTTCGTGTCTCATTTTTGTAGCAGAGTTTTACTGTGCTGTGATTTTTTTTTTTTTTTCATTAGGCACTGCCTCTTTTCACTTTAAATGTACATTAGTAGGTGATGAATAATCTTTATGTTTTATTGCATTTTCTGTAAACTTATCTTTGCCTGGTTATTTGTTTACTTACTGTAATGCAGGATGAAGTGAGTATTTGGGGGTATATTTGGAGATAATTGGCTTGGCAGATGCTGATCCCAGTTTGAAGTAGATGTCTATTTTAGAACCATATCTCTGCCAAATAGTTCAATTAACTGTCTGAAGTCTGGTGTAAGTTCTCTTGATTAGATGGGAAATTTAAGTGGTGTGTATCCATTTGAATCAGCTGCTGTTTCAGCAAAAAAAAACCTCATAAAATTGACAATTCAATTTTTCAATTTCCTAGCTTTGTAGTAAGAAGTTGAGTGAGTCAAAAGATGTTCTGTATTAGGCTACTGTTACTTTTAAAAATAAATATTTAAAGCTACCCCAAAATGGGTCTAGTTCAAATACAGTGAGATTCCAGAGATTTCCCCCTCTCTCCTTTGCTTTGTCTTCCTACTCTTTTTTGCTTTGGAAAGAGATTTTCTTCACTACGCTGTGATACAGTTGAAGACTGAAGGTAATTGACAGTCCCCCAACTGCCAAATAATTGGAAACCTTCAAAATGAAAGCATCCAATGGACATAATTCCAGCAGTGGGAGAAAGAAAACTGAGGACTGGAATTAAGATTTTGATTCATCTTTTACTCCCTTTAACAGCAAATGATTGTACAATCTGCAAATACTAAAAATCAAGTAAAATCTTCATATCTATGTCTGAAAGAAGTTTAACTAGTCTTTTTGTTCATCAGCTGTTCATAAAAGCAGGGAACAAACTGAAAAGATCTGTCTAATGCTATGTATAAACTTTATAAACTCTTTAAAACAAATTAGGACAAAATTTTGCCATAGAGAGTTTTTTAGATGTGCAGTGTGTATTTATTATCGTTTGTGTGCAGCTAGTGAATATTCAGTAGCAATGAAAGCAAGATCAAATTTACATTTGATAGGCTGTTTCCATCATTGGTATTCACAACTGTATGATCACACAATTACGTATGCATCTTATATCTGCCAAAAAGAGGATGGTTTGAAAATCTACATCACAGAATTTACTGTAAGATGCCATTATGCACCTTTAAGATGCCATTTAAAGCATCTACTGTTCTGGTACAGTTCAGTTGTTAGTTAACATTCTGGTAGGAAAGTGAATTTTTTTTAAAAGAGATTTTCAAGAGATTTCAAGACCTTGGACGTCAATTTGGATGTTACCCCTTTCTTTCTACTGGACTGATAGTAAAAGAATGCGAGAGACTGATCTCCCAAGAGAGGGAGTGATTCCAAAGCTAAGTTAATGAAGGAACCTAGAAGCAGTAAAATGGCTATTTAAAATAATGTATTCTTTTTCTTTAAAATACTTCTACTGTAAAGGGGTGGGGGGAGACATAGAGTATATGCAGCAACTATTTTAGAGTTCATGTGCTGTCCTGGATACAAAAAAGCTGATTTGGAATAAATTACCTGAGCCACTTAAAATCAGAATGAAAGTACATAGTCCAAAAAAAAGCTCTGCGAGATACCCAAGGGAAGTCCATGGTCGTTGGTAAAAGAAATGCCTGCAATGGTGTGTGTATTTAAGACACTAGGCTGCTGCTGCTCTCTCCAAGTCTATTCATAAAGTTCTTAGACTGATAGCCAGAAATACAATTACATATTGCACATCATGCCCTGGTTGGAGCCAAAGTGTATCTTTTCTGTGCAAAAAAGAACGGGCTTCTGGTTGTGTCTTATAGTTGTGTTACAGGTTCGACGAAACTGAAACACTGCATTTTGGCTGTCTGCTTTCATATCTTGGCTTATAATTTTTAGGGTTAACACCATTAAAACATGGTCAAGCTTTGTATCCCTGTATTTTTTCTATAGTTCAGTATCCTTTTACACTGTAAAAGAATAAATTCTGTAAATACTTCAAGTGATACAGAGCTAAGTAAGATACAGATGTCTATGTAGTCCACAAAGGTCCTCACTAACTTAGAAAGTCACGTAAAACCTAATCATTGCTCACTACCTCTATGTAAGAATTACTGAGAGGTTGTGTTTCCTTGACGGAAGGAAAAAAAAAAAAGTCATGACAAGCCAAATAAATGTAACATGCAGTGGAATTGTGAGTTAAAGAACAAATGTTACCGAATAGTCTTGGTTATTAAAAATGCTGACAGAATTGTCATTAATGAAAAGTTAACCCTTCATTCAATATAAAGTTGAACTCAATCAAAATGATTGAGAAGCAGTTCTTTAAGCATTAAAAAACATTAAAGTCAAAACAACTAAGAAAGCCAACTGAACTTGGAGTCAGGTTCTAAAGAATGTTCGGAGGTTTTTGTTGAATATGCTACCATTTACTGTTCGTTACAGTGGTAATGATACATTACCATTTGCCAATTCTCTTCATACATAATTCATTTTGCCAATACTGTCTTACTCTTTTAGGAGTTTTATGAACATACGAAAACACTTTGGCAAGACGAAGGTGTGAAAGCCTGCTATGAGAGATCTAATGAATATCAGCTGATTGATTGTGCACAGTAGTAAGTATTGTTTCTATTCTTCTGCATATTGACCACATTATACAGATTTTCTAATTGAATGTTAATAACTGATTTGGATAGTCCTGGTGGTTACTTTTCCTAGTCTTGCAAAAGGATTGTATGCTACATAGTGAATTCTTGGTAATCGGCTATTGAGAGAGGTAGCAAAAACTGATGTTCGGTTAGATGATAATATCTATATTGAAAACCTTGTAGATGCTTTCCAATGGTCTTAATACAGGCTGACACCTTAAAGCAGTGGACAGTTGTGTTGTCTCAAAGACCAAATGTCCTGCTTCTTCCAATTAGACCAGTTCCTTTCCGAGTGACGTCTTCAGATACTGCAGCAAGTTTAATAAGTTGGAAAGTACGTTGGTGTGAAACATGTCCATGTTTGTACCTTTTGTTTTTAATGCAATTTATTTATCTGAAAACAAGGAGATGGCAGCAACAATCATGGGCAGCAGCCTCTGATCAGTCACCAAGACTTCTGCTTGTGTGCCTTCACGCACATATCTGAGCATGATTCATTCGTTTCTGCTATTTATACCACTGTGATAATTAGTATTGTCATGAGAGACTGCTGCATGTTTGCAGTTATTTATCACATGTGGCAATATAGTATGGTTCAGGACTTCTTGTGGCAAGATGGATGTGATAATTGTGACCATTCCTGGTGTTTTTCTTGCGTATACTCAAGAATTGCGGAACTTACATTTGGATTATTGGTGGTTAAAACTGTTCTTTGTAGGTTTATACTCTCTCTGCTTCTTTTGGAGAAGCTGAAACCAGGTTTAATGGTCAAGGAAATGCAGAGTTCTCATTTCACATGATGATGGACAACTGCAGTTTGTCTACTGCTGCATCTCTTAAAGAATATTTGATGAAATTAAATTTGTAAGGTTGTTTTTTTGGTTTGTTTAGGTAGACTTAAAGGTAAATCAACAATTAGCTCTGTTTGAGAAGAGACCAGGGAGATAATTTTACAATGACTAGCACAGCTCCAGGTCTTCAGGAGCCTCTTTGAAGTTTTGCCATTGTCTCCAGTGTGGGTGTGTTTGATGTGTAGCGATGTCTTTTGCATTAGGTGACTAATGTTTGATCATTTGGCATGGATCTTTTTGCAAGTTCAGTTGATACAATATAAAAAAATACTACAAGATTTTCGTTTTCTGTCAACTATCCAGTAAAATTTGTCTTTCTAGTGTAAAGCTGATAGAAATGGGGAAAAATCGTTTCTGGTAGTGTTTGGTTATCTGTTTGGTTCTGGTTAGTGTTTGTTAATTGTCAATGTCTGTGATGGGAAGAAGTAAATACTGTTAAGCACTAAGGGAGTTTCGTGTTGCCCTTTTTTGGAAGAGGAACAAATTTTGTTCTGCCCTGAATGCACAGTTGAAAGCTAAAATTCTTATCATCTGTGATTGCTGGACATTGACTTTATCATGGGCCAGCGAGGGGGATGGCCTTCATGATGGTTTTACCATCCTGCTCCATCTAGTGGAAAGCTTCATTCTACATCATGGGCTGTTGAGCTAAAAATAAACCTTGTACATTGCTGACAAATTACAAATTTTTTTTCTAAGATACCAAACCTGTCTCCTAAAAATATTTCATAACTCTTAATATTTTTTCAATTCGATAGTAAAGTATATGACATTATTTTCTTGCGGAAGGACCTTTCCAATTGTTAGTTTAGGTGGTTCTTGTCCTTTCTGGCATTTTTGATGTGCAGTGACGTTGCTTTTAATAACAGAATGTGCAAAGTAGGAGTGTTTTAATGGCAAAATGTTTGCTTGGAGGTTAATGTTGCTTTGAAATTCTCAATTTTTTTTTTATCATACTAAATTTTCAAGGGACCTGACAAGAATTACTTCCTGTAAAATCTGACAGGATCCATACCTTGAAATTAACCTGGTGAGAACACTCTAAAAAAAAACCATAGCAAAGGCAAAATATAAAATGTAGCTGATATTATCAAGTGAAGACTATTTTAATTTGAATGTGCAAGCTACTGTCATTAGGGTTAGTAGAAGTTAAAAGCAAAAGTTGAGCAAACTGTTGGAGTTGTCAGTTCTTTCAGAGAAGAGTCTTGGATTCTAAACACTATCCCCTGTTGAAGTCCCTGTTTAAAACAAAAAAGGCATACTTAAAACGGAAGGAGGAAGAGTGGCTTTTCTCTTTCAAGATCAATCCAGCTTCCAAAAATCCCTTCTTGCTCTTGAAAGGTGAATAAATTCTTAAATATTAATGAATTCTTTGTTGGTTGAATTACTTTAAAATTCTAAACAATGTTTCTTGTTCACTAAAATTATCTTTTTATGGCTGTTCATAGAATTTTTAATTTTTTTTAAACTCATTTTTTGAAGTGCGAATTGTTTGGCGTAAAGATTGTCTTGGTATAGGCTCATTTAACATTCTACGT
>Ga0181612_117488_pt1 | contig 30928 bp, 10 predicted proteins | sample HoacroProtozoa21_FD_119630 | JGI IMG/M metagenome (GOLD analysis project Ga0181612, IMG submission 119630) | Hoatzin crop microbial communities from Cojedes, Venezuel. Combined Assembly of Gp0051906, Gp0051904, Gp0051908 | reverse complement strand
TTTTTTTTTTTTTTTTAATGGAAACTGATTTATACAGAAGATGGCTGTCAGCAAAGAAAGTAATGACACATAGAGCCTTTGAAAGAAAGCCCCTTTCATGCCCTACAAGTACATAGTCAAAATGAGTAATTGGATGAAGAGCAGATGTCAAAACTAGAAACACCAAAGTCATGGCAGCAGGCAGAGAACAAAAGAAGTAGAGGTATTTTTAAAAGCAGTAGCCACTTCTCAGATGGCCACCTGCTAAGTAAGCTCCTGTCCCTTGATAGTTGAGACAATCCACACAAAGACTCCTGACCGATTTCTGAAACAAAAACCAACAAAAGATGCAGAACTGCCATTAGCCATCCCTGATCAGAAGCAGACTGTGGCCCTGCTCTTCTCTTCCCACCTTTGCATTTTCCACTTTCTGCTGACTGCCCCTCTTGACTCCTTCTCTTCAGGACAGCTTTCATGAACACTGGGAGATCTACTCTTGTTCCCAATACTCTGCTGCACTGAGAGCAGTTTTCAGTCCTCAAATCTCTACAGTTTTTTTCAGGGGAGACTGGGTCCCTTTAATGGCAAATTTAAGCTACTGCCAACCATCTTCATTTTCACATTTACCTTTGATGCAATCCTATGCCGATTAATATCTGCGCATTAAAGGTTCAAAACCACTACAAAGCTGCATTTCAATCTCCTGTGCTCTCAACTCACCTCCCACCAGATATACACAAACGCTTGGTTTAAGAATTTGGAAGCCAGCAAACACCAGAGTTGAGCCTGGCTACTCAGTTACAGCTCCGGAGGCAAACAAAAGGAAGGAAGTGAACAAATCAGGGGGAGAGAGAGACAGATTAAGTTACCAGAGACTCTGACCCTGAAGGCTCAAGAAGTAAAGTCAAGGAAGGCAGGGGCACTAGTTAGCTGGAAATGCCTTTGAATTCCTTTAATCCCTTAGGTCGATTTAAAAGGAAATGATCTGACTGTTCTGCATCTGCTAGTGATTGAAGGCAAATAAGGAGCATTGTGTGATTTCCAGTTCAAGAACTATATAGTACACACAGCTTTCATGAAAGCAAATACAGCAAATCTCAATTGACCTAGACTGACTGATAAACCCTGAGATGCCTCTAACATATGGGAAGCCGATGCTGGTACAGACTCCCCAGAATAAAAAAAAAAAAAAAAGAGAAATAAGAAAAAAACCCCCAAACCCTCCGTGTCTCTAAAGTGAAGGAGGAAAAGAAGGGAAATAATTTATTGCAGGGGATGTTTTTGGCTGAAACACTGTGGTCCCCAAATCATCCTCAATATTTAGTCTGCTATTATGTAGACAGAAAAAAAGCCTGAAATCACACCCTACTGGGCCTCTCAGATTAAGCCTTCTGCTACATGTAACTGGAAACAGCCTTCCAAGGCTTGTTTATGTAATGATACCATACCATAAGAGCCTGGCTACAGAGGAAAGCTTTATTGGGTCTTCTAATAAGTGTTATTAGTGTGTAGCACTGGAAATGATCCCATTTGGGCTTGTAATGCGCAGTGATTAAGGGCTAGTCTGTGTCTGTAAAGCAATATCTTGGCCGTGGGTGTCGATAAAAACAAAGGCATGCTTTCCAGAGACATTACTCTAATGTCCCATCCTCTCCAGACTTGCTACCCGTTTCTCTCTCATTCCCCTTACATCCTCACAGGCGCCACGCAGCCCCACAGTGACGAATCTCACCCTGCTCCGCTCTGCCCAGTCTGAGGAGGTTCGTCTCCTAGGGCCTGGGGTTCAGGAAATCTCCAGCTGAGATTAACCTTTATTGAAATGGTCAGAGGAAAGACTTTTCTTGCCTGCTCACTACCTAAATGTGTACCAACACATGGAAAATCAAATGCATAGCTGGAAACTAGCAGACACTGCAGAGCAAGGATCAGCCAGTTGGTGGAATACACAGGTGGGTGTATGCGATCCTCATAAATTACTTTTTAATGCTTGATGTAGAAAATTAAACGGAGTTTATTTCACAAAGCATTTAACTTCTTCAGGCTACCAGTTTTAGACCAGTCTCTGCAAACTTCTGAAATGCACCAGATCTGACTGCAAAGAGTCTACTCCCTGCTCCTGCATGACCATCTCCTTGTTATTAGCTACATTGCAGCCATAGAAAATAGGCAGCATTTTTCCCCTGACTGCATTTAGTTACAATGGACTCTTCCTTCCACATTTATGTATGTGCACTTTGCTCTCTGTAGCACATTATGAAGCATCATTCAAACGCATTAACTCTGCATGCTGACTGAGTCTGGACAGAGATTACTTGTGTTACAAAGCAGAAGAAATTTCAAAAATATTTACATTATAGTTAATAATAACTTTCTCTACATTCTCTATTTTCTATCAGTATGGTTCTTCTAATGTTTAACAATTTGAAGAAAGAGGAATTTTTTCACAGAGTTGTTCTGCAACACAGTTGCCTGGCCCCCTTTTCTAAATACATAATTTCTAATTCTTCAAGCCAAGTGTTGAATTCTTAAGAACTTCTTGAGTTTCTGCTGGGATAAATTTCTCCATTCCTTTCTTGCAAGTTGAATGATTTTGGCAAGAGAGTAAGAGTAATGGAAATAATAACACTACTAATAGGAAAAGGATTTGCAATGTTAATTTTAAATGTTTCATTCCACAACCTGTCAAATTATTTTTCCTGGGATTCCAAACCCTGTACTAGTTCTTGCAATGCTGAAAACTATGCCCTTACTTCTTCATGCTGCTTTGTTTCCTACATATCTGCTGACAGCATCTTTCTAAACTGTTCCAAAGGAAAGAAAACAGCATGTGTGCAAAGTTCAGCCTGTTTTAAAACTGGCTTCTAAGTACACTGCAAGATGATGTGTGCAGGAACGCACCCATCTGAAATCATGTTAAAGAGAAGCAATTCACATTCAAAGGGAAAAAACAACATAGAACTCCACCAAAAAGATAGGAAAAAAGTGTAATTTGCAATCAGAGACTTCTAAGTGCCAATAGTGTTACATAAGGAAATTCTATCATGTTGTTGAGGTTAAAGGCATACTATAACTATCAGAAAACAAAAATGACATATTTCTGTACTAGAAGGAGCTTCATCTTCAAATTTTTCTTCAACAAAAAAGAAATTCACCTCTTCAGAAAACACCTGAATAAATGTGTTTATTTGAAAGTTAGTTAGAGTAATATACCGGTCATATTAATTACAAGAGATAATTTACCAGCATGGGAATAAAAATTTAAAGGTATGTTTAGTACACACTTACATCTAGAGAAAGTAGGAAAATGTATTTTCAGGAAATACTTACTGAAAGGAGTGTGAGTATGTGAAGAAAAAATGAAACTTGAAATATCCCACTGTCTTGGCTTGCGCTTTCTCTCTCTTTGTACTTAGAAACACTGAACATGAGTTCAACAACAAGACAGCTCCTGCAGGTGCATGAAATCAGAAACTAAGTATATGGAGGGGGAGAGGGAAAAAAAGAAAGAAGAAAGAAAACCATAATCATGGCAGCATACCAAACTCCTCTCTCACAAGAAGATGGACTCAGACAAGGACGTGCTCTGCCACTGGTCATTCTTTAGATGACAATGGGAAAAATCTGAAATTGCAACAGAGCTCAACACAAAGCCAAGCAAAGCAAGAGCAGCTGCAAGAGCTGTTAAAGGCAGCAATCTGCAAAGTGCATCTTCGTTAATAAAGTCTATTGGTAACAAAATGGAGGGGCGAATGAAACATTCAGAAAGCACGTGAAGAATTTTACTATTGCCAAAAGTTGATCCTGAAAGATATCTTAAAAAAAAACCCAGGATAAAAAGCCCGGAAAAAATGTCTGAATAAGCTGTGTGGCATGACTGACTCTTGCAGTTACCAAGCTACTCTTCACCCATGTTTTGTAATTGAAGTAATCATTAGAAATCAGAGAAAACAACTAAAGAGGAAACTTGACTCTCTAGGCTTAGCTTGTTTGTAGCCTTGGCCATGTCACCTAGCAAGGTTCTAACTTCTAAATCCTCATCTTTACCTTCTTAATTCTTTTCTGGAGTCTAAAATTTGACCACTAAATTCAAGACTTCTGCACTGTTGCTTTTGTGCATCATCTTTATTACAGCAAAACAATTAGAAAACTCCGAGATTTTTGTACAGGGGAGTATTTTCCCATCCTTGATTATTTGTATGTCCTCTCCTCGTAGCTTGCACGATTTATCTACATGTTTCTTGAACAGCAGGCAGATGGACACAAATACCAACTATGTACGCTTTTTACTCACAAAAACTATTTGCAAGCTCTGCTTCCCATGAAAGACTACTTGTCCTTTTCGTAATCAGTATCGATTATATTCTTAAACATTTGACTACATATGTATGCTGATGTTCATCTTCCTGGGAGCACAGGTAACTTAATAAATTTGTAATATTCGCCTTCTGCCAAACAGTTCTGTCAACTTCATGTTTTAACAGTCATGGTTGTGAAATATCTTCCTGGTCATAAATAAAACAATGGAAAAAGAAAAAAAAAAATAAATAATATCATGCCATGATCAAAACTCTGTTCCAAAAAAACTGGAATAAGAATTTCTTCATTTTTGTATTACTTTCCTTTTATTATTTGTTCATTCTTTACTAATTATTGATATAACTTTACCAAAGATTCTATTATTTTATTTGATAGACCCATAATTTTACACAGCATCAAAAGTCCCTTTAAAAACATAGATTTAACATTAGCTTCCTTCCAGTTCTGTGGAATATTCCATGTTTCAAAGAATACGGAAAACCTGTGTTAATGGATCAGAGACATCACCAGCTACTGTCTTTACAGCAATCTTGTTTTGAATAGTTAAAAGCTATTCAAATAATTAAGACCTGATGATTTTATAGTCTAGCATCCTTCAGAGTTACTTATAGAATGCGAATAAATATCATCGTCACTGCTACTACCATCAGATGTACAATATCTGGTTGCAAGAACATTTATTGAATGCTTCCTCTACTTTACTACTGACAATCCCATCCTTTCCATGTAATAATGAATAAATGCAATTTTTAGGCTTCATTTTGACCCCTGTAATCTCAAAACACACAGTTTGATTTTATTTCAACTTGTGTTCCAATCAATTTTTTATAATTCCCTCTGTTCATTTCTGTGTGGTTTTGATTACTTTTTATATGTTGCATGAATATTCAATGATCAACTCTAACTCATTTTTCTACTTACCTCATATTAGTTTGTAGCTTAAAAGGTCCTGGTCTTTGTTTTGATGCCAACAATGTAGTTTGGCAGCATGTAGTATGATACTTCTGTGACAGGATCCAGTTATCATTCACATTTTTCCTCTGTAAGACAGATATTTTATTAAAAAAAAATTCTGACCTCAGTCATCATTTTTTTTTGAACAACAGAAATGCAGTAACATTTAAACAAATATTATTTTTAAAAAAACCTGATCTCTATCTGCTAAGATGAATTCTAAGTTCCCATGTCTTGAATACACTTTTTTTAGGCTAGCAAATTGTCTTTGATAACTTATAGACCTCTTTCAGATTCTTCTGTTCTGGCAGCATGAGACCCTAGATGTCAATCAATCAGACTGAATTATTCACCCCAGTAATGCAGGTTGATTTTTTCTTTCTGTATCTAGATAGACAATTGAAATGCTGCCATCCTGTTATTGAGTGCAATTTTCTGGCTTGTAGAATACCTCCTGGTGCCTGTTCTCCAGTTCTCTTTCACAACTTTATTCCTTAGGTATTTAGTATCACCTGTGACAAAACAAGCAATGCTATTTTTGACAGTTATCAGTTGGTTTTCCCTTCTAGAGCAGCCAAAGCCCCAGGTTCCTGTCCTGCAGACCACTCTACCATGCTTCAGAAATGGCAGGATGAACTTTTTCTGAGAACACGTAGGTTATTCATAATTCAGCTACTACAGTCACTCATTTTCAGTTTCATTCCGTCGTAGTTTCATGTCTTCTTGATCTGGAACAATTCTTTTCTCTTCCAACAAACATGGAGGATCACACAACCTAACTAAAATCTTTCTTCCCACAAAATAGCCTAAAAATCAAACCCTTCCACTTCACATCGCATAACACATCCACAGTTCCTTTCCTTTGACAGCTGGACATGAAAGATGTCAGTATAGAAACCTGGACTTCCTTTTGCTTCTGCGTCCTTCAGCATCACACATTTCCTGTAATTTGTGATTTTATTGAGAAGCAACGAAACTTTGTCTGCCTCAAGACTAGATTATGCATTTTAACATCTAAAGCTATGTTGAAATGAAAAATAACATGAAAAATCTTTAAATGAAGAACTTTGTTTTGGTATTTAAAATTAAAATATTGACAGTTCTGAAATAAACTATTTCATTTGGAAAATGTTGAGGAAGTGTCTAAATTTTGAATTAAAACCTATTCCTCTTGATCCAGGAGTCTTCTTAAATTAAATCAACCTTAATAGTTAACTAAGTTAAGTACTCCACCCTTACTCCCCGATATCATTATTACCATTAGAGAAAAATTCACACACATTCTTATTCTTTATACTTAATACCAAAGAATAACATCAGCAAAAATTAGTAGCTAAAACCCCACAGGAACAGATGTCTCACAGAAGAAAGACACTTGCAGCTAAGTACATCTTTTGCTGAAACGTACAGCCGAATTTTGATTGCCAGCAAACAGTAAGAACAGGATATGCAGAAGGCAGCTTTCTAACCAAATATACTGTATTAATGGCTGTGAAAAGAACGTGGTACCAGCCATGACATAGCACCACCATTCCCACGTTTGCTTGCTACAGCCAAGAAATAGATAAGAAATTCATTACAAATAAGAATAATTTCTAAAAGTAAGTGCAATACTATCCTTGGGACACTTTCTGACTTCTCTGTTTTGACCATGCCTAACAGTCATCACTACAAAAGCAGATCATGTGATTATCAAGTGTTATAAATCTCCCCAATATACAGCTGTCTTACATCATAGCACTGATCACAGTCACATCTTGACATTTCATGGTATGAACAAGCCACCAATCATATATTGGCAGTGAGTAGCTACTAAGGAACAACTACTAGAAAACAGTATTGGTTCTTTAACAAAGGACTCTTGCATCAACAAAGAATGAACTTATCCAGACTCAAAAAGAATACCTTACAATAGTGTTTGCATGTAAAAGAGATTTTGCAGTGTGCCCAAGGACAGATAACTATTTGCACAAAGACTAATGACAAATTCTTAGAGAGACCCTCCAAAATGGTTATTCAATAGCATATGCTACTGAAGTGTATGTGATGTAACAAAGGACCTGAGTGCTAACAGTACTGCCAAGAATGCCTCTAAACAGAGCAAAAAGTGACATTGAGGCTCAGAGCAAGGGTGAAGTCAAAGGCTCGGATGGTATTTTCATTAATCCTTCCATCAAGGGTCAAAGGATCAGACCAGGACAGATTCATCCTACAGATGAAAGTAGGGCTGCACAGGTGGTTCACCAGGAGTTCTTTATTTTCCTTGACTCTACAAGCCAGTGGCGGAGGGTGGTTTCTATGTCATGAAAAAGGTTTACACATCTTTGCATGACATTCACTAGCTTTACAGAAGAGACTCCTCAGCTGTGACTGACTGGGAGCAAGAAAGAGCAACTGCCTGTGTAAAGTCCCTTAAAGTAAGAAGGATTAAGTTATTCATAGTAGCACCATAAGAAGGAAAGAAGTTCAGTGAACTGACTCGTTATATGCTTATGATTTCTGTGCACCTATACAAGAAGACTGGGAAACAATAAAGAAGAAACATAAGTATTAATTCAAGACTAAAGCTGTGATTTAACTGTCCTGACACACAGTTGTTAGGAAGAGTGATGTGATTGGAAGGAAAGATTCAGAAAGTGCTGATGTGTGTCTCATGAAGAAAGCAAGTCCTAGCTTTGGGGGAACACAGACAGCCTCTTCTAATGCTTAAGGCAGAACATTGGTGCCCGAGCACCAACAGGTTCAGAAGAATGAACTGCAGGATTTCAAAAAAGTCACAGAAATTAAGACAATTATGAAATAAAAGATCACAGATTATCTGAAGTATTAAGGACTTCTAATCACATAGTTATGACGTGTTTCACCCCTTTGGGTCCTCAGGGATCCAGACCGTGTGGGATCTTCAAGAAATCAGAGAAGACAGAAAAGGTGCCAGTAAACAGGAAAAGGCACATCTAGGTGATTTAAAAAGGAAAAGAAGCCACAGAAAATTTTAGAGCCAACAGGTATCTTCATTTCTGAGAAAAAAATGTTGAACCAGCCAGATATTTTGCCAACATCATCAGAAAATACCATTAAAAACAAAAAAAAAAAAGATGAACAACAGTCAGCAAGGATTTGTCAGGAACAAATTATGTCAAACCAATCTAATTTCTTTCTGTGATAGAATAACATGCCTTATGGATACAGCAGAAGCACAAAATGCCATCTTTTTAATTAAAAAGGCCTTGATTCTGTCTCATGTAACATGCTCATGAGCAAGCTAGCAAAACATGTAGAGATGAAATTGCTTAAGGTAGATGCAAAGTTGGTTAGAAAGCTGTATTCAGAGAGCAGTTGTTGTTCTCTTGTCCTAAAGAAGAGGTTTGCCAAAGCTGAAGGTATATATTCTGGTCCTGTAATATCATGAATTATATTGATGATATAGATAAAAAAACATACTTATTAAATCTACCATATACTAAACCAGCTGGTAGGAGCTGGAAACACTCTTAAGGGCAGGACTACTGAAGTTCGAAAGGATCCTCACAAGCTGAATGAAAGAAAAAGAGAAAGAGGGATGGAAAAAAGGAAGAAAGCTTCAGAAGGGTTAAGGAGGAAGAGTCAGCTGAACAAAGAGAGAATGAAAAGCCTCCTAGGCAGCAGTCCTATTGGTTATTCAGGAGGCTATAGTGAAATAATAAGGTGAATTTCAGTCAATAAAGTTGAAAAAAAAGCCAAGCATAATTCAGGGATACATGACAAGACTAGAATTTAGTGAATTAATCCTGCACTTTCTACCTCTATGGCATTACTGATGCACTTTGTAACATGACCATTTTTAGGCAACACAGATTCAGAGAATAATTTTGGCTGGAAAGGACCTCTCAAGGTCGTCTAGTTGAACATATACTAAAAGCAACACTTCCTCCTGATCAGGTGAGTTTCGAAATTCTCCAAGGATGGAGGTTTCACAGCCTCTCAGAGCCCCTGTTACAGTGCTTGGCCACTCTCACTCCTGGCATTCAGTTAAAATTTCCATTGCTGCAACTTGTCACCATTCCCTCTCGTCCTTTCACTGGGCACCTTAGAAGTATTTGGCTCTGTCTTCACTATACAGTGTTAGATTGTTGAAGACAGCAACTAGTTTCCTCCAGCCTTCTTTTCTCCAGGCTAAAAAAACCCAGATCCCTCAGCTTCCCCTTATAGAGGTGTGTGTATGATGGGGGGAAGGGGGATTTGGTATGTGTGTGCAGTGTGTGGAAGTAAGCAAATCCACAAAAAGACCTTACAGGAAAAATGTTTAAAAATCCAGAGCAGAGCAACTGGGAATAATCAGATGCGTAGAAAATGTGACCTATGGGGAAAGATTAAAAGAACCGGCATTGCTTAGCTCAAAGAAGATAAACCTGGTAGGGGGACATGATAGCAGTGTTCAAATACATAAAAAAAAGAGGCAGAGCAAGGGAGAGGAGAATACCTTTTTCTCCACATCAATGGCAGTTAGAACAAGAGACAATGAACTTCAATCGCATAAGGGAGCATAAGATTAGATTAGAAAAACCTTCCTAAGGGAAGGTGAAGTAGTAGAATGGATTGCCTGGGGAGATTGTCAAATATTCATCACTGGAGAGTTTTCAAAACAGATTGGTGTAGTTTGTGCTGACATGGGGCACAGAACAGACTAGTATTCAAGTCCTATTTTCTGTGCTTTTTTGTACATAGCTGACTGAAGAACAGTTTTGCAGCCCAGAAATATGGCAACTGAATGAAAATAAAGGATCCTCAATCTGATAAAAAGCATTAATCAAAGCAAGTGTGTGCTGGCTTCAAGGCAGGGACTAGAAATAATTTGAGGGGAAATAAAACATCAAGGTTTACTTTCTATCTTTATAAAAAATACAGTACATTTATGACACAGGTCTCACTTCCATCATTCTGTCAGAACAGGCAGATACTATAGGAGGAGCTGCATCTGCTTCTTCAATGCACTGATGCTATTAAGATTAAATAAGTGTACAGAAGAGTATCATATATATGTGTGTGTGCCTATCAGAGAGAGAGATTTCACTGAGAACAGAAACTCTCTCAGAAAAGGTGCTAAATTCATTCTGGAACAGAAGAATGCAACTGGCATGGTACAGATTCTGTACAGGGGCCAAACATGATCAAAATCATCAGCCAACTAGTGAGCAAATAATATTCATGTAGGAGTCTGCGAAAAAAACAGAAATTCAGTCACAACATCCTGCCATGGTACACACCAACGAACAGAAGAGAAAAAATCCCCTGCAAAAGTAAGACTTAAACTTGCTGGGATGCTATTAAAGCCATAGAAGGCTTGCACATATTACAGATGTGTAAGACTTCCATCTACCTCCAGGACTACTTATCAGAAATATTGAAAATGGCAGAGATGGAAGGACTAACAAGACCAGAAAAAGAAGGCAGATGGACAAGGAGTGAAAGAGAGACGGAGAGAGAGATATACGTGAGTAGAACCGCAATCCAGATGCCTTAAGTAAGTTAAACTATTTCCTGCTGAATACATCTATATGCTCAGCAGACAATGTCTTGTGCTGAGCAGATCACTCCTGGTTAGACATATGTATTTCAGCAAACACACACCTGTGTTGATTCAGTACAAACACATGGCAGGAACTGGTGTTACAGGGGACACTCACTCCTCAATTTGAAGAGAATTATTCACAACCTCAGGGAAGAAAAAGGACAATAAAAACCACAGGTATAAGAACAGCCCCCTGTAACATCACCTCTTCAGCAGAACTAGAGGCAAGGCATTCTTCTGCCATGACATGAGTTACACTTGTCCCACCTGCGATGCCCACTGAGGGCTTCATTCAATATATCAATATACAATACAATAGTATCCCAAAATCCCAAAGAAAATATCTTACTTCTCAGAAAGGATTACTAAGTAACACATTTTCATAAAATGCAGGCTAAAATACGGAGAGATATCTTTCACCACACATACAGTGGATAAGATTCAACTCATGGTTGACAGACACCCACAGATGGTTCACCCAAACTGTAAGGACTCGGAGGTGTCTCTATGGTCCCTGCTCAATGGTCATTGCTGAAAGTAGAGGCATCTCAGCCTTCACATCCAATCTGTGCCCTGTGCACGCACCGTTTAGAGGTGAAGTTTTCAAAGGTTTTCAAGGCCATAACACCTGCCCAGTAAATTCAGCTTTTTTTTGTGAGTTTTTTCTTTCAGAGATAGGAGTGTCACTGTACAGCATTAAACAGCCATTCAAATTTTTGTCTTTATGGACTGATATTAGTCAAGTATAAACACCTAATTTTAAGGTAATTACTGTTTGCCTTTGTTAGGCAGTTTCAGCTGAAGTCCCAATGAGAAACAAGAAACTGCTTTTTCTTTTGTCAGAGTCCCTTGAGACAAGTCATTACAACACGCATTTTTAAAATTTCTTTCTCCTTCACAAAAAGAATCATACCAAAGGACTGCAACAATACTTCTGTCAGAGTAGAGGTGATTTATCAATTATTCATTTTAGACAGATACTTCTTGGTCATCTACACTAACTTCAAAACCTAAGAATTGTTCATTTTAACACTAGTATTTGGGTTAGAACAAGACAATGACAGAGAATGTCTATTTGAAGTATACATTAAAAAAACAAAGTAGAACACCAAAATCTGGTACTTCTCAGTTTCAACTATTCAGATTTTTATAATATGAGCACTGTGTCAGCCACTGCTTTATTTGGTTTTTAAAAAATATGTTTGTATTTTTCTAAGTTTTGGGAAAAAGTAAAACAATTTTATTTGCTTAACAATCATCATGCTGTCTCTCACTTCGGTCACACAGTGATATAACACGTTTTTGCAGTTCTGGTGTATGCTTCAAGGTAAGGCACCATTGTTGTCTTCCCCCATTGCCCTTCCCTTTCTTCGTCTGGTAAATATGACCATTCCAATCCGCTGAATCCTACAATTCTTACACTCGTTTTTTCTAATAGAACTTACTCACCCTAATACAAAAACAGGACTATGCTTAGGTTCCTTGATGGGAGCCTAGAATCCTGCCTAAAGTTTCAACTACAAAAGCTAAGCCTCTGTTTCCTTGTCCACATTCCTCTGATGTCATGAAGTGATTTCCATGTTGCATTTCAGAGACTATAATGGTGGGTGAGGGATCCCAGCACAACTGGAAAAAAAAAGTCTTGTCACTCCTCTGTATTTAAACTGACACATAAAAACAGCATAGAAAACAATGTAATTAATGTACTCAGTCCTCTTACACCTTTCAATTATGCATATGGTTTAAAGTGTAATAAATACATTTCCTTTCATTTTGTTTGTAATTATACTTAAAAAGATGATTATGCATAATTTTTAATTATTTGACCTGAAAAAATTCTTTAAACCACAATGATTTTTAGTTTCATTTTGTCCCCTAATTTTAACATGTTTTTTGGGGGAGTTGTAAAAAAAAGAAAGGTCCAGGTAAAATACAGTGAAAACCCAAATAGGGTAAATAAATTGATATATCTGTTCTAAATTACCAACGAGAAGAGAAAAGTTAAATACTACAGACAGCAATAAATAGGGTAGACAAAAGTGGTGTAAGATAACAATGGTTATAATGAAGAAGTTACGCCGTGACTTCTGGTTAGTGGAGCAGAACCTCATTAGAGGTCAAGCAGGCAACACAGCATTAAGAAGCCTTTGATCAAAGGAGCATGAATTTGTTGTATACCAGTATACTCATTTTAGACATGGACTGATGTGAGAACACCTGGTGGTTCATACTCTTGGTTGAGTTACATTGCGCTTCATTAATGGTGTATCTATTCCATCTTATCTTCCTCAGCAAAACCCTAAAAACAAGACAGGAAAACATGATACTCATTTTTAGGGGAAAAGAAAGAAACAGAACATACTAGAAGAAATTCTTAAAAGAAATTTAAATTAGACCATCTGTATGATAAATCTAATGGAAAGGATGTGATCCTCTGGAATAAATTTGTGTTTATGACAAATAAAACTCTGGTCACTTCTACATTAAGCATCTGAAAAATCTTACCCCTGAAAACAAATGTCACACTGATGTCTGTTAACAAACTAACTGAACTGATTGTAAACCAGATACTCCTTTGGATACATGCCAAGATTATGAGCTCTTCTGCAGCAAAGGTGCATTAAATGCCATGTATCTTACATAAAGTTTGCAAAGGTAAATGTTCTGTTCAAGCAGGCATGTTACAACATATTGTTGAGAGCAGATAATTGCATTTGACAGTAATCAGTCAAGTTTTATGGCCAATGGTATTTGCTGCTATTACAAAGACTAGTCTTAATATCAGCAAACTGAGATTTCTGGACGTTGTAAAGAGTAGACATAGTTGGCACCATACTGGGTTTCTTCTGCTATGGAACTTCAGCCAACAGTAGTGAAAAAAATGTGCCGGATTTTAATAATGCTTATTTGTATATAAATTTGGAAAGATGCTTGGTCTAGAATTTCAGTACTGCAGGTGACCCATCAAGGATACAATACATTTAAGCTCCAATTAATTTTCATAAAATAAACTTTTAAGAGTAATTAATAGGATGAAATATTTTGATGTCCATAAATCACTATTAATTCATTGAATCATTAAAAGACATTCTAGGACTGAGAATGTGTTTTCAGGAACTATTATTATTTCAATCCTAATGAAAACCCTACAAGATTTTTTGAATGCCTTTTCCATTTGTTTTGTATTAACTTGTAGTACCCAGAGTTCAAGAAAATGAACTCAAGTTAGCCAAACAAACAGTAAGAAAAAGAAGAGGAAAATATATTCTCTCCCTTAAAAAAAAACCCAAACATTGAACAAAGATTTCCTGCAGTTCACCAGCAGAAGAACCCTCACTGTAAGACCTCTTTGGCTTTTGTCATGAGTGTGGCCTCATCCATTTTCAACAGCCAGTAAGATAATGAGTTCATTGTTATGGAAATAAGTTCATTACCGGTAATATGCTTTGACTCCTGTTCACTTTACAGAATATGTCTTAAATTTTAGAAATGGTTTTAATTATAAGAAGGAAAAAAATTAGATGACAAATTAGCAACTATTTCATCAGATTTTTGATCTACTGACCTCATATAGAAATAGAGTAATGAAACATGACTCAGATATGGAAATCTAATAGGATGCTGAAAATTCTTGGTATTAAGATGATTGATTTAGGCATCTTGTGCCTCTGTATTAAATTTGTTAATTCCTGCTTTACTATCATTTTCAGGTCACATGAGGCATTTCTATGTTACTTTTCTTCCTTTATAGGGAGAGAGAGTTGATCTCTGTATTTCACCTACAATAAATCTGTAGGTGTTAATAAGAACTGCTCCTAGTAAGCAATCCTTTTCTCTATGTTTTAAACAGCCTATGACAGGCTATCCTTAAGAAACACGGAGGTGGCTGGAGAAGTCCTTTTCAGCTGAATCTTTAAGATTAGTTTCACCTGAAATAGGAAAGTGATTGACATTGCGAAGACTGTCAGCACAAGCGCTAGGGATCCTATGCTGGCAGATTACAGAGACTGAGATGAGAATAAAAGATTCAGTATCAAGTTGGCATCACATCTGATCAAAAATCCATGCAAAGACATCTTGACATGAACATCTTATCTAGTTATACACTGACGTTTCAACAAACAGCTAGTATTTGCCATTTTTTTACCTAAGAGGTCTAATAGTATTCTGGCTCTGATCTGTTGGCTTTTTTCCTAGTAGTCTAGAAGATTTATTGGCAATTATATTAATTAAAGATATAGTCAATGAATTACATTAATGCATTTTCATATGGCCAAGAATAAACCTATCAGTCACACAAATAGGCTTCTATCTTGAAGAACCAATGAACTTTGTGCAAAGCATAACTTCTGTTTCCCAGTCTGAGAAATGGATCCAGGTATCACAACTAGGTCATTTTAGTATGATGAGACAAAACCAAACTTCATCCTGTGGGGATAACAGAAAAAATCTTCGGAGCTTGGCAACAATGACCCATTTCCTTTGTAAATACACATATAACAAGCTCAGAATATCTATTTAAAGTATTTTGAGTTATAACTACTGAATTCTGCCTGAAGACGCCGGAGTAAATTTGAACCCACTGTAATTCATCGAAAACCAAGTTAGGTTGCACAGAATTAGTTTTACACATCGCTTTTCATTTGAATCGTGACAGACTTTGCTATACACACATTTTTTCTTTCCTTGAATCAACCTTTATTTTTCCCCATAGATACCTCAGTCTTGCTGCGACAGTCGTATGGGAACAGTCAAGTCTGTAATAGCAGGGTGCATCAACAAAATGCAAAGAGAATGCTTTGGACTTGTTCCACCAGCATTGCAGACTGGGCTGTGACAGCTATGGAGGAATGGCTGGTGGGGTGCTTCATCCCTTGTAATGCTGGGATTTTCATCCATATGGGGGTCTTCTGCTGGGTAGGTTGGTTCTGCTTTTGTCTCAAGTGGTAATGGATGGTGAATGGGGAAAACAGCAGAGAAGCGAGAGGGAAAATCCCAGCACTACACTGCCAGGGTCTGCAAAGTGTCCACCTAGGAAACTACAAGACTTCAGAGTCGTTCGAGGGTTTAGGGAATAAAATGTAATTTGATTACAGGTGCTCAAGTAGCATTCATTTTATTCTTATTAGCTGAGAAACATCTCTAGGGATTGCATGGTAATCTTCTCAAAAGCAGATAAGTGGCTCTATTAAAAGGATTGTACTTTGTTCATAGCTCTGTAGCATCAAACTATTTTATGAACCCAGGGAAACTGTAAATAGAAAACAAGAGAGAGGCAACATCTTCCTCAGAACTTGTGTAGATGACTATATTTGTCTTTGGTGATTTGTATTCCTGAAAAGAAGTCTATACAAAGAAAAATTATTGAGGAATTGTGTCAATATATTTCTCTCTATTTCCTTTAAGGGTCAGATATACTGAAAAATACAATATGAAGCATCTTTATCTTTTAAGATTAAAGGGAATTAAAGACTTAATCCTACGTTTTACTCTATGACTTTGCTCTCCAAAACTAAAAAAAAAAAAGAAAAAAAGGAAAAACCAGGAAAAATAGAAAACTCAAGAAGTCTATAAATGAGAAAATTTTTTTTTTTGTAGTTAAGCAAGGTGAATTACATAATTTAGATATTCCTTAATCAACCAGACTAATTTTTTTCAGGTTTTTTTAGTTAAAATATTTTAAAAAGAAAATTAGGAAAAATATAGGTATGATTTTGTAACAGTGTGCCATATACAAATGCCATAAGCAGTAGCAGTGGACAAAGTACAATGTATTTTGAATACAAAACACTGACTCTTCATTATATTTGTGCTTCAGAATTGTATTGAACTTAGACAACTAGGCGTTAGACTCCGGTCAGTGTAGTACCTTTAGACACCTGTGTGCAGCTTCCAGGAAAATTAATGAAAACAAAGCACAGACGTCTAACACTACAACTAGGTTTTACAGGCCAGATGTAAGCCTCACTGAAGTCAGTGGAAGTCTTGACTTAAATAAGCTTTGAATCAATGCCAAGAGTTTACTTTGTAAACATTTCTTCAAACAATGTTTGGGGTACAAAATAAGCACTTCAGTACTATTTTATGTAATAAATAATTACAATAGTAAACTGAGAAGATATCATTATTGAGATGGAAGATTTGAGTGGAATTTTGTTTTCTTTAAGGAAAATACAGATTTGGTTCTGCAGAAAATGTCATTTCATTAGTTTCAAATACCAGTTATACACAAAACACTACCTGATGGCTGAAGAAACTGAGCCAAGAACATAGATCAAGGAGAGATCCGTTGAAGCTGATATTTCACAGACTCACATAATGGTAGGTGGAGAAATGCCAAAACCACAAAGCTACGATCAGGCTATGAACTTCTCTAAAGTTCAAGGTCGCTTCAACTGAGAGGTTCAACTCAGCCCAGCTCTGCAAGTAGCTCATTTGTTTCTCACACAAGATTTGGAGGTCTAGTCGAAGCAACTTGTCATTTGAGGGACCTAAGCTTAAGCACAATGCACGCTGGTTCTTGTGTGCTAGCACCACTCAAGCAAAACGACCAAAAGTCAGTGGCTACCCCCACACACCTTTGTGTGTCTGTGGATGGCTGCGATTACATGTGTCAGCACAGCTGCATATTCTTTTTTTAAATACTTCCCTGTCTGCTGCCAGTGACTGTAAATTTAATGAGAGCACCTGCTGCCCTCTTGCCTAGTTAATTCATAGTGATCTGCCTGAACTAAAGGAAATTTCAAAAAAGCCTCTGTTCTTCAGTAATAAATTACCAGTCTATATCATGGCCTAAAGGGCCTTTGATAGGTGTAATATTACACTTCCACTAACCTCTGCTGGCAGCAGGAACATTTAGTTTCCCTAAGTAGACTGGGGGGAAGGGGAAAGAGGGAGGAGGGAGGGAAGAGGAAAGGAAAGGAAGTGGCTGGGGAGATTAAATAAAATGAGAAGATCAATTGCTTGACTATTGACAGCTGAGGGAGGTCTTTGTCCTTGACCTCTTACCCTGAAGCATTTATTCACCATGAGTAAAAGCCCTGGCTACTAAAAATTCACAATCTCCTTTGACAAGCTACAGTATGGGGCATTTTAAAATCTTTTTCTCAAACAAAAATGTAGTGAATTCTTTATTCTGAATTTCAGATTTAGCTCACATTTATCAGTAAAATGAATGTCATTCTAGTTAGATAGTAACATTGTAAACAGAAAGCAGTAATGCCTGCGCCAATTATTGTTTTATGCATTTCTTTAAAACAGACACAATTAATCAGGAAGCTTCTGAGAAAATAATTCTTGAACAAAGAATTTATTAGGGTGGAGGAAGAAAGGCAGGCAGCTGAAGTGAATATGAAATAAAGAACATTGCAAAGAGGAGTTGATCAATTATATTCCCCTGGAAAAACATGTGGTCTGAATTAAATGTTATAGCCGCATAAAAAAACCTGAAACCCAAAACATAAGGAGCATCCAAAAAAGATTTATGTGAAAGTACAACCTGTGGAAGCACAAAGAATAGCAAATAATATATTGTCTATCCCACAGTTCCTGACTCTCTCAAAATTTATTTTTGAGGGATAGGGATTGGGAGGTTCTCACTTCCACTATGTATATGACTAATTTATGTCAGATGCATATGGCATTTTGTTATGTAACTGATAGGCAATGTATTGCTCCTGTACTCTTTACTCACACCAAGTAGTATCTCTGCACCGGGTAACTAAATACCTGTGTACATGTCTTAATTTTAAACATATGCAGAAGGATTTTCAGGATTAATTGGAGCCCAACAGAGTGGTCTGTAACATATACTCAGTATGGAACTATGCCAGCTAGAGCAAGGTGGCAGAAACAGAGACAAATTAAAATAAAAATGTGTAAAAGGAAGCAGCAGAAATATCATTCAATGACTTCTTTTTAGTTGCCTCAGGCTCACATTTTATGCACTACAAACATCCATCATGAAAAACACAACCAAAGAAGCATTTTATCCTTTGAACAAATTCTCAATCCCAAATTCATTATACAGTTAAGTGATGCTACATTGTATGCAGCTTGAATGACATCTGAACATACACTTCATGCCTTTTTCTGCATCTGTTTTCAAGAACTTCTCTATAATAATGAAAAAGTTTAAAAACTTCTCCCGAATAAAAGTCATGTTTCTCACTTTTGACATTATAAGAACCCAAAAACTGCATGAAACTCACCATTACATCACACGAATTGGCAACGCTACATTTTTTTTACCTTTTGCTGTTCGTAGGTGTTTACAATATTATAGCACAGAAATAAAACATTACCTGTCTGAGCTGATAATATGCCAAATCTATTTTACACTCAGAACACAGAGGTGCAAACATCCATAGCAGAACATCATCTTATTCTTCATGGCAATCAAACACTCTCTTGACACAGAGTGGTGTGTGTTGTGCGCATACACAGAACAAAATGCACACAAATATTGTGAGATTTTCAAGCTACTCTAAACCTTGCCCTGCACCAGTCCCAAACTTAAGACCCTGACAGTTTTTTTTTTTTTTTTTAAGATGTCTGGGATTTTTTGTTTTAATGAGGCTTGCTGGAGGATTAGCTCTCCTTTCAAACCAGAACTGAGAGGCCATTGCGCATAGCCACAGGAGGGTGAGAGAGTTCAGACATGTCCTATCATTACAGCCCAGAAGAGTATAATGAAATTATAGAAATGGATGTGTAATGGATAATTAGAAAGTGCAGTAAATGATATCCAGTGCCTACAGACAGTGTCATGCACAGCATCATAAGTAGATGAGGGTCTAGGCATTACAAACCTTCCCTTTACTTCAAGAAAAAGACTGAAAACTCACTTGTTTCAGGTACCAGTAGCAGCTTTGAAAGTCCTTTGCTCTTTTTTCATGAGCAAGGGAACAGTCACACACGTTCTTAATTGATGACACCAGATTCCTTTCCCCTGTATTGTACCAGTATACTCGCTGATTCTAATGGGATCATTTCTTCATCAAATTGGTAAGAATCAATGACGGTCTCATAGACAGCAAAATGTGACCGTGAACACAAGTAAAGCAGTTACCTACATTGACAGTTGCACCCATTCGTCCACCTATAACTACCATGTGTAGAGAAAAAATAGAGACAAGCACAGATGAAATGTTAGGTGGATCAGATCTTGGTATAGATTAGACACCAGCTTCCACAAAACACGTGGCACAGCTTGATAAAAAGTGCTCTGCCCTCTTCTCTTTACACTGACCTCTCCTATTATATCACATCAATCCAGTGTCTTGTTTTACAATAATTCTTATAGTATGGATGCAGCATGCCAATGTCTGTATTCCTTTATTTAGCTCAGTGATATTTCCTACTTAGGTGAAGCTTATCTGTGCAGCAGATGATGGTTTTACTGAGGCCATCTCAAGACTTTCTCCCTATTTGTCAAAAATGGCTTCCTTCAGCACATTGCCCTACATACATATGAATCCCTGGAGGGAAGGTGGTTCACGTATGCCACAGTGACAAATATCTCTCCAGAGTGAATGTCCAACTGTGAGACTCCAGCAACACTTACGAGGATGATATAACACAGGGACTGTTACGGAAAGAGTGAACATTTAAAGAAATTTAAATCTCTCTGTGCTGTCACTACTGTTCCTCTATTGTGTTCAACATACAACATAGGCTTTACGTAATAATATTTTGCAAAGCACTAAAGCTCTGGCATTTTTCCTTCTATATAAAGCATATTGGAATAGCTGTCAGAAAGTCACCAACCCCAGCCTAATCTGCTTTCTATACACAGGCAGTCCTTTCTCGTTGTTACAAAGTGACTAGATTTTATGTATACAATTTTTATTCTTTAATCAATAAAGTCCCAAAAGACGAGGTAGCCACACACTCTGTAATTCCACCCAGATAACAGATTGCAGAATTTATAACTTGGTTCCTGCACAGTGCGAAGTCTTAAGATGCATAAAAATTGGGCTAAAAACTTGAGAGATTCTCAAAAGAGATCTAGTCTGGCTGACTCCAGTAGAGAAATTTCCTTTAAATATGTAATAAACACATTCAGATCACATAAAAGGCATCTGAACCCATTAAAATTTTGCCTTGACTGCTGGATGAGGTCTGATTTCTGTGCTTCCCAGAACTCTTTTAAACTGTTTGATTAGGAACTTTACTGACATTTAGTCATCTCCTACAGTACTCAAAACCAGTGTTAGTTGTGTTGCATTTACGCAACTGCCATCATTCACTCATACTGGAACTCGGGAAACCATTAATTAAGTAATCAAACTAGAAACTTGAAACCAAGAATTAGTCACAGTATCTAAACAGTAAGCCAATTAATAGGAACTTTATACAAAGAAAAGAAGAATACTAAGACAAATGGTATACAAAAGCAAAACAGTCATAAGGAAAACAGATTGTATCAACATCAGCGTGTATTTACTACACATGGAAACACACAATATATGTCATTGTTGCACTATGTTGCAAAGGTTACTTCCTTTTCAGAGGAAAATTGAAAGATCAGCTGCCCTTCCAAAATATTCTTCTTTTACTAACACATTAAATACAAACCTCACTTCCCAGAGGTTTCAAGAAATAGAAGCCATTCCTTTATTAATGAATGAAAAGAATTAGCTTTTCAGATCATTCAATTAAAGTGAAAAAATACCTCAAAATACAGAAATAACGTGAAATAGTTCAACTTCAAAATTTTCAGCACGGAAACTCAATATTTAGAGGTCTAAAATTGACTTAATTTTTTTTGCCACACTGGGTTTCCATGTGAAACCAACAGTCATGCACACATACGCAAGTGCATGCACACATACACACACACATAAAAATTTAGTTTCTCTTTCTGATAGGAGCTGCTTTCTTATAATATATGTTCTGCTTACATTGTAAGGACTGATGTATATTGCAGCTGTGCTCTGTAGCACCGGACAGGCTCCGACTTCATTTTTCAAGGTACTTCACAGGCACACAGGGGTATAACTCCCAATCTGATAAAACCTATAGTCAAAACAAAATTGGTCATAGCTCCTTCCCCCTTGAACTCCGACTGGAATCTCTCCAAAGTTCACATTCCCAGTCTGAAAATTTATGCTGTGGGTTGCTATGTAAACTGATTCTGTCACGTAAATTGTTGCAGTGTGTTATTCCTGCATTTGTGGACTCTTTGCTCCTAGAGATGTAAGCAACACTCAGGCACCTTGAAGATTTTACTAGCTGAAGGGCTCCTCAGCAGGCCAGAGAAAAGGGATATGTCATTTCACTCTGCAAAGAAAACCATGTATCTACTTGAGAACCAAAAACCCTCACTGATCCTTCCAGTTCATAGTACAAGTCTTTATTCTGCCTCCTTCTATATTTTCCTAATATTTTCTGCCAGAATAAGAATAAGCATACAATATGTTTTATTTCATTTAAAAGGCAATTTATCAATTGAAACTAAAAAAAAAAAAAAGTATAAATTGGCTTTTAAATTTTTCCCCTTTCAATTTTTTAAGTTGTTTCCACAGACTGGAGTTTTGACCTAAAATAAATGTTGCTTATTTATTGGGTCAAAATAGTTAACTAATGTGGGTGGGGTATTGCTGTTAATTTTTCATCCCTTGCATTAATCACCAAATAATTTGGAACAGAATTGGCCAGATACATAATCAGATCAAACAGAATCTCTTGGGAATAAATGATAGATGACTGCTTGCATCAGCAATTAAAGAGCTTTGACTTTTTCTAGTTGCCAAAGAATAACCTTCCAGAAGGTGGCTACATTTCTTATGGTCTTTAATTAATGATTTGGGGTGAAATATAGACACTTTTGTGGGGCTTAGTTTACAAAGCGTATTGAGTACTACAACTTTAAAAATAAAGCCCTGTTTCAGATAACTAAAATTGCTTCCTCGAAAGTCAGTGTTAGCATCTGAAAAGTAAATCTGGGGCTGCTACGACATTTTGACATAAAAAAAAGAATTGCTACAAATGTTCCCACCTGCAGTATATGAGAGAACACTAGCATTGCTAACCTTGGACTGCAGCTACAGCTTCCATTCATGTCTCTTTGGTATTCCAAAATTGTACGTCTACAAAAGAAAATCCCACACCACCACTCTTCCAAAAGCACGCCATCCTGACTGAAAGCTTTTTAAACAGACCCAGTGGTATCACATCGAACAATTGAAATCCAGAGCATGTTTTCACAGTGGTACACGAAAACATTTAGCTCGTGTAATGAACAACAATAGAAGTAGCAATCAAAGAAAATCATGATTGTCAACAGTAAGAAATAATGTCTCTTAGCAACCAAGTTTCAATTACTCTTTGTTTGCTAACAAGCACCAAGATATTTAAGGCTGGTAGCTTTATTCCAGTAAGTAATGTGCTATCAAACACTATGATAAACAGCTCCTATTTTAACCGGCTGTAGTTTCCAATCAAACATCTTGCAATTAATTTTATTAGTGTTTTAGAACTAATTTACTTTGAATAAGCTGTAACTACAATTTGTTATTGTCATGCAGCAAATGGAATTGTAAAGTGTAATAATTATTTGTTTAAATAATAGAATCATTGGCATACAGATGATAATCCAAGCACGAAAAAAATTATTACCATTAATAATAAGATTAAACAAAATTGTATCCAAGAATAGATCCCAGGAGAACCCTGCAGCTATTTTAGGCAAAGTAGAAATAATATTACTAATTAAGACAGAACACTGACTGTCATAACGATAGCTGTAAACAGTGCTTCCTAGTGAAACAATGAGAATTCATCTGATGATTGATAAAAACGACCTGACATCAATCCACTGCGCCTGTGGCTGTTACCAAGTCTCTGAAAACAGTTACCACAATTAGATGCCCTGCTTACATTCTTATACCTGCCCCCCAAATGATCACTAAAGCATTGAAATAACATAATTTTTGAATGAAATATATAATTGTGAATTTCTTGCTTTTTTCTCCCAAAAAAAGATTTTAACCAAATGCTCAAGCAGGTGATCTTCCTCCTGATAGAGTGGCTGGAGTGAGACATAGGTAGCTCAGCGCTGAAAGCAGCTCGTCCTTTTAGTCCATCTGCTATGCCTGTCCGTGCCATGAAAAGGAAGATGTTCTCACTCTCCTGTTTGCTCCTGAGCAGCCCAGTAAATTTCAGCAGCACTGCATAAAGAATTAGAAGAACAGCAAAAGTCGGAGCAGGAACATGTGCTAGTGTCGGGTGGAGTGTGCAGGTTAAAGCATTCACCATCCCTGTCTGATGACGCAGTGGTGCAGATCTCATCCCAGAGGAGGCACAGGCCCTCAGCAGTTTAGTGATTCCCGAACAAAGCTGTGCTGGCAGGGGAAGTGCACAGCACAGCGCGGGCGCTGGTGCGGACAAAGGACAGGACCCAACATCCCACGTAGCAGAGGCCACTGTGCCATGGACACTCCAAGGCAGCTAGTCCCTGTGGGTGCTGTAATGCCCCCACTGCCACTGCCGGTCAACTGTCCTTTCTTCCCTGCCCCCAGCCGCAAAAACAGGTTACTCCTTTTTTTCAGTCTTTAAATATATACATTTTTCAAAGCTCCTCTTCTGTAACCTGAAGACCTAAAAATTTCTTTTGCTAATGTTTTCACACACTGTCGGGGCTCGGGGCTCTACTGGAACCATCATGCTCCATTACAAGGCCTATACTAGCAAGCTGTGAGAATTTGCAACGCTGAGATTCAGCTTGCATTTTTGTACTACCACTGTGGATTAGACCTTATTATACCCTGAGAAAAACATAATTTAAGCTGGTCTCCGTAAAAAATTAATTGGATTGCAAACTTTTGCCCCTAATGTATAGAGAAGTGGCTGTTCCAGGCTATTATTTTTTGTCAATAAGGACAAAAGAAGTAAAGAAATAATACTTTGTGCATTGACTGATTTCTTCTTAAATTTTATTAAAAATTCACTTTAAAATTAGGTTTAAAAGTACATTAAATTAATTTAGGTACCTGTATGCCTGCCCAACATGCAGCACAACATGCCTTCATGCTTCCAACTTATGAGAAAGAGAAGCCTATTCTACAATCAGTGGTAGTATATATCTCTTCTAATTGCTCTGTTCACATGCCTCAGTCAATCTGGAGTTAACAATTCCAACATGTTCATTTAATCCTTTGTGTGAGAGGAAGTTAAGAAGGTTCTTAGCACCAATTAAAGAGGTTGTTTGACTCCCAGGACTGCAGAGGGACTGAAATGTCTTCAGTGCAGGCTGTCTAACAGCAGACAGCTAGAGAATAATATTTTATGAGTAATACTGACTCAGACAATCCATAATGAATAGTGTTAGTACTATGGACCTATTGTTCTTGTAAGTTGTTTGCCGCAGCAAGCCAAAGTTTTTTGAGAGTGTTTTCACGGCAGTTTTTCCTACGTGAAACCTGAGGAAACCGAAAGGTCTCTGACCGTGTAAGAACCAAACAAAGGACTGATTGGAGACCGTGCATTTGCAATCCACTCTCTGTGCCCCACCCTCAGATGTGATCAAATTCATTATGTGAATTCAGACACTTGCTGTTTCTCACATAGAGAAGCTACCACATAATTATTTCCAGATTTGTAAGGAAAGACTACTTCCCCCCTCTTCCTCAGAAATCACATTGATCTAAGGTTTAGCTCACAGAGTAATTCAGCTCTGTATTAATGCAATCTCATACCAAGGATCTGCACTTTGTGGTCCAGGGTAATAATTTTTAAGAAAGCATAAAGACTGCTTTTTGTTTTACTGGGATTTTGGATCAGACATTGAAGAGCTAAGGATCCCTGCTATCCAGATCACACTGATCATTCTCTGCTCATCCTGCTGACTCCTGTTACATGAGTTTTGCTTTCACCCACCTTCAATGTCTTTCAGCTGTTCTTTCAGCACTGTAGGGGGTCTTGAACTTTTGACGATGAATGAGATGTGCCAAGCCAGGAGTAATTACTTTATTGACGTCACTTCAGCTTTCAACCCACTTTTACACAAGCTTCTACTGCTTGAAACAGTAGGCCATTCGTAGCACATTATGCAAAAGTTAAAGCTAATCTTTTGCATAATACATAAGAGCTCAGTTTGTGCATTAACTAATTTATCTGACTACACAGGAGCTATGGATGCTGATTTTTACTAAGCTCTTCATTAAGTCAAAAAGTAGCTGAAGTACGTGCACACATATATATATTTATATAGTCACAAAATGAAATTTCTTCAAAGGTAGAAACAATCACTTGATACATGGTCTTTGTCAAGTCCGCTAGTAAATGAGGACTCCTTTCATGAGAAATAAGAACTGTCTGAAAGAAAATGGATTCTTCCTTTACAATAAATATATAAATCAATCAAGACATCCATGTCTTTTCACAAGGTTCTGAAATTATGTTTGTGTAAGACACAAACTATATATGTGGATTGTCAGTTATTGCACAACCATTCCCTTCATGAAGCCATGGCAAATTTGATTTAATCTCTTCCATCTCATCTGTTGGGTCTTTTTAACATGGGAGAAGTAGAGGAAATTGTGAGGGACTTCTTTTTGTTTTAAATTTAATTATTTAGATTTCCAGAAAAAAAATACTTTTCTTATTTGTAGAACAGAAATGAATAGCAAAGATAAATTATGATTTCTAGATGCTGTATTATTAACAAATGCAGCTAGCATGTTACGTATAGCTCTGCACTCGTGGTTATTTCATTGTTGGATAGCTACTCTACTGAACCTGATGGGGAGAGTGTTGTACATTTAGGAACTAGTGATGCACATCGCAGTCCACATAAGTAAGTGCAGGACTGTGCTGCGCTATGCTGTACTGTGATGCACCCACTGTGTGGCCTTTGGGGCTGTGCTGTGCAGCATAAATTCCTTGGCTGCAGGATGAGCTCAGCCAGCTCACTGGAATAGTGGAGGCTGCAGGCATCTCCTGCTGGGTACTGGTGATTGCACCACCCTCCTGGCCTTGCCTGTACCTAGGACTGCAGCAAGAAGTTCTCATTACAGTATTTTTTGGGAATAGAGTTCTATTCTTGTGAGGAAATCTTATGACCAAAAAGGAGAGCTTCTTTCCATTGGCAAGATCTGCCCTGCACAGCATGCTCTGCAAAAGTCTATCCAGGCTCCAACAAATAATACCGCAACACAGGGTGCCCTGTAATCAGAGAGACATAAAATTTGCTGGGTATCTATATTCCTTTTCTTATTAAAGCAGTTATTAAGTCATTTGTTGCTGGGCCTTTTTTGCCAAGATCCAGAAAGAGTCCTGCCTGGCTGTCTCTCACTCCACTGCTATCAGCATACAGTGCAGAACATCTACTCTTGGAGTAGACCTCTTAGATATTCCACATTACACTCTGCTGGCAGGATACAGTTCACCAAGGCCATATGCAAAAAAAACCCCAGAAAACTGATGAGACTGACTCCATTCATGATCAAAACAAGCTGTCACTCTAAATCATAGTTAGGCCAAAAAATAAAAAATTGAAAAAACCAAGGAACATACCCAAAACAATTACAGCAGCTGCTTTCCCATTCTGTTCAGTCTTCTTCCCCCTCAGCTGAAATAAATTCATATTTTCCCTGTTTGTCTCCTTTTGGGCAAGCATTGAGAGTTGAATAACCATTTACAGTCTCCCATTAAGATGTATATTGACATTGCCAAGAGCCTAAAAGGTCAACATGCTTCAAGAAAGATGATGCTCCCTCCTTATAGTCAACTGCAATATCTAACAGCCTGCAACAGATGGGGGAAGAGGAGGGGGAAGTCAGCTACGCTCCTGACTCCTGCAAGTTCTTAGATGCAGTTCATTAAAATTAATGACAACTCACCAAGTGTTATGCATAAGAACAGGTCACTGTTCTGTTATGCAGGTAAACAAAAAACTTTGCATTACTATTATAATACTCTGTACACAAACAGCTCTGGGATCTGGACACATGCCCCACTTTACGGCAGAATGTTTATTAAATTATTAAAATATACAAGTTGATAGCACTCTCAAACATTTTATTGTAGTTGTAAAACATTTTTAAGTTCTGAAAACATGGTAAAGTTGACTTAATAATCCCCTAATCTAAGTTCTTCTATATTTATCTTCAATTACGCCTCATAGTTTATTGTATATTGTAGAAACACTAAAAAATAAACATTTCATGAGAATTTCATCAGATTCTTTTATTTTGTTGAGTTAATGAGGAAGCATAACAAATTCACACATGACCTCTGAACTCTGCTCAAAGGGCCTCAAATTCAGTCCACTGTCAAGAAAATCCATCTGCCAAAGATAACAACTGAACATTTTATTTAACTTGAGCCAAGAAATTTGCCCTAATGATCACAGTAGGGAAAAAAAAAAAAGCAGACAAAAAACTAGCACAATTCTTTCAGTTCTTTAAAAACACCTTTGAAGTAAAAAAAAAAATCAACACTGCCTCCCTCTCTATGAGGTTTGTTTAGTCAGGATGTTTCTCTAGAAGCAGATGTAGACAGCTATAGGAAAATGAAAAATGCAAATCGTTTGTACTCTATGGGTAAGAGGTATCACTCCAGTGTCTGCAACAACTACATCACTGGAGTCAAACACTTGATTAGAAATTTTGCCCCAATATGTGGTGGTGTTATTTGTGGAATTGTTTCGGGATTTGTTCTACTCCACACATACCACAACATTTAAAGCGCTCCAGCAGAAGCCATGGCAAGTTTTGCAAGGTTCAGAACATGCAGAATATAGCACCCTCCTTCAGTAAAACTAGATTAGTCAGGATATTGTCTTAAATTAGCCACCCCACAAAGGACACTGTTAGTCCAAATTATTCTTAGCAGTGATGACCACTGACTGCTGGTGAGTAAGCATGGATGCTCTCATATGGTTCCACAGTATTTAAACCATCATACACTCACTTGTATTCATGCTGGATCTGTTGTCTTCTTTAGTAATTTTTTTCCCCCATCTTATATGTGACAATATATAACTGCATATAATTCACCAACTCCTGCTCCTTGCAGTTAACTTGCGCTTTGTAGTTGTAACCATGCATTCCTAGAGGACAGAAAATCACCAGTTTAATCCTCAGTGCTTCTGCTTCATATGCTGATTATAGTTAACCTTGTTGAAGTTGTTGACAGGGAATCTTTTAAACATCCCACTCCAGCTGAAATTGTGGGATAATCTTGTGGTACTTATACTTATTCCAGGCAAGAGGAGACAGCGTGGTAATTTTGCCAGGGGGCAAAAGAGATGATTAATAGTCATACAGTGACGTTCTCAGTTGCACTATTTCAAGCGTATGGTAAACTGAAAGCGCTTCAGCATCATACATGGACAGGCCACCTCATACAACAGTATAATGGACCATGCACCTCGCTTAGCAAGTACCCAATGTTTATGAGTAAAGCTTGCCTCCAATAAGACAGGAAAAAAGAAAATTTGAGAGTCTAGGACTAGATGATCCACAGAGGTCCCTTCCAACCCCTACCATTCTATGATTCCATGATTCTATAACAATGTATTTTCATTTGTCTTATGTTAAAGAAAACATTATCCACCCTTTCACAGAGAGAAACTAAAAAAGTATTTAAAAAATGTGCAGTTGTACCCAGATTTGGAATTAGTATGCCAACTCAAAATTACACAGGTTTTTGGGATAGGAGAAACATTATTACTACTGTGAACGAGCAGTGCTATTAAGGTTGCACAGCAATCTCACCACAAGGTCTGTTGATTGTTACATACAACTTTAATCTTCTTCAAAAAAGTGTCTGCCTCTGCTGTGTTTTCCTCCCCTCATATCCGAACATCCTCTTCGATGTAAACTGTAATATTCCACAGGTTCTGTTCTTTTGAGTGATATGCTAGCTGCCATATACATTCCCAACAGCAACCTGCAGAGACTGCACCTATGTCTTCATGAGCAAACAGAGCCACCAAACAGCTCTGTAGGGCTGCACTTGATGGAAAGAACCTGAGACCTACACAACATGCATTTCAGTTTGTTTGTATGCTTGTTTTGACTTTTTTTTCTTTTTGGGACTGTTTATCATGGGCTGTGGTTGGTGTGCATTAGGTGCCCTTTCCAAGTGCATTCCATTTTAGTTCCACCTGAAATAAATCCATGCTGAGCATGCTGAGACTGCTGTGTTCTATGACCCAAAGCACAGTAAACAGAGACAGCTTGGAGGTCTGCTTCAAAAGCACACTCCAGATCAAAACTAAAATCTCTTGTAGGCACATCCAATGTTTCCCCCAAGGAATACTGAACCTGATTTGCTATGTCATTTAGGGAACATTTCTGAATTTATATTAGTCATGTGTTTATAAAGTCTTCCTTTATAGATTATGTTCCCTTTTAAGAAACTGTATTTACCTTTTGGCAGCTTATACATGGTATAAAAGCTGACTTAATGTTTTTTTTCTATGAAATACCACTCCAAGTTCTCTTATTCTCTCAAAGTCTTCTTAAGTAATGGATCTGTCCAGCTCTTCTTTAAACTTCTGCCTTAGGGCTGAACCAAGTTGTTAAGGGAAACAAGTTTGGAGATGGTTGAGCTCATTCAGGTCTTTTCTACCCTATGCTATGAGATTTCCCTGGAACATGTCGTACCTCCTAAAACTGTAAAGTAGTTAGTATTCGGACATACAGTTAAAGATTGTATCATAATATATAGGGACAAGTACACCTTAATACAGAAATTTTTCTTTAACTTATCATTAGCTTACTTGCAATCTTAGTATTCTTGTAATAGTATACACTTACAGCTATATCATGAAGGAAGTATATGGCTGTATTTGCATTTCTTTCCACTTTCCATACAGACATACACTTAAAATACTTTCTAATACAATTACTTTATTCAAGGAATATCAGATACATTATGTTTCAGAACTCCTACACAGAGTACAGACCTGATTTTGTAACATCTTCTTTACTTTTCTTTCATGGCTAGAAGGTAAATAGCTACTGAATGCCTTCTTTGTTTCAGTCTTCAGTGCTAAGACTGGCCCTCAGGAATCCCAGGCCCCGGAGGTAAGAGAAGAAGCCTACAAAGAGGACGACTTTCCCTTGGTCGAGGAGGACTGTGTGAGGGATCGCTTAAGCGATCTGGATGTCCACAAAT
>Ga0181612_155625_pt1 | contig 30942 bp, 13 predicted proteins | sample HoacroProtozoa21_FD_119630 | JGI IMG/M metagenome (GOLD analysis project Ga0181612, IMG submission 119630) | Hoatzin crop microbial communities from Cojedes, Venezuel. Combined Assembly of Gp0051906, Gp0051904, Gp0051908 | reverse complement strand
CTGATCGCGCCCCCTCCCCCCGGCCACTCGCAAGCGGTCCGGGCTCCTGCAGACAGGGGCAACGTGGCATGGGCCCTTCTGCTCTCCAGGGCAGGACTATCCTTACTCTGCTAGCGAGCACCTGACAGAGGCAGGCTGAGGAGCGAAGGGTGCAGACCACACTGGAGGCAGAGTGCTCTCTGATTTCCTTCAACATCTCAGCTACTTGTCCAAATTAAGGAGGCCAGAAAACAAGGGCGCTCCCTGACCATCAAACCCATCCTCCTGAAGCAGCACGCGCCCCTGGAAAACACTCCAGGAGCCTTGTTAGCCACGAACATCCCAAATCTCAGTCCTTTGCCGCTGGCTTCCTGCCGCCAACTCCCTGTGTGCCCGGTAGGCACAACGGAACACCTCAACCCCACATGAGTCTGACCCCAACAATACATTCAGGGATGGACCCTGAGTTCAGCTACGGGTTCTCTTTTGCCCCAGATTTGGGGCATTTAAGTCTGGGAATGCCTGCTGATGCCATTCCTAATGCTTTTTTTTTTTTTTTTTAAATTAATTTTCAACGTAATTGTTTAGATTGATATAAACACTAAGGCAGCGATGTGCATCTGCACAGGGCAATGTAAACCAGTTTAAGCTTATCTAACAATGGAGATTTAAAGAAGACAGACTTTTTTTTTTTTAAATCTAGAAATTTCAGTATTTCAAGGCCAGAGCTAAGTTTTGCAGCAAGGACAGGGACCCATGAGCCAAGACGGCTGGGTTCTGGTTTTGGTACCTCCACTGACTGGTAGCGAGGTCTGGAACAAGTCAGTTGACCTTCCCATACAACGCCCGACTCATTTGTAGAATAGGTACAAGACTTGTGCAAGTTGTGGTGTAAGACTAATATTTGTACCTTGTTTTGAGATCCACTGATATGTAAGAGCACGTATTTTTGCTGTTCATAGAGAGAACAAGTTGCTTACAGTACTATCTGAAATATCGTAATATTTAGAAGTCCTCACTTACGGGCTACAACTACCCTGAACGCAACAACAACTCTCTCTGCCCCAAGGAGCTTACAAACGAAGCCCTATTAAAAACCAAAAAAACCACAGTGGCTAGGTGCAGAGCTTAAATTTCCATTTTCTCTCAGCATTTTCCCACGAGGGGATCGCATGTGAGAGCACACAACAGAGAGTCAGATCACGCCCGGTTCGGTTGCTCTGGCATGCCATTTGGCAATACAAGAATGACATAAATTAAAGTGAAACCTCTTTACCTCAGCCTAAGTGAAAATGTGAAGAGCGAGGGGGGGGCGAGGAGGAAGGGGGGATATTGATCCGTATCTACTCAACAGTCAGACCAGTGGTGTGGCGGCAACAAAAGACATACCTTTGCTTTTTCAGTAACTAATAATCTATAAAGAACCATTTCCTTTTCTGCTGTTAAGATAACACATTCGCCACCTCAGCTGCATGCAAATAATTTGTGCCTCTGCTTAACTAATTTACCTCTCTGGTGCAGACAGAAGGGCAGAAACCTCCCACCAGCGTCGGCCGATGTGCAATGCTGAAAAAGGAGCCAGCTCACCCAGAACTTTCTGAAATGTTGAAGTCGTTAGAGGACAACTGCACCAAACGCTCCGCAGGAGGGACGTGGCTTCGTGAGATTAACTGGGTTGTTTTTGCCAGTCTGCCGTCCTGCCTCTGACCCACATGTGGGCTGCAGGCTGGGACTGACATGATCCAAAGAAAAGCATTCGATATCTCTGCACATAGACCACAGCTGGTCAACAACTCATCCCAGATTTAAACACAATATATGAGCTCTCATCTGTTGCCAGAAATATTACATGCTATTAAAAGCTCGGGCCCCCAGAAGTGTGCTGAAACTGAGTGGGCCTTCGCTTCACATCGCTTGGAAACCAACAGGTATCGGGTTGGACATGTGTCTGTACCTGATGGAAACCTTGCTCTCATCAAAACGCTGATGCTACTTTCACTCATTTGCATACGCACACGTCTCTCCCTGCCTTAATGCAACGCGAGCAAGGTTGCAACCTCAAGCACCAAAAAGTTATGAAATGTCAGAATTAAGCTTGTCTGCACGTAAGCTTCAGGAGCAGCCCTTGCTCGCAGGGCCATGCACCGGTTCTCCCACAGGACCTCTACCTCGCTCACCACACAAGCTGGGAGATGCTGGTCCTGCGTGGGATGGGGCAGGGATGCCCTCCGTCCCCTCCTGTCTCCATCCCTGGCCACACGGCTCTGGCACTTGTGCTCCCACCCCGCTCTCTGGCTGGGGCTGGCTGCTCCTCGGTGCTTTTGGTGGGCCCGTCGTGGGGATGGCTGAAGGCTAAACCTGTGTCACTCAGTGTCCATGTGGAAGAGGAAGGTGCTATCCCTACGCACGACAGAAAAAGAAACAAAATACAGGAGCTGCAAGTCAGATACTCTCTTTGGGTGCCTAGACTTTCCAGGGCAGTTTATTCCAACCGAAGTGTTATTTGACTGCAGCACAGTCCGGGGTCACTGGGAATCCTCAGCAATTTCAAACCGAGCACCTATCCCAAAAGTATGATACTTCACCGCCTGTGAAAATTCAGGTGAAGTGACTCGCTCTGTGCTATGCACAGCGCCGTGGGTAACAGCCAGTGAAAACCGTGTTTCTCCCAGGCAGCACCCAGCTCCCTGGCCAAGATGGACCCTCCAGTTACTCCACCCCTTTCAACAGAGAGCACCACCAGCATGCGGGGTTTACAGACCAGAGCCTCCTTGGGTTCCTCCTGGCAAAGGCCATGGGGACAGGTAACACGCATCCGTTGCAGACCACATCGTTACAGACAGCCATAGAGGCCTGACTCAGCCTTCACGCCGGCTTTTCTCCGTTTCCAAGTGCCAGAGCTTGCCGCCTTGCTGCTGTTCTCACAGGCTGCCCGCGCAAGCTCCCGGGTTTCGGCAGGCACATGCCCCGGCAAGCAGCCTGTCACCCGTATGCACTGGCGGGCGGCGAGCCCCCAAGCGCTTTCTCTTCATCCCTGTTATCTTTCTGATGCCCTACTCCCTGCGCCCAGCCCCGTCCTCTTGCCTCCTGGGCGAGCATCCCCAGGGCTCCCGGCTCCCTGCCGGAGCTCCCAGCCCTGCCAGCACGCCGGCCGTGGGGGAAGGCGGCCAACGGCTTCTGCAGTCTCCCCAGCCATGACCCACCGGAGGGAAGTGGAGAAATGCCGCCTTTTCTTTGGAAACCCGCTGCCTCCTGAGCGAGGGGACCCACGCAACTTAAGGGCAAGTGTGAGATGAAACACCAAGAGAAAAAAAAAAAGGAAGAACATCTTTTCACAGTCCGTAGATGCAAAGCGAAACTATTTTGACAGATTCAGCTCTCCCACGTTGAAAGGCCCAGAGTTTCTCATCTCTGACTTTACTCTGAGGCATGAGATTTCACCCATGACTTGACAAACTATAACATCCACAATGCTTTGGGGCTCCTCAGAAGCCTGCTGTCACCCTGCCAAAGCTCACCTTCAGCATTGTGCTGGGTTGATGTTGCCAAATTACTCCCTTTTTTCAGGGTTTTTCTTATTATGATGCATTTTATCTTGCTAATACTTCTCCCTGGAGCTGAAAACCCAGTAGTGTGGAGCTGGTGCTCTTGTTGGCACACTGACATCTCCAAGGCTGGATGTGGGCAGCGTGGGAAGAAAATAGCGGGGTCCACACTAGCAAAGTGTCCCCTTTACTGGCAAGCAACAGCAACCAGCTTTCCCATGGAAGTTGAGAAAATTACTAAGCTGCTAAGCAGGAGCCATTTGCCTTCAGCCTCCTCACAGGGACTCACGCGACTCAGCAGAGGGTAGATCCAGCCTGGCAGACTGATTTTGAACAGTCTTCATCTAGAAGCCACATAGTGGACATTTAAATCAAGATTGGTTTATGCAGAAGCATTTTAAAAGAAGAGAACTGTGTTTAAGCCTGATCTTATGAAAGCTCAGCCATGTGCTTGGCTTACAAAAGCTAGCTCAAAGGGATAATAATTCTATATGCTGCCTTTGAAAAGATGCAGTGGTTTTGCTCTATTCTATTTTAGTAAAAGAATAATCTAGCCACAGAGATGAAGAAATCAGTAAATGTTTCAGTCTGGACCAAGCATCTTTCAAAAGGATTCTGTCTCTGTTGGTGTATCTCAATGAAGGTGCAGAGGGGTTCAAAGGAGTAGATGCCACTCACTAGTTTGTATCATACAAGGAAACAACCAAGGATTAAAAATCTATCATTCTGGGATTACTGTATGAATTTTCCTCCTAGCGTTATGAAAGATTTCTGATTCCCTGTTGACAGATCATCTTCTACAATGTTGCCTAAATATGTACTACCTCAGCCACTCGCTGTCACCATTGTTGCACCCTTTGATTCAGGGGAAATAAGATACGTCAAAAAAAGAGGTAGCAGCTGATTGTACCACCTGAAACATTCATGCCTCATACGTTGTTTGCTAGAGCTGATGCTCAGGTACTTAAGATATGTTTCCTGCTTACTACTTCTCCCTCAAGACAATTTCTTCTTTATTGTTTCTATATCATCTTGGTCAGTTTTGGCATTGAGACGTGTAGGAGCCCATATATGCTCTGCCCTGATTCGGGGATAACTAACGTACCTCTCTAGAATGATTTTTAAAAGCCAGGAATGGGGAAGAATAATAAAAAAATACCAAAACAGGTTCAGTGCTCTGGATACCTTTTGTCCTGGTACACATGGGAATTAAATTGTCTTTGTCTCCTCCCCCTGCTCTAAAGACAGAGGTGGCATTAATAATGCAGAGCACATCTCTCCAAGTTTTCTTGCAGTTTTTAAAACATAGAGAGCAAATGCCAAAACTTACCTTTCATCTACTTTTGAAACTTAAGTTAGGCCTTATTGGTAACAAGTGAAATTAAACTGGTTGTTGCTGTTTAACTTCTCTGTGCTATTTCCTCACATGAATTAGTCATGATCAACTCTGCTTGCCAGTTGTCCTTACAAAAAACAACACAGAGAAGGGTTAAGCACTCCCATACAATTTACCCAATAAATTTGTCATACCCCTTATATAGAGTTGTCCCTCCAGTTCTGCCTGTTCCTTAACATATCTGGCAGTTTGAACAATGTTGGCAATATTTGAGCAATTAGGCATTCCAAGTGGAAAGGTTAATATACCTTACCCTCAAATGCAGGGTGTGTTTTGTCTTGTGCCTTCAACCACCCTTGATGAGCGCTGATTGCACAACAGCCGCAAAGTAGGAAGGTCTTCTTTCAGTTTCAGTACGGCCTAGATTGTTTTGGTTTAGCAAAAGGCCAGTAGTGCAATGGCGAGGATGGGAGAAATGCACCTTCACTCAAGTGCTATCGAAAAGCAGGTAAAAGATAACCCATAAACGACAAACCCCTCTGATGGAGCTTGGAGTAGGACTGGTCAAGAAGATGTGAGATCTGTGGTTTATTTCCCCCTCTTTTGGTTGAGCAGCACCTCAGTTTCTTTTTTGGCCATTTCTCAGAGACAGTGCTTTGGTTGTGGTCCAAGTCCGGCAGGAAGCTCTGGGTAGGCATGGGCAGGGCTGGAGAAGTCCCACAGCCTCGTGCCAGCTGGGACCTGCAGGACCACAGTCCCCCAGGACAGGGACGAAACCACCTCCCAAGCCAGCCAGCCCAGGAGATGACATCCTCAGCCCAAACCATCGTAGAGGTTGGAGAGCAGGTGCGAGTTGAAACATCAGCCCTGCAGAGGAGTGCCCCGGGTCGCCCGGAGGCCAGCAGCCGCCGGACCGGCTGCCACAGCCCCGCTCCACTGGCAGTGGGCACACCCGGCGGCCAGCCCGCCCGCCCTGCCCAGCAGTGATGCTCAGCTGCGTAGTCAGGACCTGACTTAAGCCAGAAACAAACAAATCAAAGCAGCAGAGATGGAAGTTTTGCAGGTCGCAGCCACCGCTGGTGCTGCCCATCCATCCTGAGCTTTCACGGGAGGCCCGGAGCGCTGGTGGATGAAGACAGTTGGGTCCAAGATGCCTGGCTGCCCTCTCCTGCGAGACCTGAGTGGGTCTGAACAACCCAGCCTGTGTTTGGGTGCTTCTACAAGGCCCCACACACTTCACCAGGGTCCCTATTGCGGCAGCCTCATACTGTTAAAAACTGCTGTGAACTGGGCACTTGGTCTCTCCACTTGTGGCTGGTGGTATTTTCCTGGCTGGGGTGATGTTGATGTTCGTAATGAAACTTTGGCAGAGAGAGAGAGACATGTTGTAACCATTACCAGACTTCGGATTTAGAATTTATCTCAGAAGCGGACAAGGGATAACTTGGCCCAATGGGGTTTTTGTGCAAGTTCGAATCGACACTTTCCATTGCAATACCAGCCCCGGTCTTCACCATCGTCTTCCTCTGACCCAGAAAAACTTGATTGTGAAAATAATGTTAGTTAGAAAATAATGGAACTGATAAGTCATTGCAGGCACATGTGTGTCTCATTATACATCAGTTTGGTTTCACTATATATTTTACACTATGTAACATAAATTTCACTATGCGCCACAAGTATTTCAATATGTGATAGTCAGAAAGTGGCAGTTTACGCTAAAAGTTTCAGTATGTGGTAGGATACTTCAAATACTACAAATTCTCCTTTTAAATGAAATGTGCTGTGTAGATTAGTAAGAAATGCAGTTGGTTTAGTTTACCCAGTGTGGTTTTCTTTCAGAGCAGTATTTAATATTGCACCGTTTAATTGCCATGTTTATCTTTATCATACATATTAATGGATGGTTAAGTGAAAATTCATTAAACATACACCACATAGGACTTGGGCAACCTGAGTTCCATTTCTCAGGTCTTTTATCTCAGCTCAACTTATACCATATTAACAAACACACTGTATTTACAAAGACTATATTAATGAACAAAATAAACTTCCTGTGTGAGGGTTGTTATCGGCCTGTTTTGGGCAAGTAAAATTTGAGGGACCTGAAAGCCCTCGTAAGGGTGAACTATGAAAGCGATGAGCAGGTAGATCAAGGGTCTGCACTGAATTGCCATTTATTGCAGATAGTCGCTCTTTCAGTCACACTGCGCCGCTGATCCTGGTTTTGAATCCATTGATCAGCTGACTGTAAGTATCGTGTCAAACAAACAGGCCTTTTGACAGCAAACCCCTTCTCAGTTGCTGAAAAGGCGTATTCCCCACGATATTACTACACCGGAAAGCTCTGTCATATATTAGTTACCAGGTCATCACATTTTCACACGTGATGTCCTTCAGCATCAGAGGGTACAGATTACCTTCGAAAGATACTTGCCATGAACCAAGAGCGTGCCAAAAAGAGTCATGTGGCTTCGTAAGCTAAGGCAGATCTGCAGCAAGGACCAGCTCCTGGAACGTTGCTCAAAGCTATACTAACACTTCCAGACCAGTGCAGGAAAGCAATTTCCCCACAGACAGTACCTACTATCAAGCAAGTGCAGAAAGAAGGAAAAACATTAAGCTAAATTTTGGTTATGAGTTCTCCCTCATTCTCATCTCCTCTAAACATGAGCTACACCAAGAATAGCTCCATGCAAAGTTTTATTTTATTCAAAAACCAGCCTCAGCAGAGAGCACGGGGCAATGCTGAACTGCAGCCCAAGAGAGAAACATCAGCCAGTTACCACTGCTCTGGCTTCTGCCCCTCAAGACATAATCACACAGATAATTTTCTAGCAATTTTCCATGGTTAATTTCAAAATGCTAATGATCTGTACTGAAGTTCAGTATTTACAAGAACTGGAGGCCTCATCGACCCCGTCTCGCACTCAGAAGACAAGGGTGACCCTGTGCCGGTGTGACTCTGGGCAAGCCACTTACAGAGTTGCAGAGGCCGCGGATTAATTTGAAACTAGGTCTTTTAATGTAACTCCTTGTCCCATTTCAGGCCTAGCAGACCTCATTGGCTCCCTGCCAAATAGTTCAAGCACCTGTTAACCAAGGAAAAGGTAAAGAGCTTGGGTTGTAACGTGCTGGATTTCAGCCCAACAGTTTCTAATCTCCTGACCCACAAGAGCAGCTTATCTACGTTTGGAGCTCAAAGACCTCAGCAAAGCCGTTAACAGGTGCATGCTGGCACAAACTCAAGTGTTTGGCTCTTCAGATTACAGTTGCTCCTTGGGTTATTACACATGGGGCAAAAAGGACCACCAAAGTGGCCGGTGACACACTCAGGCTGACTGGAGTCTGCTTATGCTACTATTTTTGGCAAAGAACATCACCACGAGTACTTCCTTGGCTCACAGGGGCCAGAACCAAATGCATCAAGTATACAGCTCAGCTACCCCGCTATTCCAAAATGTAAAACCAAGGCCCACAGTACTCCTTGTTTGTAGTCTCTACCTACCATAAGAAACAAATTCTGCCCCAGACACATCACAAAGCAAAGCTTGTGAGCTGCGTCCGATGTTTCCCAATGACTGGGTTGAAGGAAACAGGAATGTTTGTGTCAGACATGAGGCATGGGGACAGGTCTGGAGACAACTGATCACTGCTCTCATCACAGATGCGGTCTGTGTGCCATGGGAGCTGCCTTCTCGTGCCCAGCCTGAAACCCTGAACAACGAGTTTCCGTGTGTGCCTCCTCCAAGGCAGCTTGAGAGCAGCCCTGCTGTCTGCCAGAGCATCCCTGTGCTAGACTGGCTAAAACGTGGGCTCATTTCTCCATTCAGTAGGATATCTATGCTGAAATAAGGGTAATGTTTTTAAGCACATGTCTGCTTTGCAGCATGACCAAACCTGAGCTGTTCCTGTTTAAGAAAAGAAGAGACAACAGCGCAAACTTCCCCATATTCACTTACTCCCGTGTTAAATCTGGGCTGAGATATTTACAAAGCAATGTATTTATGCCCTAGATTCCACTGCCGATACTGCCAACAAAAGCTAAATTATAATGATTTTCCTGTAGTCAGGCTGCTCGTCCAACAAGTTTTGGAAGGAGAGAAATATATTACACACGTCCTCCAAATCCCCTCCTAAGCACTGTCAGGCTATAATTTTAGCTTACTCTTATTACTGATCATGTGTAATTGATGTTGAGCCATCCTTTGGCCATCATGAAAGTTACATTATCTAAGTTGTTGCATTACTTTCACTAACTCATCCTGCCCAATTTTTTAGTATTTCTTGACTGAAAATGCAGCACAGCAACAACAGTTCCTAAAATATATACAAACTCATTTATCAAATCCAAACCCTTTCATTTGACCCAATTAAGTTTCACTTGTAGGCTAAAACACATGATTTCAGGAAAAGAAATTGCAGCGTAGCTTGCAGTACTCACTGTTGTGATTTCAGAAGCAGTTGGCATTGGCTTGAAGAACAGTTTCATGTGTACTAATAACATTTAACAAAGGACTTTTCCATCTTTGCTGACTGAAGAAGTAGGACCATTCGTAGTGTATAATTAAGCTGTGGAGTTTCCGTTGTTTTGAATGTGACCTACCTTTTTTCCTCTTTACTCAGCTATGGCTGAAGCTAATATCTGTTTATCAAAATCCTTCTGTTTTGAATCAACGTGTCTCCACCTATGCAAATCTGAGAGGGGAAACGTTCACAAGGCAGTTCATACTCCTGATAGCTGAAGCATTCCCGTGGAACACCTCTGCCACGTTCACGTTGTACGGACATTTGTCTGTTTGAAGTCAACTTCTACAGGTTTTCACACAGAAAATTTTCATCAGCCTCATTTCCTCCAGCTTTAGCATCAAAACATTATCATCAGCTCGCAATATGCAAGAACCTTGCAAAGTGACACCTTAAAGAAAAAAACTTGATGAAAAGGTTGTCTTGGCACAGTGTGAACATTTTCCACATCAGCAGCTTCCTGCATTCTTTTCCGTTGAATTTCTTCAAATCAGCCTTTCTTTCTTTTTTAAAAAAGAACAAATACTGGTGCTTCTTTTAGCTCTGATTCATAGCAGCTGAAGATTTCAACAACATACCGCAGCAAATAATATTCTGCTGATCTTACAGAAGGAAAAAAAAAGACCAGTTAGACCAAATCTCCTCATTCATTCATTGCTGCAAGTGCCTGCCTCTAACCGATGTTCTGTTCAGGACAGGGGGAGCAGCTTTGCTTCACTGGTAAAATTGCTGGAGAGTCTTGATGGGAAAAAGGCCTTTCCTCAATGTGGCTTTTATGCTGCGAGACACAAAATAACTGCAAAATTCAACATGTGTTGAATTCCGTCTGTGTGGACAGGGAGGCATCTCCCTGTTCCGGAATTGGGGTTTGCAATATTGTTTATAAGAACGGCAAAACCCTCAGCTTTCATTGGCAAAATGCTCCACAAATACAGGCAAAAGCCACGAAGGAGACTCAGCAGTCACTTTCATATCTTAAGCAAGACGGCCAAATGAAAATAAACAGCTTGTTGATTCAAAGGAGCGCTGTGCGAACTCCTCTGCGGTAGCACAACGCGTTTCACTTTCTGGACAACTGCAGAAAATAAACAAATCACTTGTTTAATGTTGGATTTCTGTACCTAGATATCTGCTGGTTCCCGTAAGATATCTGCTGGTTTCCGTAATCTGCATTTCCTGTAAGCGTAGGAAAACACTGAGGATAACAAAATTTCGTTCTACCACAGTAACAGAAAATAGCAGTCAAAAAGAGGGCAGCACAGAAAGGTGCCCTGTATTCATCCATTGTCTTCTGAAGTTGGCATATCTACTCATTTCATCATGTTTTATTTTTTAATTTTTAAATTTTAACACCCCATCATTTTCACAGAGCTGGCAGATCCAAAGAGTTGGAGAGGAACAGACCAAATACAAAAAACTTGCTACATCCAGAAGCACCAGAGGATGCTGCAATCCCAGAATGTCTTTAGGAAACTCAAGAGCTGGGGAAGGTTTCTGCGCCATGGGGGCTGTGCATGGGATTAGGCACTGAGGCACAGCCTTTGCAAAGGACATCGCTCAAAAGGCACAAACCAGCACCAGTGTAAAGGAACCTCACTGGTCTGGGCAAACCCCGAATCATCGCAGCTCACACAAAAAACAAGCATTAGAAATAAGAGTGCTCTGAATTCATTCTCAATTAAGTGCCATCACAGATCAGATTCACACCTTCCTTGAAGCTGACAGTTGGAATTTACATTTATCCCTCAACTGCTTCTGTGGAAATCATGAAACACCAAAATGAAACTCAGCAATCAACACAAATCCTCTTTGCACTCCAACTAGCCATATCCTAAACCCTGAGTGGCGGGAGAGGGAAGCAGCACTGTCTTTTTCTTGTTCAGATAGCAATACCCTAGAGCATACTGAAAGCAATTATTTCCATCTGCTGCACGCAACCTGAAAATTATTCTGTTAGTAGAAATCTAATACACCAGTGAGCAACCAGAAGGAACCTACTGCTTTCTTTTGTGAGCAGTCACAATGTTCTGGAGATGCCACAAGTGCACTTCACTGTTCTGCTACACCTGGTAGAGTGGCTGTTTAGTACTGGTCTCCAGACTGAGTAGTACATGAAGCAGCAGGTGGAAGAGAACAGAAGTACACAAAATGCTGACCCACTGCAGAAATGACTCTTTCCTTTTGGTCTGCATTTGAAAAGCATTAGACTAGTCAATTTTTCCCCCTCTTTTGAGGAAAAGCTGCTAATGACCCAATTAACTACTTGCAGAAAGAGAATTGCTTTGACTTTATCAAGTTCATTGTGCAAACAGTCACCACTTGTAATAAAAAGTAATTTCAGGATAAATGTGTAGGACTTCATCAGGTACAAACATCAATTTAGAGTAGTGCAGTTGTCACAGTTCAGCTCCTAAAATCCCCAGATATTTAGCTGATCACTGATACTGAGATTATTGACCACTATCAACAAGAGCAGAGATGTCACTCCATCAGTGCACCAGCACTGCCCCTTATTCCTCTACATCTGACTTCCAAGCTGCTGCATCCACGTCTGCACCATCCACCCCGCTTTCCAACAGGAGCACAGCGCTGGCTGGGGAGGAGAAGGGAAAGGGAAACTGGTTGTCGGCATAATTTCTGCAGCCATTTAAGCCCTAGCTAGTTGTTAAAACAGGGACCGCTCCAGTCTCTTTGTGCAAAACACTCCAGGAAAAGCAAAGCGTTATTATCTGAAGGCACAGCTTAACCTTTGAACAGCATGCCAGTTTTCATCTTAATCAGGAGTACAGGACTATATAGACCCATCTCTCTGTCTTCCACAGCTTGGTGAGTAGCTATGAATGTTGTATCTCGATCAAAAGGCCAAGGACAGCTAAGCAGATTCCCAATCATTACAAACTATTGAGAAGTAAGCACGCTAAAGAGGGAAACAGATGACCTTTCTTCAAATGACATGGATGAAGTCTGGTACCTGGCTCTCTGCACATGCACCCAAATTGTCAGTCACCCAAGCTACATGGTGTGACCAGCCAACCCTCAGCAGTTAAGACAGTCCCATGCCCAGAAGATGAGCTCAGATTGAGTAACCTGGCAAAGAGTGAGCTGCTGGTTGAGCAGGACTAGCAGAATTTTAAATAAAAGATGAGGTCACATGCTTTTTTTAAGAGAATAGTCTCAGTAGCAAATGCATAAAATGAAGCTCTCATGTTTGCTAAAAAAGAGATTTGAACTCTGGTGAAAAATCTGCAGTTACTAAACTTGTGACAGTATTCCCCATGAATTTCTCAAGAACAGAGAAGTGGACTGGTTAGAAGCAGACAGGCTAGGCAGCCACTCTCCCATTGTTAAAATAATTGGGATGTCTCAAGATTCTCAATTAAGATAACAAACTAACACTTGTGGTCTGATCTTGCTGAAATATTTTGGATATTCTCTGTTTCTGACAGACCGAGGAATTCTATTATTTTGTTTGACAAAAGAGGCAAAACCAGTAGATCTGCATGATGAATCCCCACATAATCACCCTCTGAGTCAGATCAAAGAGGAGCTCTGTCCCAGACTGCAATATTCATCCCCCACTTCTTATTTATTGGGAGATGCATTTGCCAGACACAATATTTTCCAGAAGGGAAAGTAAGGTCCAAATCTAAATTACTTGCAACGCCGCCTCCCCCTAACCATACATACTAACCTCAGCCTTATCAAAGCAGTCAAGAAAACCTGAGGGTGCTGCATTGCACTGGTTCAAATTAAACAAGCCAAGCAAAAGATATTTTGAATTTTATTTATGAGATGTGAAAATGTTGCCTTCTACTCTCCAAACCATAGTGCTAAATACCAAAGACACTGTGAAAGGGGCGCCTCTATTATTCAAAAAATACTTGTGTGCTTTTGGTAGATTAATTGCATTTAACATTTTGGTTAAACACACAAACAAGCACAGCTTTTGTTGTTGCTTCAAATGAAGCCAGAAAGAGAACAAAAGGCATTCAGCTGAACCAATTTAGGTTTATAAACATATTAATTTTAAGAGCGCTATGTGTATACTTAAAATGAATTTAAAGCAGTCAACCTTTGCAGTACGATGCCCAGTTCCACTGTATCCAAATAATCCATAAATCCAGATGCAAGTTGTCACAGACACTTCTTTGGAGAGCTTGCAAAGTTAAAAGTCAATGTTTCCTATTAATTAATAATTGTTTTCAGCTGTTTTGGCAAGTGATTAAAATGAAGTGCCTGCCTTTAATGTGACAATATAAAAGTTTTCTTCTTTAGAGGCCTAAGCGCCAAGCGGGAAGTACCTCATTTGCAAGAAGGTGTCATACTTGATTGCCTGGAACATTTGTAAGCAAATAAGATGAACAGATATTGTACCTGCCAGTGCAACGATTTCCATACCGTGTCCATTAAAACTACCCACCGAGCAGTTTCAGAGGAACATCAGCTAAGATAATTAAAACAATACTTCTCATGTTAATGGAGCACCATGCTACGAAAGACCCGTTCCATAAAGAAACCATACGGGCTGTGCATCATTTACCAATCCGTGCCATCTTGTCAACTCAATCACACGCCCTTTAAACTTTGCACCACAAAGCATGATAGCACCTGACCCTTCTGAGCTCCAGATCATCACCAAGATATTACTGACAGGCTTACTTGATGTGTCAGCACAGCCGCAGTTCTGACCAGCGCCTGCCCCACAGCAGGATTAAACTCGGCTTTGAGAAGGACCTTCCACCGTAAGTAGCCTTCCAGGCACTGTCTGTTATTCCCAGACTTCTGCCAGTTCATTCTCCCAGTAAAACTGAAATAACAGTTGTCCTGGAAGCCTAATTTCCTCATCCCTGCAGAGGAAGGACAGCAGATTTAATGGCACAAGTCGAGAAGCTCTGCTTGCAAAGTGGGAGGCACTGACATTAACATAAGCAGCAGTGAGATCCCTAGTTACCTTCCGACCCTCCCAAACACCCGACAACTCGTTGAGAAACCTTTTTCTTCTGCTGCATTGAGAAGCTTGTCAAGTGGTGAAAAGTGCAGGATTTGAGCTCCTCTCTTTCTGGTACATCATGGGAGTTGCTGCTAGCTCCTCCAAGCTCTTGGCTTCTGCTTCTAGTTTTAAGAACTTTTCAGATGTTCTTCGTTTGTTGAGGTAGGATTTTTTTTGGACTGAATAGCACACTTTATCTCTGCAAAGCAATGAATCCAGATAAAGCTCCAGACTGTGCTGAGCAAGCAACAACGCGGCTGTGTTGGGGGAGCGAAGAGGCCGAGTAGTGCATTAGTGGCAGAGCTCAGAAGAACCAGACTGAGATTTAAGTCTGCTTTTATTCTGGGGAAGGAAGTCTTCCCACTGGTACAATACGCTGACTACACAATCTGAATGGCAGAGGGATACTCCAGCACTCCAGGCAAGCAGTGATCCACCAACACTGACTGGAAAGACAGCACAAGCAGCACCATTCTCTTGTTCCTGAGATCCTATTTGCCATTGCAAAATAAATTCAAATCACAAGAAATAAACTCTTCACAAGAAATTTCCAGCCACACCATTCACACTTAATTCTGTCATTGCACAGTGAAATTAAATAAAAATCCCAGCCACTGATTAGCTTCAGATAATTAGCAACAATGCTAGTCAGTGAAAAGATCCCTGTCCTAAGGTTACTTCAAATCCCTGTGAACCCTGTTTGATATAAATAACAAAATCACTCAGAAGAAATCCTGCAGGTAAAGATTTATTACTGTCGGATTGAGATGCACATGTGGTTACAGAGCATCCGGCAAATCCACAGTAATTATTCATCCTCATTTTCTCCCTCCCCAGCCAACACCAGAGAAAGCACCCTAGTGCTCTCAGAGACACAAGCAACCTGTTCACGCTGGGACAACAGGAGGTAAAAGTTCCCTATCTTGGGGCAGCTCTGAAAGCTCACGCCCTTGCTTATTATGTGGCAACTGCGGCACATGCCCATACGTTAAGATGTTAAGGATCTTCTCCTTTATCGGCAGTATGCGCATTCATTTCAGCGTAGCACCTTGCAACACATTAGGATCAAAGCAGAACACCTAAATATGTTACAGTTCGTTTCAAGCAAGTATAATATTAAAGATGAAGAATGTGTTTTTATCCCATCCGGACAATAACTTGCAGCAAAGATCTACTTGCTGATGTTGCACACTCGGTGCCTTTGATTATTTCAGCATCTTCTAACGATGAATAAACTCCCTTTAAAAAATAAACATTTTTTTTTGTCTTGTGCTCTCAAGCCTCCCGATACCATCAAATGGTGTTTTGGAATAGGAGCCGCATGTGGTTTTGAAGCACTGTTAATTGCCTGCAGTGACACAAGCAAGGATTGACTTGGGTGTGGGCAGGGGAGGGGAGTTGTGCAACAGGCCTCTTCCATACGCTGGCACACAGTCTCCATTAGGTCTGCTTTTTGGAAGTATACAGCAAGCTGATTACACAAAGACAGCAAAACAATTGTGAACGAAGGTAGGTAACAGCCTTTGTGGATACCTCCATTTACCCAAGTGCCAGTTTTTAAAGAGAATTTAATTTATACCTGGTGCTATCTTGCTGGAAGCTTGCGTGGTTACTCTCTGTTAGAGGTGTGGCTTTAAAACTTGAAAGACCTAAATTTCAGAGCCCCCTAAAATGATAGCTGAAGAATTAATCATTATGCCCAGTAGCTATAGTTCACCTGCTTCATTGTTCAAAGCATGCAATGAAAAAGAAAGGGCTGCATTATGGAAAATTGTGGCATCTAGTTTGGGGAGGGAAGGAAGAATACAAGCAGGTAGGCTTCAGAGAACCAAAATACTCCCCCATGCCCCCAAAAGACACCGAACCCAACATGATTTATGATGGCCAGAGGGGACACAACTCCTGCTGCACCTCCCTGAGGAAGCCAGTCGCAGCAGAACCCTTCAATACATTCAAGTTTCAGTAAGAAATAAAATACAGACCAAGTAGTTCCTCTTATTGCCATATTAAGAAACACACACAATATATCTCAAGGAAATTGTAAACTGACCCATCAGGATCATGGCCTCTTACCACTGAAATAATGGAATGCACAACCAGGAGTAGGACATCGCTAATTTCACTAAAAGCTGACATTATGATTTCTTAGCGAAGGACATTCGAGCAATAAATTAAGCTGATTTTTATTATTGCCATTATGGCTATTTGTTCCAGTGATTTCCTTAACAGCTTTCAAGTATAAATTTATATACATAAACCGAAACTGGACAGTTTCTATAAGGGAACAGATCTCCCAAACTGACGGAGAAACTGCTTGGGTGGTTCAGCAAAAAAATGCCTCAGCAGAAAGATAGAAGTCCTTGAGTGTGTCTTCCTGTTGAAAGGTGACAAGCTGTAAAGTGCAGAAATGCTGATGATTAACATGTCCTCTTTCTACTGCCTCTACAGCCTGATTATGAATATTGACATATTTTTCTACAACTAAACCCAATATAATGGAATCTTATTCTGACTGGAAAATGAAACAGAGAAGGCTTGTGACCGAAACTGGGTTTGGTATTTATTTCACATGTTGAAAATGCATTCTACTGTTCTGTACAAAACATTCATAACAGTATAAAGTAAAACTTTAGAACCATGAAATAGTAATTTTCATGACACAAAGGTCCTCAAGTGACTCCATCATCCGTTCCCTGAATGAAAGAGCAAAGCTGATGATTCGGTTTTCCACAACACAACATATTAAAGCAGTAACAAGCAGTGCCTGTGCAAAGTGGCCTCCCAATCCCTCGCAGCTGAGCCAGGCCCAGCCCTAGGATTTGCTGCAGAGGAAGAAGCTCTGAAACAACAATTTTTGTAAATAAAGGCCCGCTTAAGCAATGCGCTAAAGCAGCCAAGTTAAACACACCCTCTCAAGCGTACCGCTCGCTCCAAGCGGAAGGCAGCGATGGCAGGCGGTGGCACCAGAGGTGCCAGACGTTTCGCTTCGCAGGTGAAAGCCAGTGCACCACCGCGTTCATGGAAAGGGTGAAGAGGAAAGCACGCAGTGGGAGCTATATGGTGATGAGTGAATGAGAAACCCTGGTGAGACCAAGAATCCAGCTCTGTCATTTCACTCCCCACGAAGCATTTTTCTCTCGAGCCCCACCTTCACTGTTTTTTAACTCTTCTCGTTTCCCTCTCCTCTCCTCCGCACCTTTCTCTCACTGTTCTCCTCCAGGGCTCCCCAGTTTGTGGTGACAGCCAGCAGAAACAAGCCCACGCCTCGGATGCCGCAGGAGCAGGGTCACGGAGTGCTCCCGAGGTGGGGGTTTTAGTCACGCTCGCTGCGCAGCTGCTGACGGCGAGCCCGCGAGGCAGAGCCTGGTGCCAGGGAGCGAGGGGCAGCTCAAGGCTCACCTCCAGTCAGCTGGGCTCCAGGAGTAGCTAAAAAAAGAGAGGCCCCCAATTAAAGAAGAGTTGGCAAGTAAGGGACAAAACTCATCTAATAAAGTTGTTGCAGTGGAAACAGTGAGCAAACCGCGTATCACTTCCGGGGCCCTGCCGGCACCCCAGGGCCCGAGGGCCACTCCCACGGCCTGGTCTCGGCCTCCCCTTTGCCTTGTACAGGCTCGGATAAACTTTAAGATGAAGGAAGACCAGCTTATTTTGCTGATTTTAAACTAGGGGGAAAAAAAAATCCCATGAGGGTGTGTGTACATAGGACTGACGGAAGTCAAACCTCTGAAGTGCAGATTATTTCAATTACAGCTAGGAGAGCGCGCAAGGCACGAGTTTCAGCCAGAGAGTTTCCATTCTGATCTTTAATTCTGTAGCGATGAAAACACTCACGAGTGCTGCAGTCTAGCTGAAAGAATTACAAATTGGCTCTTTTATGGCAGTTTGGATGCTGCTGACCCTAAGCCACAAAATCTCAATATACAGAAGGAACAATTATATACGTATGTGTACAAAGTAAGACATAGCCAGCTTGCGCATGCTCTCTGCAAGCCTTTCACGGGAAGGCACACACGGAAGGCTTCGCAAGCCAAAGGAGGTGAAGCTTCTGTCCGTGTACAGGAAGAAAAAAAAAATTATTCCTATAACAGTGTTCTGCATTCACATAATTAATTATAAAGAGAAAAAAAATGCACTCATTCTCTCCTAGAATTACCTCATGTCTATGGTAAGGAGAACTAAAAGGGGCAGACTGGGGGTGGAGGGAGATGTGCAGTGAGCAACGCTATCGATTCCCGCCCCAGCCCCGTTTTCTTTGAAAGAGGACCTGACTTCTAGTAGCTTTTAAGACATGCATGCGAACTTGCAAAACACATCTGACAAAGTATAGCAAGCGATCCTCCAAATTCTGGCAGATGCAAAATATATCACTTATCGGCTTTATCCTTTCCACTGCGTAATACTCACAATTACCATGAACACTAAGATGAGAATATAATGTATGTTAGTAACTAGATCACACATTTGTTCCCACAACGTATTCATTTTATTGTATCTGTTGACCTATATTAGTGAAATGATGCAAGGATTAAAGCTTTAAACATCTTCAGTGGAAAGTGCTATTTTAAAATCTGACACATTTTGGCAGTTTCAAGTGCAGTAAAGTCAAGCTCCTCCAACGCTACCACGGTGTTTGACTGCCTCTCTTTCTACCCTAAGTGGTTTTCATCCATATAAATACTATTAAAACCATACATTTAAAAGTCATATAATTGCTAGTTATTTTACACGTATAAAAACCAGAACTACACAAAGCTCCTCTTCATGCACCTGTTTGCATAGCCGTATTTGAAAGAAGTTTTGTATTCTTTTGTGTTCTTTAATCTAGTGTTTAGAGAAACTGGTGTTTCATTTCACAGTTAAAAAAAACTTCATTACTTGAATTGTGGAGACATGAAAGGCAAGGGAAGGAAAGAAAACATCTCTCATTTTAAACTCTTCTTCCACAAGCTAATTTGATAGTATAACTTGAAAGTACAGAAATCTGAAATCCGCTTCTGAGCATTTGAAACTTCACATCTGTCTTTGTCTCAAGACATATTACTTAGGTTTAGTGTGACATTTTGAAATGTCACCATCCCTGTCTCAAAACTAGAAGTTTTAACGTAGAATAGACACCTACCTGCTTTAATTCAGAAATCCCTTCTATATGTGATGTGATATTCTAAGAACCGCTGTGCACACCCTTTCTCATCCTAAGGAAAGAAAAAAAAAAATCACTTCAGAAATCTCTTTCCTGTCCAAATAAACAGGGACTGCTAAAATCAATGGCTACAGTCACTTTCCAAAAGACTTATGATTCTGATACAGCCACAAATTTTGAATCACAAATATCTGAGGGGGGCGAAATACTTTCCCCTGAAATACACTTTTACCATGTCAAGAAAATAACATTATTTTCTCAGTAAAGACAGAGTAATTTTGGTTTTGCTGGAAGACGGAAGCTGGAAAAAGTGGTAGTACTTGGCAGAGATCCACTCAATCTCCACATTTCATCCATTTGCAGCACCAGAACTGCACCCATGGGAGCCCTCACGATCACTGACATGGTTCACTTTCTGGCATATCTTGATAATCATCAATATTAATATTAGACTTATACAAGTATGTAATCAGTTTTAACATCTACATATGGTAGCATATGAATAAATAGCTTCTGTAAGCTACTGCTACATTTGCAGGCAAACTAACATCTAGGTTCTTTGGAGAGCTTAAAATCATTACATGTAAAAATGTTCCATTTGGGAAGTACCTACGAAAGGGATTAATCTATTCTTTTCTTGTCCAGTCCCTTAATTTGGTATATTATTACTGTCAAACTGTGAAATTTGCTTAAAACATTCTCCAAAATGAATAGTCATTTTTTTAGCCCTAGAAGTCTTCTACGAGTGTGCTGATACACTTGTACAGCCAAGGTGCAGATTTTCCTAAATATTGAAACTGAAAAAGCACCAGCTATTGTCAGTGCCATAAACGAGTTGTCACTCAGGCACCATTCACCATATAAGGAAATTACAAAAAAAAAAAACAAAACCCAACTGTCCATAATTATTATGCAGGATACAAATAATACTGGAAGCGACCATCAAGAGTCTTCATCAGCTGATATGTATCTGGCTGTCAGAGCAAAACATGCAGGAACACAATACCGAAAGGACTTTCTCAGTCACTGAGTCTGGTGACTGCTATCGCAGGCAACCAGCTCTTATCCTTTTCCTAACTTAACCTTTGTATTGGCTTGCTCCACAGCTCCCAGAACTCTTAGTGGAGAAGTAACTGGGTTTGAAGTAGCTCAGCAGTTTTCCTTCCTGCAAGTTTATTCATGGCTAGTTTACACTGCACATTCCTGTGCCTGATTTGACCTTAAAATTTAATATTCCTTCACATTCCTGCAAGATTTCCCAATCACGCTGATGTACATACCCAGCAGTATTTGCATTTCTGCCATTAAGGCAGCACAGTCCCTATGCCAGCTTGAATCTCTACTTTCCACACTGGGACACTGAGACCTCCCCCAGCCCCACACCAAAATATTCCATGCGAGAACCGCTGCCCCTGCAGGCAAAAAATTCCCCGTCCTTTTCTGAATTTTCTGTACCTAATGAGAACCCAGGATTACAGGTGCTTTAGCAGCATAACACACCACTGTATGAGCTCTACTCACTTCCCAGCAGAAATCCTCCTTAGTCCCCGTGCCCCCTCTGCATATTCAGTTCAGCGTCTTTTCCCATTCTGCATTCTTCAGAGTTACCAGGCCTTCAGAGGTCAAGTTCATGTTCTTCCCAGTAGTGGCAATGTCATCTGACTTTTTACCAGTACAAAATCCTTCGCCCCCACCCTCCACCCCCCAAAGAATTAATGGAAATTAATTTAAAACTAAAATAACCAATTTCTAGTACTTAATGAAAAGGCATCACCTTGTGTGCTGACAGTGGGCTGAATGACAGCCAGTGACATCAAAGAAATAATTGGAAAATTCACTCTTTCTTCACTGAACATTCAAAGACTGAGATAGCCATTGCCAAACAACATGAAATACAGCGAATACAGCAACAAGCTCTGTATTTTGCTCTTTTTTAAATTATGATTTATCCTGCTCACCAGATACGCTGAAATTCTAAATGTAGAGGAGTGTGTGTGTACACAGGATTTGGCACTTTTCCTTATTACTGAAATTAATTTAGTGAGCATTATTTAGGTTCTCACCAATTTAGACCAAATCTGTTTTTTCCAGAAGTTACAGCATTTCAAAGTGAAGAAAAGCATTTAATTAAGCCACAACACACCTTTTGTTGCTATTATTATTCACACACTAAGAAACTACAAAAACGTGATTTAAATCAGGTAAAGCAAAGACGCCACTTCATCTTTGTGTTGATGTGCTTTTGTGTAGATACATCACCCAACTAGCTCTTTAAGAAGCTCCTACTTATTAAGTATTAATTAAATGTTTTTGTCACTCCATGACAAAGATCCTAATTTAGCTGGAAATAAAGACAGACTCAAACTTTGTTTTATTTTTTAATAAAGTTTAAATAGTTAAAATATGAGGAAAGAATATGTTTTAAAGCCAAGCTATTTCTTTGTTCCATGCTAGGCCTTAAAAGTTGGATTTCCTAATAAATATGGGCCACGAGGGGAGAGTTGTATACTTAAAATGCTGGTGTAGAATATATTAGAACAGCCAATAACTTACTCCAGCTTACCTTAAAATAAAGAAACGCAGTTTTTACAGGGTTTTTTCAATGTACTGTCTCTAATCCCGATTAATGGAAAAATTACCCTTACAAATGACTTACTTTGTTTTTTTAAAATATGAAGACACTACAAAATATTTGCTTTATCCATTGGCAGGACTTTGAAATTTTCCAGAATATTCAGATATGTCTGCCTAAGGAAGTTTATAAATGCCAATCCAACACTAACAAAAATTCCAAACAGAACTGGAAATTAGAATAACTCAACCAAATCACCCACTATAAGAATATTCTATTTCAGTTCTGCATAAGCACAGATTAGCATGGTTTGTTTTGTTTCAAAAATTCTTCATGAGCCACAGAATACAGCACAGGTTTATTGCACTATTACCTTTTCCCTTCCATTTCCTTAATGCTATTTCCTCATTTACATTTAAAACACTATCTGTCTACTGACTTTTTCTGCCCTTAGGGCTTTTTGTAGCCTCAATTCTACCCTCACCCAAGGCGATCCTTCTCCTCTTGCTTCTTGAAGAGGTGGGTGGTTGTTTGATTGATTTTCTTTTTCAGGGATGGGTAAGTATCCTATGATAAAAGGACCATGGAAACAAATGGGAACAGCATTGGGAGTTACCAGGACATTTGCAATCCTACTTTGAGTAGGAACTTCAACAGCTACTATTTCTTGAAAGAAAAATGTCATGCTTTCTTTATATTTGATAATATTACTATAAACATAGTCTTGTGCCACAAACAGCCGCGAACTGCAGACAAAGCAAAACAGCATACAGTTTGATGAATTCAGTGTAGCACAAAAAAAAAAATGTAGAGTCCTAGTAGCAGCTGCAATGCTAACAAACATTTAGAAACCAAAGCGATCCATTAACCTAAAAATACATCTGCTAAACTAAGGAAAAAATCTGTGCAATGAGATTAGAAGCTTCTAAATTTCAGACTGATTGCTCAGGGACCACAGCAGAAAACTGAACTCAGATGTAACGAAGTATAAGCTTGGAAAAGCCTCAGCTTTCCAAAATTCAAAGTTATTAAAAAGCAATACATCTGTTCGTCATTCTACTGTTTAACTGTCTTCTAGTCTATGGGAATAAACAGCAGGATACAATCGTTTGCAACATCCGTTTACTTTTTTTTTAACTTTTAAAACTAAATTAAGAAAATAGTCACACAGAAAAAAAAAAATTTAGATGAGCACAAAGAAATGCCATGATAAATCCTGAGACAAATTATCCTACATCATTGCTAGTCTATGAAAACTGGTTTGAATAATAAACATACTGGAGTATTCAGTGACAGCATACAAATCAAAAGTATTTGTAAATTATTAAGTTGTGCATGTTTTTAAATGACAAAACATGCTCACGGGTTTACTTAAAAATCTCTCACTGCTTGTTATCAAAGTTAAAAGATCATTTGCATACCAATACACATACTGTAAACATGAACTTCTCATTAAGGAAAGATGGGTTTACAGTAATTTGATCTTTTACAAAAAGCCATTGGTAACTGAATCTCTCAGTGTCTAACTTTCTAGAAAATTAAACCAATGTTTCCACTCTCAAAGTTGAAACGCTACCGCTTTAGGAAACAGCCCTGTTTATTTGTTAATCAGAAATACAATCAAGTGGCATATTTCCATTTGCTCTTCGGCTGACAGTTTCAGCTTCATTATATTTTACAAGAAAACAGCAGACTTGCAGAGGTCCTGTAAATTCTTTCATATCGCAACCGATTTAATTACAGCGGTGAAGAAAAGCAGCGGTGATGCAAAGTAAGATCAGCCCAATTGCCCTTATCTGATGATAGGATCTCTCTTCCTGTTCGGCTTGCAGCAGAGTGAGGACTTCTTGTTTTGTTTCGGTTTTTTGTTGGTTTTCTTTCTGGTCAGGCCGCCTCTGTCAAGACTGACAAAAGCAAGAAGTTGACATGCCCTTACAATTCCAGCTCGAGAATGATCCTCATACCAAGACAGCTGAGTTTCAATCAGTAGGTCGGGGAATGATACTGATGTGGAGAAAATTATCTGGATAGCTCATATGTTCGCTTAGCCACTGTATGGGTGTTTCCAGCATTGGCTCAATTCCATGAATCATCACTTGAGTCTTCTGCTCTCCATCTAATTCAAAGAAAAAGAGAAACCACTAGTATACCATTCAAAGTTCACAGGAAGATTACACATTTACTCATACTTAATTTACAGTAGATTTTATTAATTGGTGTTACAGAGTTTATCATTTAACAGAAGAAAATGCAGGAAATATTGGTATGTAGAAAGCTGAGATTTCTATCTTCTAAACCAGAAACACTGAGTTAAAATTAATTCCAAGAAAAAACTGGGTTAAAATGAAACTTAATGAAAGTGCCACTCTTCTTTACTAGTTGCAAGGGTTTTTTTTTTTTTCCTACAGTGATCACAGCTTGGTGCCAGCACAGTTAAGGCATATCCCATCTCGCCTGGCTATAAGCCTTATGAATTGTACACAGATCATGCTTAAGATGTTGAGCTTCCTCAAACGTGCTAATAAAGTTGTATTCTTAATACTGTGATCTCCTTGAAAGAGCTGGACTACATGTAGTACGTGACTCTTATAACACATGTAATATTCCTGAAGTAATTGTGTTTTACCAAGAATAATTTAGGTACGTCTCTAGCAATATGTCAGAGTTACTCAGAAGGCTGAGTTGGCACCAGCTTTTTCTCACTTACTTTCATCTCTTGGAAAAGCCAAGTTAGCAAATGATTCCCAGTATGACAAGAGTATTTTCTAAGAATATTTCAATTCTTTTTATTTATACTTGTCCCGGAGGATGCAAGTACTTTGATCCTTTGATTCAAATGATGGGAACCAGCTAAAGCAACTGACACGAGTGTCACGAAATGAACTAAAAAAACCCAAAAACCAAAAATTTATTTCAGAGTCTTGAGATGAGAAGAGCATCTGAAATATGCTCCAAATAGTGGTTAGGGGAAAAAAAGCAGGCAGTGACCTTTTACTGTTTTTCTGCTATACTCTGACATTCTCACATAGACCTACCACAGTGAAATCCACATTCAGTGTTCAGAGATGTCAGTGCCTTCTCTAATGGACACTTTACGCCCCCCTCAACTGTCTATGGCGCAGGACAAACCACCGTGCTCCCCAAGAGCTGCATGGAAGAGAGCAGAATCTAGAACTGAAAGTACCATTACTGGCTCTTTCATTCAGCTACCCCAGTTGTAGCGTAATTCCTATTTTATAACATAGATAAGATTTTATTTCTTTGGTAACCAAAATGATTTGACAGCTGCTTGAAGAAGTTTGTATTACAACCGAGTATCTCTGCCAGCACAGGCTAAATTAGACTAGGAAGAATCATCCTTGAATATGCTGTTGACTTTATGCTAGTAATAATTCTTCTTGCAGAAGCAGACAGTTATGCTTGCCTAAAATAAAGCATTATACACTAGTTAGATGTTACCTACAAATGGTATCATATTCTGCATAAATTCTTGATTAAATATATAAAGCTTGATTCTCTAAAAGGCATAGTATACACATTGTCACAGCAAATTAAGCACAAACAATTGCTGGTTTCTGGTTTTACTGCAGACAGGTCAGAAGAACACAGCACATTATTTAAAAATAAACTTCTGGTATTTCCAACCAAAGCAGGTATTTATTGGGCTGAAACATTACCAGTCAGATTGTCAAGAGTATAAACACCAAAAGAAAAGAACTCAGAAACCAAGTTTTTACACTGAGAAGTTAGGGAACTTCTAAATATTTTAATATTAAAGTAATTCCCAATTTTAACTATTTAATACTTTCAAATAAAAATATATCTGTGGTACTCCATACATTGGCCACAGAGTTGGTGACTTCTTTTATACATTTCATACTACTATTTAATTTTCAGAAACAACTAATTTGCATACAGATAGATGGCAGAATGCTGTTTTGAGATTAGTACTGTGCTAGCCACCTATACATAGCTGACTTCTAAGCAACAGCTTACACAAAAAATAGATTCAAGGCTTTAGAACCACAGTATCATTTTCTTGTCATTAAATGCTTATAAATGCTGAACACTTTCTCTGGCTCTCCTTTTACTATGTGACAGAGCATTTTTGGATGTGTGTGCATCTGCCCATTAAGTTGATGCCTCACTTAAAAATGAAATGCAGTTAATCTGGGTGTCCCCATTCCCTGCTCCCTACCCAACTCTGCCCCTTTCTCATACAAATCTTTTATTCGGTTCCTCAAACTGAGAAAGTCTCAGAGGTCAATGAAGAATTTACAGTTTAATTAGAGTCTAAGCCTCTGCATTAGCATTATTTGTGCTTTAGTATTATCTCTGACAAAGCATCACTTCTCCTTAAATCCTTTTCTCCTTGAGGCTTGACTAAAGAGATCTTATCTACCAATTCTGTATTTACTGTAGCCTTCTTTCACAAAATCCATTGTTTTTACTTTAGCATTCTTCCCTCCTTTTGTTTCTAGGGTCCATAAAATCTCACTTAAACCACATTTACCCAAGCTTTCCTCAACTTTCATGTTTTCCGTAACTTCCCCATTTTGAATCGCATACAGAGTCTCTCTCCTATAGACGGCTCCTCCGCTTTATGTAGCAAAAAATTGTCAACAGCAAATACACTAAAAAAACTACTGGAAAATATTCTTGTTTTTCTCAACAGCTGTCTAATTGGTATCCACCATTTCCACTGTGATCTGGGTTCTGGATGATTTGCTAGCTATCATGAAAGCTTCATCCACCTGGTTTACCTATATAATAGATTTACATAATATTTTTGCTTCCATTACTGTTCATAGACTTAAGAGTTGTAGCTGATCTTGTATGCATCTTGACACAGTAAGTGTTGTCCTTTTCTCCCCCACCCCATATTCTATAATAACAAAGTCTTTTTAGACTGACAAAATGCCTCTATAGAAGTGCACAAGTTGCTAAACACAAGATATATTTACATAAGTGGTGTAACGAAGATGAATGCCATGTCACTGCCCCAAATCAGGGCAAATAACCGCTCATCTGTACTGCACAGCGGTCCAGACTTGATAATATCATTACTGTCAATACCCATTTTACAATATTCAGTAACGTAGTAAAAAACCCAGGATTTCCTCAAAACCAAGAAGTTCAAATTTTCCAGTCACCTCGCTGACTTTTTTTTCTTTTAAACTCATGACAGAACTGAGTTACATCTTAGCTATCATATGACCTAAAGATGGTTTATTTTACTTTGTTGCAAATTAATGTCAGGAAGATGATGAAGTGGAAATACTAGAAAAATAAAAGCACAGAAATACATGTTTCGTAGGAGGCTTTTATAATGTGTGTACATAGTAACTACTTAAAATCAGAGTATTTTTATATTACTGAAGAGACGCATAAATAATAAATACTGGTTTGGCATTTACAAAAACAAAAGCTTTAAAACCACTGACGTCATCTTCTATCAGAGTGGTTGCCCCAGGATTAAATGATTATTCTTGGCTTTCCTTGTGGAAATTCATGATTACAGAAGGCACTATAGCCCCCCAAAGTCACCAGTGGCAAGAGATAAGCATAGACTGTAAAGCTTTTTGGTAAAATTTAACAATATTCGGTCTCCAGAAGGCGGGTAACTATGCTTATATGTTGGGTTCTAAGACATTTTTGAGACATTTCAGATCACTTAATTTAGACACTAACTCAAAGGCTGCAACACTTAAAGTGGGTACCTGACCCAGGCTAATAAATCATACCATGTCGAGTCAGAAGTTTTCCAACTCGGCACAGAAAATGCAGAGAAACAGGCAGCTCTGACGTGAAGGGTTGAAGAGGTCTGTTTCTCTATTACCTATAAGGCGTCTCAGTGTTCCTGGTCAGGAAATCACCTTGATCCAGCCAAAGCAAGGACTGGCACAGAACTCTCTCTTGCAGATGGGCATCTGTTGGCAGGAAGCAAGAGAGAGCTGACTGTTGCATCTCAGAGTCTTTAAGGAAGTGGCTCAAAGCCCTCCTCAACCTGAGGCAGCTTGAGTCCACTCTCCCTTCTTTAAGGAGAATGCCCTAACTACTTATTTGCTGTTGCTAATCCCAAGCTTCTTTTAAAAACCCTCAACGTTCAGTTGAGTGGAGACAGTTGAGTGAGAGACAGAAACAACAAAGAGGAGAAAATTCGTAGTCTTCAGAGAAGGTAGGAAGATGTGCAATGTCACAGTAGCACATGGTTAAGTTTTTCTATCTCCTTTAGCTATACAAGTTATTGCTTGCAAAGTAAACCAATCAAAATTACAAAAGAAAATAATTTAATTAGCTTATCAGCATCAATTCAGATTGTTACACACACCCCTGTGCAACCTAAATACATTTTTCTACTGAAATAGCTTTTTATTTAGAAAGGATGAATTAAAGATGGAGGGAAAAGACTGTTTTTGAGACAGATTCAAGTGCTTAAGAGCAGAATAGTGAGAAGGCACTACTTCTGGTACAGGTACCCATTTCACCCATTTTTCACTCAGATTAGCGCCACAGTGCTCACCAACATCGCAGCCACATACTCCCTTTCACCGACACAAGACTAGCTTCTCTAGCCAGACTACATCTGTGACGCACCACTTAAAATTCTTCAGTGGGATCAAATACTTCTATTCTGATTTGCAGCCTCTAGCAATCACCTGTCAGGGCAATTGAGCTGGCTTAAATTCTTTCACTAACAGACAATACAAGATATTCAGGATTTAGCAGAAATGTCCCTGGAGTACTCCAATTAGAATCCTCTGTATGCAAGTCCTCTGCACAGCAGGTCCCAGAACCTGCCTGTAGTCATCGAAAGGGAACAACACAGAAACCACAGCTTCTTACTCAGGGCAGCACCACTTACAAAATTGGCTTTGAAACCCTAAAAAGGGAAATAGAACCCTGTGCTCCAAACTAGGAGTAAACAACGCACTTCTTGCACAATACAAGGCCACAGGACTACATTGGACAAGGAAACTAAAAAGTGTAAGGAGTAAATATAACCTAGGAGAGTATCATGCAGTAGCAGCCTTAGAATAATGTAACAGAACTAGTTTCCAGCTTTTCCAGCTGTGAAGTAGGCCATCAACATTTGCTTGCTTATCTTCAGAATACATCCTACATTCTGGATTAGATGACACTAAAGGTGTTGCTGGCAATAAGTTGTACCACACTGTAGGAAAACTCATCTTGGGTCAGCGTTACAAGGAGCAGAGTTCTCTTTCTGTGGCTGTGGTGCAGCTGCCTTCCTTTCCACTTCTCCTGCTCCTCAGATTACCAGGCAGGAGAATAGACCTTCAGGCACATACACCTTGCGGCAGCCAGAGCACTCCTTGACAGCACGTACTCAGCAGCTAGTGCCTTGGACATCTCAATCTGAAGAGACACACCAACATCTTCACCGGGAAGATTTTCATCTACCTCTTTAGGATCTCTTAGGACGTTACCTACAGATACATAGCTTTCAGTAATGTGCTTCACGTGTAGATGCAACCACTAAGTCTGTTACTGACAGATATCGCTGACTCAATTTTTAAAGCCTAAAGCCAAAGCTGGGTGGGGCCAAGTCCTTGGCAAGCAAAGGTGAAAACTTCCTTCCTGAAAGCTAGACTTCTGGTCTAGCAGAGAGGATCACATATGAAACTATGTGCAATTATTTACAAAAGACTACATTATATTAGCAAGCAGATTCAAAGACTATGTTCTAACCTGTAACCACAGGTGGCAAGAAAGAACTGGAGAGTGGCTGCAGTTCTCCTTCCCCTCCCTAGGCACCTCAGGCCGGACAGTCTAGGACACACAGAACACAGACAGCCCCAGACAAGCCTCATAGTCTAAAGAGGTAGTACTCCAGTGACTTCTGCACCAGTAGTAGAATATAAATAAACAAGTACTTGATGAACGTACTTCACTTTTTGCACTTTTAAGTAGGTAACATCTCTAGAAAACCCAAACCCTTGATATTGTCAGTAATGGTTCAATTTGATACACGGATCTTTCAGCTTCTAGTGCTGAAACTGATGAATAGCATCTAGCTCTTCAGCAGCAACCTGTCCAAAACTGAAAACAGCTCCAGTGTCTTGTATTAAAATTAACAATGACTGGCTACCATTTACAACAAAACAAGATTCACAATTATTTTCACTGTGTGTTACAAAAATCACTTATGCTAAAATATCCATAAACTTCAAAGAAATTAAATTAAGGGGTATTTATGAACATTTTCACATCACTTTTGCAATATTTACTTTAGCCAGATACCATATCTTTTTTTAATTTATGGCAAAATATTTCTCTGCTCAGTGAGCAAGCTTACTTACAGAACGAATTCAACACATCTACAAAACCAAACATGCACATTTTGCTTTTCTTCAGTATTTTTTTTAAAGAAAAAATATTAGAAATTAAAACATTATTTCAGGCTTGTCCATTCAAAAACTCAAATTTAACTGGAACATTTCTGTAGTCAGTTTCTGGCATGTGCATGTGTAATAGCGACCAAAGCACAGAAATATGGTGAGATGTTCAGATTCCACAGTAATGATGACCTCAGTATAAAGGTCTGAAACAGAAAAGCAAACCTGTATTTTAAACAAATCTTCTCTACTCCTGCACCTGGGGAGGAACAGCCCCATGCATCAGTACAGGCTTGGGGTGGACCTGCTGGAGAGCAGCTCTGTGGAGGGGGACCTGGGTGTCCTGGTGGACGACAGGTTAACCATGAGCCAGCAGTGTGCCCTGGCTGCCAAGAAAGCCAATGGGATCCTGGGGTGCATCAAGAGGACTGTGGCCAGTAGGTCGAGGGAGGTTCTCCTGCCCCTCTACTCTGCCCTAGTGAGGTCCCATCTGGAG
>Ga0181612_126547_pt1 | contig 30959 bp, 17 predicted proteins | sample HoacroProtozoa21_FD_119630 | JGI IMG/M metagenome (GOLD analysis project Ga0181612, IMG submission 119630) | Hoatzin crop microbial communities from Cojedes, Venezuel. Combined Assembly of Gp0051906, Gp0051904, Gp0051908 | reverse complement strand
GAGGGCAACGCGAGGCCACGAATCCTCTGCTCACGCCAGGGAGAAGCTGGTTGGGAGCTCCGGGGAAGGATGACACGCTGGAAAATGCAGCCACCACCTCCCTGGTGCAGAGCAGGACTTGCCAGAGGATGGGGCTTCGCTGGGATCTTTTTGTGGGTGTCCACACGACTGCGTGCAGCAGTGCTAATTGCAGGTGGCTTTCTCAATGGGGAGCAATGCATTGGCTAAGCTCACGCTGGATGCTCTGCCGTCTGATGGATCCGGGCAGAGGATGCTGCTGTCGGTCCAGGTTAGTGCTCTGGGACTCTGCTCTGTTAGCTGATGTCTGCCAGCATTCAAAGCAGCGAAGTGGTTGGAGTTAAAGGTGTGAAATGCATTTGCTGGTAGAACTTACTCAGGTGCTGTTGCTGCAGGTCTTAGAGGAGGTTTGCAGTTTCTGTGCGGCGAAAACATTTTACCCCATTCCCTGCAGAGTAGCTGTGAAGGTTCCAGTCCATAGGCAGCAGACAGTGATACAGAACCCCTGGCCAGCCCACAGCCCACCTTGCCCAAATCGCATGGCAGCAATGGAAAATGCCATTAGCTATTTGGTAAAAGCCCTTCCCGTGAAGCACGGCCCAACATCGATGCAAGGCTTGGGGACGTGGTGGAGCATTCCAGGCTGTTTGACGCTGTGTGGAGGGAACCAGATGCCATGCACGGCTGTCCTGGTGGCATCTGCTTCTTCATGGCACCCTCCTCCTCCTGCACTTGGTGGGCAAGGGGTGCAACATGAATGCAGCAGAATATTGAGCTGAAATTGAGAGCAAAGAAATAATTCCCAGCTCGCCACTGGCACTGCGAGTGGAAATGACCCTGTGGAACCAGACAATGGTTTTAAACTCTTCTGACATTGGAAACATCACTCTGGAAATGGGTGGAGTAAGCTGAAAATGCCTTAATACTGGTTTAAAATGGCTGGGTTTTCAGAGGAGGGTTTGGAGGAAAAAAAAGTGTGTCTGCTTGCAGAGGGATGAGCGATCCCTGCCCGACAGCCGTGCTCCTGCTGGGAAGGGGATTCCCTGCCGGAGGCGGTGGCTGCCCAGCAGCCACGGCCATGCCGGGCTGAGCTGCACCAGGGGTCCATGCCAGGGCTGCATCATTCACGACCTGACTCAGAACAAGGGCTCGTTTAAACAGTAGCAGGAGCTCAATTAAAATGGAGACGCTCTCCATTTAAAAGTACGTAAAGGCAGGAAAAACAACACATGATGAGTTAAAGAACTGACTCAGGCCAGCAAAGGCCAATCCTGAAATAGACCTTGAATGGGGCTTATTGAAAATGCTTCCATCAGAACAGTTTCCTGATGGAGAATTTGGCATTTCTGCTCAAAGAAATCTTTCAAGAAAAGCATCTGCTTCTGTGGAAAATTTCATCTTTTTTGGTTGGAAAAACGGAGCATGTGAAAACTGAAATCTTTCAGCCCAGTGATGCGTCGTGCCAGTTTTCAGGCAGACTCCACCTCTGTGTTGAGCTTCGCTTCTCATTCCTGTGGTCCCCCGCTCATCTTTACAGGAGGCAAACCCCCTCTAATTATGAAATCTACCCGTCTCCACTGCCCTGCTTTTCTTAGCAGCTGCCATGCACACTGTTAGAGCCTCCCACTCGGTGGAGAGGACTGTAAGGTCAGCTTCTGGAGCAGTATGTGTGGCAGATCCCCTGGGACACCAAATGCTCTTCACTGCATCCACACCCTGTCCCTTCTGACATGGGCTTCTGGGAAACACATCTCCATCCCATGCTGATGTTTTGTGCATCCTGGGAGGTGGCTGTGACCAGACAGCCAGGAAAGACAACTCATTCTACTCGGCTTATTTGTGACTTTACTGAGTTATTTTGCAGCAAATGATTTGCTTTCCAGGTGTTTCTGTATCTCCTGGGTGCCTCCTTCCTCATTTCTGTTCCTATCTCTCCGCACTCAGCTCCTGATGGAAATCTGACATATCGGATGGAGAAGCTACCTACCCAGGTCCACGCAACAGGGTCAGAGTTAGTCCTAGGACCTGTTTGCTGAGTCAAGATGTGCTGTCCTGTAAAGCGAGAATTGCTGCACTTTATTCTGTCTTCCTTCATCAGCAGTGAGAACTTACTCTTCAAAAAACACCCAAGAAAATGGAAAGGTGTGGGAGGGAGCAGCATTACTGGATAAGAGATCAGGATGAGACCCAAGTTCAGGTGTTGAGGAGAGCTCTGAAGAGGCCTGTATGTTATCACTCATAACGCTTCCAGTTACAATGCCTAGGACAAACATGATGAAAGGGAAGGAGATTGGTGTACATGTGTCAGATGGAAATGAACAGTTTAAAGCACATACATGTCTAAAAACTGTTAATTGTGCAACTGCCCTCCATAGCAGGTCTTGTTGCCCCACTGTTGAAAGCTGAGGCTGCTTCTGGAGGCAAGCGTTGAGCTCCAGCAGTGCACCAGTGTTTGCTGTGTTTGGCAGTTCCTGTATTTCCCAAGCTACCTTCTACTGCTGTGTTGAGCTAGAAAAACCATAGGCCATGAGCTCTTTTGTTTTTAATGGCAGTTCTGCTTCTGTGTTCAACTGGGCCCAAGAGGAAGAAGCGGTCTTGAAGGTGTTAGAGGCCCAAAAGACAGGCTGGGTGTCAGGGAAGTGTTGGTGTAATGTTTTGGGCAGGGTAGGGTTGGTTTGCTTTTCTGCCATGATTCTCCCCATCCTTACAAAAGACCAAACTCCATGAAAAGGAGACACACGTAGCTGTGGAGGAGACCTGCAGAGAGGAGATGCTGGTGGTTTTGACTTCTCATTCCAGTTCTCGCTGTCACTTCTGCCTGTTTTTCCCCTCCCAGTCATCAATGCGGGTAGATGATGCTCACGTGATGGTGCTAGGATTTGCCACATGCCTAAGATCATGCAATGCTTCAAGGTCCTGGAGCAGAAGGATTTTCAGAAATGTCAAAAATAAATAATCTTATGGCAGGATATTCTTTATGATGTGGAATAACCCAGGTCTGAAACATTAATCTGATACAGAAGTGCTACTATCCTTTTTTTTTTTTAAACATTGCCTTCAGTACAGAAGGCTGGAAAAAACTACAGGGCACTTGCAAAAACAGATGCTTACATGAGAACTTCAGTGCCCAGACTTGAAAATAGTAGGGGGAAATATCTTAAATACTACGTTTTCCCAGGACCCCCTCAGCCACGGGCTGGCAGAGGCTCTTCGCAGTCGGCAGAGGGAGCGTCTCTCAGCTGGAGAGCTCTGCTGAGAGAATCGCTTTAATTCCTAGCAGCCCTCTGCGTGCAAAAAAGCTGCTCAGAAAGGGGGTTTTGTGCATGTAGGTGGTTCTTCGAGGCCTGGGCATTGTCAGGAGATGGGTTTGCCGCTCATGTGAGCGAAGGGTTGAGCTGAAACGCCACCTGGACCCTGGGACGAATGTGTTTTCCCCACGTGAACTCTATGAAAGGACTTCTCAGTCCATTTAAGAAAACAAAAAAGTGTTAGGAGCAGAGGCTTGGCCAAAGCTTGGGGTCCTGGTGCGGAGACTGGAGGGAACAGAAAAGCCTCAGTGGAGAGCATTTTCTAAAAAAACAACCCAGGTACAGGCCAGACTTGTGTTGCTGTACTAGCACGGGGTCTATTTACCAACCTTCCTCTGCCCGTAGAGAGGCAGGGAGTTGTTTTCAAGAGAAAACAGGAGAGAGCCCTCCGTCCCAAGAGCTGGTGTGTCCTGTTTGCTGATGTCTTGGGCTATCAAGGCCTGTCAAAGCACAGGCACAGCGCTGCAGAATGACAGATGTGGTGTTTAGCATCAAGGCTCGGTGACAGCTGATGTTGGAGTCAGCACTGGCCCCAGGGCAGGAGCAGCAGGGATGGAAAGTCCTGTGTGTAGCTCCCCTCTGTCCCCATGGGATGCTCCATGCCCCTTTGCAGGAGACGAGGTCTCACGCAGGCCCTGGGGAAGCTTCTCTCTCTTCCCCGCAGTGTGGGCCTGGGTCTATAGAATGACAAAGCCATTCAATCAATTGCATTTATGTACCAAATTTCCCTATAGTTTTTGGGAATAGGTGTGGTATTGTTAAAAGCAGCCTGTTCTCTGAGTGGCCGAAGCTTCTGCTAACACTGGGGAACTATTGATTCTTCCTCTGCTGCCAGGATTTTTGAGAAACAAAACCAAGACAGAAGATACCAGCTTAACAAACTGGTAATGTCCCAGTTGCCTTTATCTGCATCTCCTTCCTGCAGCCTCTGAGCACCTATTCCCGCACCCCAAGCAAGGCAGTCCCGAGGTCAGGCTCTGTCGTGCTGGGGGCTGTGCTCCCCTTGGCGGTCTGCGGCATACAAAGGGCTGATGAGAAAGGGATTCAGTCCATGTATTGGCATTCGTGTGGGGTGGTTGTATTAAAAGTACTTGCTGTCAGCCTAGCCGTCACTTATAATTGGCTTTTATTTTTCCGCGCGCCTCCTGGCAACAGCAGCTCTTCCCAGGCTGCTGGTGGGGCGCTGGGTCTGGGAAGGCTGCTCCGTGCTTGGGAGGTATGTGGAAACAGGCAGAACTCGCTCCGGAGGGTAACATGGCCCCTTCCTGCCTGGCTCTAGGTTTGCCTGAGCATCCCACCAGACGCATTTCCCTCCGCAGATTTGCTGCCAAGCACTGGCAATGGCCATCTATGTTATGGCTGGGGGGCTTTTGATTAATTGGGGTAAGTGCATTTCATTTGGGGTGGGCAAGTTTGCAATCCCTTGGTTATTACAATCACAAGTTATTGGACAAACACTTGGCTATTTTGGGGGAAGGTGGAGGAAGGCTGGGGTTTATTGCAGTGCTACATGGCCTTGCTCACCAGAGAAGAATGCTCGGCATAATGTGTTTAGGCCTGGACTTAGCTTTCTTTAATTATGGTGTTCTTATGCATAACAGCTACATAAAAAGCAGAAAAATGCAGGGAGAATAGGTGAGTTCAGAGCATATTTATAGTAATGATACTGTACAATGGTTGTACACTGGGGTTGGAAGAACCTCTTGCAATCTCAAATACTGAAACTATAGATCCCCTTGGCTTGGGCTGACGAGCAGCATGTGGGGGTAAATTTGGCCCTCGGAGGTGGCTTGGTGAGGTGGGTGCCACCAATTTGCACAGTGTTACATCACCTGGGCCAGCTACGCATTTTCTACTTTGAGGAGATACACTAAGTTTTGGGATATCCTAAAATACAAATCTACTACAAGTTCTGAGTTGCTGTAAAGAACCCTTTTATTTTCTTTTAGTATTACCCCTAATACTGGAGTACCTAATGTTGCAAACACTTGGAAGTCAGACCAAGACCTCCTTGAAATTAACCCCACGAGCATTTGAGATGTCACTGTCGTCTAGTCTATGTATCCTAGACATTACTAGTTCCATCTGATTGCATTTTTGTGTTTGCGAATAGAATAATCTAATGACATAATTTCCAAAGGAGGCCTGTTATTTATTAACCATGATGTAAATTCTACCAGCATCAGAATAAAGAACATCGGGCTTTTGAATTTCTGCTATTTTTAAAGATCCAAATCTCTAGGGCAATTAATCATTTTTGTGACATATTGAATTCAGTCATGTGTTATAGCAACAAAACTTCATATGGGCAGTTTATGATGCAACATTAACTTGTCAGCACGAAGGACAATTCATGACTGTCTATGAGTAGCAAGTGGCAGGCATTTGGACAACTGTCCCATAGTTTTGCAAGCATCAGCAAATTTTGTTGGCAAAGCCTATGCAGGCAGAGCATAATATAAGCTTTTGCTCATATGTATTTAAAAAAACAACAAAAAATATAATCCCCTGCCAGGAGTTTCCACTTATTTTCCATAACGAGGGTCTGTAAAAGCTGGCCTCATAAAAAGAAATTGCATCGGATGGATTTTTCCTTTACAAGGAAGATGGAAGAAATTTGAGTTTTGTTTGGATGCACGAGTCTTCCTAAACCATCGTTTATCAACTACATTAGTGCAGCCTCCCCAGACTGCAGTTTATCAGCTACGTTAGTGTGGTAAGGAGGGCTCTCCCCTCCACACAGGGACTGTGTGGGCAAAGCTGTGGTGCCCGCAGTCAAAGCATGCAGCGATAAGGGCGTGGGCAAGGGGAGCACTGGGAACAACGAAGCGACTGGTTTTCAGAAGCAGCAACGGCCTTGACACACTGGCAGCCTGGCTGTTTTCAGGGTTTTCTTGAGATATCGGAGTAAAGAGCAGCAAAAGATTTGAGGGAGGAGAGGGGTATGCTTTGCTGCTGTTTATGGTGGGGGTCTGAGGGGTCCTTGAGAGTGCGGCGAAGTGGCTTTGCTTTGGTGCAGTAGAGAAAATCCGGAGATAAATGCAGAAGGAGGAACTGCACTGGGGAAAGACAAATGGATTAAGAGAAATCTTTACGGTGCTGTTCCAGGCAGATGCGTGCCGAGGCGCGACCGTCTGCCAAAGCTAGAGGAAAGGCGGTTGCAGTAATCTGTCAATGAGCTAACGCATGGACCTGAATGGAGAGTTTGGCAGGGTGGGGGAATACGACAGGCCATGTTCTTGGCATGGTAAACCATGTGCAGTTATTGTGCTTGGGTCGAGTCTGGGAGCAGGGAGCAAGCTGAGTGAGTCAAAGCAATGGCCAGGTTATTGGCAGGAGGGCCGGGAAGGTGGTGGTCCACAGCAATCGAAGACATGGTGGGAAGGCTTTCTGGGCGTAGTGGAGAGATGAAGAATTTTAACTGGAATAAGGCTGAGTTGAAGCCTATGTATTTACTGGAGGACATAGGTGGGAAACCAGTGGCAGTTGAAGTAGTCTAAAATTGCTTGATGTGTTCCACAAGGCAAGATGATACTAAGGATTAAATGTTCATGGAGGTGATTATGAACTGCTCTTCCGCTCGTGAGTGGGTTTGGACTGAGTCTTAATACAGGAGTGAGATGATGAACTAGGGGAAGTGTGGGGGTAGTGCTGGCTTTCACCCAGATGCACACAGACCAGGCTGAAAACGCCCAGCCTCGTAGCACATCAACAGGGGACTTGGTGCACAGTGGAATGAGCAGTGCTGCAGAAGACTGCTGTCAAGGGGTAGCAGGCTTTTCAGAATACAGCTGGAATAGAAAGCATAAACGCAGAGAAGGGAGGCCGTATAATGCAGATGCACGCACAGTGCCATGCACGCAGCAAGGCTCCGTGATGTTTCTCCAGTGCTCCAAAGCACCTTCGTGGCCCAGGAGAAGGCTGTACTCTGCAACGCTGCTTCTGCATGAATGGCTGTGTTTTGAACAGGATACGTGGGCCGTATGTATGGCATGTCCTAGCTGCTCCTCCCTGACCACAGCGCACACCCTTTTTCCAGCTAAGGGATGCTGGCCTCATTCTTCTAGTTGGGAGCAGAAAGACTCAAACTACTGAGGTTTAAGCTAGATAAAAGAGGCTTCTATAGCAGCAACTTATGATGGGAAGCATAGGTTACGCGCCATTTGGGGATGGGAACATATAGCCTCCAGTATCTTCACATACCTCCCAGAACACAGTAGTTTTGTCTTGTTTGTCTCAGATCAACTGAGTGTTGTAATATGTTGAAGACCGACTTCTGAAGGACACAAATGCAAATTATCCCAATCAAAGGAAACAGAGGGAGTACAATAAGAGATCAGCTCAGCTGAGGGCAGAGCTGCCTAGTGCCCTGAGACTCAAAAAGAAAAGACAAAAAAAGTAGAAAGTAAGATCAAATGAATGCGCACACCTCCAAAAAACAGTAGAAGCACAAGATCATTGTGAATGAGACCAAACAGGCAGCTATCCTCTGCCTACCATAGAGGGAAGCTAATAAATATTAAAGAATGCCAGAACATTTTGTGACTTCAGCATGTGCATCTTACCTGCACGACTGCTATTTCAGTTAATGCTCTACAGAGATTGATGATGCTATGGACTCACACTAGAGGTACTTAGATAATTGGCTAGGATAAAATTCACCCTGAAGTACTCAGAATAGTGCCAAAGAGGTTTTTGAGCACCAGTTTGTTCTTGTCTCCCTTGAAGGACTCCTGGGGATGAGTGAGGTTACACAGAACTGAAAGGGCAAACCCAGTACTTGGCTTCAAAAAGTGGAGCAGCAGGGGGGAAGAAACCAGGAACGACAGAGCAGAGTAGCTTACCTCTGGCTCCTGAAATAAGGCAGTGGCTTGTGACTGCCAGGGGATAACAAGGTCTTGTCAAAAATACAACCATTAAATCAAGCAATTTTTCTTCAGTGATATAGCAAGAGGGCTTATGGGTGGGGAGGAACAGTAGGTGATGATGATGTAGGTAAGGGTTTTGATCTTTTAGCTCTGGATGTTCTTGTATACAAGCTAGAAATCCATGTAGATTGTAACGTGGCAAGGTATATATCATTAAATCATTTTTCCAAGTTACTAACTCCTGTCAGGGAATATCACCAAGATGAACATGTGAAGAACCTCCCAGGTTCCAAAAAGGTCAAGAGCAGTGCAGTGGTGCTTTTTCCATTTTTTAGGACCACTTTCTGCATTAAGGAACTGCATGATAGGATGCAGCCCAGGGTACAGCTGGCTTCAAAATTGTGTAGAGTTTATGGGAGATCTCTAGATGAATAGGCCTTTCCAGCTCTCCTGCTGTTGCTTGGTGGGAATGCTGGGACAGAAGGCAGCTGTAATCTGGCAGCCAGGACTCTCCCTGCTTCTGCTCACCATGGTGCTTGGCCAGAGAGGTGACAGTGGTGTCTTCACCTGCTTGTCATCTGGTGGACTGCTGGCGATGCCTAGGACAGAATTCCCTGCACCTGTGGCTTGGGAACTTCTCCAGATTCTTCCAGGCTGTGATGAAGTGTCTCTGTCCTGCTCTCCAAGAGACAGAGTAACCTGTGATAGATACACATCCACAGAGAGATAGGATAATCTGTGTAATGTCAGCAGTAGTCATGCAGCATTAACAGTACAAAACCAGATTCCAGTGCAAAAGCACTTCAGAGAAGCAACCCAGCCGATCCCATGGTGTTAGCTTCTTTCAGATTTAAATCTATGTACCATTTTGGTTTTTTGGGAAGCTGAATTTCAGTGCAAAATGCATTGGTTTGAGCTTACCTTTGCTCAAATCCAATAAACAGCTATGAGTTGAATAAGATTTGTTCTAAGAAAAACATGAGGTGCTTCTCAGATAAGCACAAGTGAAAATCCCTGTTTCAGCTGTACCTGTGAGGCTTTTCAAACCTGCCCTTCTAGTCACCCAGACAAGCAAGACTGAATGTTCAGTGATGGATTTTCAGAACAGTAATCATTCTTTCCCTCGAGCAGTGTTTTCTTCGTGCAGTAGCAGTTTAGTGTCCTGTGAAACCTGAAATGGATTAGATTGCATTTCTTTGTTTTTGAAGTCCTACCTAAGAAAACCCTGGCGCAAAGAAGCCCGTGCTGTATTCTTAAACATGAGAACAGCCAGATAAGACCCCTTCCCTCACCCACAGGTTAGTACTGTGCATCTGCTGTTGCCAGTTGGTGAGATCTGTTCTGAGCACTTTTGGGGCAGAGTGAGAGAAAAAATTGACCTTGGAAATCTCTGCTTCTGAGACAGCTCCATAGGTTTTCCAGAGAAATGCTATTTTTCAACACTTCCAGGAAGAAAAATCAGTCCTCGACTAAAAGAACAATTAACTTATGGTCCCATCTAGAGCTAACTGTTCTGGTAGAGCCTAGGGTAGGGGCACGCAGATGTTGTGCATATCTTCTCATAGAAAATATTCCTGTTTATTTTTCAAGTCTGTTTAACATTGTGAGTAGAGATGCCATCCTGCCGCTGCAGAATGTCATCAGAGGTCTGCTTGCAACCAGCTTTGGGGTGATGTAGGTTCTCATGCTGCTCCTGCAAGTGTTTCGTGATGCTTGAGCACCTGGAGTCTTGTGTCTTTGTCCGAGATTGCAATGGTAGCTTCTCTGGGGGCAGGCTGGCTGCTGCTCAGTAACTGGCTGCGAAACACAAATGCTGTGCTTTATGCAGGAAAACACTGTGTGCAAAAGCTAGTGCCATGTGTATCTGCTGAAGTGTCTTTTTGCGGTGTCAAACACTAAGACAACCTCTCAAATCCCCCTTGAAGCCCTGCTTTGCAGAGCAAGGGCAATCCAAGTAAGTGTAGAGAGTTTATATTTTAACACAGATGAGCTATTTCAGCCTTTGGTAGTTCTCCAAGCAGATGCCAGCTACTTGGAAACAGAGGAGCTCGCTTATTCCTGCACTCCTCTCTTGTCCTGTGCCTCAAATTCCAGGGCACTGATGGCACAGCCAGAGATGCCCTGGGTCATTTCTAGAAGAGGTAGCAATATATTTTCCCGCCTATATATTTACCTTACCTGCACATCTTCCCCAAGCTCTTCCACCCCCCATCCTGAAGTGCACAAGCATAGACTCCGCCACCTCTGTAGTCTGGAGCTTTATTTTTCATCATCAAATTTGCACTGAAGCGAGTGAGTTTGCACCAAAATGCCTGACTTCCTTGTTGCTCCTGGTTTGTAGCCAGAAGGCCTCAAAAAGCCATCTCTCTGCATGCCAGGCAGCCAACAGAAAACCTCCTGTCAGCCTGCTTGTCTCTACAGGGAGGGTTTATCCAGCAAATTCCATAAAATTGCCTGTAAAAAGCAATTAAACAAGATGCCCAGAAACGTATGGATTTCTGATGTTTTGTGCTTCACCATGCACCAGTCGATGTCAGCTGCAGAGCAGACCTCGCTGGTTTTGTCTGAAAGCTTTCCCCCATCTCCTGCCTCTGCCTTAGCAGATGGCTGCTCCCTGTGAGAGGCCAGCTGGCCATTTTAGATGGGGTCACGGAGGCTCTTGGTTTGTTCTAATTCTTTCCCTGCTTGCCAGTCTTCTGACAGAAGCCTCCTAGGCTTGAGTAGGAGGATCTCTGTCCCAAGGAGCTGGTCATTGCTTGTTAAAGCCCAGTTCTTTCGTGATGACCTGTTGCCTTTCCGTGGCTGGCTAATGGCGAGCAGAAGTGCCGACTCCATGTCAGAAGAACAGAACACATTTGAAAGTGATGGTTGAAGTTCAAACCACTCCTTTGCATGCGAGCCTTTTCTTGGTGGATGTCTTTTCTTGAACCTGCCCGTTTAATTTTTTGTCTCTGGTGGATGGTGTTGGAGCATTCCTTGGCTGTAGCATGCGAATCCCACAAAATCCCTTGATCTACCCTGTCTAGTTTGACTTGTTTATGGAACAGAGTGTGTAGGTATTAGTGGCTGAATTAGCAATGGAGGAGCAGAAATGTGTCACAGCATCAGACTGGATTTTCAGTAGTACTTGGCATAGGACAAAAAAATTATGTCCTCATGATTGCTTCCAGAGCAATCCAGGCCGGAACATCCTCTGAGCAGAGTGGGGCTGAGTTGGGCAGCCTCAAATATGAAAAGTAAAATTTTAGCTGTGGTATCTTGGCCAATTATCCACACTGGCTTGACTACAGGACCTGATGGACACAGCCTTTCACTTAGTAAGTTGGTGTCTGTTGTCCAACAAGAAAATGCTGGAAGTTTCCTCTAGTCTGGCACCCTGTCCCCTCTGTATATGTGAAGCCAGTGGGAAATGCAGTGATAACTGGCATGTTGATGGTTCAGGCCTGTTTTCCTTTTATTTAATCCAGATTTTTCAGCCTCCCTCTGCCTAAGGGAACAGCATGTGACCATGCGTAGCTAGTGCCTTGTAAGAGAGATTGACGTGCTTGGGAACAAGTGAGTTTCTGCATCATCTGCCATGGGCTGTTGACACAGTATTGTTGATGTATCCTGCTGATGGATCCTGTGTTTTTCTATCCAGACTGTGGTACAGCTCCACATTACATTCGGACCTGCCAACAAAATTGCTGGGAGGCAAGCTAATGTGGGAGGAGGGGAAACCTCTTCTGATCTGGTGACAACACATCTAAAGTTTGTGCTGCTGCTTGGGAACGTGATGAAATGGTGGTGGTCTCTGAAATGTCGGAGTCTCTGACCTGCTGCAGGTGTTGTGATGACTTGGGAGAGCTGTTTCGTTGATTTGGCTGAACCCTCTGATGCAGCAGAGAGGACTGAAATGCTCCCCTGCAAGCAGAGATGCTGAGTCTATTCATGTTCTGATTGGACTTAACTAGAACTCCCCACCATCACGGTTCTGCTTTAATTATCCTGAATCTTGATGCCATATGTTAATTTCTGAGTTTCTATTGCTCAAGAGAAGAGCCTAGCATTCCCCTATAGGTTCTCACTTCATTAATGTATCGTCAGCCTACAACAGAGCATTCTCTGGTATTAAAGTAGATCCAGGACCAAGACAAAACTCCCTGTGGATGCCAGCAGGCCTGAGCCAAGAGCCAGAAGAGTCCACAGCTGCCTTTCTTCTGAGCAAGTCTCAGATCAGAGATGGTCACCTCTCTGCAAACCCTTCCTCCCCCTTTTTCTCCTTGTTTAAAAGAATGTTGTGACTGCTTTGGATTGAGAAAAGTTCCTGCACACCTCACTTCTCCTGTGTGCGATGCTTTCATGTGGTTCTTTTCAGCTTGGTGTATTTTGGATTTCTGAGTCAGAAGCAGCAGGGCATCACCACCAAAGGCCCCTGCTAGCAAGGGCTTTGTTGGCTATAATAGAAGGATGCCTTACATGTGCCCTACCCCTCCCACCCCAAATTTTTCTACACAAATCCTCTTTTCTTCCCAAATTGAAAGACCTGCCTGATGAGGGCAGTGGGGATTACCTGGTTGTGGGCATGGGCTCAGTGATATTTTGAGCAGGCGTATGTGAGGGCTGGGTGCGGCGGTGCTGGGTGCAGGCTGTTCGCCTGGGAGATGTATCAGGCCTGTGTAACTTTGCAAGGACCTTGCCATGTTACACAGCAGCTTTGTGGCTGAGCAAAAATAAATGAGTGACTTATCCCACTGCCAAGGACCGTCAGTGGGAGGTCAGTGTTTGATATTTCCACACCCAAAAAAGCAGCCCCAAGCTGGAATTACAGTACAAAATACCCATTCAGACCTCTCCAGCCTTCTGTTTTCATTGACTTCCATCCCCTGTTTGTACACACAGAGTCCCTTCCTTTCTAAAAGAAAACAGTACTGCTGATAAGGGGCACTTATCTCGGCAAGTCATTACAGAACAAGCGAGCTTTTGTGTTTGCGTCTGATTCCTGTCACAATGTTAGCAAACTGCTAGCATGGAGCTTTATTTCCACTCTAAAGATGTGAGGTACTAGGAGGTGCATTATACTTCAGAAATACTTCCCACAGATGTTTCTTCCTTCCTTAAAAAAAAAAAAGGAACTTCTTAAGATTTCAGCCTTCCATTTGTTCTGTAAAGGACTTTTAAACAATGATCCTTGGCTACACTGCATGTGTATATTTACCCTTTCCGTACTCTCTGCTGAGATATTATTGGCGTTTGTTCCTTTCAAAGAATTAACCAGAGCTCTGCCATCACAGTGGGTTCCCATTAAAAACTGAACATTTATCCACAGTTGCAGTAGTTCAGATTTAACATGTGATTTCCAATTGCAGGTATTGGGGTACAGCACGTGCCACAGGTAGGTGTTGTGGTACTGTGATACAGGAGTTCCTCACGATGGAATCTCTGCCGCAGAAAGGCTTTCTGATTTAAGTGAGGTGCTCAGCACCTTCCAAGGTAGTCCATAACACAGAGGCTTTTATGGAAGAAAGACGATTTTCAGGGCAATTTTCAACTGATGTCAGCCTTCTGTAATTCTGTCTTTCTATCAGAGCAGGTGGGACTGCTTTCCAGGTGCCAAGGACACAAATTCCTTGCCCACATGGGGAAGCAGGTCATATAAAATTGTCACTAAGAATGAAGTCATGTCCGGTATGGATGTGGCTTTCCTACAGACTTCTGGTGAGAAGACAACCATGCTCACAGGGTGCAGCATCTGCACCACAATCTGAGGCAGAGCAGAGCTGTCCTCCAGCTCTCCCCAGTAACTCTTCTGCAGCCACATGGTGCGAAAGCAAAGTGCGTTCAAGCTGAATGGCAAGTTGCTTGAAATGCTGGAATAAGAGGGTGGGAGACAGCTCTCCTAGAACAGTGTTGAGAAAGCTACTCCGTATCTCCCTCCTCCAGCCAAAATCTGATGCAACTCTACTTTTGATTATTTGCACCAAACGAACTGGAGCGGGCTGTAACTATCCTTGACAGATAAAATAAAAATGAGCTGGTTAGAAAATGTTCTCCCTATAGGAATTTCTTCTGTAGGGATAAACTCAAACCCAAGATATTCCAATTCTTCTGTGTTGCTTTGTGTTGTGCTCTTGCTGTTCTTGAACAGACCTTCTTGTTCGCACTGAGCATTTCCCCATGTGCTGCTATCTGGGTTTGTGTGTCGTGGGAGCCCCGAGCAGTAGTGTTGTATGGGATGCTTTGTGCCTGGGAATGCTGCCTGTTGAGGAACAGAGGGATTTTGAATAACTGATTACAGCTTCCCAAGAGATATGTCATGTTTTGGGTGCTGTTCAGAATTTTTTGATGTTCCTTTGGAAGGAAAGGTCACACAACTCTTAATCAGAAATCTAATTTTCTATTGAAGAAGTTCAAATGGATTTTCTTTTCTATTTTGTTTTCTTTTGCTTGCCATCTTTTAATTAAAACGGCCCAGTTTAAAACAAACTACTCCTTTAAAGAAGTCCTGTTGACATATCCAAAACATCCCCCATCTTTAATCCTTTCTAAATAAAGATTAAGTCTGTGGCCTGTTCCAGACACCTGCCCAAATACATGAGCCTTGCAGTATGCTCAAAGGTTCAATCATTTGGACAGTTTTGGTCAAAGGTGAATTTCTAAAGCCTTCAGTAAAGCATCCCTAGTCAAAGGAAATGAGAACACTAAGTCGTTGAGAGGTGTAGGAGGCGTTGTGCCTACATGGGGATCTCCTCCTTGAACTGTGCTGGCCCCAGCAGTATTGAAATGGAGGTCATAAAGCGTGATGTGTCCTGCCAATGTGCGTGCGTGGCTGGTTGCCCTATAGACCACTTTGTATTGAGTGTGTGTGTAAAGGTCTGAAAGATTTAACTAGCTGCTGCTTGTGCCGATCATTTTCCCTCAGATGCATTTAAAAGCATGAATGTCTTTAAAGGTTGAAGTAGTCTTCAGAGGGATTACTTGCGTGTCATGGCATGTAGGCTGTAGCTTGCAGAGCCCTTCATGAAGAGTTACGTATCTTTTGGCGTTGAGTTGGAAAAGGGAAATTGAAAGAGTAGTAAATGAGAGCTGGGACTGTGTCCCAGGTGACTGTCTCACTGTCCTTCCACCAGTCTCTTCTCCAGCCTGGTGCCTGCATGTTGCACTCTTCTGTCTGCAGCTAATTGCTGCTGCTACTCAAACTTTCATAGAGTAGCGAGCCTGGAAGAAGCTAGCTTTTAAAAACAGAAATACTAGAAGATGTTGGATTTCTGTTGTCTTCTGGTAGGCTGTTTTACTCCTACCTCTGCAGCCCGGTTACGTTCCAACCCCTTTCTCAAGGCAAGGCTCACCCTCTGCCTGCGGTGGGAGCAGGACTTGTTTTGTGGTCATGGTTTCTTGAGGTGCTGGTTGGATCCTGGTGGATGACTTGTGCTGAAAGCCAGAGGTACGCATCTGCAGCTTGCAGAATTCAGTAGAACAGTTTTATTTGTTTATTAAAAAAAAACAAACAAAATAAATGCCTATGATACTTTTGAAACAACCCCTTTACTAATTTTGACTATTCTGGCAGAAACAGCTTGAACACCCTTGTACATGCTGTACTGCGTTAGCTGTAATGACTCTTTACTGTCGTATAATCTAATTGCAAATATGGACCAAATTCTGCCAACGGCATGAAGCCAGAGCGCAGAACTCCAGAGCCCTAATCTCTCTAGCTTTACATCCTCCCCTCTTGCATCTACTTTTTTCATCTCCAATGAATAGAAGGCTTCATCTTTTTAAACTCCAGCAGGACAACACACATGTGGACTGACTCTACCACAAACTCCTCAGTAACACTCTCACTGTTTGGGGGAAGTAAACATGCGAATTTCAAAAGTCTTTCTGTGTGGAGAATCTGTTTGCATTTGCACAGGAAGTGGGGAGCAGGCATATAGGTAGCAATATTAATGAAGTTTTTTATAAAGACTTCATTCAAAGCTTTCAAAGAAAATATAACTCTTATGGGACCCACAGTTTATCTGCCAAGTCCAAGAATCTGGTTGGAATTTAAAGCGTACATTTAAAGGTCTCTGAGAAGCAGAAGATGAGAAGACAGAGCAGTCTGGGAAGGGCACATGGGAAATCAAAGCTGGAAGAGGAGACGGGTCCTTCGGGGGGCTGAGCTCTGCAGCAGGGTGCATCAGCCGTCGGAGTCAATCCTCCTTTTGGCTGGAGAGTAAGAGGAGTCCACTAGTACAAATCCAATCTCCGCCTGACACTTGTGCTGTGTTAAAGTGGTGAGGTACATCCAAAAGTCCTGCTTCAGTTGATGGACACGCACTTTTGCAGGACCTTGAGTTCAGACCCCTTCCTTCTTTCTCCCTTGTGGGAGATGGTTGTGTAGGCTCATTTGTTGACTTTAAAATGTTTTGGTTCATATTCTCTGTTTCCTTGAGGGTCCCGAGGTTGCTTGTTGCGGAATTGGGAGAAAAGAGCACGGCGTGCATCAGTAAGGTAAACTGGTCATAAAGAGCACGCTAAGGAAGGAAGGGATGTCCAGGAGGGAGGCAGCCAGGCGCAGCAGCTTGGCATTTGTAACAGGCCTTTTCCATCCCTAAAATCCCTGCTGTGTCTAAATCCTTATTCTGGGGGGAGGCGAATCAATCCGAGAAGTCTTTTGCTTATTATTTGGGGAAAACGGGTCCCCTGACAGGAGCACAGAGGTGTCCGATCATCCTGCCCAGGAGTTGGTGGCAAGTTTCAATGCTCTGGGAGGATCACAGCTCAACAGGGTTGGTTCCCTCCCAGCCTTGTTGGTTTTTTTGGTGGGGACAGTGATTTCTTTCCTAAGCTGCACTGGGTGGTGACCAGAGACCAAGGCCTGCTTGACTGTCCCTTGTGCTCAGCCGGAGCCGTGGTTTGCTTTGTGCAGATGCCATACAGATGTCGTGCTCACGGCTCCTTTGCAATGTGTACCTGCAAATTTCTCAGAGTTTCTCTAGAAGTCCTGTCCTGGGGTTTGTCTGTGTGTTTGCGTCATACGAAAAGCGATGTATTTGTTCACTATTTTGGGACAGATTTTGTTAGCTTGGACAAGAAGCAAACAAGAGCAGGCCTGTGAAATATAATTTTCAAACTTGGCTGTTTATAATAATAGGAATACACGTGTATTATAGCCGGACACCCAGGCAACACGTGTGAGATGTCAGATGTGCCTGTGCCAGCAGGATGGTCCCTGCCCAGAAAGCTTTAACAGATGATGTGCAAATGCAGTGTTTATGATAATTCTGCTCCTACCCAGCAATGAGCCCGTCTGTGCATTGCCCCTGCACTTTGGACTCCTCGTGCAGGCAAAGCAGCGTAGTTTCAAAGTCAATTGGCAAGAGCACAAAGCTTCGCATTGACCTTAATCTTGTTTAGAAAAATCAGCAATGCTAATTTGGAGTGAAGGCAGTCTCTGTCCCTGGGTCAAAGACCCTGAGAACGTAGGAGGACTCGTAGTGCAGATCTGTCCAGCCTCATGCTCCTGTCCCTAGCAATAGCAAGAACAGCTAGGGAAGAGGGTAACGACCAGTGTATACTGACAATTTTTTCCCTGTGTAGGTGTTTGCACTGATTTCAGTCTAGGGGTTTTCTCAGCTGGTGTTAGTCCCTTTTTTTCTTATTTATTTAACACCCATTGACAGACTTTTTCCAATTGCTTTTCGTGATGTCCTGTAACAATGGGGTTCGCAGTTTAATTACGTGCTGTGCTTCCCCCTTGGTCTGACAGCATTCATTTTGCCAGAGCTAGGCCTGATTTGCAGACCTGTATTGGTGTCATCAAGCTTGTTAGTCTGCATTCTGGATGTGAGACTTTAGGTACATCAATACCAGTTTAATGCGGCAGTAAGGATCCTGTGAACATTGGCTGCATTGAGCTCCCAGTGTTTCTTTCGTGTAGTATCTGGATTCTACCTATTCTGCCACTTCTTCACCTTTGCTGGGGCCTGGCCAGGTGTCACTGTTTCATGCAGTGCCTTTGTTGACTTGTTGCTGATAATCCTCTTTTCTTCTACCAGCCTCCCTGGTAGCAGAACAGATCTCTGTTTCCACTACAGAGGGATTTGCAGGCAAATTCTGGCTCTATTTAAGCTGATGACAAAACTCGTGGGGGTTTCAGAGTGACCTCTATGCCATAATTCCATATGATCACAAGACTCTGTTTCCATGGTGGCAGGAATAACTACCTGGAGAACAGGATCAGACTTACTCAAAGAATTTGTCAGGCTTTAAATAGTAACAACCAAATGAGGCTCCTGTCCTCCTGGGTTTGTTGAGGAGGCCTCAAACAGCACAATTTGAAGTACACTTTGAGTTCCCATCCTCTCCTGACCTTTTCGCTGAAGAGCAGCTCCTTACACTTCAGGTTAAGGCAAGACCAAATATCAGTGTTTACAGAACAAAAATAACTCAAGGATTTTTACTTCAACATCAAATGAACAGAAGGGATTTCCAAAAAATCCTAACTTGGAAATAGATAATATTAGCAAGGAGGTTGCTCTCAGGAACAAATCTACAGGGAGAAGTTAGGATTTTTTTTTTTTTTTAAAGTAAACTTTGTGAAAATGCCCACCCTGTTGAAGGTGTTTTTTTGGTGACTCCAGTGGCTGAAACACCCAAAAGAGGGTGGATATTTTGGCATGCGGGACAAACCAGAGGCTAACGGGAGCAGCAAAGTTGTGACTCCCTCCGTGTATAAACTGAAGGTGATTCATCCAGGTTTTTATTTTAATAGCAAGGCCACCAAGCCAGCTGAAATCCATCTGAGGTGAATGCCATGGAATAAAAGGATCAGCTCAGGACAGCGGAGTGGTGACCGGATGCCAACGCCCCGTGGTAGGCACCAAGACTGGAGGCTTGTCCTACCCACAGTCAGGTTGCCAGGCACAAAGGAAAGAACGGGCAACTGCTGCTGCTCTGGCAGGGAGGAAACAAAAACAGGCACTAAACACTCCGGCCCTTTGCACTTTCATCACTTTAGTGTATGTTCTGTTAAGTTTTTCCATAGGCTTAAAAACTGGAAACAACATGGGGCCCTTTTCTCCCCCGCATCCCCAAACCCAACTACTTTTATTATTTGGCTGGGGAGAAGGGAAGCTATTTCAGTAGGAAATGGTTATTTAAAGACAATCTAGAAAAGGCAATGGCTTTTAGCCAAATTAATAACATAATGCAACTGAAATGTTGCTTTTCGTGTAATGCTTCCAGTGCTAACACAACAACAAAGCACAGTGACTTTACAGAGCGTCTGGTTGTAAGTCTGGTGTAACCATACTCCCCGCTCAGCTGCTTCGCCTCCCTCCCTCTCCCGCAGCCTGGGACGTCAGCCTGGAGCAGAATTATTGTTTCTCCCCCGGCTTTAATTCTAGCCAGCAAAAAGGCAAGAGGATGCATATTTGAAGGGGTAACTTGAGGCTTTGGACCTGCTGAAAAAGAGTAGCTTTCCTCTGGAAAACTAAGCATAACTGTGACAGCCTCATGCACAGAAAATAATTTCTGATTCTTAAAAATAAAATTTAAAAAAAAAAAATCATGTTTGCTTCAGTGGGCACATCTGCGCTTCTAGCTGTAGTTAAGCAACATCCAGGATGTATGGCATACAGGAGAAGCAGGGGTATCAAGGGCTGCGTGGCTGGCATAGAGATGAGCTCTGACAGCTACGCTGATCCAAACTTCAACAAGTTTTTGAGGGATGTCTTTTTCATACTGCTCTGCGAGACAAAAGCACATAAGAAATTTGAGGTAAAATTAATATTAAAACCTAGAGATTGAACCTGGATCTGCTCAGCTGTTCTGCCTGGACACAAGCTGATTTTGCATATATCTAAACAAGATTTAAGCTCCAGTTTCCTGGCTTTTCTGTGTGCTTTTTTTTTTCTTAAATATATATAAATGAAGGTGTTTATTGCTGAAGGAAATGCAGTGGGAAGAGCACAATTTGTCTTGGCTTTCTATCTGGTCTCCACAACAGTGAGAGACTGTGAAAATACAAACAAATCTTTATTTCTGGACTAATTGCTCAAAGTCAGGAGCTTACAACAAGCTGAGAATAATTTGATGCAAAATACAGTTCTGTCACCCTGTTTTCACACTCCTCACTGCTCCATACACCTCTGGTCCCTCTTTCCTGTTAGTTCTTCCTGTAGCCCCGTCCAGGCTATTGAATCCCGTCAGCTCATCCAAAAACTACTGAAAGACACAAAGCTTTCTTTTGACTTAATGAACTTTTGGTACATAAGGCCTAAACTAACACAGTCTTGCTCCCAACCCATCTGTGGAAACAAATTCAAATGCTGGTTTGGAAGCACTTTTGACCGGTTATAGAATATTCTGAGATCCTCAGCATTTTGTTTTCATCCTGACTGCTGCAGAAAAGTCTTCAGTAATAGAGGAAGATGGTGGTTGATTTGTTTTGGGAATCTACCTTTTGCCTGGATTTTCACAGGGTGGACTTGCAGATGGTGCAGCTGATGCCCTGCTCCTGCTGCACGAGAGGCCTTGGAGTCGGCTGCCAGCCACCCCCCCCCCTCCAGAGCCCCTGCTGCTTCAGTTAACCAGTTGCATTGGGGGGAATTAAAAAAAAAAAAAAAAGTGGGTTTCCTCCCTGTCAAAACGCTGTCTGATGTGTTTGGCCACTATGTTCTGTCCTGCTCCAGTGTCAAGCCAGTCCTGCTGTCTCTCGGCAAACAGGACAGTCACAAATGCAGACTTTCTCCTTCAGCTGAGGACAGCTTTTGCAAACGCTTCCATGGCTTGACCTGTTCCATGAGAGACGGCAAATGCCCCTGCTTAACGCAGTGCAAGCAAGTGGTGTAATTTACTGATCAGTGTTCTTTTAAATGCATCTGTTACAAGCCATTGCTGTACATTAAGGATACCATCATCAGTTTAATAACAGAGGTGGGGACCCACGTATAATTTCAGCTATAGAAGGAGGGTGAGGACAGATGGGAATTTTCCAGACAGCCCTTCTAAATCTTCAGCTCAGGTTCGTTACACAGAAGTAGATCTGCAGAGGGAGGGCAGTCTGAACATGGGGTGTTATCACAGGACAGACAGAGTCACTCAGGTGCTGTAGGAGGTAACAAATCTCCTGCTGTGATTCTGTTCTTTTGCCTCTTCCTGCAGCCCCCTCCCAACCCATGTGCTAAGTTATCACCACCAAGAGCACTGGAAGCACCGAATGGGAGTCTGGGTTTGAAATCTAGATCTATTTTTTTTTTTCTCCCCTCTTCCTAAAGCCTGATCCTCCACCAAATATTATAGATCGCACTGGCTTCAGAGATTCAAGGCTGCGGATCGCTTTATGTTTTAGAATCATTTTTCTAAATGATGCTTTAGGAGACTCTTTTTGCTTCTGCTCCATTAGTTTAATGCATTAATTTGGCACAGAGGAGGTGGAGCCCATAATATCCTGTTCCTGAGGAAGGAGTGCTGGTTAACACTGTGAGCCACTGTTCCAAGCATGGGCTTATTTACTTTAATTAGAAAGTGCACTTGTTAAGTCCTCAATTAATTAGGTAGAGCAGCACCTATTGAGAGCAGATGAAAAGAGCTACTGTGTGAGAGGAAGCAGGGAGGGGGAGATGCAAAGGATGAAAAGAGGAAGATAATACCAGTGCTGGAACGTAAATGGTGTTAGAGAAGCCGGAAGGAGATCACAGGTACAGCTCTGTTGGACCCTAAATTGTAGTCGCTGTTTGTAAATTGGCTTCAGGTATGGTTGCTGCTGCAGATTTTGTGGGATTATCTGGAGTCAATCTGCAGTTTTAAAGCAGATCATTGACTAGGGCTTTGAGATGGATTTACTCTAAGGTCCTGCTCTATTGCCCTGCATAACTTACCATGTTCTAGAGGCTGTAGGTCAGTCAGGAATATCCTGACTAATCCGTAGTCTTTTGTAGGGCAAAAAACACAGCAGAAGTGCTGTAGTTTGTTTTTGAGAGGAAATAGTTCATTCTGGTTGAAAAGACATTTGAATGTCCGATGCTGTTTCATTTCCCTTTCTCTCTTTTTGCATTTTTCTTTGAATTAATATATCCAAAATTTCAAAGCAAACAAAGTCACAGTCTTGAAAGAAAATTTTCATGTTATGATTCCAGAAACACACTATTAATACCAGATGTTTGAAAAGTCATAAATACGTTTCCCAAAAATAAGGAGACTGAAATGATATGTCATGTGTAGTTGTTTCCTTCTGCCCTCTGAAGGTCTGTAGGACTCATGTCTCAGGTTTGCAGAATGCTTACATGGAGTAGAGGTTTGGGGGCTTTTAAGCAGAGGTTGAGTTTCCTGCACAAGGTTCCAAGAGCTGGGGTTTTAAGCAATATGCCAAGTATCATGAGACTTTTGATAAAATCAGGCAGGGTTGCCAATTTTAAACTTAAACCCATCTCCCATCTAGAGGTTCACTTGAACTTCAGCCCACAACCAGTGGAAGAATTTTGTGGAGCTGGGCTGAGCCTTGGGGCTGACCCTTTGCCTGGCAGCCCCATGTTTGCTACAAAGGTTTGTGGTCATTTCAAACAACGTGGCTAATCAAAAATCCTTCTAGTGGGTGGCTGCAATACTCTCCAAAAAGTTCTGTGTTGACAGATCAATACTCTGGTGCCATAGATGGATAATAGGTTTTCTGTGATCTGCTGTGCATATGAAGCTTTTTTAAACTTCTCCTGAGATGTATATGCAGGAATGTTTCAGAGGCTTCTGATGAAATTTTATGCTCTAGTGATGACTACGTAGCAATTTCCAGGGAATTGTAATAGCATAATAAGCCAGTCTTCTCAGAGGTTGAAGGAATCTTTCCTCAACATTTCTGAGGTTCGCTGTAATTCCCTGTCTTTTCCATGTAGGAGTGCAAGTGCGGTTCCACGGTGGATAAAGGCAGTGTTCGTGGTGGGCAGCAGGAACACTGTGAGCTGTTGTAAGCCTTTTCCCAAAACCCTGGAATATTCCTAACAAATAAATTTGTGTAATGGTACAGGATTAGGTAATGGCAATCTTTGGAGCCTGACTGCTTAATATTCGTTTCACTCATATTCCACTCCGCAGTGCCTCTGAAAGCAGCAGCTTGGTGCAAAGCAGAAGCTTTTGGCAACTGAGCCAGTGAAACGATTGCCATGAAAAAATGATCATTTGAGGGAGAGGAATGGGGTTGGTTTGTGTTAAGATACAAGGTTAATATGTATTTTTGGAGATGTGCTTTCTGAGTATAACAGGGACTTGCTGTGTTATTTCTGCTGCTACTCTAATTTCTTTTTTGGCTTTGCAAATGTTAAAACAAAATCTGAACACTCAGATCTGAAGAGTCCCTGCAGCATCTGTCTGCTTCCCGGCTCAGCCCAGCTGCGTTCACTCTTTTTGCTTTTTACACCCATGTGCTCTTGATGCTGCAGCCCCTGAAATACTGTGCTCCCTTTTATTGACTCTTTTCCATCAGTCTCTCCTGAAGCCTTTTCATTCTCTCTCTTACCCCCCCACCTCCAATACAGAGTTCAACCTTAAATAATAATTGTGACTTTAATAACTAAATCATGTATGGCTTCGTAAATCATCCTGGGAGGTTTTGTATGACAGAGACAACTTCTGAACCAGAACGACTGAGGTTTCTGAGGCAGCATAGGCCTTCATATACAAACCTTTCATTAATTTTAATGAGGACCAGAAATCTGTGTGTACATCTCCAAAATTGCTTCAAAATCCTCAACTGTTAATGTGTGAACACTCCTGTCTCCCCTTTCATACCACACCCTCCTGACCTGATGCTGCTTTTCTGGAGAGTAACAGCAAATGTCAAAACAAGGTTTCCTTCCTTTGTGGAAGAGGAACCTGTGATGTGGACTTTTGGAGAGGCTTTGATGCCCCCACCAAATGAGGGAGAGATGCAAACAAACACAATTTCTGGGCATTGCAGCCCAACAGCATTTCTTGGGCTTCAGGCATCAGCTTTGCCTCAGGAATTGGCTCTCAGCCGAAAAGAGAGCAACAGGGAAATGATCTTTCTGCTAATGGAGGTCTAGAGCCTTGTGTGTAAGTAGTAAATATCCCCGCCACAGACATTGCTTCCTAGCTGCAGGCCCACCTGCACTATGGAAAATAACTCTGGAGATGTGTGACTTCAGTACCGGGCAAAGAGTTCTAGATGAATAATTTATATGCTAAAAGTTGTTCGCTTTAGGTCAACCAAAGGTATTTGTGAATCTTGCCCGACTCTGCGTACTTTTCTGCTAGACAAGGAAAAGCTGAAGCAAACCCAGGAGGTTTTCTCCAGCATTTGCTCACCACACAGAGATGATATCTTTTTTCATTCCAATTTTTTTTCTGAAACAAATTCTAAAATTGATCAGAAAGTTTTGGGGGCTTGATGGGACCCAGAGTACTGTCTGTTCTCAGCACCAGCATTGGCTACAAGAACAGCCTGGCTGTGCTGTAGACCTGGTGCAAACCGCTGGAAATATTTTCTATTGGCATCTCCACATTTCTGAAGGGGAAGCAGTTTTTCAGCTTTACGTTAATTTGATGTGACTAAGACAGTTTTACTTGAACAAATGGTTATGGAAAGCAGACATCCTATACGATGGCAGAACTGACTGGTATGGTCTTGAAACTAGTTTCCCAAAACTTCTCATTGCACCTTTGGCGCCAAAGCAATGAAGCCTGGCAAGGTTCTAAAACCATGTGCACACGCGATAGCTTTGGCAATGAGAGGCAGAGACCTAACTGCATTTCAAACTCTGCATTCAATAGAGCTAATCTTTGTAAGTTACTCTTAAAGCAACTCTAACTTTTCCAGCAATGACTTAAAGGAAGCCTGTTTGGTTTATACCGAATGAATTATACAAGCAATCTAAAATTCCCTGACAGTGTTTCTCTGATTTGTCTGTGCCAAGGGATTCAAATAGCAGGGGAATATTTGGGGGATTTTAGAGTGGCTTTATATTTCTGGTGCCACCATGGAAAGAGTTGCCTTCACTGAAGTACCAAAGCTAGACCACTAGACTCGTGTAATTGGTCACAGCTGAATTCAGCTTGGACTTCAAATCTCCAATGCTGAGTTTGCACGCTGTGCAGGGTTTTCAGAGACAAAATATCCATTCATATTTTCTAAGATGAAGGAACTGCCATGTCTTCCCAAAATGATAATAAGCAGATTGAGAGGCTTTGCTCAGCTTTCATATACCAGGCTGGGTTAAGGAGATGGTAAAATGAGCCTGTGTAGATTGGGCTATAGATTGTAGGGAGTGAAGCCTCACAAAGGTTATCTTGTTCTTTCTGCTTATTTTCAAAGGCCAGAGGCAATATCTGAAGATGTACTGCTCTAAAGACATTTTCATCTAAAGCTAGAAAATTAGACCCATTGAGGTATTGATTGAGGCTCAGTACTGAAGTGCCTGTTGTTGGATTTAGAGGCACAGTGTGACTCTGCCCCTTTCTGTCGTGATACTCAAAGAAGAGCAAATGAGGAGTGCTAGTACTGGCCCATCTGTAGCAGAAATATCAGAATAGAGACAAATAGCCCCAGGCAATGAGCTGCCAAGTAGTGGAAACAGAAAAATTCATCTTTAGTTGTTCCAAAATGCTGGAGACCTTGAGCGATGCTGCTGGGAGGAAGGCAGGCATTCGGCTCAGCCTTCGTGCAGCCCGGCGACAGGCTGAGCGGCCCATCAATCGTGTTACAGCTGGGTGCTCGGCTTTCCTTCTAAGAGAGAGACGATAGGTGAAAACCAAGCACACGGATGAGTTTAGGAAGGGAAGGTGAAATTTGGGAAATACACGCAAGCAGGGGCATTTGGCAGGCTGTCGTCTTGGTGCGAGAGCTGCCTCATGGTGTCACTTCCCTTCTGCGCTACCTCAGGAGCAGTGGTTTGTGCCTGGAAACACGTGGGTTGCTTCTCGTGGGTGCGATTGTCGGTGGGGGCATTAAGCGGGAGGAATTAGCTAACCCACTGGCAGGTGTGGCTATGGCCATGGCCTTGGGCAGAGCGGACGGCAGGGGAACGTGGTGGTGGCGCTGGGGGAGCTGAGGTGCTCTGCAGTGGGAGGCTGCCTGCAGGTGCCACTTCCACCGGCAGCTCCCACCGCACTCATCCCACGAGGCGAGACCTCAGCCCAGTGCCTGCTAGCACCGCTTCCAACATGACTGATCTTCAGAAAAACAAGGTCCCGTGCTGGCTGTGAATGCTGTTGGGCCTCGCTGGAGTAGCTGGGCATTGTGCTGGGCTGGGTGCGTGCGGTGAAGCCTGGTTTGGAGACCTGTGCCACCACCACCAACGGGACCAGCCCGGGGAAGCTCTGAGCACTGAGGTGCGGGGCTGGGGAGCTGCCGCTTGTACTCCGGCCCTCGGGCTGCCTGGGGACACTCTGCCAAAACCAACATCTGAGGATATTCAAATTCTCATTTCACAGACTGTGTGAAGGGGAAGGTTTTGGTCTGTCTAATGGCAGAGCTTGGCTGAGGTGCTCGGTCAAGGCAGGCCTGGTGGCTCTCCACTTGCCAGGACCGTGGCAGAGGCTGGTGGCCAGGTGAGGTGGGCATCTGCTTGTCCAGGTGGGTTCCGTGGCAGCTGAGATGGCCAGCGTTACCCCACAGGGCTGGGGAGCGGACCGTGGGCTGTCCCCCCACTCCCCTTCCTGCAGTCCCCAGCCCAAGGGCAGTGGCGTTGAGGTGGGTGTGGAAAGCAGAAGAAGACGAGGAGGACATGTCTGTGGATGGGAACACGCAGGGCTGCGTGAACAGGGCAGCGCCGGCACCAGCAGCCTGGCGCCTTGCCCCGATCCAGCGGTGAGCAGGCGAGGGGAGCGCAGGGACTCCCGTGAGGTCTCGGGAGGTGCCCACCTCCCCCTGAACTCATGGCGAGCTGAGCACAGGAGCGCTCTCCAAAACCTCTTTTGCTTCAGCTTGAGAATGGGAGCACCATGCTTTGAGGGGAAAAACTTCTTTAAAAAAAAAAAAAAAAATACGTGATGTTGTGGGCCAGTGGGATTTGCACCGTGCTGTGATCCATCGCGCAGCCTGGCAGGGTCTTTCCTGCGTGCAGCAGCCTCCCTGGCCCCGACACGTGCCGAGGGAAGTCCATGGCAGCTGCTCTGCCGCATCTGGCAGCAGGGCAAAAGGCCTCGGGTTTTGCTCTCCGGGAAGCACTGGTGGGTTAGCTGGGGGTCTCAAAGAAGCACCCATTGGTTTGTGTTGGGCCATGTTGGTCTCCATCGGTTGTGCTTAATTACTCAGCAAGTCACAAGGGGGCACCCATGGCTAAAGCTCTAATTATTATTTAAGGGCTGAGAGCCTTTCTGTCCCGCAGGGTTTCCTCTCGCCCCCCACAAGGCTGGGTCTGCCGCTTTCTTGGGGGTGGCTGCAGTTGGGAGGAAAAGCAGAGGGCTTGGAAATTGCGTCTTGGCAAGGGGAGAAAATTTCCAGTTCCTTTTTGTACAGAACAGAGGAGGAATCCTAAGACAATTCGCTATTTCTGGGGGCTTAAATAAAGTCTGCTAAAGTCATGAAATACAAAGGTAGGAGCATTAAAACAATTCTTTTAGGCATTTTTCATTTATTTCTTTCCTTTTGCCAGACAATGTCTGAATCCTTTTTAGTTCATGACAAGTTCAGCACCAACTGCTACACTAACAAGAGACAGTCCTTCATAAACAGAGACAGGTTCATATTTTTGCAATTTAAGGATGGAATTAGATTTCTGGGATAAGAAGGAAGCTTTGTAGTGATTTTTTTCTTCTTGTGATGTTTATGTAGCAACCTGGAATTTTATAGAGTTTTCACAGTTGCATAAGGACTTCAAAATACCCAGAAGTAAGCAGGTACTTCACTGTGAATTGAGTTACTATCTTAACTTCTATTTTTATTTTCAAAATTGGTAATTAGCTATCAAAATTGCCAAAAATCTTTATTCCCTTGTGTCCTTCAATAAGAAATATGGTGTTCTGTATTTCTAAAATGGAAAGTTGCGTAGAGATCCTGGTTGTCTTTCCCCACCTTCTCCCCTTTCTTCTCTCTGGATGGTGCTGCTTCCACCCCTGCATTAGTGTGTCTTTCCAGCAATGTTACACACACCTACGTGTCGTTACAACGGCAGCTTTAGAAACTCCATATACAAAAGATGAATTGCATTGGCGAGCAATGCTGACAGCACTAGTAGTTCTTTCCTCCTCTGCTCCAAGAATGGAAAGAGATTTTTCCGCTTGGATCAGGAAAAGCCTGACCAAGCAGATAGGCTCTGCAGCGTACCCCAGGGTCACGGAGCAGAAGGCAGCGACAGGAGCCTTGCAGTGGGGGTTTCCATGCAGGGAGTCTCCCCCCTCCTCTTCCTCCCAGGCACAGACAGCTACAGACTGCTGCTCTCGCACTGCTGCTGACGGGCGTCTGCACAGCAAGGTAAAGGAGCCTGGAGAAAGTATTACGGGGGGAAGAAATTCTGGTACTTGCCAGCGAGAACTTTGCTAGTTGTAGAGGTTGGGTGCCTGGAGACTCCTGTAACCCCACAACCCCACCTCTCTGCTTTCTCATGATTGTTCTCACCTGGCATACAAGAAGCCCAGCAAAAGCAGAGGTTCCTAATTGCCCTTTTTTTAAAGCAGAGCAGTCTAATTCCTGCTGAGTGAGCAGAAACTCTCATTAATTTGGAACAGGGAGGGAGGAATGTGTAATGGGCAAGGAAGCATGGATGAACTCCACGCTTGTCTCTACAGTAAATGAACCTGCGGTGAAGCCAAAAGCCCTGTCACAAGCTCTGGAGGAAGGTGCATTTAGTATCTGTAGCTTTATGGCATGCTTGCTGTCCACAGCACCAGAGCTTCTCCCTCTCATGTCCACAACAGCTTTGATTTTTGTGGTGGTGGAATGATTCTAGCTTTACACTTTAGTGCCTTTTTTTGTTGTTGGTGGTGGTGTTCTTTAAATATTTTGGCTACTGTGAATAAGGTTTTCTCTGGGAGAGTGGGTCAAAGCTAGAACTATCAGCTTCTATCAGACACTTTCCAAAAATAAATTGGCAAATTCGTGGTAACTCATTATCTTCGGCACATGACTGATGTATCTAAAGCCCGCTGGACTTGCATGCATACAGCCTAATGATGTTAAAACAGGGAATAGTCACTGTGATATGATACTCGAGTGGCCTGAGAAAGTTGTAATGTGTGTTTCTTTCAGCTCAGTGCACTAAAAAGAAAATGTGCTGGTCAGGGCTTGCTCAGCTTGTCCATGTCTTAGGTTGTTTCTAAGTTTGCTTTGTCAATAAGTAAAGGAAGTGAGGTAGGATATTATATTTGTGGCTTATGTGATCTGGGGTTATTGTCCCCTCGGGGCTCTCTTTCCACCTTTTCTTAAAAATTTCAGCTGTGGAGTCTTCAGTGCTGGGAATGTTTCTTTGCACTTGTCCAGCCCAAGCACAAAGAGGGCCCCAGCTGGGCTCCTGGAGTTTCTATAACTTGTCAAATAATAGGAGGAGGTTGGACATGACCAGGCTTCTTTTGGTACAATATAGTGGGGATACGCTTTGCAGTATGCACACCCAAATCCTAAGGAAACTAATAACTTCTCCTGATGTGTATGGTATAAGAGGATGTTAAAATATGTGTATGCCTATTGCAGTTCAAAGGATGTGAGGAAAAGGGGTGTATAATAGAAAAAGAGTTAACACAAGGGTGCAGAAGAGAGGATGAGGCATGTGTTAAAGCAACCATGCAAGTCCTGCAAGAAGGTGTAAGTTCTATTTTGAGCCTCCCAAATCCATTGTGAATGTCTCTTGACATCTGGTGTGATCTCTGAACTCCAGTAAATCCTCGTCAGTGCTTGTTCTGGGATGCTCTAATGGGGAAGAAACTTGCAGATCCTGCAACTGCCAAGGCCTTGTACTGAGGAAACACCTGGGTTGCATCAGGCTGAAATGCAGAAAGTGAGACCAGCTGATATTCTGAGGTGAAGCCCTGGATCTGGCTAGAGCTGACAGATAGCTTCTTCAGAGCATGCTCTGATGTCCCAGTACCGAAGAGTGTGTAATGCAGTTAGTTTTACCTTCACGCTGTGTTTGGCGAGGAGCAGGCAGCCCGGGAGGAGCAGCGCATCCAGCATGTGAGGTCCTGTGGCAGCACCACGGGCTGGCAGTCGAAAGTACAGAATGTGGAAAATTGAGCTGGATTTGCTGCTGGATTTGTGTGAAAGTCTCTTTCGTTCCAGAGCCTGTGTTTGTCTGGTGGCTAAAGAGAGGGCAGAAAGCCAGGAGGGAGCAGGGACCTCCCAAACCCAGCCAAGGCATTTCTCAGAGCAGCTGTCATCTTCACACCATCCCAGTTAAAACAGGGGGAGCATCCAGTTGTTTGCGGGGTAACTTGTAATGAGGGGAGAGAGCCGCACCTTGGCAATAATCTCGATAATGACAGTCATCTTAGCATGTTGCTTCTTTTTTTCCTTTTGGAAAACCACAAGAATTAGTCAGATTAGATTATGTTGTTAGGACACCAAGCTTCTGTGCCGATTGCATGTAAGAGAAAAACAAGGACTCTCAAATCATAACTATTAAAATGTTGCTCGGTGTTACAAACAGAAGAAAAAAATACGTAATGAATAGGAAAAGATGAGGGAAGTGTTCGGATATCAAACATATTTTGGGGTGTAGGAAATCCTTATGTATGTGTAGAACAGTTTCTGGTTGGTGCTGGGTGCAGATGTGGAGTGCTTCTGGAAAATGAAGCTATCGAACCAATGGGGTTTGTTCTGGGATCACAAGTGGGTTACAAAAGTGGAAGCACCTTG
>Ga0181612_110309_pt1 | contig 30961 bp, 21 predicted proteins | sample HoacroProtozoa21_FD_119630 | JGI IMG/M metagenome (GOLD analysis project Ga0181612, IMG submission 119630) | Hoatzin crop microbial communities from Cojedes, Venezuel. Combined Assembly of Gp0051906, Gp0051904, Gp0051908 | reverse complement strand
TCCAGTAATGCAAACCACCATATGTGCTATCTTTAAATTCAAGACAGCAGAAAATTTTGATTAATAGAATAATGTTAATTACATTGTAGGGGCAGTATAAAAACCTATGAGTTTGAAAGTACTAATTATAGGTTTGTGTGTGTGTATATACATATATGTGCACATATATATTTATACACACAGACACGTAATATGTATGCGTAAAATTTTATAGCTACAAGAATCTCCTGCTCCCTTTAAACCATTGGCAATACAGCTCCCAAACAGCCATCCATATCTTTTTGGTGAGAACACCATCATCCATTACTGGTGAATCCCTGGATATTAACACAGGTTATGGTCCTTATTCATCTGTCTGAATTGGTTTTGTGACCCAGTGGAAGATTTATGTAGAGTCAGAGTGATGGGGAACATGCAGTGGAGCTGGCACGCTCTCAGTTAATACCTCCTAGACTTTTCCTGGCATTGTGCACAAGGAGTATTTTGCTGGGGAATGGTAATAATGAGAAAAGTAGTGGTGGTCCAGACTTGCAGGCATGGTTAGCTCTTCCGTATGTTCCTTCTGCTGAGGGGCTGTGGACATACTCTCTCTTCCTGCTCTGTTTTGTGGACCTGAATATGTTCTGCATCCTAGAGCCACCAACAGCCACATACCATGAAGAGGCTGGAGCACTTCAGTAGCTCTGTGTCCCACCACGCACACATACATTCCCTCTCAGTTTTCAGGGTTGCAGAGTGTCATTTCATCTAATAGGTTTTGTTTATGCTTTTGTCTGGCCAGGTGCACTAAATGTGCATCCCTGGGAGCCAAGTCAAGCTCTGGATTAGTTGTGGAGACATGGTTCAGAGGAACGGTCTTAACAGCAGTGATTACTCCACAGCACTTTGTTGCGAAGCCCTATCATAGCTCTTCTGTCACCCCACATCAGAAAACCTTTTTTTCAAAGAAGGTATGCATAGCCCATGAATAGACTGTAAAATGTCTATCTGAGGAAATTACGTGGGGAAAAAGTAAGCGTATTTAAGTTGAGCAGTTTTGCCTGCTAGCCAGGCACGTCGCCTCTTTTTTTCATCTTTTAATCTGGTCTGTCTGCAGTACCATCTCTATAGCACCTCCCTGGTTTCTTATTTTCCTGTCAGTCTCTGCCCTACTCCTTGCCCCACTGCCTTTCTGAATTTCTTTGATATTCAGATTGACTCAAATATGCTCTCAGATCAAGCAGTGGAAAAAGCATTAATTTAAGTCACAAAGGCCCATGCACATTATAAATCCCAGATAGGCGCTGGAGGTTTCTCTTCGTATCTGCCTGCCTCCCCTCCAAACATCACCAGAATGTTTTCAGGGTCTGATACCACCTGCCTTCTCTATTTTTCCTGAATGAGGGAGAAAAATCCCCTGTGGGGAGCACAGAGACCCCGAAGCCTCTTGTCTCCTCTGATGTGCAGCATGAGCTGATGACACGGGAGGGAGGGGAGAAACGTTGCCTGGAGGGGGCGGAAATGTGCGCTTTGCTCCTTGGGTGTAGGCAGCAAGCCTGTAGCTTAATGAATTGGTGGCTTTCATCTGAAGGGGGGCTCGTACAACGTCGTTAATTGGATTTCTCTGAGAACTGTAGGGCCTAGATCATCACCTGGAAGGGGAAGGTGGTAACAAATGTGGGCGTGCAATATACGGCATTGCTTAAAGGGAAGGCAAGGCGCTGGGTTTGTGGGAGTGCTCCAGCCTGTCAGCGCCAGCGTTGTGTGACAGCTGCGACGCGATGGTGGGCGCATCGCCTGGGGTCCCGCCTCAGTGACGGCATCTCGGGCACAGCAGGAGACCTTATCAAAAATATGAGAAAACTGCCAGCCTCCCTGCAAAAACACAGCCTCCTGTGCAACAATTTGTCCAACCCCAAAGGGATGGCAGCATCACTGGGGGAAATTTGTATTCCCACCTCACTCCCCCACCTCTTGACCTTGCTGAAGTCATGCCGTCCATCTTTGGGCCATGCAGAGCTCGCCCCACTGACCCCACTGTCTCCACGGGGCACGCGATGCAGGTGCGGGGGGCACTGGCACCCAGTCCTCCGGGAGCAGCTGGTCATGGGGTCGGAGCCTGGTTTAGGGCTACCCCCGGGGAGCAAACAACTGATTGCTAATTAAACATGGTGCTACGCTGCAGTCACTACACCTTTGAGAAGGTCGTTAAAGGAAAAATGCATTGTTGTATTCTCTGTTTAGAAAAAAATATTTAAAATCTCCATGTCGCACCATCTGTGGAAGTGGCGATGTTCTTTCACTAGAGGCTTGTGACAACATGCAGTGGGCTCTCACTAAGCAAGAAGAGGCAGATACCAAGAATTTTTCCTGATGGCTGGGGATTCCCCTGCAATGCCTGGGATGACCATATTTTACTCCCACTGGAGTTGCTGTTAACTTCAAAGGAGGCAAAGAGACAGACTGGGGTTCTGTGTGTAACACGGGGTGGTTTTGCCAGCACCAGCTTTATCAGAAACCCAAAGGAGTCTTCACACCAGGAGCAGATTATCTGTCCTGCCTTTTTTGTTGTTGTTATTCCCTCTGCTATGACTGTTAATTTTTTTAAGTAATTTTGTTCTTTCCTTTTCCCAGTTCTACTTCAGATGCTTGATCCTGCCTAATACTTTCTCTTTGACCTCACAGTCTGTTGCCATGGAAATTCAGCTTTGTAACTTCACTGATGGATTAGGGAGAAGACAAAAGATAGGCTGGGTAGGAAATGAACCTTCATTTGCTAAAAGGGCAAGCCTGTGGTCGTGGCTGTGTTGCTATCAAGCCTGAGGTAGCCACTGAAAGCAAAGTCATGACTTTGGATTTGCCGCGCCATACCTGGGTTGGGGCTCTGGCCTGGTTCATGTGTGACAGCACCAGGAAAGGGATGTAACTGGGAGCCCAGTGCTGGAAGTGGATTCCAGTGGATTGCAGACTGGTACCAGAACTTCATCAGCGTATGGGCCCCTGCTGAGAGCCAGAGCTGCTTGGGCTCCAGGGGTCTATACAGCTGCAAATTCAATCCTTGATTTACCCAGGATAAGGCACACAAGGCTCCCTGAAATACTTGCATTTCAGTAGAAGGTCTTAAAGAAACCCCAAAAGAAAAGGCTTTCTATTAACAGGGCGAGGCGAGATGTCCATTTAATATTTTGGCTTATTGCACCTAATGTTTACTTTAGAAAATTGTGAAGGGTATCCCCCAAAGGACTGCACAATGATTTTGGAGGCTTTCCGAAGGGTGAGTAGTGCTGCTGCCCTGCACAGTGTGGTGGACATGTTGCTGAAGGAGCATGGATCCGGCCGGGCACAGAGCAGGGCAGCACTTTGCTGATCAGCCCCTGAGATCCCTACAGCATCCAGGACGCTGTTTGACATTTTGGTAGAATCTCATGACTTGCAGCATGTGCCCAGAGCGCCGTATTGATGTCATTTCACTGGATGTGGGCCAAGCATCCAAAGGGCAGCAAGTTGGTTAACATGATAATCACGTTGCATCCTAGTCTTCCCAGATGACAGAGCTTTCCATTCCTGTTCATGATGCTGCCACATTTTTCTCTGAGGGTGAATGTAATTTAAGCAAAGTGGAAGAAGGGAGACTAGTCAGCATTCATCGGGGGGGGGGGGGGGAAGGAATTTGTGGTGAAAAACAGTAAATGCTACTGATGATAAATATCACGAGTGATTACCTCCACTGCAGGATCTAGTCTGTTGGGTCTGATAAAACTTTGAGGACTGAGAACCCCAATAAGCAATGGGAGTACTGGAAATTTAATAACCCGATGAGGATCAAGAAGCCTTGGTGTGGCAGGGACTTCCATTTCCAAGCCAGCAAAAAGAAGGGCGAACTGCCATATCACCAAGAGGCGGTGCCTCTGCTCACAGGGAAGATGCGAGCCGCAGCAGCTGGAGAAAGCGCAGCTGGCTGCAGGCAGCAGTTAACAGCTGGCTTAGCATCCAGCCCTACTGAAGGGCAGAGCGGTCCTAATGCCACGGTAGTTATTCAAGTTCCCAGCACAGTTTCATCCTCTTGCCAAGGATTATAGCAGTGTGGGGCCACTGCTATTCTACAAGGACGGAGTAGGGCCCAGGTGCTTGTACAATATGAGAGCCAAACCAAGGGCTTTATCTAAAGCCACTTTAGATTGGTGGAAATCCTTCCACTGATGGTGATAGCGTGAGATCAGACCCTGAATCTCTTCAGCTTGCCTTGAACAAACATGAATCTTTTTGAACACTGGGGTGTCTGTGTCATCGTAAGAATTTGCCAGTATTCCCAGCCCTGAAGTGACCTCTGCTTTCCTCCTGCCTGGCTGTTTCCTTCCCCGAGATAACCTTACCATGGAGGTGTTACCAAGGTCCATTCCCTCTGTGTTTCCTGCTGGCATGGAGGGACCGCTCTGCAGGAGTCTCCAGCCACACCGGCTTCTCCTGGGTCTGGGCAGGCTGAATTCCAGCGTGTTGCTCTGAGCTCACTAGGGCAATGGCTCTTGGTTGCTACATACCCATACTGGATTTAGGCTCATGGAAACTTGCTCCTGGCTGCGTTTTCCGATTTCTTGGTTACAGCTTGGCCTCATGAACAAGGCAAGCAGAGGACAGGGAAGGAAGAGGGCCACGATGCGCTCACCCTATCTAATTTCTGCTTCATCGAATGGGCGACGTTAACCAGCAATTCTTTGCTATTGAATTGGATGTTGTATTTTAATGGAAAATATAGTAACACTGGTCATGCAATACATTGCTCGTGCCATACATTTCCCATCATCAGTCTGAGATAGAAAACTGATTGATGTGATCAGTATTTGACTGGCAAAGTTGTAATATCACCAGCTGAACCAGAAGCACTTTCAGCTCAGTGGCAGAGTGCTTTCTTAATGTAGCTATACAATACTTTAAAAATATTTGTGATGGATTTATTTCCAGTTGGATCTAAATCCTCCAGCAAACTCTAGATTTATTACTTCTATCGTGTGTAAAATACCTTCTTTATACTTCACATCAGCTTCCTTTCAAACCAGACAGTACTTACAGTTTATGACATACTACATTATAGTAATTTACCATCATACATACTGTGTTCTTGCATGGCTTTAAATGTTAAAGGACACCTTTCTGCCCTATTTGAAAGGAAGGGGAGAGCAGAAAACGCATGTATTAGCAAAATTGCTGTCATTTATTTCATCACATCAAGGCAAGTATGGTTGAAATAACCAATCCATTGTGAGAAAGGCAATACATCATTCACTATTTGCTGCTTGCTATGGCAAGCCACTGGGTCAGCACATATAGACTTAGGGATTTGGTACATGGAAAGCTATAATGAACGTGCAGTTGTGATGAGCAAAATTAATGCTAATATTTATGGCTCTACAGTGACTGCTATGTATCAGCTGTTTCCCCCTCCCTTCTTATTTGCCCCCCTCTGTACATGCAGGCAAATGCTCCATCTATTTAATTTCCATCCCAGCTATCACTGAGTAGCAAGCTAGTCAGCTGGAGCTCCTACCCTTTAGCACAACACAAATAGAACAGAAACCCAAGGGAGGTTGGTTTTCCATGCTGCTGTGCCCTCATGTTGTTGGCTGCTGTCGTGCCTGTGTGTGAGGGCAGCTGCAGAAAGATGCTGGCTGTGTACTTCTCCACCAAATATTTTAATCAAAATATATTGAATCAACTGGAGGATATCTGGCTGTGCAAAGCAACAGTGAAATTTGGCAGCAAATTTTTGGAACTATTGTAACAACATAGTAACTTATACTGGTATATATATATTATACTGGTTATGTTCATTTCTGTATCTAGATAGATAGATGTAAAACAGTATACCTAGTAGGTAGGTGGGTAGGTAAATAGACAGACAGACAGATATGTTACTTTATCCTTAAAAAGCCAGATGGTTGCAGCATCCCGTAATATGTGCCTTTATTTAAGCCCCTGACCCATTCGTTGCAGGGTCAGAATGGGGCATAAGCTGGCTGGATCAGCTGTGTCCTACCCCGCTTTGGGCAGGAGGAGGCCAGAAAACCGTGGGGACACAACAGACCCTGTATGTCCCCTCCCAGGAGTTGCAGACAGCACTTCTGCAGCTTCACAGGAAAGGTCCTTTGGCAACTCATGGAACGGCAGGGGCAGGCTGGGCAGCATGTCTGCTGTCAAGGACTGGGTGGCTTTCTTAGTGTGTCCTGATATTCCTTTGCAGGCATCCTCTGAGGTTCCTTTTAAGAAAAACAGAAACGTCCATCAGATGTCCAAGCCTAGCTCTTCACAGCCGCTTATCAATGGAACAGGGCATGCTTGAGGTTTGGTGTTTAGGCTCATGAGCTACCTGTTCAGCAAGTGAATCCATAAAACAAATTAACCCCGAGCAATGCATCAGTACTCCTTACACTGCAGACATCATTCCTGTGTTCTTATTTTTGCTCTATAGACAGCAAAAGCACATTCCAGAACTGCTGAGTCCAGGCCAGGACATACTACTCCATATGCAGATTCCAGGGAGTTTAGCCTACACTAAAACACCTGCGCATTGGAAAGGGTCACCTGCCCGCTAAATGCAACTCATTTCATATGAAGTACAACTAAATCCTGCTGTTCTCTATTGGGATATATCACACAGCCCTGATGACTGCCTGTCTCTTCTGCTCCTCCCTGAAATCTATCTGATCTTCTTTCCTACCTTAAAACCTCTTCTTTTATTTTTCATTTAAAAAAAAAAGAAAAGATCTTCCTCGTCCCCTGTCCTCTAAGTCACTGGGCAACATCGTTTATTTTCAGGATTTGTAATGTTTTTCTAATCAAATTACCCTGTGTTTCTGAATGCTGAGTTGAAGATGCTTTAGAAATACCATTATTCTGTTATTTTTAAATAAGAATGCTGTATGTTCACTGAAAGTCCGAGTGGTAAACATCCTCTTAATTTGTCTCTCCACCTCTCAACGTTCCCATGTCAGCCACAGTAGCTAAATGTGAGTTGCATGCATGCACCTTGGGGAGCAAAGCCCCTAAATATGCATACCCTGTAACCCGTTTGTAAAGGGGAACAGCTTCACTATTACAGTTAATTTCTCAAAACAGCCAAAAGATAATGGCTCTGAATCTGCTCTTGGCTCTGCTTCTGTAACCCCTGTGACTTCAGTGCATCGCCGGTGCCTCGTGGAAAGGCAGATCCCACTCCCCCTTGCGTCTTGTTATGTCCTGATCATCATCAGAGCATCAGGGCGAGACTGAACCTGATGGGGAATCCTTATGGCACAGGAGGACTATGCAAGCTTTTTATCTTAGAAGCACGAAGCAAAAATGACAGAGCAGACAGCTGGGTCCTTGAGAAGCTGCTGTCTTCTGCCCACATTGCTTGCCCTTGATCACCAAAAAAACCCCTGTGTTTCAGCATCTCGGCATCCCCTCTTTCTGGTGATCTAGGTACGGGCATTTCTGTCTCCGTATTTCTATATTTGCCAGAAGAGCTTGATCAGGAGCAAAACAAGTCATTCATGGCTCACTAGAGCACTGAGTAGTTGCAGCTTTTGACAACATGACAACTGAGTAATAACCTGTTTGCTCATGGTGGTCCCACGTGATGTCCTGGTGGCGGCATGCTGCACTAGAGATTCCCTGTCCCAGGGAATGGCACGTGAAACAGGGTAGTTACGTTGTGTTTCATAACCACTGCCTTTGGCTAAGGATGTGCATACAGCTAGGCTAGTCAGAAGGTTTTCAAGTGCAAATAATTTTTAGCAAAAAAGGGACAACTGGAACTAAACCAGCTTCTCTTGTCAGTCTGTGTATTATATGCAACAAAGCAAGTTGGTTTTTAATTTGACCAAAGTCAAATTCCTCCTTGAGCCCTCCATTATGAGCATTTGGAGTTGGGGCTTTTGCTTCCAGTGGCTCAGACTTTTAAAAATCTACTTTGCTCTTACCAAAGGTGCAGAAGACAAGCATGGGTGCAAGTGTTCGTTGGAGAATGGATGGAAGACTGCAATATCCCTGCAATGCCCAGTGCAGTGAGGGCCCCTCATGCAATCAACAGGTCTCCATGTGAAAGCTGTAAATATATCGGATGATGACTGATATAACCCCGGAGCAGGCTTTGCGAGCAGCAGCATGGAGTCCTGCTTGTGTGGTTCTGGCTGCGGTCTGGGCTGCAAGGCTGAACTGGAAAGATGGGGATGCCAAAGCAGGCGGTGAGCAAGGGTGAAGTCTTGCAGACGTTCCCCATAGTCATCGTGGCAGGGTTCCTGCCTGCCAGACATAAGAAATAGATTAAAATTACCCTAAACAGCCTATGATTATCTGATGCTAAGAGCAAAAATGTCTCTTCTAGGAAAGAAGAAAGCCACAGTCCCACTCAGGAACATGTGGGCTCTTATAAAGCTAATTTATGATGGAGGTGTGTGGGAACTGCTAATTACCGCTGTGGAAACAAACCACTGTTACGGCTTCAGATCAGTTTCTGTTTCCAGGCTTACTCTCATTTTCCACTTGTTCCTAATTTTCTTAAGAATGTTCCTCAGGAGGTGGCAGTGTACTTTTCAGGCTTGGCCTCAGCCAAAAGGTGAATATTTCGAGAACTCCTAGCAAAATCAGCCTGGCTGTTTTTATGATACGTGGGCGTGAAGAGAAACCAGCTACTCCTATTTGTTCCGGTTGCAGCTTCTCTGCCCTCATAACTCAAGAACAGCTGACGCTAGGAAATTTGAACTCAGCTTGTTTTATAGGCCTTGGTGATGAAGGAGAAAACAGTTCGTGTCTGAAGAAAATCAATTCAATATTTCTAGAGTTGGGAGCAATTAGAGTCGAAGGCCAAATTGTGCTTTGAAATACAGCAGCGCAGCCCCACTGAAATGCCACTCCGAGGGCAGAACTCATCTTGGCACATTTTGTACATATTTATGAAGAAATTTGTTTTTCCTAGAATGTTAAACAGAGGTCAGAAGGAGGAATGTCAGATTTATTCTGCACAAAAGACCCAGTTCCAGCTCTGATGCCAGTCCATGGGCTGAAGTGTAAATAATGTGCATTCAACATGGAGTAAATATCTCAGCCATGTCAATGGGAGGTTTCTGCAATGATCAGAAATAGCATTTGGCCGTGTATGGCAATTAACCTTTGCAGATAACATTATTTATTCGGGACATATTTCTTGTATCCAGTATCGCTCAGTGAGAAAATATGCATACTATGCCATTTTCCATTCCTATTATTCTCTGTTCCCCTTTTCCTTCTTCTATTTTTCTCCCTGTCTTAGGGCATCTCGTTTGTCCTTCCTTCTTCCTTTCCTTCCTTACAATAATGCTTTAAGCGTGCTATCCGCAGGGTTCTCTCTAGTATCTTCCCCATTCCAGGGAGAGGTAGTTAAAGAGTTAATGCTGCCATTTAAGTGTCGGTTTTGGGTTTTGACTTGACATGCTGTTGACAGTAGAGAGAGACAAACTTTCATTTTTCAGAAACCCAGAACGCACGTATAGATTACATCTCATCCAAGTGTTGTGGGATCCGTTACATAAATCCATTGAGTGGGTTTGAACCAGCCTTTGACTTGGGTTTTCTGTTGGGTGAATTTTGTTGTTTCTGCCAAGCTGAGCCCTTGCTTGAAATTCTACATAAATTCCACCAAAGCTGCCCCTTCATCTTCAAATAAGATGCTTGACCGACGAAAAATCGCTGTAAGCTGTAAATGGTTAAAGGGAACAGACATGTTAAAACCCCTTAAACCCATAGCATTTTTACAGAAAGTGTATTTTTCCAGCCCCTGCCCATTGTCAGATTGTTATGTCCTGAGGCAACCTGCAGATGAACAGCGGTTATGAAATCCAGTCTTCCTACTCCTAAACCACCACAAGAAGCCTCCCCAAATGGCCCAGCCATCCCCTGACATCTCTCAGTCCAATTCTCTGCTTGGTCCAACAGCCATGTGCCTCAGTAAGGCCCTCCAGGTCTAGCTGAGGTCAATGTGTCGACCAGGGCTCTCGTCCATGCAGTTCAAGATGATTTTACCTCTTGTGAATTAGAGTCAGAGCACTCAGTCCTTATGCCTGAGCTGAGCTTCAGTCATCGTGACAGACAGAGTTAAGCAAATGCGATTGTCTCTTCACTTTGCATGAGCAGGCATCCTTTTAAATGGATTTTATCTTCATAAGCTGTATGCCGTGCATACATGGTAGGCCATTTTGTCGTGTGTCGAGATGATGCCTCCACATGAGACGATTATGCCCAGGGTCTGTACCAGAGACTAACAAGGACCCTCACGAGTCTGGATTTATATCCCCTGTCTCAACGGAGACCATGCTGTGTGGATGTATCAGACCACCTCAGCATGCTCTATCTGATCCAATCCATGGGACTGTCTAACTTGGGCAGCGTGTGTCAGCAGATTTTTCCAACTTCCCACAAATGAAAGACCTTGATGTGTTTACTGGAAGAGGAGCCTAGACCTAAACTATAAAGGATTACATTTTTTAAAAATCTGTTTATTGATAAAAAGATGAACAAAAACCAATCGTGAAATATATATGTATATGTTAATTAGAAATAGCACTGATATGCCCAGCCTTTTTCCCCCACAACTGCTGCTGTAGCATGCCTGTGCCCGTGGGTACACAGAAGGGACAGCTTGTCAGTCCAGAGATTTCATCTTTGGACAAGACTCTTCAGCATAATCATACACACATCACAGAAAGACATGTAAATGTACACCGCCAGGCGTCTGCTAGGAAGGGATTTGCATAACTGCCATCAGCAACTCTTATTCTGTGGAGAGTGAGTTTGATCGTATTCATGCCTGTGAATGAATGAATGGGTGATTCATTTTTTTTAAACAGAGATGACAATTGGTTATTTTTTCCTACCATCTAAAAATATTACTCTGTTTCTCCCTTCCCCTTTGGTCCTGCCTGTCCTCCTCCCCCTTGCAATAAGCGTGTTTGTTTAAGGCTAGTAGCTCAGCAGCACTGTCTCGGGAGGGAGGTGTAGGGAGAAGCAGACACTGACAGGATCCTGTTAATGAACTGTCCCTCCGTGATGAGGCTGGAGCTTTGCAGGGGTTGCTCTGCACTGCTGGCTTGAAGCGTGTTGTAAAAATGTCATGAAACGATGGAGTGTGCTTGGCTTTGCAGCTTTCCAGGTACTGAGCCAGCCCCAGGGATGGCTCCAAGTTGGCACTGCTTTTTTGGTTTCAGTAGGGCCAGACAGCTCACATGAGCTGAGGGTCTGGTTCATTGCTCTAAAGTGCCTACAAGAAGGTCAAGCATATGTGCTGCTTGGGCCAGGAATTGCAAACAAAGGGCTAGGTGGGGCCTGCTCACCCCACAAGTCCTGCTGCAGCAAAAAGCTGAACGAACCTGTTTCTTCCATCCATCCATCCATCCATCCATCCATCCACCCACCCACCCATCCATCCATCCATCCATCCATCCATCTGTGTGTCTGGAGAGCTGTGACTCACTGACTCTTCACCTCCCTCTTTCATGGAAAAGTGAACACCCTCTAAAGTTGAGAAGCCTCTGTGTAATCACACAGGACAAGTTTTAGCCTGTTGTAGGAAAAAATCTGAATCTTTACTAAAACTTAAAGGATTTTAAAGAACAGTTTTTACAGCAACCTGCTGGTTTCCTCCCTGCTAAGATTTCTACATGATTTTTCTCGCAGGCCCCCATATGGGCTGCATGACAGCAAGCAGGAAAACCCTGGTGCCATGTGCATCTGATGCCTGGCCCCAGAGCTTGTGATGCCCTCTCTTTCTCACTAGTCTGTTTTTCTGGAGCCACAAAGGGAACAAGATTTAAAATGTTTCCCTTTCAGGCAGCAGTGAAGCAGAGCATCTCTCTGCGAAGTGACTCAGCCTGCCGTTGGGCATGTCTCTCTTGCTGCTGTTCCAGAAACCAAGAGGCAGAGCTTTCCAGCTGCACCCTTTCTCTCTTGTCCCCATCCCACACTCGCACCAAGGTCTATGGTAGGCAGCAAGATAGAGCCGTTAAGATAGGATAACAGTCCTCTTATATCAGAAGGGTCTTGCTGAGGGAGGTGGTGCTCTCCCAGTGCCTCCAGAGCCACTCTGTAGGTGACTGGGCAATAAAGAACCAGTGAAAATCTCCTGCTTAGATTAAAGCTTGGTGTCAGCAGTTCTACTTTCCAACAATTCCACATAATGTTTCATTTTAAAAAATAAATATTTCTTTTGTTTTCAAGGATAATTTTTAAAATAGCTCGTAAAAATCGTTGTCATCATATTAGCTTTTTAATCATGCTCTGCCAAGAGCAGCTGCTCCAGTGGTGCCAGGGTGTTTGTGTCCAGCTGCTCCCAAGACCCGAGTGAGCGAGCAGAAGATGAGTACTTTCCCTGCTTCAGTTCAGGGCTTACATTGCTCTTTCTCCTCCTGTCTTCTGGAAATATCACACCTGGACTTACTCCAAACCTGAAAAGTTTTAGCCCAGTTAAATAATTATTGTGACAGTTATGTGTCTCTTAAAACCACAGGCTTATTAGGGAACCATAATTTTGGTCGATGCCTTAAGTACATTCTTCCTTTTTGCCATCTTTTCAGTCCTTTCTAAGCTATTCCACATACATTTGTAACATTTGCCAAAGATTTTACATATAAAAAGAGAGAAAGTTTGGAAACAGCACTGGATAAGTTATGTGATGTAATTTCAAGGAATAAGTCTGGGGGTTTTTTTCCCCTGACATGGTTTGTGCCACGTAGCTTGGAAGATCAGTTAGTGCCTTGGACGCATGAATGGTAGCTAGATGATTTTTCAAGAGATGTGCTGAAAAAAAAAGTAGCCAAGCCTGAGCCCCGTGTGAAGTGCCTTTGACTTTAGTTAGTTACCAAGCCCAAAGATGAATCTGACTGTAGAAATTTAAAATGTGTCAGAAAAAAGCCTGTAAAGCACCCAAGGCACTGCTGATAAATATGAAACATTTGTATCTTGCTAAATGTATTTTTTCATAATTACCAGTATATGGATTTGTATTGTTCAAAGCCCTAACAGGGAATCTCCTGTGATGGATGCGCAGTAAAACAGGACTAATTGGAAGCATTAATTTAGACAGAGCCAGAAGTTGACACGGACCTCTGAGTAAGAGATGCTTTATATTGCCTTAGCAAGTACAAAGTGTTTGCCTGTAATTTGCAAGCTCAAATCACACCACCTTCCCAAACAAATTGTTACAAACTGTTCCTGTGTCATTTTTTCCTCTTTTTGTTTTATTTCTTCCCTGATAAATATCTTGGACCCAAGGTCATCTTAAGGAAATTGTTGTAATGCAATAGAAGTGTTGCTGTAGGTGCTGCTGTGTTTCTGGCAATGTAATTGACAATGAATGAGCATGCAGGAGCAGCTCCCAGCAGGCACACTTCTGGATAAGTGTACGCTAAATAAGCACGGTGGAATGAGAGACTAATGTATCTGCATAAAGAGCTGCATGCTGTACATCCCCTCAGATATCTTCCGTGGTTTAGGCCTGTAACAGCAGAGGTACTCTGCTCACTCTGCTTTATCTGCCTGCTCCCACCCTGGTCTCGGTTCAGTGAAGTGCTGATCATGTGTGATGCTTCTGGCATGTGGGTGATGCCACCGATGTCAGGTGGAAGCGGCTCTTGCTCCGGTGCCTTGCTGAGGCAGTGCCCAAAGCAAGAAGTCAGATTCTGACTGCATCAAAACACAACCTTAGGTTGATGTCTTGGTATCTTAGGCACTTCAGCCACTGACCTTGGTTCATGTCAGATAACTTGTTTTTAGCTACTATATACGAGTTACTGTTTGTGAATAATCTTGGGCCAAGCAGCTGTTTTTCACATCTTTGGTGTGCAAGTTCTTGGGTTTTATTTAAATCTCCTGTTTGACTGAAGCACTGATTTCCAACAAACCAGGTAAAGGGGGGAATTTAACACCCGAGCAGCGGTTGTGCTGGGCTGTTATGATGGCTTCAGGTGGCCCACCCAGCACCCAGATTTGAAGTGCACAAAAGATGAGCCTCTCTGCTCCTTTGCTCCTTCCAGTTCTTAATTGCCATTAATCTTCAGATTATTCCTTACTTCTCATTTGGTGATTGTTCTTGAGCTCCTAACCATGATTTGCTTCCACTGGTTCCTTTAGTGTTTCTGATGTTCTCCTCTCAGCGTCATTTGTATGCTGAATAATCTTACTAATAGCAGAGGCGTTGTCCTGGATTTACGTTGGTGCAGCAGAAGCCACCATATGTCCCAGTGGACTTTTCATGACACTGCCATCAGTGGTCCTGGAATTGGTCCCTCAAGCAAGCCTTCCATTATTTATTTCCATCCAGTTCTTTCAACTCGTATTGAAAGTGGCTGACACTCAGCACTTTATCTTAAAATTATGTCCCTCATATAATGCTTCTTGATATTCCTTCCTCTCAGTGTCCTGACCTTTACTAAGGCTGTTGCTAATATATTCTCTCAGTCATGGTAGTTAATGTTAATGCAAAGGCTAATGTTCTCCTGCAGCTTGAACGCTGATACGCCACACTTAGTGCTCTGTCTCCAAACAGAATTGCTTTCCAATATTGCACTTTACTGTGGGAATAATTTCACTGCTCAGGTACAATGACAGCTGAGAAAATGCTTAAAAAGAGAAAGAGAGGAAAGGGAAAATGTAATAAAGCAAAAGTGTGACAACAAGACACTTATGTCAGTATTATCACTGCATTTCATGGGACTGTACCATCTGAGTGCCACACAGCTCTTCCAGCATTTGTCTGTTGAGGACCCAGAGTGATGTTTAGTTGTAGTTCATTCAGAGTGCTTGAACAGAAAGTGCTTCATCTGTTACTAGCTCTGCTGCGCCCTAGCTTCAAGGTTATGTTTTGTATACTCATAAATTAAGCCCAGACCAAGGAAAGGCTGGATCAGAGCAGTGTAAGCAGTAAAAACATGTTATTAGCTATTTCAGAGATGAGTTTGTCTTTCCAAATGCACCACTGGGTACATTTGTGCTTGCATCATTTCTGAGGAAACAGCCCACAGCTGTGTTTGAAGTTTGTTGCCGATGCGTCAGGAAGTCTCAAGCTCTCCCTGGGACCCGGGCAGTCACACACATTAAGGCCAGTGCAGTGGAGCCAGGTGCTACCACTGAGGTGGGCACTGGAACTACCGAAAATCCAATGTTCCCGTTACTTGACTGTCATTTCTGCCAAGTAAATATCAAAATCAATAGCCTTCAAGAGCAGAGCAGTTGGATCACGGGCCTAGAGACACATCACACAGCACAGCATTAGGACAAGCACATCAGGACTTTGCTCCTGCGACGGTTTCTCAGCACAGGACACCCACGCTGCATGCTGACTGTGAAGGCAGGGGTGTCTGAGAACATGGAGGGCTGCTGTGCAGCACTGCGCAGCCGCTGTGCTCTGGGAGGGGAGATGGTGCGGGGGAGAGGAGGGAGAACAGCCGCTCTCTGGTTTGCCTGCTGACTCCAGCCCCCATCAGCAGTAGCTGAAGAGTAAGTACCGCGCTTTGGGAACTATGTAATAACCTGACTGAAATAAAATGAGGCTCCCAGTGTAGTTGCTGGAGGGGGAAGGAGAGATAAGATGTCCACGTCATATCACCAACAACATAACTGGTATTAGCGAAACAGAAGTCAAGGATGACTGAACATTGAGGCTGAGCTAACTTTCACATCAAGAGAAGATCCCTGAAGGGCTGTGTGCTGACAGGCCAACATGGAAAAGCTGGTACATTTAATCTCACAAGGACTGTTCTGTGAATAATCAGAAGTTGTTAGGGTTGTCAGTCCAATTTCCTTCCAAAATAAAACTAAGTGTGGAGGTGATGACATTTTAGGAATGGGTGAAGTAGGTTTTCTCCTGAATGTAAAGAGAGGCAGGTTTAACCAGAAAGGAAACACAAATAGAATATCTTACTTGTAAAGTACTCAGCAAATAGTGCTGTGGTAGGGGTTATGCTCATTATTATTACTATTATTCCAAACAGTGATACTATGTTGATGGTGCAAAAAAGCGCATAGGACAGTGCCGCCCTGTCATGTTTAACGCAGGATGAAACTAATGACCTGAGTCCACTATGAACAGATAAACCATTGAATATAAATGATGTTTTGGATATGCGATGTGTTGCTATGCAAAGACAAGACCAAGACATGTTCAAAATAGCATTCTGAAGTAGCACATACTTATTGGTAATGGATTTTTTTTAAAAAAAGCAAACGTGTATGCAAAAAGAGACCATCCACGCAGAAAGGTGAAACATTTTACTTTGCTGTGTAACTGCAGTCATGCTGAATAGGAGATAAGAATTGCAGAAGTGAATGAACTGCAGAGTTGGTAGAGCATATTTTTATAAGGTGAGATCCTCTTCCTAACTTTATCTGTATTTCCACTTGAATTACTGATCCCCTGACTAATCAAGTATGCTGTATCACCATGTCATCTCACCCTTATGTTCTTTGTGTATGATATTGCATATCTCCACCTCTTGAATCTAATTCATGAGCAATAACACCAAGTAAAATATAAGCAGCAGAGTCTTGCTCTCATTAACAGAAAGTATTTCCAGCTACTGCTGTGACCTTACTTATAACAACGACCATCGTTCCTTCCAGACCAATACCCTGCTTCAAAGGATGGCAAAAAATCCATCTCAATACCTGTGCAATCTTGCAATTCACCTAATGGAGCAAAAAAACCTTTTTTCATCTCTGCAGTGAGCATCTGATATTTTGAAGAAGGGAATTTGATCTTTCCCTTTTATCTTTGTATGTCCTAATGCAACATGCACCCCTGACACTCTTGAGTTTCAGGCATGCACCTCCATTTTTTGTGGCCTGTGGAGGGGTCTTGCTGACCCCCTCGGGCCATCAACAGGCTTCCTTGAAGAGCAGCTGACACCATGATGAACTTCCAGGTTGTTCTGAAATGGGCCTTAACTGAAGCCAGGTTCAACTCAAGACAGCTAAGAGGCAATACAAATTTCTGTTCTGGAAGCCAGAAGGAAGCTGTCTCTAGTCGGTAGGAAGAATGAACAGAAATGAAATGCAGCAGCTCTTTTTTTTCCCTAGCAACCTTCCATCCACTCCAGAAGCTTTGCTAGCCCTGTATAATCCAGCAGATAATGGGAGCAGCACATTACAGCCTTTCTGTCTGATTTATGTGTGACCTTACATCCTCAGTCTGCTCACAGGAGAAAATCTGGACGTGGTAACTCTCACTACCTTTTATAGCCCAAATCCACCTTGGGAATTCTTCCCATTCAAATCTGACCCTTTGTACACCCAAACCAGTAGCCAGTCCTCCTGACTCCCCTGATCCTGACCTGGTTTGGTTCTCACTTGCCCAGGTGATAAACTGAGACAGTGAGTAACAGCACAGTCCCCCTTCCCCATTTACTCACTCTAAGGTACAGTGTCCCTTTTTCCTTCACCTGGGCAATGGTCAAAAAACTAGAGTAAAACTTTACTGCAGGTAAATATAATAGTTACTTTTTAATTGTGTGTTACCTGCTCACATAAGAAATCAGTGCAAGCTCCTCATTACGAGCTCTTATTGGAGACTGAGTACAAGGATAACCAGGCACTTGGAGGTAATAAAGTGTTTAAAGGGGGCATGAGTCATAAATCATCCAAATTACTTTCAGTGAACAGATGAAATGACTGAAATGCCTTCAGGGTTTGTAGAAGTTAGTTAGTCTATGCATAACTATAACATCCCTTCTGGCTGCAGTATCAACATTTCTGTACCAGCAGCTGGAGAATTTAAGCACAGCTTTTGCAAGCAGAGAAATAAGGTCTGCACCATTGAAGCAGAGGGATCCACGAGTAGGGTGCTCTGCTCTGCCTCCTTGCCAGTTGTCACACAGTGTTACAGCATTGGAAATCAGCCATGGATCAGAAGTTACTGGGAAAGACAGACAGAGGAATAGACACCCTGTTCCTATTAATGTTTCCTTAGAAAAGACAAGCTAAAAATGACTGTGCCGTAATGAGAGAGTATCCTGAGTCTAGAATAAGCGGCCTTGATTGATAGGTAAATTGGTGTAAATTACTTAGAGCTGGAGGCTTAGTTCTGAAGAGATTAGGTTTGGAAAAGACATATCGTCTGGTGCTGGAATCAAAAGTCTGTGACTTGGTTTCCTCCAGCTACAAGTGGGAGGATTTTGAAAGGAGTGCAGCAGGTCTAGGAGCTGTGATTTTTTGGAAAAAGGCTTGTGCATGAAGAAGTGGCTTCTATTTCCTCACGCTACCTGCTGCTTTCCAGTTCAGCAGGCGCCAGACGTCTTGCTTTGCAGGGGTCAGGCGCAGCTGATCGGTAGCATGCTGTTTCTTTGAGAGGCAGCAGCAGCTCCTAGCTTCAGCTGAATTAGTGCTTGCCCACTTACCCTCTAATATGGGAAATGCTTCCTAATGCATTACCATTAGCCAGGCCCAGCTCTAGTTCACTCTTCATGCCGATGAAGTGTTGCTCTCTAAGGCTTGTTGTTTGGTGTTCAGTAGATGCTGGTTCTGAATGTCCAAGGCAGTGGGATTTCCTCCCCTGGAAAGTGTTGCAATGCAGAGAATACATTTCACCTTTTCAAACATCGCTTTTATTTATCCCTTTATTGTCCTAAACAAATCATCAGTTTGCTTTATGATGATGCCATCTAAATAGAGGGATGCGAGGTGGGATTCTTCTCACCTAATTTTCGTCACCTGAAAGCTGAACATCTAGTTAAAGCTCATCATCCTCTGTGTGACCTCTGTTGCTAATGGCAAGAGAGGAGCCTCTCTGGGGAACTAGTCAGCCTGTGGATGGGATGAATTACCTGCCAGGGTCATGGCCACCTTAGACTAAGCATGTAACTTTTACATATCTGAAGTTACTCAGTGTTTTGGGGAGTTGTCAGAAACCTTTTTACGACAGCTTTGAATCCTCCTTTCCCCTTCTTATTGCTGCTTGTGAAATGGATACCCTTGCTTGAGTCAGCATCTGTGACACCAACTACATCCTCTCTTTGGCAAGATCCTATTTTAAGCTTTCCATCAGAGGCCACAGCTATTTGTGTCATTGTCAAAACTCTTCAAAAGGTCCGGTGACATTGACGGTAGATCTCTTAGAAGCCAAAGGTTCTGCAGTAACATAAATAGGATCAGCAGCACTAAGTGCAGGTGAAAGAAAAGCCAGCTGCACATCCTTTCTGTCTCCCTTGGCAACAGCATCCTGCCAACAAAAAATGCTGCCAAGTGAAGGCTGGAAAGGAAGGGATGTGCATTTGCAAAGCTGGGGCTGGACAAGCTTTGTGTGAGGGGGGGAGCTGTCAGACCAAGGAACACTCATGTGCTTTTAAAATTATTTTTGGTTTGTTCCATGTGTTTTTCGACAAGGGAGTGCACAGAGCCTCTGTCCTTATGAAGAGTTTCCATCTGAAATTTCAAACGATGGTCACTGCAGTTCTGAGCCATATGTTTCCCTCCATGACAGCACACAGGGAAAAAATCTGTAGTGAGTTACTGCTTACAGATGTGGCAAATCCTCCGGCAAAGGTTAAAATACGTGGCATGGTTCTCTTGTTACGCCAGCTGCAGCTTCGTGCTAAATCATTGTTTCAGCAGCAAGCTCTTAATCAGCCCTGAGTTCTAGAAACTGCCAAACAAGCTGATATTTGTAAGGACCAATTTTTTTTATAGTGCACTAAATATCTTTATTTAGAAAAACCTTCAGACTGCAAACTTTAAGGGTGAAAAGTGAACTGCAAATGGCAGGGAGAAAAGGTGCATTAGCACAAGAGCACAAAAATGCAAAGCAGATCTGAGATTATTATTTGTACTCTGTCTTTCCACATCCTCCATGAAATGATCATGGCAGTGAAAACAGAGTTTGCATAACTATGGGTAAAACATACTTGTGATATATGCCCCTGTCTAGCCTTCCTAACAGGAACTTCAGTCCCCCGAAATCGGCACTGGGGTCACTGTCGCAGGCCCCGGAGCTGCTAGTGCTGCCGAATCTCAAACCTATTGTCACAGCATCATTCCTTTCTGATTTGGCCGTAGCGTCAAAAAAGAAGTCTGGCTGTGACATGGCCGGAAAAAAGGAGGATCTTCTCACCTGGTATGATGAGAGAGAAGAGGAACTGGCTTTTCTCTCCAACTAAATATTAGGAATGAATTTTGTGAGAAGCCCATATAACAAACTGCTCGGGCTGTTGCAGCACCCCTGTATACAACAGGGACTCTGAATCAAAGACTGAGTAGCGGGGATTGCCCTCTAGCTCCTGGGGGATTCCTGCACTGCTCTCAAGAGGCCCCCAACTTGTTGCTCTCTGGCCATTTCCCCATGCCTTTTGAGGAATTGGTAGCTGGCTTCACAGGGCACATTTTTGTGCTCTTCAGGCAGTGTGTTCTTCGAGGCAGCCAGCTGTGCCAGAGAGAAAGAGAGAAGCAGAAAAAGGAGGCAATGGAAGAAGGGAGGCAGGATTATAACTTTAGGAATCATGAGATCTGTGGATTTCTTTATGGTTACAAAGTAGAAATTGCCCATTCACCACTGAGGAGTGAAGAAATAAAATACAAACATGCATTTTGATGCCAGGGAAGGAGAAGGAGAGAAGAAGAGCACTATTTCATTCCCCATATTTTCCTCTGACAGGAATATTAATATCATTAGAGGTAACTGAATGAAGTGGAAAGTCTGGTGGAGGTGTAGAAGCGGGAGGTAGATCTGTAAAATCCATCCACACACAAAAAGCTTAATGCTGTGCTGGAGGGAGGGCACTCTGCCTTGAACAGGGGCTGAACAGCCTCACAAGGACATGCAGCTGGGGTGCTTGTTGCTGTTTTGTTCCCAGAAAATGAGAACTGCCAGCAATCCTCTGGCATCTGAATAGACCCGTGTCAGACAAACTGTATCTGGACTTGATGAGAAACCAAGCTGGAATACCAAGCAGCCCTTCGATCTGCTGGCAGAGAGGGGGACTGGCTCAGTAAGTAATCTTGCCCTGCAGTTGCAAAGGTACTCCATAAAGGAGCGAGCCCTCTCGCTGCACAGCCCTGCAAGACACGCCTGCCTGGGCTGTCTCTGTCCTCATTCCTCCAAACCAGTTCCAACAATAACAGCAACTCCTGTGTGCAGCTGCCTCGTTAGGGAGAAGATGTATTTTTCCTTTTTCTACTGAGGGATGAAGCTTCCAATTCTGTGTGATGTGAGCAGGTGAGGATGTCTGCTGACAAGTCCAAATGATATTTTCAGGTAAGTGATTACCTTGAACAAGCAGCTAGAGTCAGACTCTTTCTTTTTATTACCCCCCTCTCGGTAATTACTGTTGTCCTAGATTGTCAGTAAACCTTTTCACAGGGTTCAACAGCTCAGATGTCTGTATATATTTAGCTGAATAGGGGATCTGAAGCATTTCTAAAGCACCTATTCCCGTAGTATCTGTAAGTGTCTAGTGCAGTGTGAGAATGAATTGGGAGCTGCCTGCTCTGTGACTGCACGACACTGGCCTGTTTGTATCACCCATTGTTTAACTCCCTGGAGGACCAGAAATGAATTCTTATTTACAGGCTCACTCTCTCGAAATCTGCAATGGAAGTGCATCTTAGAGGCAATAATAGTGTTCTGCAATGTTTTTATATCGTTAAAGGACCGGGACATCTTGCCACATGAAAACTGTAGCTACTGTTACTGTTGTTGCACAGGGAGTGTCAGCGAGTGCTGCTTAATTTGTGTTTGTACATGTGTTTTCCAGAGCTTTTGCTGATGCTGTTTTATGTTAGTGCAAATAGACCTGTTACGCTGAGTGTCTAATTCCTGGGATTTTACCAAATACCTTGTATATTGAAGTTGGGGTTGATCACACTGTCTAATACTTACAAGGGAAAACAGACAATAACTTCTAAGTTAATATCTGGGAGTTTCAGCATGACAGCCACTGATAGACAGGCAGGGAAGAGAAATTTTCTATGCAGAGTAACCTACTTTTTCTTCCCTCTGTTCTGCCACCAATTGTGGAGATGAAATTTGCTTAACTCTTTGTTTGTACAAGGGCTGCTTTATTGTGAGTGAAAATCATATTGCTTTGACAGATTACAAGAAAGAGCCATAACAAAAATGACCATAACAAAAGTAATAATATATACTTTCTTCACAGTTTCCATTTATTAAAGATTCATTTTGCTCCCTGTAATGTTTTAGGTTTGCTGAGAGACACATGAGAAGTTAACAGTGTTGGGAAGAAAGCTTTCATTACAACAGTAACATTGCTGTTGCTTTGAATAGGTTTTGCACAACCTTCTCTCACTATTAGTAAGTCAAGCCAGTTAGAAGCGTGGAGAGGCTTCAGCATCCCGTACACTGCCCGGGTGCACCCAAGCCCTGGCTCTGTAGCTAACAGGTCCTTTGTAGGACGGCTCCCCACACTTCCCTGGCCCACAGCAGTCTGTAGCTAACAGGTCCTTTGTAGGACGGCTCCCCGCGCTTCCCTGGCCCACAGCCGTCTGAAATAAGGAGTCCAGCAGTAGGTCTCTGCACAAAACGCTCTTCCTGGCTTCCTAGAGCAAAAATGTTTGCCAAGTACTGCTCAGGTTGGCTCTGTTTGTCTTGCTGCAAGGTCCGAAGTAGCAGAGGCCAGAAGGGGTCAAACACCAGACTGAGCTCGTTGTGCATATTCATTTGCTGTAGAAAACGTGAATGTGCAGCTTGGAAGTTTCCACTGTATCTCTGGCAATTAGGACTTGGTCCAAAGCCCGCTAAAGTCACTGGGAACCTTTCCACAGGCTTTAGATCAGAAGTTACGTAGGTTTGTGTTGTTTGAAGGGGGTGCCCCAGGGAGATGGAACACGTGAGCTGACTCTACAGCCACACGCCTGCTCTGCTGTGCCGTGCAAAAAGGCTCTTCTCGAAGTGCCCGCAAAGTGTCCTGTGCAGCAATAGGCGGCATTAACTCCTAAATGAAGCCTTTTGATGTTGTCCTTTGCCAGGATGCTGGCTCCTAGCAGGGGCTCCCAAGGTCCTGAGATAAAACAGTCAAAGAACGTGAGCTGCTGGGTCCTGAATCGCTTTGTTTTTCTGCTTTGGAGGGAGGCAGTTCTGTGTCCTGTATGTAAATAAAAGGGTCGTGAGCAAGTTCCCAAATGGTAGGATGCTGCAGATTTCATGGTCTGGGAAAGCCAAATACTCCTAACCCCTGACTTTTCTGGGACTCACTGAGGACATCAACCACAGTCTTTTAAAGCTTTCTTCACATACACAACTGTACGCACCATTTGTGGACTCCTCATGTGAGTGTACAATGGAAAGAAGCTCTGCAGGGAGATCCTGTTGAGATTTGAACTGTTGCACCATGTTGTGAAGAAGGGGGTTTTACGGCTAAATGCACATCAGCAACCTCTATGTACGCTCTGCTGTCACTCTGCTCTGCTTCATCCTTGAGTTAATTCATTTTGTACTTAACATTCGGTTCTTGGTGCAGTATGCAAGACCAGGGGATGACACAGTTCACACCACAGAGACATCAGGTCAGTCAGCCTTCTCATTAGGGTTGAACGGTTTTAATGTAGTCATAAAATTAGACTCCAGAAGTGGGAATTTGACACACAGCATTTAAGAGCCAAATCAGTTTGACCCCTTCTGAGCACAAGCTCCTATACGTTAGAAATGGCCCTTTATGAAAAAACTTAATGGTGTGAACTGACCTTTGAAAATATAATTAATTATTATCATTTGCTATAATGTGCTTACGTCAGTCTGTATTATCATTATACTGGCAGATAGTAAGGATTGCCAGTCCTAACCTCAAAGGCTCCTGCTCAAAGTTCAGTCCTAAGAGTCCTAGGCAGCCAAAACTGAAGGATTTTGGCAAAGAGCTGCAGGACTGCGCTTTGAACTGACCAAGAGCATCTGCTATGTACCATCTCGCCTGGGATATCAAAACTTTGGCCATGAAAACCTGATCGTAACCAGAAGGTTTCCTTTCAGTGACAGTCTGATTGAGGGTAAGCTGAGGCACCAGGAGACGACTGGCATTGTACCCACCATGGCCCTTTTCTCAGTGCAGGTGCATTTGTGAAGCAGAGACAGAGCCTGGGAAGGGAAGAAATTTGAAGGGGTTGGTTAAAGCCATTTCTGTGATAAATGCCTCCTGTGCCTTAGTAGAGAAATGCGGAATATCATTTTCCTAGGCTTAAGCCAAAGTTGCAAAACAAGGCAGTCTAATATCAGGGACCTCAATAAGACTCCCACTTTGTAAGACATTGCATATCTTCAAGTGACAGAAAAGTAAGCAGGAGCTCTGGGCAATCAGGTCACCGCAAATGCAGCCAGAGCATGCTTAGGTGATGATGCAGAGCATCTGAAAATACCAGTTCCAGCTTTACTTTTGCTTTCCAGTTGGCTGTTGATCAATTATAAAGCAAATTAATTCTACTTAAAAGGGCCAGCAAAGCCCACTGTGAAGTCCTTATAACCAGCTGGTTCTCCCTAAATATACAGCACTGGGTATTTTTACAGTGATCTACTAAACTGAATATTTTTTCAGTAGTGAGGGTCACAGATTAGCTCTGGTTGTCACTGAAGAAGTTACAGTGGTCCATTCAACCAGTAAAAAAAGGTCCTAAGAAGCTGTAGCTTATGGGGCCACAGTGGTTATGCAAAGGCTGTTAAAGGGAGTCTAGCAGATGAGCAAAACCTGACTGCCACAGCCTGAAACAGCCAGATGTCATGGGGGTTATTGTTTCTTGTCAGATAAATTACTTCTGATCCTTTGAATAATTATTCATACTTTACAAGCCACCTAAAGGTACTAGCTAAACGTGTCTGGCTTCCCGTGCCTGATGTGTGGTGACCTGCTACCACAACAGACTGCCCCAGAGAGATTATAAATCTTTGTAGCAGCAAGCTTCTGATTTATCAGTATTTCAAGTAGTGGAGATGGATATAAGGTAGGTTTTTAGCCAAAGTTCAGGGTTTCTGTCCCCAGGGCACAATATGTAGAAAAGCTGACAACTTCCTTATTCCTTAAGGAATATCCTGGAGAAAAACATTAACGCAATAGAGATGTTTTTCTGCGCCTGAGGTGTGAGAAAAAGTAGCTACACAAAGAACAACCAAAAATCTTAGCAGGCATTACAATCATTATAATCTAGTATCTCATATGGTCTGCCAATGCACTTTATCTTGTGTGCTCAGAGCAGCAGGCCTCAAGTTTCTTGAAACATTATCTCCACACACCAATTCCAAAATAAATCTTCATCCTTTCCTCTTTGAGTTTGTTCTGTGGCAGCAACTTGTCTTGGCATGAAATATTAGCCATATGGACACCAGAATATGTGCTTTGACCTTGACCTCAGAATGAGTGCTGCCAAATATGTGAAGATAACTCCTGCCTTTCACTTCCAAGAGCGATGCTCCATGAGTGCAGCACGATCTGCTCTCCTGGTTGCCTCTCAGTGTACAGAATACGTTTTTCTCTTTGATTAGGTGTTCTGCTAAGAGCGTATTGTCTTGGCTGGCTAGGAGCTGGGAAGCAGTATGCCAGACGATTGTTTATTTGGCAGAGAGATTTATTTCAGAAATTCAAAAAAAAAAAAAAGAGCTAATTTTAGCATCAGGCAGTGGAAAATGCATTGCTTGTAATTGGCTCTCACTATGTTATCCTGTGCGAAGTAACAGGAGGCTGCTGGGGGCAAGACGAGGTGAATTTTGTTGGTTGCAGAGCTCTGCCCTGTTCTCGTTCAGAAATGATGGCTAGTGATCAAAGTAGAGCATTTAGCTGGGTAAGAGGAATAGGTACTGCTCCTTCGGTGAGTTTTTGCTACGTGTATTGCACTGCTCGCGAATGGGGGCGAGTGATGGACAGGAGTCAGAATAAACACATTTCATGGCATTTGCATCTACCCAACATGCATCAGAGCCCTAGGGCCCAGTGGACACCTAATCAGAGATCTTTCATTTTCCCAAGTCTCTGTCTTCCTTTTCTGCTGATGCCCGTAACAGATGTTCCCAAGTAGAGTAGAACTAAAAGGCGTAACAAGGCTCACGGAGAAAGCTGGCAAGCCTGGGAAGAGTGTAGAAGGGGGAAGGAAGGTACTCTACAGTCTTGGCTGGAAGGTGATCATTACCCAGTTTGGAGTCCTGCGGCTTTGACGAACTCATCTCCCTGATTTGTTAAGACTGTGACAACATTTTTCACCTTGACACCGCTGGTTGAAACTCACACTAGCATAGTGCTGATGGTGCCCTCTGATGATGCTCAGTGGACTGTGCAAAATGGATTTATTCCCTGTGCTTCCTAGTGGGCAGAGATCCACGTTACACTCGACAGCTTCAACATATGGAAATGGTGACGTGTGATTGATGTGGTCCCTGCAGGTCACACTAACTCAGGGTGTATTAGCCCTGCATCCCGGGGAGGCTTATGCTACTGCAGCTGCCCACGTCCATTATCTGGACTGGGAATAAATGGCAGAATTGATGTTCCCAGCGGTGTGAATCTGGCACCTCATGAAACGATGCGCTACAGAGGGTGGTGGGAGGCACGTTTCGCACATTCCACTCCCACAGCGCATGCGAGCACAGAACAGGTCGCAGCCAAGCACTGGTATATGGGCGCGAAGGGCAGTTGTGTTGGATTGAGTCAGACTACTAATAACCATGCGGCTTTTTTAAATGGCTGTGGTAGATGTGTTTTCCATTTTTAACATTTGGAAATTTTCCACATATCATACCCTGAAATAAGTGACTAGATTTCCCGAAGTTGCTAAGAACAGCATATATAACCCAGGAAGCCCTCTCATCAGACATCCCTTCTTGACCTAATTTTCAGCAAGGGCTAAGCAGCTGCTCTCTCAGAAAACAGATTGCTTAATGGCATCCAAGACCGGAGGCAGCCAAATTTCGGATTTTGCAGCCAAAAGAATACGCGGACTAAGGTTCCCCATAACGATGTGGACATTCATCTGGAGGCCTCCTGGCCGAAACAAAAATGAAAACGTCTTTTGTTTCTACCCCTAAAGAGTAGGATGCTTTGTAGCTTCTACAGGGAAATCCCCTGCCTGTGGCCCTTTAAAGCACTCTCCTGAGTCCATACTGCAAGCTCCTCTCTCCCTCTGCCACAGAGAATCCCTGCAACCTTCCCATTCCCACCTCATCACTCCCACAGCCACGGGGCCACTGCAGCCCCTATGGATCTTCCTTTCTCTTCCTGCTTTCCCAGAGAAGCCGACAAAGCTGGATGCTAACTCTTCTGCCTCTCTGCAGAACATGGAAGGTATTCCTTCCTGCCAGGCGCTCAAGCCGTGCCGTTCCCTGTCCGCTGGTCTCTCCCCGGTGTCTCACCATCTCTGTGTTTTTTCCTCCAGGTGTTCTACTGATCTTGGCACTGACAGAAGAGCTGGTGTTTTCTGTTCAGGTACTGTCTCCCACTGTCTCCTCCTCTCAGGGCTTCCCGATGGACACTACCACTATCACAGCCATGGGAACGACACCTCGCCACAATGACGGCCACGTGGCAGAGCCCTTTCCCATGTCCGCTCGCGCCGTTCCCCACCCCGTCAGCCCGGCAGAAAAAGCCCCTTCCACCGGGCAAAAGCAAGCGAGCGGCCGTCACGTCAGCGAAAAGGAAACTTATCTTTTATATAACCAGAGTGCTTTGTACTCGGGACAGACTCGCCCCAAGGGGAAAATATTCCAGGTTTTCAAAGGCAACTTCACAGAGTCCTCAGAGCCTTACCTAAAGACAACTCTGCACTCTCCCTTCACCACCCTGCGGAGCCCTTTCCCAGACCACCCATTTCAGTCCCAGACCGCAGCGTCCAGCGATCCGAAGGGCTCGGGGCTGGCAAGAACTACCCACTCAGACCCTTCTCCCCACCGCAATGCCTCGGGAAGCCTTAGGGAAGCAGAACGAGGAGATGGGGCTGAGCTTGTGGTGCAGGAGGCAGATTTTACCACCACAACTGCTGGACCATCAACTGATCCTGAAGCAGTGTCGGTGCCTTTTAAACCCACCCGCTACGACATATGGGATATGCTGAGCAAAAACAACTCTTGGGTAACCTTGAATCTCAGTACAAATGTCCCTCTGTTTGCTGGCCCTGGATCTGCAACAGCAGCAGCAGGTCACTCAGTTCAGACCAGTTTTGATGTCAGCATCTCCTCCTCGGCGGCGGGAGACCCCAAGGGACCCGCTCCAACGCAGCACGGCGCGGTGACCAATGCAACCTTGCTGGGTAGTGCTCTCTCCTCAGCACCCACCACGAGGTTGTCCAGCTCTGTTACCACGGCTGGCTCCACCGCCACTGGGAACTTCCTGAACAGACTGGTTCCTGCTGGGACCTGGAAACCTGGAGTGCAAGGAAATATCTCCCACGTCACCGAGGGGGACAAACCACAGCACAGAGCAACTATCTGTCTCAGCAAGATGGACATTGCCTGGATCATTCTGGCTATCAGCGTACCTATATCCTCATGTTGTAAGTTAACTGCAGCTTTATTTTGCTTTCTCTTTCTGTAAAATTCAGATTTTGGCTCATGATTCAAGGACCAGGTGGAGAGCTAATAGAGGCAGGGTGGCTTGAGATGGATGAGAAGCAATCACTAGACAGAGATCACATTCACTGACCAAAGTTCTTAGCTGCAGGGCCAAAATGTTTACGCTCAAAGCACACTTGCTCTGTTGTTATTAGAAATCACTTATTCTTTCTGAGCCCTCCATTTGAGGGCGTAACACAAGGCTGAACAACTTGAGAAGGCGAAGCAGCTTTGCTTCAAGGCATTTAAGCTGGAGACCAAAATTTAATTTAGGAACCGCTATATGCTGCCCTGGTGTTGGATTTTAAAAGCGCGCTGCTAACCCAAAGGATTAATGACGGTTGTAATGACTAATACCTTAGGAAACACCAGTTTTCCAGCACAATAAAATATTTCCTTGCAGGCGATTTGTGAACTGTCAGATTTTAAAGTCTGATAACCAAAGTGCTGGTTTCCTCCATTTTAATCCCGACTTTGCAGCTGCTGAGGGAGCAGGAAGAGTTTGAAACCGTGGCCTTCGGGCACCAGGAGTCAGCCACCTGCGGGACCCGGCCTGGCTGGGTTCCCAGAGCTGCCTTAGGGTCTCATCATTTGACTCAGTTACAAAAAACACATGAGAAATTATGAGATCTTGTGAGTGGATGCCGGGGTGTCCCCTGCTTAGCCGGGTTTTATCAGCAAGGTGGGACAACATATTCTTTGGGGTTTCACTGTTGCGGGGTGCGATTATGCTGATCTGTCTGGAGTGAAACAAAAACAAAAATTTCCCAGCTTTTGTTGCCTGAGAAGACATAAAAGGGTAGCAGCCAACAATATTGAGTATTAATTCTGTTATTTACAGCTACGAGCTGTACTGAGGACAAGGCCAGTCTCACATGTGGCTTACTCCTGCCCTAAAGGACAGTGCTGCTCTCTCCTGCCCTCCCCAAGGTGCAGCCACGGGATCCTGCTCCTCTCCTTCTGCCTGGGCCTGACCTGACACCTCCCAGAGCCACTTTCAGATTGCTAAAGTGGTCAAAAAATACTCATTTTTCTCTTTGTTACTTTCTGTCCACCCCCTGAGCTGAATCAGCTCCCCGCAGGGTCAGATGAGCCCGAGACCTAGAGCGGACGAGGCTGCAGGAATACACACCTGGAAAGGCAGCAGCACTGATCCTTCTGGCAGCTGCCAAATTATTGAATTGGCTCAGCATATCTGTTAGACTTGTACCTCTGGGACCATCGGTTCTGCTGTTGCCGATGTGGTTAAAACCACAAGTGAGAACAAAGCTTAAACCTAAAAGATGGACAATCAAAATAACGAGAAGCCAAAGCAGAAGTGTGCCTACATACTTCTGCGAAAGATGGAGAGGAGAAACTGGGATATAGCAAGCACGTGATGAGAAGCAGCACTATTTGATGACTTGATGAACAGTGCCTTGTCTGTTGATCAGAAGAAATAGAGGATAAAATAAATTCTTCCAAGTGTTACGTTTTGGGTCAGTATTCAGAAAGCAAGCTGATCTGGGCAGAAAGCATCCAAATACAAAACACAAAATATAATACCGTACAACACAAGCATAGGAAGCATAGCCAGTGTGCAAACTGGTGTATGTCTGTGCCTGCAGGGTGCCATATATGAGCTAATAACTAATGACAGTTATTATTATAATAATACAAAGAGTCTGTTGGCAGGACTTCTAACCCACTATTCATTAAATACTGGTGTTTAAACTTTTCTTCTTACTATATGTGCCATAACAATGTATGTTCATACGACTCCGTATTCTGTTTCTTGTATTTGTAAGCTACATATTTTAAAAGACAAATGTTATTTTACATCTGTACCAGCTCTGATACAACTAAATGTTTAAATAATTCAAATATTTAAGTCCTGCTTTCAGGACCAGATTTCTGAGGATGGTCCTCAGGGGCACTCTCCTTTTAAAATCTGGGGATCCTCAGATGTATTTCAGAGTTGAAATGAATGGTAGGCAGGGATTTAAATGGGATTTTTTGGAAACTGGCTGAAGCATCTAGGGAATTGCTTTTGTCCAAAAGTTGTGCTGCTTAAACTATGCCATGATAAGTGCTGTTCTACAGGCATAGGTTATTCCTACAGGAGAAGAAAAATAAGTTATAACAACCTAAAGCATTTTTATCGAGATGCACGTGTAGGGGTTGTGGCTTCCCTGAGTTGCACGCCGGAGGGGCACATTATACCCTGGCCCACAGGCATCTGCGTGTCTTCAGGCACCAGTGTACAGTGTGCAGTGTGTGGTATGGGGTGTATGGCGTGCGGTACAGGGTGTGTGGTGTACGGTGTGCAGTGTGCGGTGCAGGGTGTACTGTGTGGGGTGCACAGTGTGCGGGCTGCGGTGTGCGCAGGGCACTGTCGCCACCTCCCGGGCACTGGTGCCTGCGGCTGAGGACAGAAGGCCCGGCGCTGGCACTTGCTCGACACTTCTGGTTTGACGGGGGCTG
>Ga0181612_157408_pt1 | contig 30963 bp, 22 predicted proteins | sample HoacroProtozoa21_FD_119630 | JGI IMG/M metagenome (GOLD analysis project Ga0181612, IMG submission 119630) | Hoatzin crop microbial communities from Cojedes, Venezuel. Combined Assembly of Gp0051906, Gp0051904, Gp0051908 | reverse complement strand
GCTCAGGAGAAGCGAGGGATGTCCCTAGCCACCAGGAATTACTATTGATGTCAGCTTTCTTTCCCCACGGCCTCATCTGGCCCAAACCCCGAATTCCACAGCACCCACACTGTGCTGCATCTTCCCGCTTTGCTCTGCCTGACGCCGCTGGGACGCGTTGCACGCACGCAGCCTCCTGCGAGAGGAGACGAGGCTGGGGGAACTGAGATACCACGTATAGGAGGATTTCCTAGCTTGTAACAGTATCTTGGATTTCTACTTTTGAGAGCACCATGGAGGGGAAAGTCTAGTTTGCATGACAGTCCCTGTAGAGCGAGGCAGCCGCTCCTGTACAGCAGAAACAGCTTCACTCGGATGCTCCCAAAGCCAAGTTAACTCCTGAACCGCTTACCTCTAAAGGTCCTGCAGCAAGAGCCAGCCCTCTGGGGTGCTGAGGGGACCCACGAGACAGGGCTGTGTGGCTCCCCAGTGTTCTGAGAAAGAACAGCTGAAGACACCCAGTCCTGCTTTGTCTGCTGAGGGCTCTGGGCCAGCCATACCTCCAGAAGTGAGGTCCGTTCTGTCTCGCATCCCTGGGCCCGACACAAGCGACTGCTGACTTGGGCATCTGCAGACCAAGTGCCATAAAGGGGGTGCCTGGGCGCGTGCGGTGGCACGGAGTCCTTCACGCTGAGCGTGGCTAGAGCAGGGGGCTCTGGCAGGCAGGTGTGGAAGAACAGCCTGGACAGAGTGGGACCGGCCAAGACAGCCATGCAGTCACTTCAGGAGGACCCCCTGGCCGGGGAGGTGACGGGTCCTGGCTCCAGCCCTGCGGGGTGCCAGGGACAGGGAGAGACGAACTCCTCCGACCTGCAGCAGGGCCGAAGGTGGAAACGGGGCTTCGTGCGCTGCCTGCCCCGGGGTAAATCGTGTTGCAGGGGAGGGGGGCTCAGCGAGGGCTCGTCAGACACGCGGCCGTGCGTTGGCAGGCTAGATCTGCCCCGTCACCCCAGCCCCGAGGGACACCTGCCAAGCCCTTGCACTCCGGCTGGGAGAGATTAAAGAATGGAGTGGCTGGTGGGTAAGGCTCAGTTCATTAGAAAGAGTCCTGTTAATTGGGTATTAACTGGCCTCTGCTGGGGATCGGGGACACATGGGCTGGGAATACAGGAGCTGCAGTGTGAGGCTTGTCAGACATTTGAACTTTGGCAGGCTGGTGTAGCTGGCATGGGGAGGGCAGCCCAGCCCTCAGCTGGCATGTCAGGCCGTGCCCCTGGGAGATTCACGGCTGCTATTGTCTTGGCCAGACTAATCCCTCTTACTGGGATGCTGGTCTGGTCCTTCCTCCCCATCCCAGATTGTGCATCACACCTCCTGGGCTTTGCTCAGTTTAAAAATACATGTTTAGGGCTTAATCTGTGCTGCTCTAGGGCACAAAGACCAGGCTGGCCCTGAGATCACCTGACGTTAAGTCCTGAAACAAAGCCCTTAGGGCAGAGTCCTCATACTCTGGCACTAAAGTCTCAATTCCTGTCGCCTGGAAACATAACAGGATTGTCTCCGTTTAGTGGGATTATGTCTGAAAAAGCCTTTTGTTACCACCACTCTCTGCTCCAGGGCTGACAGCTGAATCAAACCAGATGGGAGTCCCATGGTCAGAGCGAGGAAGTGGTGGAGGGCTCCCGGCTCTGACATGGGTTGACCTTGGACAAGTCACTCCATTGCCCTACACTTGGCCTCCCCTCCCTGGGGCAGAGGTGAGGAAGAGGTCTTCAGATCAGATGCCTTTTGCCCAGCCAGGCCAAGAAGCTGTGTGCAGCTCGAGCAGGGGCAGGGGTTATTGTCACTTCTGTCCCTCTGACCTGGGAAACGAGTCTCACGTGTATGTCAGGAACAGCATCCCGCAGTGGGTGCTGTTGGGCGACAAGCGTGTGGCTTTTGGCGACACAGCAGGTCACGTTCACAGGGAGCTAAGGAGACACAGAGAGCACAGAGATTAAATGGGAAACATGAGGCTTCCCGTAAATGATTCCTGTCTCCCCTTTATGTCAAACCACAGCAGTGTCCCCTCGCAACAGCACCCTGCGCTACAGCCCAGGCCTCAGCTTTGCTGGGGTTGGTGGCATGAAACTGCCCAGCCCAGAGCTCCCCCAGCTCTGCTCGGAGCCGCAGCCTGGGGACGATGCTGCTGAGGTGCCCTTCAATGCAGAGTTGCAACCAACCAGCTGCCCCTGACACTTGCAAAGCTGCAGCAGTGACGGCAGCCTCTCTACCTTTAAGGCATGAGGTATGCTATACACAGCAAGAAGGTTTGCCTAATTAACTTCGATTGTATATGACATTGTCATGTTGATTTACTAAATATACACAGGAAATCTCTTTATTTCACCAGCTGATTGGTGACATAATCTGGGTCTGTAAGGAGCAGCCTTGACACCAATTCCCTCTGGTTATGTTACCTGTCTTTTCCACCTGCAATCGCATCAATGAAGCCCACAAGGAACTTCAATAACTAATTTATTCATTTTGCTTCTGATTTATAGTAAAAAGGAAAGAATGTCAGGATACACTTGTCTAGAATGACAATCAAGCCCAGAACCCTTCCAAGCTCATGCCTTCTCAAGAAGTAGAAGGCTTCACCTTAGCAGCATGTGCATCGTGCAGATCGCAATTACCGACCACTTCTGTGCTACTGTAGACTCACACCAGCTGGGAGAAAGTTTCCAGCTAAGACAAGCCTGGAAAAGTCAACTGCGTTGCTCCCTTATCTGCTAAAGATACGGGCATCCCTGACTGACACATGACATGTTCAATCACGCTTCTCATGTCCCCACTTGCCCCAGAATAATTACTCCTTGTTTACCAGGCTGTGCTGAGGTCCTGCTTTTGTACAGCACCATGGTGGAAAGGGCACCGCAGACCTCTGGGATCACTTGTATGAGCAGCAGGCACAGGATGAAGACTCACGTTGATGCAAATGAACCCACAACTGTCTGTGGATGAGTCCCAGTAAAACTGCAGTATGGCTCAAGGAGCTTCCACAGTTTTCAATCTTACTTACACCAAAGTATAGATTTTCAAACCTGCATTTGCTATCTAAAGAAAACGGATTCCAAGACAGCTCTGCAAATCTCATACTAAAACTTCTCCCCTTTTGTGCGACATGGGAAATTTTCAAAAGTTTGTTTTGGCAGCAAACTGTTTTCGGTATCTAACCATGTGCCAGAAGGTCAAGGCTTTCCTCTGCAGATGGAGAGCAGATAAATAATTACTGATCTCCTCTTAGAGGTCGCAGTGAAATCTCTTTCCGAAAGAGAACACAGTCCTCCGTGAAGCGCTGGAAAGCAGCTGCTGTTAGCTGGCGGTGCCTCCCGAGCGCTGCCGCAGACTTCCACCCGCACAGGTTTGCAGTAACTGGGCTGGTCTGTGGTGCGTGCAGCTCCTGCAGAACCCGACGCGCATTTGTCAGGGCTCAGAGACGCTGGGAGCCACATTCCCTGTTCTCAGCACAGGGTGGAAGGAGCATTGGTCTGCGCTGTTCATCCTGCCCAGACCAGCATATCACCATCCCAGGCCACCACAGTGGCATTTCCCATTGACCACAACTCTGTTTGACACTGTTTCCCGAACTCGGGGCTTTTTTCTAAGGCCCAGCCCATCAGTGAAGCAGTTGCTCTCAGGGGCCAGCCGTGAAAGCGGCCTTACCCCGGCAGAGGCACCCTGAGAGGCTAGGAACGCCTCCTTCAGCAGTGCTCTGAGCTGCTCCAATTTCTGCCTGGAACAACTAAAGTTGCAGACCAAACCCACTTCCTGCTGCCCACGGACTGTCCTCATCACTGCAGCATTCCTCATCGCAGTGAACCGAGCGCCTCATTTGGCAGAGCAGTCAGGGGAGCAGGGTTAGCTGCTCACAGGGACGGGCAGATACTCTGTGTCAGGCGTGGAGCCTGGCTCAGCAGCAGGGGAAGCAGGGGACAGGGGAACGTGCAACTCCATTGGACGAGAGCCTAGTTAAGATCCGTCCGTGTCAGCCCAAAGCTTAATCTGGATTGATGCAAACTGCAGAAAGTATCATTAGAGACTGTCTGGGGAAGTCACGGAGCTTCTCTGCTCCCTTCTTGTCTTCCCCAATAATAGAGATATTTCTGTTTATAAAGGTGGACTTGATCCTCAGAATTTCCTCTGTAGATCTCCAGTATTTGCATGTGTCACCCTGTTTTCCCTGGCTCATTAATCACTCACAGTGCTTGTCAAATTGGAGCAGCGCCTGCTGTGCTCCCGCAACCTGCTGTAGGGGCCCCAGGCTGAGCGTTCCTACCGCTGCCGTGGAGCTGCGTGGTGGCACGCTGGGACGCAGCCCCGTGGTGTGTCGGACGTGCCCCTCTGCCGCACGCCCGACCACCCCCCACGTCAGCGCGGGAGCACTGCCCTGCCAGGCCGCGTGCCACGCGGCTGGCGTCTTTGCTACAGAACAAAAAGCTTTCCTGAAATTCCAAATAAAACATCTTTCATCATCGCTGGTGTCAGTCTGGTGTCTCCCTTACCCTGGCACACGTATACACGCCCGGCCTTTGCTGTGCCTCCAGCCCAGCACCCAGTGAGCGGAGGTCCCTGTGCCAGGGGCAGGAGAGCTTCTGGACGGGTCCTGCTCACACGATAAAAGTGCTCTTCTGCTCTAGATTTCAGTCCTCTCTCTCTTCCACTACATTCTCACTCTTTGGTTCATTTTCTTCCCATTCAGCAAACAAGAAGAAAAAAGAGAAAAAATACACCTGCACACGGCCCTGTGTCCACTGGCTTTAAGGGCTGCTCGGTTCAGGCCAGGGCTGAGATGGGCGTTCCAGGCGACAGCCTGTTTGCTTCCTGCGCGTCTCGCCTGTAACGTGATGCTGCCGCGTCTCTGCTCTTCACCGGTAGCACAGTCCCTGTCTTTGATTTGAGATGAAAGCGTATCTCGCCCAGCCACCCCAGGGAGTGGGAGAACTGTGGGGAGAGAAGGAGACTACGTCAACTCCCGAGCAAAGACCCATTTACAGCAGAGACAGCCTGGACCAGTGAGACAGGTCCAGGAACAGTTTAAACAAGGTCACTTGGAGCCGGGATGTGGTTCAGGGCTGTCTCTGGCAAAGAGGGGTTTGTCTCTGCAGTGTGTGATGTCTCTGGCTGATTAGGAGCAAAGCCCATCTCCTCCTTCCTGCCTTCCCCGTCGGCTGGAGCACACGGCTTACAGGAACAGCTCACTTTTTCCTCCTCTCCTGTTTTTAATGGCCAGTCTCTGTGATTGGCATGAGGAGCTGGGTCCTGGTAGGGCTGGGGAAATTCAATATTGCTGAGACCAGGACAGGAAACAGCAATGTGTTCCTGCGGTCACAACTCCACATTAAGTAATTTGTGTATTAAACTGAAGATGATGCAACGAAGTGCTGAAACCATCTTGGTCTTTCCCAGCTTACGGGGCAAAATGAACTTAAAAGGGTTCAATGTCATATTGCTGAGACATCTACCGCCCTGTTATCAAGCTTTGAAACATTTATTTAGGCATTTTTCAAAGCCGATCTCTTAGGACGGGTGCAGGACCAAGGGAGGGTCAGTCGCAGAGCCTTGTGCAGAGCGAGGCGCACACCGCAGCAGCCCCAGCGAGACCCCGCGGCCTGGGACAGGGGATCCCCCGCCCGGTGCTGTGCTGCAATGCTCCGTGCTCCCAATTCCAGCTGCAAGAACCGCCGTGTGGTCCCAGACAAGGAACCTCTGCAAGATCCCCATCCTACTGAGCAAGCCAGGGATGACAGGGGTTGGGAGATGTTTCCCTGGACACCGAAGGGAAAAATCCCACAGGTTCAAGGTAGTTCTTTCCATTTGAAGATTTTCAACAAAAACGTCCCTCAGCTTCCTGGTCTGTGGAGCTAGATGGGAGACTGCAGGAAAGCCAGGTCTCTCAGGAGATTACCAAGACTGCCTATTTTTAGTCAAGTCAGAGACACCCCGGAGGTAGTGCCGGTCATGGCTGACTGACATCCGCATTCTCCAGAAGGGCAGCTGGGCTCCGGCTGAGGAGTGGAAAAAGTTAACTCTGCCTCATCTCCAATTGCAGAGCCATGGAGCTGTGAGCTCCAGAAGCCAGGACAGACGCACGGCTGCCTTTCTGCACATGCTGTTTACTTTGCTGTGTGTCAAAGTATCAAAGACTGGAAACCCGGGATGAAACCTGGATGCTTGCTCTTCAGTAGGTCTGTGTCCATGCAGGGCTGCGAGACCAGCTGAGGCTCCTGTTTTACCTCCCCACTTCAACTTTTCACCAGTGAAAATCAGAGTTTGAAGGACTGTCTGAAACCGAAGCTAAATGTAAAGTTACTTTTGAAGTCTTATTTGAATGTTAAAATGAAACCATGTAAACCTCTAGCTGAATCCCATTAATAGCTATTAAATTGCCTAAAGGAGTTAATAACAAGTTATTGATTTGTACGCTCAGCAGTTGAGCAATGAAAAGGAAAAACCAAGACCACAGAAAGCTGGGAGGGTAATGCCAGAATCACGCTTGGACTCAGTCACTGGAGAATATTTCACTTCAGGTTTGATGACAAGTCAAAAGAGGGAATCCAAAAATCTGTTGTCTTTAAATGTGAGGCTGAACTGCTGTAATCCTACAGATTGTCTCAGGTAGAATACATGCCATTTCCACAGTGCTGTGATAATTTCTTTCCTATTGTTCATTAGGAAATTGCAACAAGAGCCTTGAAAGGACATACTCGTACATGTCTGTGACAGCAAAGAGTAGGCCAGCTGAGCAACACTCCCCTCCTCACTAACTCACTTCACGAGGTGCTTAAATATAAGCTACTGCTTAGTCACACACCCACAGATACACACACATTTCCATTCATATTTCATTCACCCCAAACTAAGTATTTCTATTACAAATCTCTACAAATGCAGAAAGGCAAGACATACCCCCAGTATTGAATGGCAATTAAGCAATTTACTTTCCTCTAAAGCTTGTCTACCGTAATCTTCATCAAGAAAATCAAGGCAACCCAAAGTAAATTAATATAGATATGCCTGCTCAAAGTAAATAGTTGTTAGAGCAATCTTTCTACTAGGGAGGGTTTAATTCTCTTCTTTTCTTACTGTTTACAGAGTCACTGGCAAAGAAAGGACATGTTTCATTTTCTCCACTTCAGTGGGGTGATCTAATGGACTGGAGTGGACTCACTAAAGCTCTAGAGCACGGTATAAATGGGCAGCAGCCATTAGACAATGCAGAAACAAGACAAATCAGCCCTTTTTAGCTTCAGGTCCTTACATAGCCCATGGGATTTAGCTAATGCAAGAATTAGCCAAATAGAAAAGCAAATGTTCAGTCCCTTAATGACAGGAGCTGCCTTCCCTCAGGGACAGAATGCTTCCCTGCAAGCAAGACAGAGGGACCCTGGGAGGAGACATGGTGGCAGAGCCACGATTAGGGGGGCTTTGTGGTGAGGGTAGCAGGGGAAGGGGATTTTCCACATCACATCTTATAGGGAAGGAGTTTGAGGAGCCTGAGGAGCAGCTGAGGGAACTGGGGCTGCTTAGTCTGGAGAAGAGGAGGCTGAGGGGAGACTTTATTGCTCTTTACAGCTACCTGGAAGGAGGCTGTAGTGAGGCGGGGGTTGGTCTCTTCTCCAAAGTAACTGTCGATAGGACGAGAGGCAATGCCCTCAAGTTGCATCAGGGGAGGTTCAGATTGGACATTAGGAAAAATTCCTTCACTGAAAGAGTGGTCAGGCATTGGCACAGGCTGCCCAGGGAGGTGGGGGAGTCCCCATCCCTGGAGGGGTTCAAAAAACGTGTAGATGTGGCACTTTGGGACATGGTTTAGCAGGCGTGGTGGTGTTGGGGTGACGGTTGGACTTGATCTTAAAGGTCTTTTCCAACCCATGATTCTGTGATTCCATGCTTCCCTGGCCCAGTGCTGGGAACGGGCAGGGCTGTGTTTTCAGCTGAGGCTGTAGGTGTACAGGCTGCCTGCCAGAGGATGCCTGGGTTGAGGGACAGCCCTCAGAGCCCAGCCCCGGGTGGCTGTGTGCTGTCTGCCACAACACATTCACCAGTTAAAGCAGTCCAGATTCCCTTTGACTCGTCCCTGTGGGGCAGCCGTGCACTTATTTGACTGACTTGTGGGAGCATTCCCTGGCATAAGTGATCAGGTAAAGAACTTTTCAAAGCCACCGGAGTCAGCATCGTTCACAAGCCTAACCTGTACTCCACCCCTGCAGGCACTCGGACCCGAGCTGCGTAGAGGCTCTTCCAGGCTAGGCACCAGAAACAAGTGCGTGTCTGATCTCACCGCTCCCCCCAAAAGAGCAGAGCTGCTGTCTGGAATATCTGTGATCAATATATAGAATCAGAGAGTCTGAAATGGTTATTGTAGAACAGAAGTGAAAGCCGTGCTTCGACACACCACCTTGTTCCCGGAACAGGCACCGAAGCAAAACGAGCTGTAGAGATTAGTCACTGCTCTGACCTCGTGCTTCGGCCAGCACGCAGTCACAGGGCTGAAACAATGCCATTTCCTACGAAAAATGATTCTGAGGTCTCATTCACAGCCCACTTCCCAGCCCAATTTGGTGTCTCCAAATTCCACTCTATTTCTAGCTTTATTCAAATACTGTGTCCCTTTGAAATTCTGCAAAGCCACCTCCCCTGACCTGCCAGAGGGTTCAGTTCATGCTTTTTTCCCCACGCCTCTTTCTACAACCTTGCTTGATTTCTCTGCCCCTGCTATGAAAATGACCACGCCAGCACTGCTGCAACGTAAATGGAGAGGAGTTGCTCCACTAAGTGAGTGAGAAAATGAAGATCCAAGGAGAGGGCAGGCCAGCACATCCAGCGGTCGCAGGGTGTCTTGGAAGGTGAGTGCGGAGGCTGGCGCACAACGCGTTGGTTGCTGTCGTACGTCTGTCTGCGCCCGCACGCGTGCTGACCTTCAGGCAGGACAGGGGAGATTTGCTCTTCCCACGGTTTGCTCCGCTTGGGCTGAGCGCCGTGCGTGGGCTCAGACAGAGCCATCCGGAGCGCCCGTCTCGCACCTCCCTCGCGGCAGAGCGGTGTCCTGGCGCAGCACTGCAAACAGCTTTGTAAAGAGAAGCGCACCTCAGAGCGTGACCCTCGGAAAGGCCTTTACAGCTAATGGGGGAAGGCAAGGAGAGAATAAACATGCAGTTTTCAAAAGCCAGTGTAAGAACGGTGTAGAATTAAGCTAGCAGAACAGAAATTACAGCTGGAGCCCACGATCCAGGCTGAATAACCGAGCAGCTGGAGGCCTTGTCCTTGAGGAGCTGGGGGGGGGCTTGTTCTTCAGATAGCTATTTACCACTCGCACATTTCCAGATCTATTGGAAAGTCTTGTTACAGTTTCAAAACAACAGTCACCTCTCCTTACACCAAAATAAAAAAAAAAAAGGCTGATAAAATACAGAGTAGCCTCATAGGCAACTGGAGGCATGGCAGCTCCTACCCACTGGGTATAATTTTTAACAACTCAAACCAGCTCCAGAATAAAGCACAGAAAATGTCAGCCCTTTGTATGAAAGGGCTTTTGAAAAAGCCAAGCTGATTCCAATTTGCCGGAGGCATTAAGACAGCATATGTCACAGTGCCTGGGAACTGAAAGGCTAAAGTTGGCTCCGACGTGCCGGATAATGGAGCTGCTACTACTAGTCCAGTGAGCTCCGGCTGCCACCCTGCTCCTGGTAGCAGTTTCCAGCATGCTGGCACTCGGTGCAAGCCACCTGCAAGCCAGATCTGGTCTGTCGGAGGAAACTGGGACCTATTTTAGTTGCCCAGCTGCAGCTCAGCTCATTTGCAAGAGGCAGCCTGCCACGTCAGAGCTCCTTTAGGAAGCACCAGGAGGCAAACCAATCTGCCGCCTCTGAAAACAAGATGGGTAGGAGGGCGCGTCTCTGCCCCTGCTTAGATGGGGAGCAGAGGGGGTTGCTGCGGAGGCAGGAGAACACAAGCGCTGTCTCCTCACCGAACACCCTCTGCTTGGCTTCAGGGACGAGCTCTGACGTCCCCAGGCTTAGACATAAAACTCCAGGGAAACAGAAGTTTGTGCCAGCATCTCCTGGACACTGCTAGGGCCTGGCACACCGAATGCGGGTAGAACCCCCAGCAACTGCCTCTCCAACTCTGCTTTCCTCTGGCCGCCCCCTTCCCAGGCAGGGCCCACCCCTCTCTGACGGCCATTGCGAGGAACCCCCACCACTGCTCTGGCTGGAGAGCATCGGCTGCTGACGGGGCCACGCAGGGAACGCAGGCCCTTTCGGGGCCAGCCATGGACGTGTTTCAGCCCATGGCGTTGACAAGGGATGTCAGTGTCCCCAAGAGTCAGCGACCAGCTGAGCGAAGAGCAAAGAGGGTCAGGACTGGTCTCTGCAGACCCAGTGAAACGGGAGAGTTGAAGAGTTTGCCCTGAGTCTTAACTTTGGGGTCTGGTGCGTGGTGGAGCCAGACAGCCGGGCTGCACCAGACCCCCACGCTGCGGGGCAGTCCTCCACCTCTGCTCGCTGCCAGGAGTGACTGCACCCAGCCGGTCCCCGCCACGCGCCCAGCCTGGCCACGCAGCTCCCTTGGAGACCGCATCACCTGCTCCGCTGCAGGGCAGTGCTGGATCTGGGCCCGCACCCGCGCCCCGCGGCAGCTTCCCGCCGAGGCAGAGCTCGGCGAGCACGCGGCGCACCGGAGAAGCCGCTGAGCTGCGGCGGCAGTGCTGGAAGCCGTGTCGTGGCACCGGTGGGCGATGTGCACCCGGGGAGCGTGGCAAGAGCTAGGCTAGAGCAGAATAATGAAACATTGCCATCTCTTCCCAGGCCTGGCCTTTTCAGATACAACTTCCTTCTCTTTCGTCATACATTCCTGTTCTCCTGCCACAACGCGGTCTCAGACCTAGCAGCAGAGGCGACTGAGACGCCCGTGCTCACACTGCATCCCCCTCCTTGCTCCAGCCAGAAGGCATCTGCTCGGCTACCTGAGGAGAAACAGTAAAATCGCCCCCCCGCAGTCAGCCGCCAGCCTCCGGGAGGGCAATGCTCCGCACGGCCATTTCTGTTTCACTAAAAAGCAGGGGAAATAAAACCACAGAAAAGAACAAGAGACCCATGTCCTCTTGAGGGGAAAATCGGTCACTCCCACACCTCCCGGCCTGTTTTCTTCCCAGAGACGCGTGGCCAGGTGGCAGGGACGGGAGCGGGTCAGGCACAGGACTGCTCATGAAGTGAGCAGGAAATGCGAAGTATTGTCCGTGCAAAATGTGCTTATCAGAGGGCTGGAACAAAAATGTTCATTTTCTTAGGGAATGTTTTTAGTGGAAATGTTCCAAGTGTTATAAGAAAAAGGCCTAATGCTTCAAATTTTTCACTTTTATTTTTTCATTATAGAGAAAGGTTTTTAAACAGGCAGAGCCTGTTATTTGTAGGATAAAATGTTCCCCTGACATTAGCCTGCAGGGAACATCCCAGGAATGCCAGTTTACTGGTAGGAATGATCACAAACCAGCAAATCCTAAGCCACCCTGAAAGAATGTTCCATACAGGGAACCACGGGCTCATAAACCAGTTTTTGCACCTGATGCCATGAGTTGCACTTGCCCGGTCTGGGAAGTGAAGTGCTGTCACGTGCACTGCGTGTCACACCAGAGCAACGCAAACGTCAGCCGTACACGCTGGCAGCTTCCTGTCACAAACAAACTGCAGACCAAGAGCTCCTCATTACTACCTCAGTCGTTTCAAAGCGTAAACGTAATTATCATGATCTGATCAGGGACAACAGAGAAAGAGGCATGATTTGCTGACAACGGTATTTGCAATGATTAATCTCCCAGATCTTGCCTTACAGGGTCACGGATGTCTTGAAATGGGAAATGGGACGTTCAAATCATTTGTGTCCCTTTAATCATCCGCACCAGCCGGGGTGACCGAGGGCCCCCCGCCCAGCGTCTGGCGGGTCCGGAGGGGACAGGCAGGGCTCGGGCGCTCCCACCCGGGGTGCAGCAGCCTTCCGTAGTCCCCTTTCCTTCCAGGGACCAGGACTCTGCCATCAGGAGGACAAGCCCTGCTTGCAGTAAATGGAAGGAGCTGTAAAGCTTTTACAGACGTCAGTTCAAACAGCGTGTATCGACGCTGGAGTAGCTCAGCGTGGAGGCTGCAGCCCTAAACCGAAAGGCCGTCAGACTAAGCCCACAAGCTCTGGGGTCTACCACAGGGTGAGTGTGGGGAAGTTTCAGCTACACTGATGAATAAAGAAGACACCCAGATAAGACGAGTATGAAATCAGTAACCAGACAGCACGTCTCGAGCAGGCTCGCAGCGAGCAGGACGGGGAGGAGCCAGGCAAAGCAGACAGGGCACGAGGAGGGTTTAGAGAAGCCAAGTCAGGCATTAACCTTGCCCTGCAAGGTGCCAGGAGAGCCAGAGGAGCTCAGCATCTAAAGCCTCGCTAGTCCTTGGCCTTGCTGACACTACCCACAACAAACCAGTCCCTCTCGGTGGGAAAAGCCGGATGCTGTGCTGAAGACACCTCCACGCCCTCACAAAAATCAGGGACGTGTCCCACATCCTCCCTGTGCCCTGTCTGACCACAAAGGGCTTCGTTGCAGCTGCCCAAGTTGGCTCTGGAGGGAAAGGACTACACGTGCAGGGGCACGCACGGCTGCAGCTCGGCCCGTGTGCCGCGTGTCCTCATGGCATCCAGGCCGGTGGGCGAGCGGCGCCGGACGGGAACTGGCCGCTGCTGCCGCCGCACTCGCACGCTGTAACAGCGAGCCCGAGAGAGTAATATTTCTTTCATGGGGAAAAAACCGTGCTCACTTGAAAGGCAGCTGAAGCAGAGATTAAAAAGGGTGCCTGAAAGAGGTAAACAGAGCCAGGATGCAAGCTGCATTTGGAGTCACCCTTTCCAGCGCTGAGCTCTGGCCCCTGGGCTGAGAATGGCTCAGTCAGCCCCCTGGAATGAGGCCTGTCAAACCTCTCCTACCTTTGATCACCTTTTGCAGGCAAATGATGTACACATTAGATGCTCATTAACATTTATGTAAGTCATCTGCTGCAGTAGCAGCTTACCTTGTCTGCTGTTTGCCTGTGGGAAAAACGAAAACTCCAAAAGGCCTAGGCAGAAAAGCCCCAGGACCACAGCACTGAAGAATGCTGCTGGAAAGTCCACCTGATCCCCCAGCACCAGTCCGACTTCTTGCTCCCCCAGTAATGCCCACAGAGGCAGAAGCAGCTCCGGGGGGGAGCTTCCCAGCTAAACTCTCACCATTGCTGCACCAGGTTAAGTGGTTAACTGGATGTGCTCTGCTCTTAGAAAATGGTTCACTGAGCACAGCTGTCACCAAACAACAGCGTAGCAGAGACTGAACGCATGCATTCAGGGGAAATCAGATAATAGAGGTGGAAAGTGTCCTGTGATCCATTTAACTGTGTCCGCTCCCATGAGAACACCACAGAGACTGCTGGCTTGGGCAAACCAGCAGGACCGGGCACACACATGGTGGAAGACGCTCACCCACAGCAGCCCCGGGGCAGGGCAGGGCAGGGCAGAACGTGTGACCCTGCCAGCAGGCTGCTGGGACCGGCGTGGCCATCACCAACAGTCTCTGTGAGCAGGTCTGCGGGGAGGGATGGGCACCGTGCTCTGGTCAGGACTGAGCTCCGTGAGCTTGTTGCTTCACAGAGCCCGCTCAGCAGATGCAATCTCATCAGAGCACTGCGTGGTGTTTGCACAGAGCCTGGTGAGTCTTGCAGGCTCACCTGGCTCAGACAGACCCAGACCCCTCTCCCCACTGGTGGTTTAAGAATTAAGAAATTGTTCTTGCCAGGTTAAGGACACATCTTTCTTTACAGAGCAGCCGGCTCTGTTTACCCCTAATTGCACTCTAGGTAAGAGGTTAAGAGGAGAAAGGATCTTATTATCTGGGTAAGCTGAAAAAAATATCCCCACCCAGGAGGGCCAGCACAGCTGTTCCTGCTTTTCCGAGGGCAGGACTCTGCCTCTGGGACCTCCCCAGAGCCTCATCCCGACCCCGGAGAATTAATTATCTGCTCCTTGTGCCTGGGCAGGGGGTGGAGAGAGACGATTCCTTTGTGTTACGAGAGGAATTGCGAGACAGATGAATTAGGTCTTGCTCAGTGTTCAAAGTCAATTACAGCCCAGCCTGGAACAGCTCAGGTCCGCACAACGCGCCGTACCTGCCATACGGAGTCTGCGCGTCTCCACGCGCACAGAGCTGCGATGAAGCAAGGAAGGATTCCTCCTGCAAGGGTCTGAGACTACTCAGACAAAGCCTATCGATCAGCTAAGGTCCACAGACTAAAACTCGCACGACTTCAGCCGGGCTCCGCAGTCTGGGGACAGCAACGCTACTGCGAATGCCCGAAGTGCTGGCTGCCGTCAGCCCCGCGCTGCAGGGACCGCTTCTGGCCCAGCAGTGACAGACCCTGTGAAGCGGGCGGCAGTGGCTTCGCTCTCCACAGCTCTGTCCTAACCAAAATGGAGCAAAAAGGCAATAAATGAACCCTGCAGCCCAGTGACAAGTACGAGGAGAAGCTGTGAGTGCACAGCACAGTATCACGAGGGGCGGCTGCCAGGGCACCCAGCTGGGATTCCAGCAGGACTCAGCAAGGCAGAATTGAGTGAGAGACGCACAGAGGACTTCACACAGACCATCAGGACAGCACAAGACACCCGTCCCTCAATAGTCATCTCTAGCAAAGGCCTGTGGAGCCCATTGGGGAGGGCATGTTGTCCGGGTTCGTCTCCATGCAGAGGTACCCACACTTCCCATGCAGCTCGGAGAACATGCTTATCTTCTCCAGGTAGGGAGGCTTCGTGACCTAGCTAAGAGGTGCTGGAATACGCCATCTGTGTAAGGCACAGTGAATTCATGGCAGGAATTGCTTTCCTGCCTCCTGAGCACACCAGTCAGTTCTGAAGCAATTTCTCCTTCTGTTAACAATGTAAAGCTTTGGCAGATTACCCAACTTAAAAAGTAATTTAAACTGCACTTATGAAATATTTCATGAAACATTTCTGAAAACATTGCCACTTGCACTCCCCAGCCATGACAGAAGCAGTTGAAAGAAGAACAGTTCAGTGAAACCTCTCAAACTCAGATCTCTTGAAATTTCTGCTGCTTCAAGCTGCTATTCCTATCCTGTATTCACTTAAAAGGTGTGGAAAGTAGGCATATTCAATATCAGATTTTGTTGTTTTAAAGCTCGTGGAAGTAAATACTTTGATCTAATCACATGTAAATTATGTGTCACTGTTAAAATATGGGACTGCATGTAAATCTCAGATACAAAAGAAGTCATCACCATGTAGAATGAAAAGAAATGTAGAATATTAAAATCAGGAGGTTCAACTTTATTAGCATAACAGCTTCAGTTTATATTCATGTGCACCAAAAATGCATTCACAGCAAAATAACTCAGAAAGAAGAAAAGCCCTGATTCAGCACAGTAATTTAACTCATATTTAGCTTTAAGCATGTGCTTAAGTCTAGCTGGGCTCAAGTCCAGATGAAGAAAAGTCCTCTGATAGTCAAGACAAAGCCAATAAAAGTTGAACAAACTATTGCAGGCTGACCAAAAAATCCAGAATAGTTTTTATCTGAGTTCAGTCTTTGTTTCAATTCCAGTGTGTTCTGTTGTTACAAATCTCTTTGTCCAGGCCTAAACCAAGGCTTCTGAGGCCAATAAATTTATAATAAATACTATCCTTGAAGGATGGAGGACAAAAGCTCCCAGTCCGCATCAATCTTCCACTGACAGCAAAAGAGACTGATGGGGCAGCTACAGGTAACACCAGCAGAAGCCACGTGGAGCATACCGGTGTGTGCAGAGCGCTGAACAGGACACTGCTCTTCCTCCGTTTTGTATCAAAAAATGGAAGGGGCCAGCAGTTCCCACCTGCTCCCTGCTCCTTCCTGAGCTGGGCGGCAGCCCGGAGCCTCACGGTCTCTGATTGCTTCCCCGTCCTCCGAGCTGGGGGCACGCCACCATGGCTGGGAGATGGGGACACAGGTCTCCAGCTCCCCGCGCGGAGGAAGGCCTGGTGCCAGGGCTAGGGGACAGACTCACGCGAACTGCGGGGGGCAGAGAGCTGGTTTGCTCCCCTGCGCGCTACGGCGAAGCGCTCGCTTTGCCGGGGGCGATTTGCCGTGACGGGCGCTGATGCAAAGGCGGCTGTGGCCGCTGCCCACAGAGCTCCGTGCCCCGGCAGGCTGCCGAGACTCCCTCCGAGAATCGAGACTCGGCGGGGCCTTGTCAGGCCGCTCGCGGATTTCCCAGCTCACTGCTCAGTGGCAGCGCTGCTACAGACCATGGCGGCAACGAAGCCATGGCTCAGCTGCGGCAGGCGGGAGAGCGCAGAGAGGGCTCCTCGCTCTGCCCGGCCGCCAGCACTCGTGTGAGTGGCCGAGTCCAGTTCAGGCATCAGCCCACGCAAACAGAGGAGAGGTTGGTGACTTGCCTGGGTGAAAGCATCACCCGTTAGCCACAGCAAAGAGTACAAAGCAGTACTGCCAGGCTTGGAGAAGACCATTCCCTATTATTTTTATCTAAGATAAAAATAATAGGGAATGGTTTTCAACCACTATTAAGTGGAGGAAACCCGTGTTACCCTTCAAATAACAGCACCTGGCACTCAAACAGAGAAGAAAGGAGTCTCAGCTCACATAGATGCAAGAGGCTAACAGATGCTAACTGATGCTAACAGACTCTCGGACTCCTTGAGAGGGTGTTCTGAGGCTGCTGGGCTGCAGTGGGCAGTAATGGGAGAGGAGAGAGCAACTCTGCAGTACCACCACTCAGACTGCCTCTCTGCTGATAATAAGCAGAACTGCTCACTAAGACCACGAGATTTTCAGGGCAACAGCAAATTCTTACCCGATATGTATATGGCACCTAGAGAAGTACATTGTCAGTGAAGCCAAAGATGTTACCATAAAAATTGCAATGAAAAGGAATTGTTCTCAAATTGAGCAAGAAACACACCTGAATAATCTGGAGCATGGGCTGTGCCTCTTCTACAGGCATCATCAGCAGGGAAAAACATTTTGTCATATTCCAAAGGGCTTGATGCTCTAAAAGCTCTAACCTCCCCCAAAACTCTTTGGTGACATGAATTCAACCACTTCCCAACAATCTTCTTTTCCAGAGCAACAGCCAGACACCCTCCTTCAAGCAACGCAAAGCGTCACTGGCCCCATGCACACAGGAGGAGATCACTGCTTTCTCTCGCTGCACATTAGGTGACTTCACTCTGTTTGCTGTGAGCATTTGCAAAAGGTTCCTTTCATCAGCTGCCTTTGAGGTTCTTTGAAAAATGGAAATAATTAGGCACGTGTATTTTCATTGGCACAGAGAGACTGAAGCCTGATCTGAAAGGCTTTGCCTCTGCAAGAAAATAATAGGTCCAATTAAATGTACTTTATTCTCTGAAGTTCAAACACCATAGCTTTGGGGGCAAGAATTACGTGCAGAACAGGGATATAGGTATATATAGGACTGGGGTTAAAGCTGATCTGCTTGGGTTTACAAAACAACAACACTGATGATTAATAGAGAAGCGAAGGGTGAAAGTGCGACATTCCTGACCAGAGGGACAACGACAAAGCCCTGTGACAAAGCCCTGTGCCCACTGGCGCCTGGTCTGCTGAGAAGCCAGTGCCTCCATTTGCATGTGTAATCACACAGCAGACTGCTGAAACGAGGGATGTCGCTGGGATGAAAACACGCTGGCCCTGAAGGGAGCCGGATCAGACCCCTAATTATCACTCATGATTCCTTGCTCAGTTAATACTTGCAAGAAGTTTCTAAAGTTTCAAAGGAATATAAATCTTATCAAAGCATTTGTAATTGCACGTAAATGACAGGCACAGTGTCATTTAGCTTGGGCTGCAGGGAAGGGGCAGCAGAGTTCTCCAGAACCAGTGCAAAGGCCTAATACTGCATTCAAAACTCACAGCGAAATCAAACCCTCATATAAATGCTAACTGAAAGCAAAATTGCAGTTAAAAACCAGAGAGGATGCTCTAAAAATAATTAAAATCATGTGAGACAAATCAACATGCTCCTCTGCTTATGGGTCTTGGCTCTCTGGGGGCTAACGCCTGTCTTTGCTGCCTGCAGTGGCTTTCTTTCTGTATGCCTGGACAAAAGACACTTTATTACAGTAATTTATCACCCCATAAAAGTGGCTTTCTTGTATTGCTGAATAATTTTGAAAGAAATATGTTTTAAAAATTAAAAATGCAGTCGGTGTATGCACACTCAGGTCTGCTGGGAGACATTTCTGCAACTACTGTAACTGCCTGGGTAGTTTTAATACCTCTACCTTCTATTATTTAAAGTATGATGATATTTTTTCCTTCTGTGAGCTTTGTCAGCTATAAATAAAAGATAAGGGTTGAATTGTACAGGGTATCTGTAAGCACTTCCATTATTGATACTTAATGTTACTTGGAGGGGGTGGTGAGACCATGGTGCTTCTCGTTTGCACCTAAACCCTGAGGCCCAACTGCGAAAAGCGGAGGGTGCGTGTTTGAGAGGTCATTTTCTCTGTGCATGCTTCCATGCTTCCATTTTTTGTCCTCCAAGTGGCACCTTCCAGGATGAAAATGAGACCTATCCACAGATATTTAATGAAACTTGAAACTAAGATGCTTGGGGAATCTGTGAAAACTGCTTGATGGGGCTCAGGATTAACAGGCAAGGCTTCCTCGGATAATCTCAGTACTCAAAGGCTGCTCAGACAAGGTCTAGAACCAGGTCTGTGATCGTGAAATAACAAAAACTTGTTTTGCACTTTATTCTCCTAGACCCGGAGGGTCCTTTGCCCGCCTAACTGGGGCTGCTTTCTCCCCAGCTCTGGAACAAGAGGAGCTCCTTTTCTTGGCACTCTTTCCTTTTAAGGTCTTGCCCTTGTTTTTACCACCACATCCAGTCAGTGGTACCTCAAAAGCAGGAAACTGCAGAGTGACGCATGGAAAAAAGCATGCTAAGATGGGACTAGTAACAAATCCACTCCTCAGACTGGTCCAGAAGCAGAAGGGTTGTTTAACCTGGGATCAGTCTCAAGGAAAAGGAATGTGCTGGTAAGGCTACTCTTAAGGCAGACCTGTCATTTGGTTTTACAGGTTCCAGTGTCCTTGTTCCTCACTCTGGTGTCCCCATCTGTCCCAGCTCAGCATCCTCAGGTATTGGCCTGAAGGCGGGACATTTGCCCCAGGGTGAGTGTCCCTGCAAATCTTTTATTTATAGCTGACCCAAGTCCTTGTTCCTCAGCAAAGTAGCACCAAAGCAAACCTCGTGTACATTTTCTTGTCTACTGCTGTAGCTAAACCCAGAAATTTTTTGCTGTTAAAACAGACAGGCTCTTCAACAGGACGAGGACTACCCACTCTGTATCCCATGACCCCTTGGATTTGCAAAGCAGCAGGAACTGGGCTTGGAACAAACACATGAAAGCAATCCTAAGGCATAAAGTGGCATGAATCCTGCCCTCCGTGTCGCTTCTTCGATGCTTTGAAAGATCATGAGGCAAATTCCAGCCCACGCAGCCAGGTGAATGAGTGCAACGCCAAAGCTGGAGAGTAGCTGGGTAAGTGGAGTCCCAGTCGGACGCAGCCGCCCGTGCATCCACAGGCTCGTACAGGGAAGGGGCCACTCAGAGCAACTCTTCACACACAGCAGCTGAAGCGTTGCTAACGGAGGGGGCAAGGGGGCTGGGAGTTTTCGTAAGAGCTAATGACCACCTTGGGTTTTACTGCAGCCCAGTGAGATAACAGAGTAACCAGATTGCTAATCAGCCCCAAGAACACACCAGCATTTGCCTGATGAATCAATAAGCACACGGAGCTGAGTTTCCCCTTCATATTCTCTGTTTTCCGTATTGCCTCAGAACTGGTAATGACTGCGTCAGATACCCTTTGCCAGCCGTACGCTAATTACAGATCTGCAGCCAGTCCTGATGCTTCTTCAAACCACAAGATGATAAAATTAGATCATTACTCACATCACCGTCTTTGCAGACAATTATCAGAGGGATGCAACAGTATCTCCCCATTTCATTTTCTAAGAAGTGACTTCAAGACCCAGAGAGTGAGGTAGTGAGTCACGATCAGAGGTTTCTTCACCAGCTTTTATTTAATCAGAGTTAACAATGAGAAAAGCTGCTCTCTGTGCACAGATACCTAAAAACTGAACACACATGGTAGCACTGCATGAACAGCCACACAAACCTCAGGCTGTGCGTACATCCAAATCACTGGGCTACATTTTAAAACCAAAGGGGCTGCCAGGCAAATCACAGGCACCACTGAAAGCAGAAGGGTGGGAGCCTGCATCCAACCATGAGCATAAGGGAGAGTCCCTAAGTTATCTCACCGACAGATGGACTCCTTCTGTATCACACATCCTTGAACTGCCATTTCAGTTGGAAATACGCAGCAAGCAGTCACACAGACACTGGGCAGGGCGCTCAGAGGATTACTGCTGTAGAAATGCCTCGACAGACACTCACTTGTTGAGCTAGCAAGTCTTGGTACAGGTACCGAGCTACGCCGGATCCCACCAGCGGTCCATCTAGCCAGTGTCCTGTCTCCGTCAGTGGCCAAAGGTAGATGCCTGGGGCAGAGTTTAAAGTTAGGACACTGTCTGTTAGGGCTGACCCAGTTTAGTGGTTCATTTATGAAGTCATTTGGGGAAAGATGCACCAGTTTGAGCTGGGCATTTCCCACACATAAGCATGGCAGCATTCCCGATTTCCAAAAGTGCTGCAGAACCCACAGTCCCACCGCTTAGGCTCCCCTGGCAGTCAGCTGTGCGAGCTCCTGCCACGCGCAGTTATCTTTCCCGGCATTCCCAGCCAGTCCTGCAATATCACAGATACTTTGCAGACCTGCCCTGATTATGCTTCATGTTATGGTACCAGTTTTATGCAGCTTAAAAGGCATTAATAAATAATGAATGGAAGTTGTTGGCCTGTTATATATATAAGCAGCATGTGTCCAAAATGGTTACCAGCACATCAGTGGAAGCTACCATAGATAATGATAAGCTACAATTAAAAGCAATCTATTGCTCTGCTGGACTGTGTAACAGTATGTAATAAAAGATTAATCACTTATTAAAATAGCTACAAGTATTTCGTTAACCTTTATGCATTATTTCTAATGGGGCTTGTCTGCACTGCAGTCACTGCAGTGACTAAGTGGACGAAGTGACAGAAGTACTGGGCAGGATTTCCGCAGCCCTGCTCTGGCACTGCGTGACTAACAGTGTCGTTAGTGCGTAGCCCCAAGTATTTACCCAGCTCTTCGGGCTGGGTTCCTGGCCCTTGCCGAGCTCTGCGCTGTCGCAGCACTACGGTTAGCAGTACACAAAGACCAGGTTTAACGTGGAAGTCGGAGCTGCAGCTCCTGTGAGAACACATTCAGCGACGCCTCTCCACCGTGGAGCCCTGCATGACACATCTCCGGCAGCGCCAGGCCGCTCCCTGCGAGGTGCCGATTCCCACTGCTGGCATCCCAAACGGAATCCGTCCGGCTGCCTTCCTGCACGCTGCAAAGACGTTCTGCCTACGCCTTGTGGCCATTCCCCACGATTATCCAGTGACCAGCTGAATCCTTGCCACCTGGTTGCCTTCCCATAACAGAAATCAGACGGGTCCATCTGCTGGAAAGGAGCTCTCCAAAGAGCCCTGGATGTCTGTGCTCACCTTCATTTTGTGTGAGTGTCACCTATGCTGGGAACACCCATACTGTGTTGTGCCATTTGCACCCGGGGAGCATATTGCACTTCGTGTGTTCATCTTCTGTTATCAGTTGGATCGGGATTTACACAGACATGGGGAAACTCAGGCAAAACCTTTCCTCTGAGCACATGCTATTAGCTCTGCTGATTACTTCCAGCAGTACTTACCACTGGATAAGAGAGGCTTTCAGAACTGAAGTACTTCAAGGACTGTGTTTCCTTCACAGAAGCTAGTCTGCTTCTTCAACACCCTGCTACTCGAAGCTCTCTCTGCCCATGGCAGCCTATCACAAGCCTGCAGAAACTAAATTGACTCAAAAAAGGTGTGCAACCGAAAAGTGGTTTTCAGGAATGCTTTTTAAGTGTGTAAAATAACTCCGTGGCTTGCTGAAAGCCATCAGGAGGTATGCTTGAGGAATAGCATTTGGAGACAGCAGAAAATAGCTCTTCATTCCAAAGAACAGCAAAGTGTCTTTAGTTCTCTCTTCCTCTCCTATGCAAATATTCTCCTTTAATGTGCCTGGTCCTAGAGTGATAAAGGACACACCTTCTCCATCAGATGAAAGTATGATCTCTTCTCTGTGTTCCTTACTATGCTTTCTCGGTGCAGGAGAGAGTCTGAATTCCTCCTTAGCTTCTCAGACTGTGCTGTGTGTAAACCCGAGCATTACACCCTGTCTGGCTCTCCAGCTCTACCAGCTCTCAGACGGAATCATCTGAGACATTGCCCAGGCTGCAGCCCTCCTTTATCCTCATATTAGTGGGACCTATTCACACGTAAGGGACCTCTGTTACGCTTGATCTGAAAATATGTGACGTGTGGAAACAACATACTTTGAAACATCCATGCAGCAGTTCCGTAATCTCAGCCAGAGTTCACAAGCTGTACATCGATAGATTCCCTAAATGACTACACTGACACACACAGTTCTCCAGCAAAGCCACTTGTCCTGTGCCTAGATGCAGTTCCTGCCTGTTGACACCTTGGGCTTTGGAGGGCTGGAATTTGGCTGATACATCAAGGCTAGGAGAGGAAGCAGTGTTTTGCTCACCAAGGTTTGAAATGCCCATCAGTTTGCACCTGTGACTGTCAGACCAGACAAAGCTCTCAGCTGGCATTGCTAGATGTCGCAACGGCAGTGTAAAGAGTTGCTGAAGTGTTGAATATCATTGCTTCCCCAAAGCACCAAATAGCCAGGTCTAAGCAGAGGGTCTGGGAACCTCTCCGTGAACCTGGGATACATTTTCAGCTTGCAAAGTAAGTTGATGAGTTTCTTTTTACACAGATCTACCTTAATTGATACGTAATAATTTATTAGGAATACGTGCATCTTGTCTCCACGGGTGTATGAGTGTGCTGGAGCTTGCATGGCAGAGGAATCCTGCCCTGATCCTCCAGTACCAGAGTCATATTCAAAAGCACCAAGCACAGAAGCACAAAGTTTGAGAAGCAGCGTGACTCACCACAGGAGATAAAATACCAGCCCCACAGGAATGGGCCCAGGAGCACAGGGACTGCCGCCGCAGATGCGCCCAGCGGGCTGCCTGCCCAGGTTCCGGCCTCCCGCAACCACCAGCAGCAGCTGTTAGAGAAGTGCGAAACGTGCTGCCTGCAGGGCAAGTTTCTCTCCGAGCCCCTGCAGCAGGACAGCGATTTTTGCTCTGAAGCAGCAAGGTTTAGATATCCAGTCCATAATGATGTGGTTGTTATAAACTCATTACTACATGTGAGTAATGAGCCATCAAGAGAGAGATGCCCAATACCTTTTTTGCCCTGATAAATTTTTGACCCGGACAATAATTTGCTACACTGAGTTCAAAGTGTTACTGGTATAAAAAAGAGACTCTCTTTTTCAGTTAACCTTAGGATTCCTGCTTTGTGGTACGTGGTCTCTCTGCAGACTTGTCGCAGCAGTGGAAATTGCCCTAGTGCTGAAACGGTGAAAGGTTAAAAAAGATGCAGCAGGTAGCAATGATTCTTTACAGCTTTTCTTTGGCATATGCCTCCTTTGGCATTGAAAAGGGGGTTATCCACTGTGGACATTACATACAGGGTGTGGAGTACAAGGAAATTTATGAACTGTTTTCTGGAGAGCAAGTGCCTTTCAGTCACGGTATGTACAAACTTACCTCTTATGCTCAATTTGACAAGAAAGCAGAGTTTCACAAAATTGTCCTTGCATTTGCTCCACCCCACTTGCTGCTTTCAAATGCAGAAAGCATTCTTCTCCTTTTCAAAGGTCCAAAGAAGACAAGTCTCAGAAGAGAGCATTCCTGCCCAGGGCTGGATCCGGAGCTCTGCACTTGACTCCGTTCATAATGGCTGTCCCTGAACTCACTGTTTACAGGATGAATGAAATATTTTTCACCCTTTGTTTGCCTCAGTCTTGGCACTTCTGCAAACTATGAAAAGCTGAAAAATCTGGAGCTTGCCAAGAACTGTTAATATGAAAACTTAATCTTCTCTCTCCGCTCTGGCAGTCACATGTGTCAAGCAGTATCTCACATCTGACACCGGGCAACACCTAAGCTTTTTCGTACGAAAGGGTGCAGAGCTGGGGCTCCACGCAGGTGTTACACAGGTCTCCTTTCTTCTTGTGCAATGTCAGGAGCAGTCAGGCACCACAGCGCAGCTCACTGCTGCCTAGTGCCTCCTCAGAAGAACACATTTTTTAACAACAAATCTTTGGCTGTTTCCATTTTTCCAGCCCATTTTCCAATTCATTTCATCCGCTGAAGTAATCACGGTTATTTCAAATGTGTCTATTAGTAGCTGAAATAGCTTTTGTGTTTTCCTCCTGCCAGAGCTGGCGTTAGAAGCGAGCAAGCAGGGAAATTGCCCAGGGCTTAAGGACTTAGGCAGGGCCTGTTAAGCTAATATAGGTAGTAGCTGCAGCCCCACTGTATGTAAGTGTGCAGGAGGAGTCCATCCCTTGGCCTCTGCCTGAGTCTAACAGGCATTCTGCACACTGTTTTCACTCATACGCCGTATGTCTTGTGCTGCAAAGTGGTCTCTCTCGACAATGCAATTTTCTTCCTGATGTTAAATACCTGGGCTCTCTTCGGCCATGTCAAAGGTGAGTGCAGTCTTCCACAGAGCAGGACACCGTGCTGTGTAAGTGTGTATGTCAAGCCACACACCGGGTCCAGTTTTTAGAAGTGCTGAGCACTCACAGCTCCTGTTGCAGTCAGGAGGTGCTTTATGTTCCCTGAAAGCACAAGTCCTGCAAGTACAGCTCTCCATGTCCCCATTCCCCGTTAGTCAAACTCCCTGCCTGACCAAGTTCTCCAGTACTCTGAGCTGCTCTAAGTTAGCCCCGTTCCACTGAAGTCAGCGGGGCCACACAGACTCGCACTGGGACTCTGATCCCACCTTTGCCAAGGGCACTGTGGGGTTGTTTACATGGGTAGCCACGGTCTGGCTCATATTAACGTTTCAAATATGTAAAATACTGCATGCTAGTTGAGATGAGAGTGCTTGAGTGGGATAGGGATTATCAGGAGGCCAGGCTGGGCAAGCAATTGCATGATGTGCACGCCTTATCCCGTACCCTGAAACAGCACCAGCCACTTCACTTCATCTTCCTGTTCAAACACCCCAACGGTCCATCAGCAGTAACGAGCAGAGTGGGGCTGGAACAGACCAGCCTCGACAGGCTGTAACAGGAGCTGTGGACCCAGCTGCGTGTGCTGTAAAACTCGCCTTGACACCACCACAGTCTGCTCCCTTGGAGCCCTGGAATGGTTTCAGCGTTTCTCAGACAGTATCATATCAAGTTACTGAAAGTATTTTCAAAGAGGTGTTTGCATCCCTAAATTTTGTTTGAGGTAATAAGAAGTGACAGATTTGGAGAGAAAGCAAAGCACATATGTTCGTGGAAAGAAAAAAAGGCCAGTCAACAAAAACGTGACCAACTGGCGAACAGTGCAATCAGGATGGCTTTAAAACATCTGCAGCCAGAGAATGAGGGAAGGGCACAGGGAAAGATGGGATGAGGAGGGGAGAAGACAGCTCTCTGCAAATCTCAGGCTATCCTCCATGTCTCCTACTCACTGCCTTCACTTACAGATGCTCATTTACCTGCAACTGAGCGTAACAGCCAGATAGGCTGGCACTGAATAGAGACCCGGTGCACTTCCAGCAATTCTTCCTTATGGATAGATATGGTCTCCCATCTAGGAAGCAGAATTAGTCTCCAGGACTATTTTATTTACTTGTAAGTGCCAGCGACCAGAAAACTACTTTTTGTTTCCTTCTCCAGACAGGAATGTGTTTGTAGCTTAGAGCTAATTAAAATGCTAAATTACCTCCAGCAACTGCAGAGAAAAATCATAATTTAATTACTTGTGAGAAAAACTTTTAAGTTTCTTAGTTCATTTTGAGATAAACAAACGAAACCACTAAGATTTGTTGCTTTGGTGGCTTTTCATAACAGGAAACGGTAATAACACATTTGTGTCTGTAGGAACTTCCTCTGGTTCCCCTCTTGGCACGAAGGGAACTGGAGGAAGCTGCCTGAAACGGGGATAAAACCTTCCCCGTGGCAGGAGGCCAGTTCTGTTCACTTTCTGTCTCCTGCTGAAGTTATCGGGAACCCCTGAAAGGCTGCATGGCACTTGGCCGAAGCAGGCAAGTAAAGGTCTGTGTCCCGCAGTTCTGCACTCCTAACTTCAACGCACAAGGGAATTAAAAGAGGGAAAGCAATGCCCTGATTTCCTCTTCTAAGCTCTGTTTCACACAAGGCAATGCAGACAATCTGACTCCAGGACCAGAGCAAAACAGTCTGATCCTAGGCCAAAGCCGTCTGCACGCAGGAACAGGCACTGAGCTCTGCGCTCATGGGCAGCCTTCTTGCAAACTAACATTAAAAGGGAGACACCACCTCTGGCAACAAAATGAAAGCTGGACTTGCTGGAAAATGTGGCCTTTGGCAGCGCACATAAGGTAACACTGAAGTGTCCGCATCCCAGCCTCGACCACCCCTGCCTGCAGCTCCAGCCCCTGCTGCCACCACACCGCCAGTGGTCTGCAAACGCGGCTGCGCTCCGGCAGGGCGCACGCTCTGCTGCACGCCAAGTTTCGCCCTGCTTTGAAGAAGCCCATTGCTGGCTGCTGCTGAGATGTTGTCTGCAAGCCATCGCACTGCCTGTTATCCTATGAAGCTTTGTACTGCACTGTAACTGCGCTGTATAGGGTCAGAGCTCCTGCAGCGCACGTGTGGGACCTGCAGTGCAAAGGGTAGGCAAGGATTACACCGCAGGTCCCACGCTCGGTGCGCCTGGAGGGGCAGGAGCTGGACAACCCCCCGCTGAGGCTGTGCCACTCCAAGGGACCTGCTGTGTGGCAGAGCTACAGGGAGGTCCCTGAATGGTCACTGCTGGCAGCTGTGAAGTACATCTCTCACCTGAACACACTGTTAAAATACATCTTTCTAATTTGGAAAAGCAGATTTTGCCATCCCCCCCCACCCTTTCAAGCTCAGAAATGTTAACAAACGCTACAGTTCAGAGGTATGAACAAGGCTGTCCTAATAATGTGTCTCTCTAGATTCTTGTCATGCTGCCCTGGTGATATTCAGCGTGATAATGAAGGCAGCAGGGAAGGAAGAACAGAGAAAATAGCAAACAACCTGGGAATAATGTGGAGTTGCCATGAAGAGTCACAGATTCGCTTACTGGAATTTAGAGCAGTTTGATTTTTTCTCTGAAGTCCTGCTTGTTGTAGCAGAAGCCAGTACATAGCAGCAGAACCTTTCGATGAGGCTCAACACTGCAGGGCAGCTCACGTACAGATGAAAAGGTTTGTCCTGGGCACTTTGTCAGCTCAGACATACTTTTTGCCTACAAGATCCAGATGGAATGAGAGGGTACAAACAGCCCCAGAGCTGACATCACCTCACAGCCTCGAGACATTCCTACTTAACTTCGGTTTATCTTAGCACTGAAAATGCAAGAATGACCTCTCCTTTCCAACCGTCCCTGGACAGCACCTGGGCTGCCAGTCACAGAAGAGATCAAGGGTCAAGAGAGGAGAGCGAAAAATAGCTCCGTCCAGTTTGCTGCAGGACCTCGGGAGGTGATTGCAGATGGGAGGGAAAGATGGGAAAGTGAGAGGGGATGGAGCAAAAGAGCGAGGGAGTATCTGCTCGCAGTGGAAGGTGCAGAGAGAGAAGAAAGGCCAGAACAACTCCATCCCTCCACCCTGGCCTTGCCCTGCGTTCTCTCACTCCTGCTGCCACATGCCTGCGCTCACTCATCAGCCCCAGCACCCCCACACGACCCAGCCCTGGGCTCTCTCCCTGCTCCTTGGCAAACATGCTGTGTGGATTTGTGCTGAACAATTCATGGCTGCTATAAAACACATGTGCATGTCATATAACAAGCTATGAAACGAGGCATGTGGAAAAGGCATGTGGTCCCGAACCTGCAGCCAGGGGTGCAGGATCCCTAGACATCAGGTGCCCCAGGTCAAAGGGGGAACTTCAGGAAAGAGTCTGGCGGAAAAACTTGAGAAAGAAAGATGGAGTGTTGCCTGTTTTGGAAGCCAGTAAAAGACAATTTGCCAGGACGATCATTAAGAGGGAGTGGGAGATTTAGGAGAACTGCCTGAGCAGTGTCCTGCTGTAAAACAAAGTGATGGGATAGGTCAGCGCCTGGCACTGTGATTTGCACCTGAGAGAGCTGAAGGATTGTTCTGATTAGATTCCTTTTACACCCAGACTGCAGGGTGTAGCGAAGACGAGGAGCAGAACAGCAGACCCTGCAGCTATTAAACCCACTGGGTTTAATACCATCTTCAACCTTAGGATGCTGCGACAAGAACTGAAGTGAGACCAGCAAGGGATTCAGACTTCTCTGTTCCTCCAAAACTTCTACACACTGGGATGAAGTTAGCTTTTTATTTTCTGCTGATTTATCCGGTGAACTTTAACGATACGCTCTTGGTCACTTCGTTCACTCCATCAGGTCAAGGTGGCGAAACTTCATTGTATAACTGGGCTCAGTGAAGCAAGGGCCTTTTGCTAGTTTCTGCAGAGCTCTGCAGATATAAATTTATTGATTTGTGAGATTTCTTTTTTCATCTTGGCATTTGTTTTTTATCTTTCTTAATAGACACAATGTTTAATTCACTGTAACTAAATACACTGGGATTTTAGTGAGTTTTCTGTCAGTTCCCATAACTAATTTTGATGGGAACCCATTGGATTTTAATGGAAACCTATTAGGTGAACATATTGTGATCATTAATGAAGTTGATGTGCAATTATATGGGGAACCACCTAAAGGTAATTAAAACCTATCAAGACCACTAGGGAATAAAGAGAAAGGAAGTTACTCTTGTTGAAGACAATTAGTGTAGACAATGATCTGAGAACAAAATAAATGATCCCTGATGAAGAAAAGCTGTGCAGGTGGCTACCCGAGAAGAAACAGACCATGCAGACAGTGGTTTCTTAGAAAATCAACAATTACAGTAGTCTGTTTTTTTCTATTGCAAGTGGTGCTTTGACAGGGAAGTTCAGCCTTTTCCTTCCTGTTGCCCAACTCTTCAGCATTTTGCTAAGTGTCTGGTTCTCTGGGTCTGGGGCAGAAGAGCACAGAATGTCCTCCTGACACCTCTGTTCTTGTAGATCCAGGCAGAGGGAAGCAAAGGAGTGTTCATCGCTGTTGTTTTTGGAGGGTCTGCTGGATGACATTACGCCTGGACCGTGCACACACACAATTTTCACTGTGTGTTCGGGGTAGCCGGAGAGGCTGCATGCGGCTAGCAGAGCCCAGAAATGGCAATACCCCAAAGGATGAATTCCAGGCGTGGTAGGGAGCAGTGCTGTGTTCCACCCTTATTCCAGGGACTCAAATGCAACGTAAATTTTCCTTTAATCTAGCACTATTCTGCCCTGTTGAAATGCTGCTTGGTGCCAGGGACTTCTCCCCATAACCATGAAAAGCCAGCACCTCAAAGAGCAAGCAAGCTGCAGGCTCAGAAAGTGCCACCCAGATCAGTGATACATCCCTCAAAATCACAAGAAATCCTACTGCTCGCCGACCACTAGATAATTACGGGGTCTCCCACTCCGTTGTCATTGATCTGCTCTGGATGCCTTTGGTGCAGAAAGCAACGTGACGTAATTAGCTGGCGGGTGATGTCCACCAAATGCCATTCCTGAACACATTTGCTTTAGTCCCTATTCACCAGCGTCAACAGCAAGGCTGCTTCCCCATCCACTGGCAAAGGCCTTCGCCAAGATTTTAGAATTCAACAATGAAACAGGCCTGCAACTAAAACATTTATCTGGCAGTTTTCCCTCTTTAAGTCAAAGTGTTATGTTGGCACACTGCGCTGTGGGTGGCGATTTGCCAGAGAAAAGCATGTGTTGGAAAACCTTGCTCAATATTACAGCAATCTCGTGCTCGCAAGCCTCGTACGACTCGAGGAGGAGACTGCCAGCAGGGCTCACAGCCGTCCTCCCCTCTTCCCAGGGCAGGCGTGGAGCAAAGCTCGACAGTCGCCCAGAGCAATCGAAAAACGAGGTGTTGCTGGACACAGCCTGGCATGTTACGTGTTGGGCCGAGGAGGAATGGGAAAGGGAGGGGGTTGTACAGTGACTGCTGTTAGCATATGTCAGCTGGTCAGCAGAAGGAAGCTTTGCAGAGGATAGCACAGAAAGACTTTGTTTTATATTTCTGAAACATTTCCCCGAGGGTCCTTAAGTTTCTTTGGGCTGCTCTGGTGGGCTTTTTATATGGGCAGATAATCCTCATTGAAGCAGAAAGAAAGACTACAGAGACTTGCCTGTAGTACAGAGAAACATATTGAGGAGGCAGCAGTAACTAAATATGCAAGAGAGGCCTGGATTCAGCAGGCAGTTGCATCATTCATTTAGCAACACTCCAGCCACAGAGCAAGAGCTGGGCCGCCAAGTGCGTGCACTGGGCATTGTGCTCCTGCCAAGCTACTTCTTAGGGGAGCCAAGGAATGCGCCAGGACAAAAACAAGAGGATGAAATGGAGTACTACAGAGCCAAACAAAATCAGGACTATCTTCCCGCTGTGTTCAGCTGACCAGGAGAACACGGACAGCGAGCAGCTCTGAGCACCCAGCTTTCCCTGTGCCTTGTGCCGATGTGGCAGAGGTGCAGTTGGTAGGGCAGAGCCTGTGGCCACAGCTGAGCTCACAGAATTCACAGAATGG
>Ga0181612_118010_pt1 | contig 30966 bp, 24 predicted proteins | sample HoacroProtozoa21_FD_119630 | JGI IMG/M metagenome (GOLD analysis project Ga0181612, IMG submission 119630) | Hoatzin crop microbial communities from Cojedes, Venezuel. Combined Assembly of Gp0051906, Gp0051904, Gp0051908 | reverse complement strand
TTTGACCGCGCCGGCCGGGCAGAATTCCACGCAGCGGCCGCAGGCGACACAGTTCTCCGGATCGACCTTGGCGGTGTAGGCGGAAGCCGACAGGTTCGGGGTGTTGAACAGCATGGACGTGCGGAGAGCATTGCAAATCTTGACGTCGCAGTTACAGATGGCAAAAATCTTTCCTTCACCGTCGATATTGGTGATTTGGTGAACGAATCCATTATCTTCGGCACGCTGCAAAATCTGCATAACCTGCTCTTTGGTCAGCGGACCAGTGCCGGGCTTATGAGTTTCAATACAATAATCTGAAAATTCTCCAACCGAAATGCACCAACAATACGGATCATCTGCACAACCCGCACCACGAGCATGCCGTTCCAGACGGCAGGAGCATGGACCGGCCGAGAAATGACCGTCGTATTTATCCAGCCAGTGGGAAAGGTGCTCCAGACTGACCGATTCCGAGCAGGACTCAATAGCTTTTTCAACCGGGATAGTATGCATTCCTACACCACCACCGCCGGGAGGCAACATTTGAGTCAAACCGAATGGGCCAAAACCAGCAAAAGGCAAAAATGTCTCCAAATCAAAAAATTGCGCAATTTCCGGATGAAGAAGAAACCATTCCTCACTCATATTGGTAAACTCGGCAATGCCGGGGACGAATTGTTTGATACTGTACTGCTTGGTCTTGGTCGGATTCTCCCAATCGTATTCCACGATACCGATTTCAGCCATACGCTGAAGAAGGTCTTCCAGGTATTCCGGGTCCTTCTTTGTGAGTTTGGCGATCTCCTCAAGGGTCTTCGGTTTCCTGCGGCCCATTTTCAAAGCCACCTTAGCCATCTCTTCTGTAGTAAACGCGGCCAGGCCATAGTAATCTGGATCCCGGCCATTCAAAGGAACCGCCATACGATCTGTTACCATGTAAGCCATTTTTAAAATAGACCAGTTCGGAAAATCTGTTCCGTAATTTTCATAGTAGTTGCCATCAAGGTACTTGTACCGCTTCTTCTGATTAGGTTTAAAAATTCCCATTTTCAGTTTCCTCCCAAAATCATAATTTGTCGTATCCATGCAGAGCCTTTGCATCCAAACTCTGCCTTCCAATTTCAGCCTAAAATCAGCCACTGTCCGAAACAATCCACAATCTTTTTTTGTTTTATTTAATAATCGGCAATCAAACATCAATTCGTCGAATATTCGTCACTTTGACCGATTTATTATCGTCCAAAAAATTGCACAAAAAAAATAAGCTGTATTTTGCACAGAAAGGTTCCTGCAAAATACAGCTGTCTTAATTTTATTTATCGGTTGCGATAGATTCAGTTCGCGGTGATGCGGCTGAGGAAGGACTGCAGGCGCTCGGTCTGCGGGTTGTTGATGACGTCCGCGGCCGGGCCCTGTTCGACGATGACGCCGCCGTCCATGAAGACGATGTAGTCGGCCACGTCCCGGGCGAAGGACATCTCATGGGTCACGATGACCATGGTCATGTGCTCTTCGGCGAGCTGGCGGATGACCTTTAAGATCTCTCCGGTCAGCTCCGGGTCGAGCGCCGAGGTGGGCTCGTCAAAGAAGAGGATCTGCGGGTTGAGCGCCAGGGCGCGCGCAATGGAGACGCGCTGCTGCTGGCCGCCGGAGAGCTCACACGGGTAGGCGTCTTCTTTGCCGGCCAGGCCCATTTGGGCAAGCAGCTTTTTGGCGGTCTCCTCCGCCTCTTCCCTGTTCTGTCCCGCCACGTGGACGGGAGCCTCCGTAATGTTGCGGAGGACCGAGAAGTGCGGGAACAGGTTGAAGTCCTGGAAGACAAGGCCGAAGTACGAGCGGATCTTCTTCATGGTTTCCTTGTCCGCGCGGACCGGGCAATTGCCGTCCATGCGGAGGAGCCACTCGTCCCCGTAGCGGATCTCACCGGCGTCGGCGGTCTCCAGGGTCGTGGCGCAGCGGAGCAGCGTGGACTTGCCGGAGCCGGACGGGCCGATGATGGCCACGACCTGTCCTTCATCCACGTGAACTGTGATGTCCTTGAGGACTTCGTTGTCCCCAAAGCGTTTTTGTAAATTGTTGATTTCAAGCAGTGCCATACGTCCTCCCCTCACTTCGCCGTGTAGTAACTGAGTTTCTTTTCGAAGCGCTCCATAATGGCCGCGACGACCCAGTTAAACACATAGTAGAAGATGCCGGCGGCAAGATACGGCAGCATACTGGCTTCGTGTGCCGCCATCTGCTTGGCAATGGTGAACATTTCCGTGACCGCGATTGCGTAGGCCAGGGAGGTGTCCTTGACCAGGGTGATGACCTCATTGGTCACGGAGGGCAGGATGCGTTTGATGACCTGCGGGAGAATGATGCGCATAAAGGTCTGGGTTTTGGTGAATCCCAGGACCTGGGCCGCCTCATACTGGCCCACCTCCATCGATTCGATGCCGCCGCGGTAGATCTCCGCGAAGTAGGCGGCATAGTTGATGGTGAAGGCAATGATGACCGCCGGGAAGCGGTACGAGGGAGACAGCGTCATCCCAAAGAGATAGTACGGGCCGAAGAAGACGACCAGAAGCTGCAACATGAGCGGGGTGCCGCGCATGATGGAGATATACACTTTGATGATCGTACGGACGATGACGTTCTTCGACATCCGCCCGAACGAAATCAAAAGACCCAGCGGCAGCGAGAAGAGCAGCGTCAGCACAAAGATTTCCAATGTGGTGAGCATGCCTTCGCCCAGCTGCAGCAGCATGGATTGCCATTCCATAAATTAAGGTTCCCCTTTACCGATTTATTCCTTGACGATGACCATGTCCTGAAGGCCCCATTTTTCGGCGATCTCCTGGAAGGTGCCGTCTTCCATCATCTCATCCAGAGTGGCCTGGACCTGGTCCCGAAGCGCTTCGTTGCCCAGTTTAAAGCCAACGCCGTACTGCTCAGAGGACAGCGTTTCGTCGAGGATGACATACGCGTCTCCGCGCTGTTCGAGCTGATAGTTGGCCACGCCGACGTCCATGGCAACGGCGTCCACGGCACCGGATTCCAGGTTCAGGAAGCAGGTATTATAGTCTTTCTCAACATCCAGACCCTTGAAGGTTTCGGCCAGTTCTTTCTGGGCATCCGCGAGGCAGGCTTCTGCCGAGGAGTCCGTCTGGACCGCGACCATCTTACCGGCCAGGTCCGTCAGCTTGCTGATACCGCTGTCCGCCTTGACCACGATAACCTGAGTGTTGTCCACGTACGGATCCGAGAAGGTGTACTGATCTTCACGGCCGTTCATGGTGAAGCCGTTCCAGATGCAGTCGATGGTACCGGAGGTCAGTTCCATGTCCTTGGAGTCCCAGTCGATGGGCTGTGCCTGGTATTCCCAGCCGTTGCGGTTGCAGACTTCCTGAGCCAGGTCGAGGTCGAAGCCGACGTATTCGCCGCTGTCGTCCTTGTAGCCGTAAGGCGGGAACTCGGCGTCAAAGCCGACGATGAAGGTGTCCCCTTCGGACTTGGCGCCGTCCGAAGACGAGTCCGAGGAGCTGTCTCCGCCGCAGGCGGCCATAAACAGCATGCTGAAGACCAGGGCAAGTGCCAGAAGGATGGAAAGATATCGTTTCATAATTGGATTCTCCTTTTCCAAATTCATAACAGAAAATCAGGGCGGCTTTGCAGCCGCCCTAAGATATTAGCATATTAACGTAGTAAAGTAAAGAATTAAAGTCCGTTATTCCCCATCCAATTTGGTCAACACCTTCCGGTGCATGGAGCGATACATCAGCAGAGCACAAAGTGTGGCCACCAGTTCCGCAACCGGGAAGGCGATCCAGACCAGCGTTGCAGCATTGGCCGTTTGGGAAAGCAGCCAGGCCAGCGGCAACAGAACCACCGCCATGCGAAGCATGGAGATGATCAGCGAATAGATGCCGTTCCCCAGGGCCTGGTAGAAGCCCTGGATAATGATGTTGAATCCGGCGAACAGCCAGCCGCACGAAATGATGCGGAGCGCCAGTGCGGCCAGGCGCAGGGTTTCGGCCGAGACGCCGAACAGCGCCACGATCTGTGGTGCCAATGTCCACATGAGTAAAATGCCGACGCCCATGATGGCCATGGCGTCCAGCATGCCGCACTTCAGAGCGCCCTGCACCCGGTTCCGGTTGCGCGCACCGAAGTTGTAGCCGACGATGGCGATGAGCGCGTTGTTCAGGCCATAGCAGGCCATGAAGATGAAGTTCTGGAGTTTGTAGTAGATGCCGAAGGCCGCCACTGCAGTATCCCCAACAGGACGGAGAATAAGGTTCATGCCGTAGGACATGACCGAGGTAAAGCCGGACATGATGATGGCCGGAAAGCCGACCTTGTAGATCTGCCCGATGACCGGCCAGTTGGGTTTCAGATACCGCAGGCCCTTGTCCACGTCATCGATCTTCCGGAAGAAGACGTAGAGGCCGGTGAACATGGAGACGAACTGCCCCAGGACCGTGGCCACCGCGGCACCCAGGACGCCCAGTTTCGGGAACGGGCCGATGCCGAAAATGAACAGCGGGTCCAGGATGATATTGGTTACTGCACCGACAAGTTGCGCCACCATGGCGGCCACTGTATGTCCGGTGCCGGGCAGCATCTTCTCCACCGAGAAGTACAGCATGGAGCCGAGGCTGAACAGCGTGATGACATGGACGTACTGCGTGCCCCATTCGAGGACAGTCGGGTCGGACGTCTGACTGGCAATGTAGGCGCGGCCGAAGAAGCCACCGATGAGCATCATCAGGACCGACAGGCAGAAGCCCAGGAAGAACCCGTTGCCGGCTACGACGCTGGCTCCTTCCCGGTCCTTCATGCCAAGGTGCCGGGAGACCAGCGAGTTCAGGCCGACCCCGGTGCCGACGTTGACCGACGTCATGATCATCTGCAGCGGGAAGGCCAGGGTCAGTGCCAGGACGGCCTTGTCCCCTGCCCCGGCCACTGCAGCATCCGTAATGTGGCTGACAAACAGAGAGTCCACCACGTTGTACAGCGCCTGGACAACCATAGAAAGCATCAGCGGCACCGCCATATTGATGACCAGTTTGCCCATGGGCATGGTGGCCAGTTTATTGGATCCCATATGATTCCCTCCTATAGAAAAAACCTTCCCAAGGCGTTCGCCCTCGGAAGGTTTTTAACGTCAGAGTTCCAATGACATCGTCATTATAGTGCCGGAATTTTGAAATTTCAAGTGGAAATTTTACAGGGTGGCAATGAATTTTGCAAAGGCCGCGCGGCCCTCTTCGGTGCACTTGTAAACACCTGCGTCCTCCAGGACATGGACGAAGACCTGACCGACTTCTTCCTTCAGGATGGCGTCCACCGTGTCTGCGGAGAAGGTGCCGTATTTGGCCATCAGTTCCTCTGCCCAGGGACGGTGCTGTTCGAGTTCCGGATAGTCCCCGAGGTCCTTGCCGTTGACCAGGCAATCCGCCAGGGTCTGCAGTTCCGCTTTCAGGTGAGACGGCAGAACGGCCAGGCCCATGACCTCGATGAGGCCGATATTCTCTTTCTTGATATGGTGCCACTGCGCGTGCGGGTGGTATACACCAAGAGGATTCTCCTCGGTGGTAATGTTGTTGCGCAGTGCCAGGTCCAGTTCGTAGACGCCGTTCTTTTTGCGGGCAATGGGCGTGATGGTGTTGTGCGGCACGCCGTCGGTCTCCGCGAAGATAAAGGCGTCTTCGTCCGTGTAGGAGCGCCACTTGCCAAGGATGTGGTCCGCAAGGTCGATGACCCGCTCGTCGTCTTCGCCGCGCAGGCGGATGACGGACAGCGGCCAGTGGACGATGCCGGCTTCCACATCTTCATAGCCGGCCACCGTGAACTTGCTCTCATACTGCGCCCGCTCCATGGCGAACTCATAGTGGCCGCCCTGGAAGTGATCGTGTGTCAGAATGGAGCCGCCCACAATGGGCAGATCGGCGTTGGAGCCGAGGAAGTAGTGCGGGAAGTGGTTGACGAAGTCGAACAGCTTGCGGAATGCGGCGCGGTCGATCTTCATCGGCGTGTGCTGGCTGTTGAGGGCAATGCAGTGCTCATTGTAATAGACATACGGTGAGTACTGGAACCCCCAGGCGCTGTTGTTGATCGTGATGGGAATGATGCGGTGGTTCTGCCGCGCCGGGTGGTTCATGCGGCCGGCGTAGCCCTCGTTTTCCATGCAGAGCTGGCACTTCGGGTACGCGCTCTGTTTGGCCTGCAGGGCCGCGGCAATGTCCCGCGGATCCTTCTCCGGTTTGGAGAGGTTGATGGTAATGTCGATGATGCCGTATTCGCTCTCCGTGGTCCAGCGGACGTCTTTGGCGATCCGGTCCGCACGGATATAGTTGGCATCCTGGCAGAACTGGTAGAACCAGTCCGTGGCCGCCTGCGGGCTCTCCTCGTAATGCTCCTGGAAGGTCCGGATGACTTCGGACGGACGGGGCGTCAGAGCGCCCATGAGTTTGGTGTCGAAGAGGTCCCGGCCGGTGACGCTTTCACTGCGGAGCATGCCCTGCTCCGCGGCGTAGTCCGTCAGGCGGTCCAGGATCTCGGGGAGGACGAGTTCTTCGTCCGCGCAGTCCACAGCTTCGTAGTCGTCTTTGCCGAGGATTTCCAGAAGGCGGTTCGCCGTGTAGCGGCGATCCGCGTCAGCAATCAGGCCCGTGCGGGCCCCGTACTCCACGAGGCGGGAGATGTCGTGATCAATGGTATAAGACATATGCGGTTACTTCCTTTATAACACTTTCATGCCGCCGTAGTTGCGGACTTTGAGAACATAACAGGAGCCTTCCCCGAAGAGGGCGTCCATGGCCTTGCGGTAATCCGGAACGCGGTTGTTCGGGACGAAGGCCTGGATGGTGCCGGCGAAGCCGCCGCCGTGCACGCGGCAGGCGCCGCAGCGGCCCAGGGTCACTTCGCTGACGGCCAGGGCAATGGGAATGGCCTGGTCCTCCAGCTTATGGTTGGAGTAGACGTTCTGCAGGAACTTGAAGGACGAGTCGCCGGACGCCTGGATGAGGCGGAGGAATTCGTCGAAGTCCCCGGTCTCCAGCGCCTGGACCTGACCATCCACACGGCGGTTCTCCTCCAGGAAGTGGATGGCGCGGAGGACCGGACGGTCGCCGACGTTCTCCCGCAGTTCGGGAATGGCGCTGTAGAACTGGTTGCGCTCCACGTCCCGCAGGACTTCTTTGCCGAAGTACGCAGCTACCGCCTTCATCTCCGCGGGGACCGCGGCATAGTCCGGCGTCAGATCCGAATGAGATCCCTTGGTGTCCGTGATGCAGAGGCTGTGACCGAAATCGGCAAAGTCCACATCCAGCCGGCGCATGACGGGCTCTTTCGGATTCATAAAGTCCACGGTGATCAGGCCGCCGATGGAGCAGGCCATCTGGTCCAGAAGGCCGCTCGGTTTGCCGAAGAAGCGGTTTTCGGCTTCCTGCGCCGCAATGGCGATCGTCACGGAGTCAATGCCCATGTCGTTGTAAAGGCCATTCAAGATCGTGCCGACCAGCACTTCGAACGCCGCCGACGAAGACATGCCGCCGCCGGCGAGGACGTCGTTGGTGGTGTACGCTTCGAAGCCGCCGATTTCATAACCGCGGGTCTTCAGGGCGGCCGCCACGCCGCGGATCAGCGCGGAGGATTTGCCCTCCTCCGCCGGGACCGGATCCAGGGTGGACAGGTCCACGTCGTCCTGCGGATAGCCTTCGGACTTGATGTGGATGATGCCATCCTCCGTCCGGCGGGCCACGCCGATGACGTCCAGGTTCAGGGAGCAGGCCAGCACCTTGCCGTGCTGGTGGTCCGTGTGGTTGCCGCCGACCTCCGAGCGTCCCGGGGCGGAGTAGACCTCCGCGTAGCCGGCGCCGAAGAGCGCCTCAAATTCCGCCACCGCTTTTTCATACCGTTCGGTCTGGCGCGGCAGCATCGTGTCATCCAGATAAATGTCCTGCAGTTTTTCCTGAAACGCCGGTTCGGCGAACAGGCCCTTCAGGGTTTCGGTGTTTGCCATTCTAGTTCTCCTTTAGTCGAGCGCGTCCAGCATCTGCTGCGGATTTTCGGCGGGTTTGACCTTCTCCAGGGCCTTGACGATCACGCCCTCTTCGTCAATGAGGTACGTCGAGCGGACGATTCCCATGTAGGTCTTCCCGTAGTTCTTCTTTTCCTTCCAGACGTCATACGCCTGGATCATGGTGGTCTCCGGATCTGCCAGCAACGTAAAGGGCAGTCCGTATTTTTGCTCAAAGTTCTTGTGGGACTTCACGCTGTCCTTGCTGACGCCGAGGACCACGGCGCCCTTCTCCGTGAACAGCGGGTAAAGTTCCCCGAAGGCGCAGGCCTGCTTTGTGCAGCCCGAGGTGTTGTCTTTCGGATAAAAGTACAGCACGACTTTCTTGCCGCGGTAGTCCGACAGCGAATGCCGTTCTCCGTTCTGGTCCGGAAGCGTAAAGTCCGGTGCTTTGGTGCCAATTTCCAGCATGGCCGCTCCTCCTTATTTCTGTGCGAGTCAGTTCGCTCCTATTGTAGCAAACCGGCTACCCGCAAACAATGGATTTAAGAAAGACTTTTCAGTAATTTATAGTGATTGGTATAGTATTCCCACAGGTCAAATGTCGTATAGACATCCGGGTCGTAGTAGCCGACCGCGCCCAGGTGGTCCGTCTTCACGACCGGCATGTTGTACCAGATGCCGCGCTTCAGGGTCATCCCCTCTTTGTACGTGCGGCACTTGGACGTGCCGCCAATGAACGGCCCCTTGGCCTGTTCGGTGTTCATGAGCCCGTCGTTCTGGTAGTAGACATCCTTCCAGCCGCCTGGGAAATCTGCCACGTACTTGGTGCCCATGGCGTCCGCCGAATACCAGACGGACATCGGGCAGGACGGGTCCGCGGTCTGCAGAGGACCGCCCGCCAGGTCCATCGTGCTGCGGGTAGGGATGGCGAAGTAGTAGCAGTTCGGATTGTCCGGGTGCGTGTCGTTGTACTCTTTCAGTGCCTCGCCCCCGGCGCAGAAATATGCAATGTCCCGGGTCTTGAAGGCTTCGCTGTTGATGAGGCGGTTCAGGTAGTCCGGGACGGACTCCCCGTCCTCCCGCTTCATGCCCCAGGCGTCCATCTGCGGATCCCAGTACTCCGGGAAATCCCCCTGGCTGGTCAGCCAGCCCACGGACTGGAAGACGCGGATCCAGGCCTCGTCGGACAGCTCATGCGAGCCACCGAGAAACAGAGCAAATGTGTCATCAAATATATCAAAAAGCGTGGTGCCGTTGTTGTCTCCACCAATCGTGGTCACGCTGTTGATCATACTCTTGCCGTTCCCCTTGAACAGCGGCGAGCAGGATTTCCCGGCGGCCTTTTGCTCGGCGGAGTCTCCGTAATAGAGAAGATACGCCAGCATGCGGACAGTCGGCGCACCGAGCGAATGGCCCAGAAGGTCTACCGGGTTTTTGTTGCTCCACTTTTTGTAGAGGCCCGGGTAGGTCTTGCCGTACCGCTCGTGGCCCACCTCTGCGGAGTGTGCCGCACCGTAGTCCACTGTGCCGCCTTTGATACAGGCATACAGTTCACATGCGCGGTCCCAGACCGACCCCAGCGGGCTGATGTCCGCCTCATACGTGGGCATGCCTTTGGCCGTCATGCTGCCGGCCAGGTCATCCACAGCCAGGCCGCCGAAATAGTGGCCGACATCCTCCGTGACGCCCTCCTCCGGGCCCCACCCCATGATACCGTGGCACAAAATCAGGGGTCGTTTCTTCGAAGCCGCAGCCGCCGGCACGGCCATGCCGGCAAGCATGGCAATCGTCAGTAGCAATGCAAAGAGTCGTTTCATTCCCATTCCTCCCTTTTTCATAATTTTATACTAACATGCCGGCGTGTCTGTGACAAAAGTTCGGCACTTTTCCGGTTGAAAAATTTTGAAAAAAGCACTAAAATACATAGCGACGTGTGGCAGACCACTGCTTTTTGAAGCAGTGGTCTGTTTTTTGTTTTATAAGGAGGAAACTTCCATGCCAAAGACCAAATTTCAGGGATTCATCTTCAGCGTACTCATGGCGTACTCCATGACGCTCGGAATGGAAATCTACAACCAGGGCATCAAATACGGCCTCATGGGCATGCCCGGCTCGTTCAGCAACCTGACCTATGAGATCCTGGGCCACGCCCTGTTCCAGACGACCTTCATGGCACTCTTTGCCATCCTGTTCTCCTACCTCTGGGGCACCAAATTCGGCGCCAATTTCGCCGCCAAACATACGGACCCGAAACGGGACAACCCGTACATCATCAAACTGTTCCGCCAGTGCGGCACCATGGCGGTCATGTGTCCGTCCATGTCGTTTGCCGCCGCCCTGCTCTGGAACATCATCGTGGCGGGCAACCCGGTGTCCCAGCTGCCGGTCATCTGGATCGGCACGGTCATCAAAAACTTCCCCGCCGCCTTCCTCTGGAACATCTTCGCCGCCGGCCCCTTCACCAACTGGGCCTTCGGAAAACTGTTCCTGCGCGAACCCAAAAAGTCCAAAAAAGAGGACGCCATTTACGTCCCCGCCAAAGACGAAACCTAAAAAAGTACCGACCCGGCGGGTCGGTATTTTTTTGCCTTTGGGACTTCACAAATCTTCACTTTGAGACATTTTTGGCTCAACAAGTCGCACTATATTCTTTTTTGTGTCATATTTAATCAAATCAGAATTTTTGATGCCCCTCCAAATTGCTGTCAATTCAAGGCGTTCTGCCTATAATATCGGAGTAGGTCCCACTTGGCGGACTTTGTGTCAAGCACCCACAATGAAATGAAGAGGTGAAAGAAGCAGTATGTCGGCCCGAGATATCGTTGACCGAAACCTAGGAGACGCCTTAAAAACGCTCATGGCCACCACGCCATTTGACCGGATCAAAATTGAACAGATTTGTGACGAAGCCGGCATCAGCCGCCGAAGCTTTTACCGGCATTTTACCGACAAATACGCGCTCATGAACTGGATTTTCCAGACGGAATATCTCGATAAATCCCGAGCAGCGCACTTCACCAGTATTTCCAGTTATTTCCCGTCGCTCTGTGACTATCTTTATGAAAATAAGGCATTTTATATCAATGCACTTTCGGTGGAGGGACAGAATTCGCTGGTGCTCTACATCAGTGACCGGGTAGAGAAGTTCGTTAACGCCAAAAATCAAATGTCCTTTTACAGCAGAAACACCAAGACCACCTACTTTGAACACATCACGCACTATGTTGTTTCGGTCATCATCAATTGGCTCAACGGAGACCCGGATATGTCTCCGGAAGATTTTGCCAGACGGCTGGAACATATCGAAAAAGTCCTGAACTCGGACCTCCTGGAGGCCAAACAAAGCACCAACACCATATAAAAAAGCTGCATCGAACGATGCAGCTTTTTTCTTATGTTTGCACTCAGTTGTTGGCGTTGATGGCGCGGATCAGCTGATTGGCAATGTAGGCATGACCTTCAAAGGTCGGATGCTGATGATACACGAAACGAAGCCAGTAGCGGGCATTGGTCATCTCGTCCGAGGACCAGACCTCCGCGTCGCGGATATCCACGTAGTTGATGGTGTTCGCGTATTTGCTCTCTTTGGTATAGAACTTTTCGGCCTTTTCGATCAGGTCGACGTTCATCTCTTCCAGAGACTGCTGGACCTCGTTCTTCGGGCTGTCCTGTCCGAAGACATTGTAGGCGCCGAGGACGTAGATCTCGGCATCCGGATTGAGCTCGCGGATGCGTTTGATGATGCGCTCGAAATGCGGCTTGAACGCCTCCCAGTTGTCATCGATCCGGTCGGAGATCAGCTCATAGCCGCCGACCATCTGGACGAGTTCTTCCAGAGAGTCGATCGTGTTGATCCGGTTCAGGACTTCCACCGGAGAGACGACCGGAGCATAGCCATCCCAGAACGTGGTCAGATAGGCCTGGGCGGCAATCCCGTACGCATAATACCAGTAACGGATGAACGGGTCCAGAACCGAGTTCGTCAGAACGTCGTTGTTGCCAATCTCAACGGCAATGACATCGGCGTCCGCAATGGCCCGCTGAGCGGAGGCCTTGAGTTCGATGGTCTCCGTCGGGTCCGGGTTGCTGCACTTCCACATGGAGTTCCAGAACATGCAGGCGGAGAAATAGCGGTCATAGTAGTTTTCCGGCTGTGCCATTTCTTCCTGGTCGTACTCCGGATCGATGATGCGGAGAATGTTGACGGTGGAATATCCTTCACGAGCCAGTTTGAAGACATCCGTGGAACGGGTCCGCTTGGCCACCCACCAGGGCCAGGAGCCCTTCACGACTTCGTCGTGGGTGTGGTGCATCTGATTGGACATCGTGTAGGGGTTATCGGGGTTGTCGTTGTCCAGCGTCCAGCCGGAGGCAATGCTGTCCCCAATGTAGACGAAGTTTTTCACAGTTCGCTTGGAACGGACGACCGACGCTGCCATGGAGGAAACCATGGTCGTGGAAAGGACCACGGTCAGCGTCATGACCAGCGCCAGGAGTCGCATGACATGCTTTTTCATTGATACAGTCTCCTCTCAAAAAGTTGGTTTATTTCTCCGGCGGAAGGACTTCAAAGGTGCTGTTCGTGGCATTGGATTCGTCCACGACGACCCGAATCTCCTCCCCGGTAATACCCTCTTTGGCCATGGCTTTCACGTTGACCTTGCCGGCGCCCGACAGCGGGAACTCGTCCCGGAAGTGGAACAGGGCCGGGGTCTGACGAATCTGCAGATCCGGGTTGTTCATGAAGCCTTCGGCCACAATTTTACGGACCAGGTCCATTTGCTCCTCCAGGGTCAGTTCCACGGTCGGATCGATGGTAATGTTGGCCTTGATCAGATTTCCGTGTTTTTCCTCAGAGAGCGCCGGCGTAATGTGACAGGCAAAAATCGGCTCAAAGCCGCAGATGACATCTTCCAGGACGCCCGGGTTCTTGACTTTAAACCCGTCATAGCGGGTGAAGCCAGCGTCGACGCGCTCAGAAAACGTAAAGATGCCATCCTTGGACATGTGGACAATGTCCCCAGTCAGGACATAGGTGTCACCAAAATATTCCTTCGTATGGATGTTGGACACCCCGTCCAGAGTACCCAGATAAGTGCCACGGGAACAGATGACCATCTCGCCCGTGATTTCCTCCTGTCCCTCTTCAAAAGGAATCATCTCTTTGGTGTCCGGGTCTACAACTGCGCAGACTGCCGGGCCCTGAGGAGCACCAATGGAGCCGTCCACATTACTTCCGCCGACGGCATAGGTAACAGCGCCGCAGGTTTCGGACATGCCATAGCCCTGACAGACGAAGGCCTCCGAGCCGTGGTCGGCAAAGAACTGGTTGGCAGTCTGGATCTCATCCGCGGACATGGCGCCGCCGCCGACGTTGACCCAGTTCAGGAAGCTCAGGTCTTTGTCCTTCAGATATTCGTTGGTCACAAGGCTGTTGACCAGGGGCGGGATAACACCGCACATGGTAACGCGGTTCAAATACAGAAGCGCGCCGAAATCCTGCACGTTGGGGCTGGGAATCTCAACCAGAGTGATGCCGCGAACCATAGCGCCCATAAACACGTTGCCAACACCATAAGCGGCATAGAACGGCAGGACATGCATGGAGCGCGTTCCCTTGTGCCAGCGAAGAAGATGGTTTTTGCCAATGATGTGTTCACCGGCAAAAATAATGTTGTCGTGCGTAAAGGGAAGTGCCTTCGGTTTGCCCGTGGAGCCGGACGTATGAGTGATAACGCAAAGCTGATCCGGATCATACGGAACCTCCTGCGGAATGACGTCCTTGCAACGCTTCATCTCATCCTTCAGCATACGAATGTCGAAGAGCGAGTTTTCGCGGGCTTTGGCGAATGCAGCACCTTGCTCCTTGCTGGCCGCCAGAGCTGCTTTCCGGCCCTCTTTGCCGTGCAGCAGTTTTTCACGCTTCAGGTAGGTCAGGGTGGCTTTCAGATTCATGGAATCCTTAGCGGTGAAACAGAGGACCTTCTCCAGTCCGGCATCCTTCCACTCCTGTTCGTTGGGCGCAATAGCCGTCAGGTACAGGATGTCCAGCGCGATAACATATTTGCACTTTTCGCGCTTGAACAGGTCCAGCTTTTTGCGGGCCGCCACCAGAAGATCGTCGCTTTCCGGTGCCGGGAACACGTAGTCCGAAATAGCACCGATCTGGGAAGCCGCGAAGAACAGATAGGCCGTCTCCGGCATGTTCGGGGTGATGCAGAGGATGCGGTCATCCTTCTTCACGCCCATGTCCGTGAGCACTTTCATGCACTCTTCCACGTGCTGGAACATCTCATCATAGGAGATCTCATGCATGAAGTACGAAAAGGCATTCTGCCCTTTGGTCACGTCCGGCTTGGAGCGGACATAATCAAATACCGTCATGTTTGGGTAGAAGTCCGTGAACTCGCCCTTCGGCAGGAATTTGTGCCAGGGACGGTCAATGGACGGGTAGCCGGTATGGATTTCGTCGTTGTAGAGCATTTCCACGTACTTTGCGTTGTCCGTACGGGCCAGTTCGCTCAGTCGTTCCACTTCGGCTAAAACATCGTTTTTGGTTGTAGTCGTTTCCGTCATAAACTTTCCTCACTTTTCGAATTTGTCAATCCATATGCCAATCCAAAATTGACTTCCTTATGGTATAAGAATTGATTATAAAAGTCTGCAAAACGACCCGTCACGATTTTAAAAAGGAGCGTCAATCCTATTCATTTACATTTATCTGTAGAAATTCGACACATCGTCACAAGGTCATGACCTTGTGCACCTTCCACAAAAAAGGCAGTCCCCTTCCAACTCACGTTGAAAGGGGACTGCTTGTGCACATTTTCTGTTTTTGAGACCTTTTAGTAGTTTGGACGTCCGGTCAAATAACGCCAGGCGTACAGGTATTTGAGGGGTGAGCGCGGGAGCTCCGGGGCGTCGAGGTCGTAGTAGACGTCGTCGGTGATGACGAAGAGGCTCTGGCGGCGCATGTAGTCCATCTTGGTGACGTCGGAGATCGGCGCGGACCAGTCGATGCCGGTGCCGTGCAGTTCCACCCGGTCGTAATAGAGTTCCAGGACCCCGTCTTCACAGATGCGGGTCTTTTCGTTTTCGTCGACGCGGGTGACGATCTGTTTTTCGTCGTGGAAAATGGGCTGGTCGGGTTTGTCCTTAAAGCCGTCGATATACTCTTTGACCGCTTCCTTCTGCCAGTGGTCCCAGTCCACGATGTTGTCGTAGATGACGCCGTGACCGCAGTCGTGGAAGAAGCCGTCGTCCTTCATCTCCAGCTGATAACCGCAGTCACAGGTCAGGAAGTTGCCCTTGCTGTGCAGGGTGCCGACCTGGTGGCAGACCGGGCACTGGAAGGTGACGATTTCACAGGCCTCCGCCAGATTGTCCGCGTGGTAGGTCTGCGGGTTTTTGCGCTGCTCTTCGTAGGCGTTGACGTAGAGACCCTTGCAGATGGCGTCGTAGATTTCGTCGACCGTCATCTCCGCGATCTGCTCTTTGGTCAGGACTTCGGAGACGCCGCCGAAGAGCGGTCCCGTGCGGCGTTCCATGCACCAGCGCGGGGAGCGCATGTAGCCGCCGTGGCACCGGAAGAACAGAACGTCCACTCCGGCGTCCTTGACCATCTTCGCGGTGTTCGGGGAGATGTAGCGGGTCTCTCCATTGAAAGATGTACCGCCCTCGACTTCGATGCCGACCGGGATGCCGGCCTTCAGGGTGGCCAGGATGTCCTCCACCAGGGCGGAACCCGGGCGGTCCCGGTACTTGACGATCGGGTTGCCGAAAAACTTCAGAAAAGCGCCGAAGAAGCCGTCCCGTACGACGTGGTCACTGGCCACAAAACGCATCGGGCGGTTCAGGGCAATCATCTCATAGCCGGGGTCCATGACGTCGTTGTGGTTGCCGAGCAGCAGGAACGGCGTGCGCTTCACCTTGTACGGCGTGCCGTGGAAGTCAAAGACCTTGACCACAACCGGTCCCAGGATCTTGATGGCGGCCGGCAGGATGATCTTGTCCCGCACGAAATAGGTTTTCGGTTCATAGGGGCGCTCTTTGGACACCACTTTCACCAGGGCGCTGACCCATTTGGCCTCTTTGCCGCCGTTGGTGGACTTGGGTGCCTGAATGGCCTTTTCCTCGTGATGATGTTTGCTCACAGAACTTCTCCTGGCTTATTTGGACTCGGGTTGGTCGGCGGTCTCTTTCGCGGCTTCGGCCTTCTGGGCTTCCAGTTCGGCCTGGGCCTCCTCTTCCAGAACGTGGTAGGCCACTTTGCCGACCAGGGTCTTCGGGAGGTCGTCCCGGAAGATGATCTCACGCGGCTTGGCGTAGGCCGCCACGTACAGTTTGCAATGTTCGATCAGTTTCTGCTTCTCTTCTTCGCTCTGCTCCACACCGGGTTTCAGAACGACATAGGCACGGACGCGCTGGATCCGCTTCGGATCCGGAACGCCGATGATGCAGCAGCTGTCCACGTCCGGATGCTCCAGGAGAACGTTTTCGATCTGACCCGGATACACGTTGTAGCCGTTGGTCACGATCATTCTCTTCAGCCGCTGTTTGAAGTAGACGTAGCCGTCCTCGTCCATGACACCGGCGTCTCCGGTAAAGACCCAGGTGCGGCCCTCGCGGTCCTTCTTCATGGTCTCCGCGTTGGCCTCCGGACGGTTGTGATAGCCGAGCATAACGGTCGGGCCGCGGAGGATGATTTCTCCCTCCTCACCGCGCGGGCGCTCGTCAAAGGTGCCGGGGTTGACGACGGCATATTCCATCTCCCGCAGCGGAAGGCCGATGCTGTTTTCTTTATAGGTATCCACCGGTGTCAGGCAGCTGGCCGTGACACATTCGGTCAGGCCGTAGCCTTCGCGGATCTGGACACTGGCGTTGTGTTCTTTCAGGAACTGGTCAAACTGATGCTTCAGTTCGGGCGGGAGCGTGTCTCCGCCGCTGTAGACGCCCATGAGGCAGCTGAGGTCGGCGTCCTTCATGACGTCTTCCTTCATCATGGCCGCGTAGATGGTCGGCACGCCGGCAATAAAGTTCGGCTTTTGTTTGGCCACCATCTTCGCGTAGGACGCGTTGGTGAACTGCGGGACCAGAAGAAGGGTCACGGAGTTCTCCAGCATGGCGTGAATGCCGATGCCCAGGCCGAAGCCATGGAAGACCGGCATAACGGACAGGAAGACGAGGCCGGGATGCAGGTCACAGCCGCAGGCCGAACGGATCTGCATGCCGAGGATGTTGAAGTTGTCGTCCGTCAACATGATGCCTTTCGGGTAGCCGCTGGTGCCGCCGGAGTACAGGAGCACCGAGCACTTCGTCGGGTCGTAGATCTCCTCCGGCAGTTCCGGCGTCAGGGCGGCGTCCTTCAGGAAGTTCTTCCAGGTGATGCTGTCCGGGCGGTTCGGGAACTGCATAAACTTGCGTCCGGTCTTCACGTAGAAACCGGCGGCCAGGTAGGACGGCAGTTCGTCCTCCATGCGGGCCACGATGATCGTGGTCTTGGCGTTCTTCGCCTCCGCGCGGGCCTTGACGGTCTTTTCGTAAAAGAGGTCCATGGTCAGGATCATCTTGCTGTCCGAGTCGTCCAGGTAGAAGGTGATCTCCTTCTGGGAGGACAGCGGGTGGATCATATTGGCAATGGCCCCGATCCGGTTCAGCGCATACAGGGCCAGGATGGCCTGCGGAACGTTCGGCATGGAGATGGTGACGGCATCTCCGCGGCGGATGCCCTGGGCCACGAACGCCTTGGCCGCCTGATCGATCTTCTTCATCATGGTGCCGTAGGTGGTCTTTTTGCCCATGAAGTTATAGGCAATGGCCTCCGGATACTTTTCCGCGGCCGCGTTGACTGCGCCGTACATGGTGGCCTTCGGGAATGGAAGGTCCCGCGGCTCCTGGGTGTAAGGAATCTGTTTAGTGACACTGCTCATGAGTAGTTCCCCCGTATAATAATTTATCTTTTTAAGTAACCAACATCCTAGTTTACTCAGGAAACTAAACTGATTCTAAACTGGAATTCACAAAGAAAAATCTCCGCCCGAAGGCGGAGATTTTCATTTGTTTCAGTTATTTCTGAGCCTTGATCATGGACTCGTAGAATTCGATGGCGCCGTCGATGGCAGCCGTGCCGGCTTCGTCAAACGGATCCAGCACGCTGAAGACGTGGGCCAGCTTTTCGCCGTATTCCTCGCCGTAGTCCTGCAGGACGCACTGGACGCCCATGCCGGTCAGGAGATCATAGGTCATGTGGGTCTGCTCGTTGGCGAGCGAGTCCCCGCTGCTGGTAATCAGGTACGTGGGCGGAATGGACTCCGCGTAGTCCACGATCTGGTCGAGGTCCATGTAGTTGACCAGGCCGGTCTCCTCCACGTCTTTGCCCCAAAGTTTGCTCGTGTAGAACTTGCCCATGAGGCCCTGGGTGGCATAGGGCACCGGGGAGGTCAGAAGCAGGCAGGTGAAGTCCATGCCGACGTCCTTGACGCCAAAGACGTTCTGCAGGTCCTTGCTCTGCTGAATGACGGCGGTGTAAATGGTCAGCATGCCGCCGGCAGAGTCTCCGGTCAGCATGATCTGATCCGGGTTGCACGGGTAGAACGCGAGGTTGTCCTGGATCCAGGACAGCGCGGATGCCACGTCCTTGATCTGGTCTCCGACCACGACGTCCGGCACCAGGCGGTAGCTCATGCTGAAGACGACGTATCCGCGGTCCGCAAGGGCGCGGCAGTAGTAGTCGTTGAGGTCCTTAGTGGCGTACATCCAGCCGCCGCCGTGGATGTCAATGATGACGGGCAGTTCGGCGTCCTTGTCCGTGTCCTTCGGATAGTAGACGTTCAGTTCATGATAGAAGTTGCCGTCGTCCAGATACGGAATGTCCTTTTCCACGGTAACTTTGGGCGGGGTCTGGTCGGCGTGGGCTTTCATGTCACTGCCGTAAACGCCCCGCCAGACGACCTGCATCAGTTTGATGACCGGATCCCATTTCAGGCCGTGAGCCGATTCGGATTCATAGCTGATGGAGGTGGACTTCAGCATGCCGCCGACCGGGCGGGCACGGCTGGAAGTGTCATCGATGGGCAACGTGAGCACACAGAGGGCACCGTAGAAGAGGATCAGCACCGCCAGGATAATGGCGATGATCCGTCCAATAATGCGTCCTGCGCGATGTGGTTTCTTCTCTTTCACTTTTTCTCGGGCCATGGGGATCTCTCCTTCTTGTCACAGTTTTCTCCAAAAAACTTTCAACTCTTAGTATGACATAAATTTTCTCAAACGGCAATGTGCAGCGCGGCGGTGGCGATTTTAAAATAGGCCACCAGGGAGAGAGCGTCCACGATCGTGGTGATCAGCGGACTGGCCATGACGGCGGGGTCCAGATGGACCTTGTCCGCCAGAATGGGCAGGATGCAGCCCACAAATTTGGCGATCAGGACAGCCGGAACCAGCGTGGCGCTGACGATCAGGGCCATGGGGACGCCGACGCGGTCCAGGACCATCATCTTTCCGAAGTTGCAGACGGCCAGAACGACGCCGCAGAGGAGCGCTACGCGGATCTCCTTCCAGAGGACCCGGAAGGTGTCGGCGAAGGTCACGTCCCCCAGGGACAGGCCGCGGATGACGGAGACGCTGGCCTGGGAAGCCGCGTTACCGCCGGTGCCCATGATCATGGGAATGTAGGCCGTCAGGATAACGTAACTGGCCAGAGCGTTCTCATACCGGGTGATGACCGCTCCCGTGAAGGTGGCGGACAACATGAGGATAAGCAGCCAGGGAATGCGCTTGGCAAAAGTCTCCACGGCATTGGTCTTCAGGTAGGGCTTGTCCGTGGGAACGATAGCGGCCATCTTTTCGATGTCCTCCGTGGCCTCTTCCTGTAAGATGTCGACGATGTCGTCGACCGTGATGATGCCGACCAGGCGGTTTTCCTTGTCCACGACCGGGACGGACAGAAGGTCGTACTTGGTAACCATTTCGGCCACCTCTTCCTGGTCGTCCAGGGTGTGGACGAAGAGGAGCTGTTTGTCGTCGTCCATGATATCCTTGATCAGGTCATCCGGGGCGGCATACAGCAGTTCCGCCAGGTCAATACTGCCGCGCAGATGGCGGCTCGGGTCTGTGATGAACGCCGTGTAGACGGAGACCTTGTCCTCGCCGTGTTTCCGGATGTGGTCGATGGCGTGAGAGACCGTGTAGCTGTCTTTGAGGTCGATCATCTCATTGGTCATAATGCTGCCGGCCGAGTCCTCTGGATAGTTGAGGTAGGTATTGATGAGTTTCCGGGTCTGCGGATTGGTGTTGCGCAGCACGCGGGAGACCACGTTGGCCGGGACCTCCTCCAGGAAGTCGACGACGTCATCCAGGTACAGGTCGTCCACCAGGGCATACACTTCCGTGTCCGTAATGGACCGGACGATCCACTCCTGGCTCTCCGTCTCCAGGTAGGAGAAGACGTCCGCCGAGATGTCCTTCGGCAGCACGCGGAAGACCCGGACCAGGATCTCGGGCTCCAGCTCCTCGAGAAATTCGGCAATGTCGACCTCATTCATCTCCACGAGTTCGTCCCGCAGTCCCAGGAAGTTGCCGGCTTTGATCAGGATCATCAGCTGGCTGTAATCTTTTTCTTCCATAAAAAAACACCCCTTTCCCCGCGCGGGCGGAGAGGGGCGCACACGTTCAAGGCCTGAACTGTCGGGGTCAGGCCGCAAACGTCAAGGTGTCCCGCTCCAGCGCGGATGCGTTGTTGTCGATCTGGCAAGATCGGTACGTGCCGTCACTGTCCACGCGAGCCACCTCCTTTTGCATAAAAAGTCCGGATGTGCACTCGACACATCCGGAAACTTGACTTCGGTTGAATGCAGGTAAAGTTTACCCCTTTTTTTGCAGTTCCGTCAACCCTTGAACTGGTAGTAACCGATTTTTTTCATGGCCTTGTTCAGCGTGCGGACGGAAACCTTGTACGCGGCCTCGGCGCCCTGCTTCATGCAGGACTCCACATAGGCGCGGTCCGCCGTGATTTTGGCGAACTCCTTCTGGAGCGGTTCCAGTTCGGCCACGACGGCATCCGCCACGGTGGCTTTGAAGTCCCCGTAGCCCTTGCCGGCGAATTCGGCTTCAATTTCCTCGTTCGTCTTGCCGGTGCAGCAGGAGTAGATGGCCATCAGGTTGTTGACGCCGTCCTTGCCTTCCGCGTAACGGACGCAGGCCTCGGAGTCGGTGACGGCGCTCTTGATGCGCTTGGCAATGACGGAGGGTTCGTCAAAGATGCCGATATAGCCCTTCGGGTTCGGGTCGGACTTGCTCATCTTCTTGGTCGGATCCTGCAGGGACATGATCTTGGCGCCGGACTTGACGACCAGAGCTTCGGGGATCTTGAAGACGTCCCCGTAAAGGCCGTTGAAGCGCTGGGCAATGTCCCGGGTGATCTCCAGATGCTGCATCTGGTCCGCACCGACCGGCACATAGTCCGCCTGATAGAGCAGGATGTCCGCCGCCATCAGGGCCGGATACGTAAACAGACCGACATTGACGTTTTCCGGATGAGCCTTGGACTTGTCCTTGAACTGGGTCATGCGGGACATTTCGCCGAACTGCGTGTAGCAGTCGAGGATCCAGCCCATCTGGGCGTGCGTGGGCACCTGGCTCTGGACGAAGATGATGTTTTTCTCCGGTTTCAGATCCAGCGCCAGAAGCAGCGCGTACATGTCGTAGATCTGCTTTTTGAACTTCTGCGGGTCCTGACGCACCGTGATGGCGTGCAGGTCGGCCACGGCAAAGGCACATTCGTATTCGTCCGCCGTGTTGCTCCAGTTTTTGAGCGCGCCGAAGTAGTTGCCAATGGTCGGCAGGCCGCTCGGCTGGATCATGCTGAGTACACGTTTATTTTCCATGGGGTTGTTCTCCTACTTTCTACTGATTCAGGCGCGCATGTCCCGGGCCACTTCGCCCAGAAGTTTCATGCCCTTTTCGATATCCTCGTCGGACGGGGTCGAGAAGTTGAGGCGGATGTACTGCGTGGTGCCTTCCGGGTCCGTCAGGAACGCGTTGCCGGGAACCACGGCCACCTTGCGCTCCACGGCCTTCCGGCAGAAGGTCATCATGTCGAGGTCGTCGTCCAGTTTGCACCAGACGAAGAGGCCGCCCTCGGGCTTCACATAGGTGACGGCGTCTCCGAGTTCGGAGTCGATCAGGTCACACATGAGGTTGAGCTTGCGGCGGTAAATGGCCTGCATGTTTTTGGCGTGTTCGTTGTAGTCATATTCCTTCAGCCAGTGGTACACCAGCAGCTGATTGAACATGGCCGTGTGCACGTCCTCGGTCTGCTTGCCGACGGTCATCTTGGCCAGGATGGGCTGCGGTCCCATGCAGTAGCCGACCCGGATGCCCGGGGAGATGACCTTGGAGAAGGTGCCGGCGTACACGACGCGGCCTTCGGTGTCCAGGGTCTTGATGGCCGGGACGTCTTCGCCGGAGACGCGGAGGTCGCCGTACGGGTTGTCTTCCATGACGATGATGTCATATTTGCAGGCCAGTTCGTACACCTTCCGGCGCTTTTCCCAGGTCATGGTGGCGCCTGACGGGTTCTGGAAGTTCGGAATCGTGTAGAGGAACTTGATCTTCGGGTCGTTCTTCAGGGTCTCCTCCAGGGCGGCGGTGTCAATGCCGTCGGCCTCCATAGGAACACCGACCAGTTCACAGCCGTAGGAGCGGAAACAGTTGAGGCTGCCGATAAACGACGGCTCCTCACACACAATGTGGTCTCCTTCGTTGCAGAGGACCTTGGTCAGAAGCTCCATGACCTGCGTGGCGCCGCTGGTGACAATGAGGGCGTCCCCCTCTTTGCCGATATTCCAGCGCGTCTTACAGAGGCCGGTCAGTTCCTCGACCAGGGGATCATAGCCTTCCGTGACCCCGTACTGCAGGGCCAGGAGCGCTTCCTCGTCAAAAATCTTCGCGGCAATTTTCCGCACCGCGTCCACGGGGAAGGCCTCCGGTGCCGGGTTGCCGGCGGCCAGGGCAATGACCTCGGGGTCCGAGGTGGACTTCAGGATCTCACGGACGGCCGAGGGTTTCAGGCCGGAGATCTTGTCCGAAAACTTGTATTCCATAAGAACGCCTCCAAACGTCAGGATTGCAAACTATTAGGATGAATTTTAGCACAATCCCCTTTTTATTACAATAAAATTGATGCGAAACTCTGACGCCCGCCTGTATGCAAAAATCATGCAAATAATTTTTGACTTTATATAGGGGTTTCACTATAATGGTACTGGTAAAATTTGCTTGCCAATATTTTCACACAATTTTCGAAAGGAGCTCATCCTCATGTTAGTATCTGCAAAAGAAATGATGGATGCTGCCTATGCTGGCCACTATGCCATCGGCGCATTCAACCTGAACAACCTTGAATGGACCAAAGCCGTCCTCCAGGCGGCCGAAGAGAGCAAGGCTCCGGTTATCGTCCAGGTCTCCGAAGGTGCCGGCAAATATATGTGCGGCTTCAAAAACGTTGCGGACATGGTCAACAACGTCATGGACACCATGGGCATCACCGTTCCGGTCGCTCTGCACCTGGACCACGGCACCTACGAAGGCGCCTACAAGTGCATCGAAGCCGGCTTCTCCTCCATCATGTTTGACGGCTCCGCTCTTCCCATCGAAGAAAACCTTGCCAAGACCAAGGAACTTGCTGAAGTCTGCGCCTCCAAGGGCATTTCCCTGGAAGCCGAAGTCGGCGCCATCGGCGGCGAAGAAGACGGCGTAGTCGGCATGGGCGAATGTGCCGACCCGCAGGAATGCAAGAAGATCGCCGACCTCGGCATCACCATGCTGGCTGCCGGTATCGGCAACATCCACGGTGTGTATCCGGAAGGCTGGCCGGGACTTCGCTTTGACGTCCTGCAGTCCATCACGGAGACCGTGCCGGACATGCCGCTCGTCCTTCACGGCGGCTCGGGCATCCCGGAGGATCAGGTCAAGAAGGCCATCTCCATGGGCGTTGCCAAGATCAACGTGAACACCGAATGCCAGATCGCTTTTGCCAAGGCCACCCGCGAATACATCGAGGCCGGCAAAGATCAGCAGGGCAAAGGCTTTGACCCGCGCAAACTCCTTGCTCCGGGCGCTGCCGCAATCGTCGAGACTGTTAAATACAAAATCGAGACCTTCGGCTCTGCCAACAAGGCATAAGCTCTTAGCGAACACCAAAAAACACCGCTCTTCCCGAGCGGTGTTTTTTTATTCATTGTTCGCATTTCCAGTAGAGCGCCGAATACGGCGGGAGATCCGAGCCGGCGCCGAAGTCGTGGGGCTGGCCGGTGACCAGGTCGACCGCCTGGCCGCAGCCGGCGTCAAAGTCGGCGTGGTAGGACTGGGCCTCCGCGTTGATGGCCACCAGGACGCGTTCGGTGTCCGTTTTGCGTTCGAAAATCAGCTGGCGGTTGGTCAAGAGGACCTGGCGGTAGGAGCCGTTGACCAGGGCATCGCTCTGCGTATGCGCGTGGGCAAAGCCGGCAATAGCATCCGTCAGCTCGTTCCATTGGGGCTCCGCAATGGCGGGCCTCAGGGCGCGATCGGAGTGAGCATCCCGTTTGCCCTCCAGCCCCCATTCGCTGCCGTAGTAGAGGCAGGGAATACCGGGCATGGCGAACAACAGACCATAAAGTGGAACCAGCTGATTCTTGTCGTCCAGAAGGGACGCCACGCGGTCCACGTCGTGGTTGTCCACGAAGCTGAGCAGATGCCGGCCGCGGTACAGAGTCCACGGGTCGTTGCCGAACTGCCGGTTCAGACTGTAGCCGATTTCGAAGAGATTCATGGACTGGAAGCTCGAGTAAAGTCCCTTGCGGCACTCATAGTTCGTGCAGCTGTGCAGGCGGCCGTCCCGGATGAGGCGGTTGTAGTCCCCGCCAAGGACTTCGCCCAGCAGGAAGAAGTCCAGCTTCAGACCATCGGTAAACCGGCGCAGTTCGTCCATGAAGTAGTCCGGCAGAAGATACGCCACATCCAGGCGCAGTCCGTCAATGTCATACTTGTTGACCCAGTCCCTGACGCAGTCGTACAGGTAACGCCGGGTCTCCTCATTGGCCAGGTTCAGTTTGACCAGTTCGTAATGGCCCTCCCAGGGCTCATACCAGAAGCCGTCGCCGTAGGCGGTGTCTCCGTCGAAGCTCAGGTGGAACCAGTCTTTATAGGGCGAGTCCCACTTCTTTTCACAGACGTCCCGGAACGGCGGGAAATTGCGGCCGACGTGGTTAAAGACCGCGTCCAGGACGACCCGAATTCCGGCAGCATGGAGGGCGTCCACCACGGCGCGAAAATCTTCATCCGCGCCCAGACGAGGATCCAATTGGTGAAAGTCTGCGGTGTCATAGCCGTGGTAGTCACTGTCCAGAACAGGACAGAAATACACGGCGGTCACGCCCAGGCGCTGCAGATGCGGAATATAATTCAGCACCGTGCGGATGCGGGGTGTGCCGTCTCTTGGGGCATCCAGTGCATCGCACACTCCAAAAGAATAAAACTGATAAAATACTGCTTCGTTGTACCACATGGTTGGAAGGGTCTCCTTTGGAAAAATTAGACCTTATTATATCATTTTAGGGGTCTGCATGTTATGATAATCATGTTATTGTTTTAACATTTGATGCATATAAGGAAGGTACGCATGTATGACGTTTTGATCATCGGGGCGGGGATCGCCGGCACAGCCATTGCCCGGCGGCTGTCCCGGTACCAGCTCTCCATTGCCCTGGTCGAGAAGGAACTCGACGTGGCCATGGGGTCCACCAAAGCCAACAGCGCCATTGTCCACGGCGGGTACGCCGAGGCCAACGCCAAACTGAAGGGCCGCGTCTGTTACAAGGGCCGCGTGCAGTTTGAGCAGCTGGACAAAGAACTCGGCTTCGGGTTCCAGAAGACCGGCAGCCTGGTCACCACCATGAACGAGGACGACCTCCCGGGACTCCAGGCTCTGAAGGACAACGGCGAACTCAACGGGCTTCCGGATCTGTCCATTATCGGGCACGACGAGATCATGGATCTGGAGCCCAACATCAACCCGGACGTCAAGTACGCGCTCTACTGTGAGGGCGCCGGCGTCTGTTCCCCGTACGAGATGGCCATTGCCCTTGCGGAGAATGCCATCCACAACGGGGCGGAACTCTATCTGAATACGGAAGTCACGGGGATCGAAAAAGTGAATGACCACCTTGTGGTCCACACTCCGGAGCAGGATTTCGAGGCCAAATTCGTGGTGAACGCGGCCGGCCTGCAGTCGGATAAGGTGGACCAGATGGTCAACGAGCCCACGTTCCAGATCACCCCGCGTTCCGGCGAATATCTGATTCTGGGGCGCGGCACGGGCCAGGCCCTCAACACGGTCGTCTTCCAGATGCCGTCCAAAATGGGCAAGGGCATCCTGGTCACCAGCACCTACCACGGGAACCTGCTGATCGGCCCGGACGCCGTCAACGAGGACCCGGGCAGCATGGACCGCGGTTCGTACGTGGAACGGCTTTATAACATCTACAAGTCGGCCCTCCACACCACGGACAAGATCGACATCACCCGCCTGATCCGCACGTTCACCGGGCTGCGGGCCGTGTCCTCCACGGACGACTTCGTCATCGGCCCCACGGCCACCAAAGGGTTTATCAACGTGGCCGGCATCCAGTCCCCGGGTCTGACCTCCTCCCCCGCCATTGCGGACCTGGTCACGGAGATCCTGGAACGGGAAGGCCTGGAGCTCAAAGAGGATTCCACCTACGACCCCTACCGCAAGCCAATCATCCACAAGAAGACCGACATGCGGCCGACGACGGAGATCTACCGCTATATCGACATCCCCTCTTCCCCGGAGAAAGTCATCTGCCGGTGCGAACAGGTCACGGAGGCGGAGATCGTTGACTGCCTGCACCGCGGCATCATGGTCACCACGATCGACGGCGTCAAACGCCGCACCCGCACCTCCATGGGATGGTGCCAGGGGTCCTACTGCCGGATGCGGATCAAGGAGATCATTGAACGCGAATACGGCATCCAGCTTGACCCGCGCGCGGAGATCCAGAAGAACGGAGACGTGCGCGTCGTCCGCCAGGCGTTTATCGAATACTGTCAGAGAAAGGAAGCCGAAGCATGAGCAACGAAGCCAATATGGTAACCATTTACCTGTTTGGAAAAGCCTATGAGGTTCCGGACAACCTCACCATTATGAAGGCCATGGAGTACTGCGGCTACATGCTGACGCACGGCGTCGGCTGCCGGCACGGCTTCTGCGGTGCCTGTTCCACGGTGTACCGCATCCGCCGCGAAAAAGAGCTCCACTACTGTCTCGCCTGTGAGACCAAAGTCAAAAACGACATGTTTATTGCCTCCCTGCCCTACTTCCCGATGGACCGCCGCCGGTATGACATCGGGTTTGTGGAGCCGGACGCGCGCATCATGATGGACCTCTATCCGGAGATCTACTCCTGCGTCAGCTGCAACACCTGCACGAACACCTGCACGCAGGGGCTCAACGTCATGAAATACATCCACGACGCCCAGGCCGGAGACTTCGCCGCCTGTGCCGACGAATCCTTCGACTGCATCATGTGCGGCTGCTGCTCGTCCCGTTGCCCGGCCGGCATCTCCCACCCGCAGGTGGCCATGCTGGCGCGCCGGCTCAACGGCCGGTATGTGGAGAAGGACGCTGACCACCTCATGGACCGCGTGGCCGAAATCCAGAGCGGTCAGACCGAAGAGGCCATCCGCGCACTGATGGCTCAGTCCGAAGACGAACTCCGCGAACTGTACAACGCGCGGGAAATCGAGAAATAAGGGAGGGCCGAACATGTATCCAGAACCCATTCAAAACCTCATCAAAGTCATTGAGGAAAAGCGGGAATACAACGCCTCCCATGAACCGGAGCGCATGACCGCCGAGGAGAAGGAAATCGTCCTGAAGAACTACCACCCGGACTACCGCGAGGACCAGTTCGCCGAACTCCTGGTCGGCAAGAACAAGGGCACGCGCGTCAACCTGGAACTGGCCGACATCCTGCAGGGCCATGGCCGTCTGAAAGCGGAAGACGTGGACCTGGAGCACCCCGAGTTCGACTGTGAAGTCCTGATTATCGGCGGAGGCGGGGCCGGATGTGCCGCCGCGCTGGAGGCCAAGAAGGCCGGCGCGGACGTTCTGCTGGTCACCAAACTCCGTGTAGGAGACGCCAACACCATGATGGCGGAAGGCGGCATCCAGGCTGCGGACAAGCCGAACGACTCCCCGGCGCAGCACTTCCTGGACGCCTATGGCGGCGGCCACTTTACAAACGACAAAGAACTTCTGTACAAACTGGTCACGGACGGCCCGGACGCCCTCCTCTGGCTCAACGAGCTGGGCGCCGAATTCGACAAGGAGCCGGACGGCACCATGATCACTACCCACGGCGGTGGCACCTCCCGCAAACGCATGCACGCGGCGAAGGACTACACCGGCGCGGAGATCATGCGCACCCTGCGCGAAGAGGTCTGGTGCGAAGACATCCACACCATGGACTACTGCGCCGCCATTGAACTCGTCCTGGACGAAAACGGCCGGGCGGCCGGTGCGGTGCTGATCAACACCCGCACCAAGGAACTCATGGTGGCGCGCGCCAAGACCGTCATCCTGGCCACCGGCGGAGCCGGACGTCTGCACTACCAGAAGTTCCCGACCTCCAACCACTACGGCGCCACGGCGGACGGCCTGGTTCTGGCCTACCGCGTCGGGGCCCGTCTGAAGTATCCGGAGACCATGCAGTACCATCCCACCGGCGCGGCGTATCCGTCCCAGATCCTGGGCGCGCTGGTCACCGAAAAAGTCCGGTCCCTCGGCGCCATGCCGCTGAACGTGGACGGCGACTTCTTCGTCCACCCGCTGGAGACCCGTGACGTAGAGGCCGCGGCCATCATCCGCGAATGCACAGACCGCGGCAAGGGCGTCACCACGGGAATCGGCCAGGCGGTCTGGCTGGACACCCCGATGATCGAAATGAAGCTCGGCGAAGGCGCCATCCTGGACCGCATCCCGGGCATGTTCCGCATGTTCTCGAAGTACAATATCGACATGCGCAAAGAGCCCATTCTCGTCTACCCCACCCTGCACTACCAGAACGGCGGCCTGGAGATCCGTCCGGACTGCATGACCACCGAAGTGGAGAACCTGTATGTGGCGGGCGAGGCCGTCGGCGGCATCCACGGCACGAACCGACTGATGGGCAACTCCCTCCTCGACATCATCGTCTTCGGCCGGGAGGCCGGACGCAACGCCGCCATCACGGCCAAGCAGACCGAAGTCGGCAAACTGACCCTGGCGCACATTGCGCAGTTCGACCAGATGCTGGCCGACGCCGGCATTGAGACCACGACCGTCACCCCGGAACTGTTCCCGAACTACAAAGCCGTCCGGAACTACTCCGACACGCACTTCAGCGTCAGCAAGCAGATCTCAATTAAAGCGGTCAAGTAAAGAAGGGATATCCCATGAACAACGTATCCAGCCGTCACCACATGGCCATCCAGTGGCACACGCAGGCCTCGGACGACGGCTCCATCCCGGCCACCGAAGCCACCCTGCGGGAGAAGGCCGTCCTGATCGGCCGCATCGGCCTCATGATGCTCTCCTGCGGCACCGGCGCCTGGCGGGTCCGGGACGCCATGAACACCGTTTCCCGGGCGCTGGGCATCACCTGCTCCACGGACGTGGCGCTCACCTCGATCTCCATGACCTGCTTCGACGAAGGCGAAAGCTGCTCGGAGGTCCTCAGCCTGCCCCCCACCGGCGTGAACACCACGAAGCTCAGCACCATGCAGGCTTTCGTCAAGGAGTTCCCGGACAACTGCGGGCACCACACGACGGACGAAATGCACGCGCTGCTCGATGAGATCGACCAGAAGCCCGGCAACTACAAGCCCTGGAACCTTGGACTGGCCTCCGGCCTGGCGTGCGCGGCCTTCACCTTTCTGCTCGGCGGCGGCCCGGTCGAAATGCTCTGCGCCTTTCTGGGCGCGGGCTTCGGCAACTTCTTCCGGGCACTCATGCTCCGGAAGCACCTGAGCCTTCTGCTCAACGTCTCCGCCAGTGTGGCCGCGGCCTGCACCGTCTATGTCGGCGCCATCAAGCTGATGGAACTGCTCTTCGGCGTCTCCGCCGCCCACGAGGCCGGCTACATCTGCGCCATGCTGTTCATCATTCCGGGCTTCCCGCTGATCACCGGCGGGATCGACCTCGCCAAACTGGATTTGCGGTCGGGCCTGGAGCGCATTGCCTACGCCCTGCTCATCATCACCACCGCCACCCTCACCGGGTGGGTCGTGGCGCTGATCCTGCAGTTCCACCCGGCGGACTTTGTGGAACTCGGCCTGAGTCCCGCCCTGGAACTGGTGTTCCGTCTAATTACCAGCTTCTGTGGCGTCTACGGATTCTCCCTCATGTTCAACAGCCCGCGGACCACAGCGGCCTTTGCCGGCTGCATTGGCGCGGTGGCAAACACCCTGCGCCTGGAGCTCATCGACCTCACCGGCATGCCGATCGGCGTGGCCGCGTTCCTGGGCGCTCTGCTGGCCGGCCTTCTGGCCTCCCTGCTGAACCGCCATACGGGTATCCCGCGGATCGCCATCACCGTGCCGTCCATTGTCATCATGGTGCCCGGCCTCTTCATGTACCGCGGCATCTACCATATCGGCCTCAACCAGATTGGGGACGGCGCCCTCTGGCTCACCAAAGCGGTCCTGATCGTCCTGGCCCTCCCGCTCGGCCTGATCTTCGCCCGCTTCCTCACCGACCCCAAATTCCGCCACTGCAACTGACCCGCCAGGCAAGCAACGCCCCGCACGCAGGCAAGCAACGCCCCGCATGCAGGCATGCGCCGACCCGCACGCTAGCAAGCACCAACCCGTACGCAAGCAAGCAACGCCCCGCATGCAGGCATGCGCCGACCCGCACCAACTTGATTGGAAATAAA